>Ga0164243_10014311_pt1 | contig 11066 bp, 9 predicted proteins | sample OricompcompostOP_FD_108781 | JGI IMG/M metagenome (GOLD analysis project Ga0164243, IMG submission 108781) | Organic Plus compost microbial communities from Emeryville, California, USA - Original compost - Organic plus compost (OP) | ecosystem: Engineered > Solid waste > Mixed feedstock >... | reverse complement strand
GGTCATGGAGTCAGCGGCGGAGCCGGCGGTCCAGCTTTCCGTGCCGCTCAAGGTCGATGCGCGGGCGGCATCGAACTGGGACGAGGCGCATTAGCGCCCCGTCCCGAAAGCCATCAGGCCTTGTCACGGCTTGCGTCTATGCTCCAGGCACCCGGCCCGGAGAAGACGAAGTAGAGGAAGACGAAGCAATAGAGAACGGCGAGTTCGCCGCCATTGAGGATCGGGTAGAAGCCTTGCGGCGCGTGCGCCATGAAATAGGCGACGGCCATCATGCCGCTGAGGATGAAGGCGACCGGCCGCGTGAAAAGGCCGACGAGAAGAAGCAAGCCGCCCACGATCTCCAGAATGCCGGCGATCCAGGGCAGCGAGCCGACATCCGGCGTGAAGCCAAGTGCCGGGAACGACAGAAGCTTGCCCGTGCCATGGGCGAGGAAGAGCAACGCGGTCATGATACGCAGGGCGGCAAGCACCTTCGGCCGCCATGCGTCGAGGGACTGGTTCATGCTTTCGAAATTCCTTGATCGCCCGCTATCCATGGAAGCCCTGCACCCAGCGGGGGAGCGCCCGGCCTATCGCGCGAGCGAGTTAGAGCCGGTTCGAGGCCGATGCAATCAGGTGTCAATAAATATTTGGTGAGAAGCGGGAGAGGAGCCGGGCCGGGTCATGGCCCGGTCCGCCTCGAACGTGAAGAACCGAAAGAACGGAAAACCGCTTCCGGAATATCAGCCTAGCGCTCGACTTCGAAGGAGAGCTTGGCGGTCACGCGGTAGGAGACGATCTTGTCCTTCTCGACCCTGGCGCTGAAATCCTGCACCCAGATCGAGCGGATGCCCTTCAACGTCTTGCCGGCCTCCTTGACTGCCTTCTTGGCCGCGTCCTCCCAGGAGCTGTCCGATTCAGCCATGATTTCGATAACTTTGTTTACCGCCATTGCCGTTCTCCATCTGGTTGCGCCCTCGAAGGGCAACGCCGGAGACTAGCACGGCGTCCCGAGAAGGTCAGATCGTGCGGCGGGGGACTGTCCAGGCCAAAAGGCATGCGATCGCGGAATAGCTGGCGATGAGCAGAAAGACCCAGCGGAAGGCAAAGGCGACATCGCCCCTGATCCGCGCTTCCGCCGCCGCTCCGAGGAGATCACGGGCGCTCCCCGTCCCCTGAAGGACGGCCTGAAGCTCGTTCGATATCTCCAGCCCGCCCGTGGCGAGGATCGCGAAAAGGAGCGCGCCGGCAAAGGCGGTGCCGATCGCGCCGCCCAGCGCCCGGGCAAGCGAGATCACCCCAACCGAGGTACCGAGATATTTCGGCCCCGCCTCGGACTGGACGGTGACCTGGACCACGCTCATCACCGTGCCCATGCAAAAGGCGATCAGGCCGAGCAGCAGCGAGAGCATGCCGTTCGACAGGACATCGCTGAGCAGGGCCAACACGACGATGAAGACAAAGACGCCGACCAGCCCGACGGAGGGGAAGATCGCGGAACGTCCGGTGCGGCCGACGATCTGCCCGGTCATGAATGTGCCGATGCCGATGCCCGCCGTGACCGGCGACATGAGCAGGCCGATCTCCGCAGCGGAGAGGTCGCGCACGACGCGCAGATAGATCGGCGTCAATGTCAGCAGCGCAACGAAGTGGGCGCCGTGGCAGAGGGCGAGCGCATCGCAGCGCCAGATCGTCGGATTGGCGAAAAGCGGCGGCGGGAAAAGCGGGTCGGTCGCCTTCCGCTCCCGCCAGACGAGAAGGAGAAGAGAGACGAGCGCCGCGGCGGCGAGCGAGACGACGAAAGGCGTATTGCCTGCCGCCGGCTGGCCGACCGTCTCCACGACGATGAGGAAGGCCCAGACGAAGACGACGAAAAGGACGACCCCCGGCACGTCGAAACGGAAGCGCTCGATGGGCGTCGTGCGGCCGGGCAGCCGGAAGATCATCACGAGGCCCAGCGCCGCGAGCGGAAGGTTGGCGAGGAAGATCGACCGCCAGCCGAAGGCATCCGTCAGCAGCCCGCCGAGCACCGGGCCGAGCGCGCTCGCGCCGAAGCCGACCGCCGCGACATAGCCGTGGAATCGCGCCCGGTCGCGCGGCGGCACCGACTGGCCGATCAGGGCATGGGACAGCGAGATCAGCCCGCCGCCGCCGAGTCCCTGAAGGATGCGGGCGCCGATGAGCATCTCGATCGAGGTCGAGAGGGCGCAGAGGATGCTGCCGAGCATGGCGAGGATCAGGGCCACGACCATCATCCGCCGGCGGCCGAAGGCATCGCCGAGCCGGCCGTAGATCGGCGCCATGACGGCGAGCGTAATGAGATAGGCGACCACCACCCAGGCAATGCGTTCCACATTGCCGAGCGAGGCGGCGATGATTGGCAGCGCCGTCGCCACGATCGTCTCGCCGACCATGCCGAGGAACATCGGGGACACGATGGCGCTGAACAGCCGCCAATGGCTGATCTGGCCAGATACGGGCTGCTGGGACGCGTTCAGGGACAAGATGCGTTCCGTGGACGGACACCCGAAACCGGCCGGAGAAGGCGGCTAGGCTCCCGGATGAAAGGGTGGAGTTTCGGAGGAGATATATCGGTATCAAAGCCAATCTCGACCGATTCCGGTCGAAAGGCAATTGATGCCGCATCGCACTCAAATCACATCGCGTTGCACAATGTGTCGAGGTGCCTGCGACAATCCGGCATATGCGCGGAATTTAGCCATTTGAAAAAGGAGCGAGGGTTGATGTTGCCACATTCGTGCGCCAAAAGAATGACGGCCGGAAAGGGGAGCCATTCCTAATTCCCCGAGCCACATCCCTCGGGGGAAATATGAGCGATGGCGTGAAAGCCGCGTTGGCCGCGGCTCCGACGAAACATAAACAGCTTCTCAAATGGATCGGCGAGATCGCCGACCTCACCCAGCCGGAACGGATCGTCTGGTGCGACGGCTCCGAGACGGAGTGGAAACGGATCACCGACGAAATGGTCGCAGCCGGCACGCTGCGCCGCCTCAACCCGGAAAAGCGACCCAATTCCTTCCTCGCCCTTTCCGACCCGAAGGATGTAGCCCGCGTCGAGAGCCGCACCTTCATCTGCTCCGAGCGGCAAGAGGACGCCGGCCCGACCAATAACTGGGTCGCCCCCGCCGAGATGCGCAAGACCATGGAAGAGCTCTTCCGCGGCGCCATGCGCGGACGGACCATGTATGTGGTCCCCTATTCCATGGGCCCGATCGGCTCTCCCTTCTCCGCCCTCGGCATCGAGCTGACCGACAGCCCCTATGTCGTCGCCTCCATGCGCATCATGACCCGCATGGGCGCCGAGGCGCTCGCAGCGCTCGGCGAGGACAAGGAATTCGTGCCGGGCGTCCACTCGGTCGGCGCGCCGCTCGCAGCCGGCGAGAAGGACGTGCCCTGGCCCTGCAACGAGACGAAATACATCGTCCACTATCCCGAGACGCGCGAAATCTGGTCCTACGGCTCGGGCTATGGCGGCAACGCCCTTCTCGGTAAGAAGTGCTACGCGCTGCGCATCGCCTCGGTGATGGCGCGCGACGAGGGCTGGCTCGCCGAGCACATGCTCATCCTCAAGCTGACCTCGCCCATGGGCGAAGTGCACTATGTCGCCGCGGCCTTCCCGAGCGCCTGCGGCAAGACCAACCTCGCCATGATCAAGCGGTCGATCCCCGGCTGGAAGGCGGAGACGATCGGCGACGACATCGCCTGGATGCGCTTCGGCGAGGACGGACGGATCTATGCCGTCAATCCGGAAGCCGGCCTTTTCGGCGTCGCGCCGGGCACCGGCGAGAAGACCAACGCCAATGCGATCGGCGCGCTCTACGCCAACACCATCTTCACCAATGTCGCGCTGACCGAGGATGGCGACGTGTGGTGGGAAGGGTTGACAGAAAAGAAGCCGGAGCGCCTCACCGACTGGCTCGGCCGCGACTGGACGCCGGCCTCATCCGAGCCGGCGGCGCATCCGAACGCCCGCTTCACCGTGCCGGCGCATCAGTGCCCGAGCATCGCGCCGGAATGGGAAGACCCGGCCGGCGTGCCGATCTCGGCCTTCCTCTTCGGTGGCAGGCGGGCCGGCGTGGTGCCGCTCGTCACCGAGGCCTTCAACTGGCGGCACGGCGTGTTCCTCGCCTCCAACATCGCCTCGGAAGGCACGGCGGCGGCCGACACGAAGGTCGGCGAGCTGCGGCGCGACCCCTTCGCGATGATCCCTTTCTTCGGCTATCACGTCGCCGACCACCTCGCCTACTGGCTGAAGCTCGGGCGGAAATACGATCCGAAGAAGCTGCCGCGCTTCTACATGGTCAACTGGTTCCGCAAGGATGCGAACGGCAAGTTCGCCTGGCCGGGCTATGCCGAGAACAGCCGCGTCCTGAAATGGATCGTCGAGCGGATCGAGGGCCGCGCCGAAAGCCGCACGACGCCGATCGGCATCCTGCCGACGAAGGAATCGCTCGACACCGCGGGGCTCGATATCAGCAAGGAGCATCTCGACCTCCTCCTCGATGTCGACGTTCCGGCATGGCGGCAGGAAGCCGATGCGATCAAGTCGTCCTATGCCAAGCTCGGCGCCAAGCTGCCGGGCGAGCTCTGGCGCGAGCATGAGGAGCTGGTCCGCCGTCTCGACGAGGCCTCGCCGCCCTCCACCGACGCCCAGCCGAAACCGGCCGAGCTCGAGAGGCTCGAAGCCTCGGCCCGCCGGATCGTCACCCATCAGGGCGAACGCCGGACGGTGTGGCGCGCCTGGGGCTCCGGCCCGGCGCTGGTCCTGCTCCATGGCGGCTTCGGCTCGTGGACGCACTGGATCCGCAATATCGACGCGCTTGCCGCCCACAACACGGTCTATGCCGTCGACATGCCGGCCTTTGGCGATTCCGACTCGCCGGCCGATATTCCGAGCTCGCGCGAGCTTGCCGGCATCCTCTGGCAGGGGCTCGACTCGATCTTCGGGCCGGAGGCGCACCACCGCATCGTCGGTTTCTCCTTCGGCGGCGTCATCGCCATGCAGATGGCGGCGATCAGGCCGGAGCAGGTCGACCGGCTGATCCTCGTCGCCTCGGGCGGCTACGGCATCGCGCGGCCGCAGAATGTGACGCTGGCGAAATGGCGCCATCTCACCGACCGTGACGAACAGCTCGCCATCCACCGGCAGAACCTCGCCACGCTGATGTTCAACGATCCGACGAAGATCGACGACCTCGCCGTCCATCTTCAAGCCGACAACACCCAGCGGGCGCGGCTCGACAGCCGCTCGATCGCGCAGGCGACCGATGTGCCTACCCTTCTCAAGGAGTTGCGGGTGCCGATCGACGGCATCTGGGGCGCGCACGACGCGGTTGCCCGCGAGCGGCTGCCGGTGATGAAGGAACTCCTTCAGACCGCCGACCCGAAGTCGGAGATGGTCCTTGTCGAAAATGCCGGCCATTGGGTGCAGTACGAGGCCGCCGACGAGGTGAACCAGATCCTGCTGCGCTTCCTCGCCAAGGAACGGAGTGGCGAGGCGCGGACTGCCGAACGGCAGACCGCCGAGGACGTTGCCTCGGTCGCCGGATAGGCGCTCTTGCAGAGATTGAATTGAAACGCCGGCCTTCGGGCCGGCGTTTTCTTTCAGCGGCCCTGGAAGACCGGCTTTCGCTTTTCCATAAAGGCTTCGCGGCCCTCGCGGAAATCGCGGCTGTCGAAGCATTCGCGGGCCAGCCGGTCGATCCGCGCCATGTCGCGCGCGCCGGCATCCTTGTGTATCTCGTCGATGGTCGCCTTGGCGGCACGGATGGTGAGGGGCGCATTGGCAACGATCTCGCCCGCGATCGCAAGGACGCGCCCCTCCAGTTCGGCCCGCGGCCAAATCTCGTTGACGAGTCCGATCTCGAGGGCCTTCCTGGCGCTGAGGCGGGCGCCGGTGAACAGCATCTGCTTGGCGAAAGCCGGCCCGACGACATCGGTGAGGTTCTTGAGGTTGTCGTAGCTATAGGCGAGGCCGAGCCGCGCGGCGGGGATACCGAATTCGGAATCGTCAGAGGCGATGCGGAAATCGCAGCTCAGGGCCGTTCCCATGCCACCACCGACGCAGAAGCCCTCGACCATGGCGATGATCGGCTTCCCGAATTCGAGCATGGCGACCCGCGACTTGTCGGCAATGGCGTTGTAATGGGCCTCTGCCTCGGCGCTGTTCCGCTTGTCCTTGAACTCGGAGATGTCTGCGCCCGCGACGAAGGACTTGCCTCCTGCCCCGCGCAGGATGAGGACACGCACCTCGTCATCCTTCGCATAGGCTTCGAGAATCTCGACCATGGCTTCGCGCATGGCGAGGGAGACCGCGTTCCGCCGCTCGGGATTGTTGAAGATCATCCAGCCGACACCGCCCTCCTTGCGGGCGATCATCCGGTCGGTCCTGAGCTGCATGTCGGTCCCCTTCGCTCTTTTTGGCTCTGCCGGATTACACAATAGCGCCGGCTTCGCGAAGCCGGATGATCTCATCCTCGCCGATCCCCAGTTCCGCAAGGATCTCGACCGTGTGCTCGCCGGATTCCGGGGTCGGATAGCGGAAGAGGTCCGGCTGGTCGATGCCGGCGATATTGACCGGCTGGCGCACGACGGGAAGCCGCCCGAAGCGGGGGCTGTCGACATGCCGGACGGTCCGCAGATGCCCGACCTGCGGATCGGAAAAGACTTGGTCAATGCGATAGACCGGCCCGCAGGGCACGCCTGCCTCGTTGAGCCGCTCGACCCAATAGGCCGCCGGCTTCGTCCGCGTGACGGACAATATCTCCTCGTTCAGCCGGTCGCGATTGTCCGAACGGCCCTTGTCGTCGGCGAAATCGGGAATGTCGAGAAGGTGCTCGGCGCCCGCCGCCTTGCAGAAGCGGGCAAAGAGCACATCGCCGACGGCGGCGATCACAATCGGATCGTCGGCGGTCTCGTAGCAGCCCTGCGGCATGCCGGTCGGATGGTTGTTGCCGGCCTGCTTCGGCACCTCGCCTTTCTGCAGCCAGCGCGAAGCCTGGAAATCAAGCATGAAGATCATCGATTCCAGCAATGAGGTGTGCACGAAGCGCCCCTTGCCGGTCCATTCCCGTTCGAGCAAGGCAATCATAATGCCTTGCGCGAGGAACATGCCGGCGCAGAGATCGGTGATCGGGATGCCGACACGGACAGGCCCCTGCCCCGGCAAACCGGTGATCGACATGAGGCCGCCGAGTCCCTGCGCGATCTGATCGAGGCCGGGCCGGTTGGCATAGGGGCCGCTCTGGCCGAAACCGGAAATGCTGCCATAGACGATGCGCGGATTGATCTTCGAGACGGCGTCGAAATCGATGCCGAGACGATGCTTCACATCGGGGCGGAAGTTCTCGATGACGACATCGGCCTTTTCGACAAGCTGGAAGAACAGCGCCTTGCCTTCCGGCTTCTTGAGATCGAGGGAGAGACTGCGCTTGTTGCGGTGGAGGTTCTGGAAATCCGGTCCCGAGCGCGACCCGGTAAAGCCGGAACTGTCGCTGCCAGCGCGTTCTGGATGCTCGATGCAGATGACATTGGCGCCCCAATCAGCAAGGACGCGCGCCGCGGTCGGGCCCGCACGGGCCCGCGAGAGATCGAGAACCGTAAAACGTTCCAATGGCAGCGTGTCGCTCACCTGATCCTCCCCTGCCGCATTCCGCGTTCGGAGTGGCGAGCCCCGCGCGGTTTATGAAAGCGCCGGTGAACCGGCCTGAATGCTGGCGGCATGACGATAGGCGAACCACCGGGCCTCCAACAAGCGGCCCCGCTCCAAGAGTCAGAAAAAGGCCGGATCAAACATTTGACCTCTTGCATTCCCGGTCCGGCCGAATATTATATCTCTCACACGGCGGCCCGACCGGGCCTGTCGCCTTCCTTAATCTCTGCGAGACGCCGGTAGCGCGATCGCATGATCCTACAGGACAAAACCGGACAACGATCCGGACGGCCGGGGTTCTGCCGCGGCCAACTTCCGCCCGGACGAGGCTTCCTCGTTCGGGCTTTTCCTTATCCAGCCAAACGGCCATAAAGAGCCGCAGCGGGAGGAAAACATGCAAAACAACAGACAATTGGGCCTGGCCGTCATCGGCTGCGGGCGCGTGGGGCGAATGCGCTCGCGGATCGCCAAGGATTTTCCGGGGATCGGCTGGATCGGCCTCACCGACATGAACGCCGAACTCGGCCAGAAGCTCAAGGACGATATCGGGGCCGACTATTTCACCACCGATTTCTACGAGCTGATCGCGCGGCCCGAGGTCGACGCGGTCATCGTCGCTACCTCGACCTGGGCGCATGTCGAGCCGACGCTCGCCGCCGTCGAGCGCGGGCTGAAGCTCTTTATCGAGAAACCGCTCGCCACCGATGCGCGGCAATCGGCCGAGGTGCTCGCCGCGATCGAGAAAGCGGGCGTCGACGCCGTGATCGGCTACAGCCAGCGTTTCCGCCGACGCTTCCTCGCGGTCAAGGAACGCGTCGAATCCGGCCAGATCGGCGAGGTGACGGCGGCGGTGACGCGTGCCTTCATGAATTCGATGTCACCGATGAACGAAATCCGCCTGACGCAGGATCGGCGCCACCTGACGCCGATGGTCGTCTCCGGCACGCACAGCCTCGACATGGGCCTCTGGCTGATGAATGACGAGCCTGTCTCCATCGTCGCCCGTGCCAGCGACAAGGTTATGGGCGAGCATGGGGTCAAGGACGCCACTTTCGGCGTCTTCGAGATGGCCAATGGCGCGATCTGGAGCATGAATATCTGCTGGGCGCTGCCGAAAGTTTGGCCCGGCGCGAGCTACGGGTTGGAGATCGGCATCGTCGGAACGAAAGGCGTCATCGACATCGAGGACACCCATCGCGACGTGGTGCTCGCCAGCCAGTTCTCCCAGGGACGCGCCTACCGCCCGCAGGGGCGCGAGAACGAGGTCGAGCGCAATGTCGACTTCCTGACCAGCTATCCCCCCGGCGACGTCTATCGCGGCGAGCTCTGGGGACCGGTCCGGGAGGAGACCAATTCCTGGTATCAGCGCATCTATTCCGGCAAGGCGACGCCGCATGCGACGGCGGCCGAGGGACACCGCAATCTCGTGCTGACCATGGCGATGGACCTTGCCGCGAGGCGGGGGGTGCCAATCAGGCTGCCGATCGACCCGGCCGAATTGATGGCGGGACTGGAGGAATAGGCGTTTCAGGGTCGCGCCGGAGCGAAAAGGCTGCTATCCGGCGGGCCGGAGGATCGGCCGGCATCATGCCGGCGTGGGAGAGGAAGCATGATCAGTGAGGAAAATATCCAGCGTGGCCTGAAACTCCTCAAGGAGATGGGCCGGGAGAACACGCTGTTCGAGCAGGAAGACACCTGCGATGACATGTACCGGCTTTCGGTCGGGTACCTGTTCGGCGAAATCTGGAGCCGGCCAAACCTGACGCTCCGCGAGCGCCAGATCGTCACGCTCGCCGCCAATATCGCCATGGCGCGGCCCTCGGGCACCCATAGCCACTACCGTAGCGCCAAGAAGGTCGGTCTCACCCACGAGGAAATCTGCGAGATCATGATCCAGGTCGGCGCCTATGCCGGCTGGCCGGCCATGGCCCATGCCAACCGGCAGTATCGCGAAGTTCTCGCCGAGGAGCGCGCCAAGGAAGCCAAGGCCAAGAAAAAGGCGTCGAAGGCGAAGAAGAAGAAAGCCTGACCGCCTTTCCACCTGCCCATCCGGCGGCCGGACCGGCCGACCGTCCATCGATGACAACAAGAGGGAATCATACCTTATGACTGCCTATGACATTGAGCTGAATCCCTATGGCTCGACGGCTGGCCGGCCGCATCTTTCCGAGAAGAAGCGCCCCAAGACCCCGACCGTCGACATCCACATCCACTACCGCGTCCCGGAAGCGGACGCGATCGTGAAGCCCTTCCTGAACGCCGGGGCGGCTCATCCGGGCGCCCATGCCGACCCGGTTTCCGCCGCGCAGAACAAGAAGCAGCAGCAGGAGCGCGATCCGAACCTCACGGACATGAGCGTGCGCCTGCCCGACATGGACAAGATGATCGTCGATGTCGCCGCGGTCTGCTGCTATCCGCAGCAGTTCTATTACGGCGTCGACAAGAATGCCGGCCACGAGGCCTCGCAGGCGATCAATGACGGCATCGCCAAGATCGTGAAGGACTATCCGGAGCGCCATATCGGCCTCGGCCAAGTGCCATTGCAGGACACGGACCTCGCCATCAAGGAGCTGAAGCGCTGCATCAACGAGCTCGGCTTCCGGGGCCTCCAGATCGGCGCCCGCGTCAGCGAGGACGAGGAGCTTTCGGCCCCGCGGCTCGACCCGTTCTGGGCGGCGGTGCAGGAGCTCGACGTGCCGATGCTCATCCACCCGTCATCCTTCAACAGCAAGCGCTTCGCGCCGCACCACCTCCTGAACACGATCGGCAATCCGCTCGACACCACCACGGGCGTCCACTACCTGATCTTCGACGGTGTGATGGAGCGCTTCCCGAACCTGAAGTTCATCCTCTCGCATGGCGGCGCGTTCACCTCGCATTATTTCGCGCGCATGGACCACGCTTATGGCGCGCGTCCCGACTGCCGCCAGAAGATCCACCAGAAGCCGAGCACCTATCTCAAGAAGTTCTACTTCGACACGCTCGTCTTCTCGGTCGAACAGCTCGACTTCCTGATCAAGACCTATGGCGTCGACCATGTGCTGATCGGCACCGACTATCCGTTCGACATGGGCGAATACGACCCCGTCGAGCACGTCTATCAGGCGAACGGGCTCACCGAAGCCGACCGCGAGAAGATCTGCGGGCTGAACGCCTTCGAACTCCTCAAGAAGGACCCGAAGGACTACAGCTTCCGCGTCAAGGTCTGACGCGGCGCACTCACTTGCATCGGGGCAGCGGCCATGCCGCTGCCCTTTTCGTTTCGGCGTCAGCGCCAGACGGAAACGTTCACCCACACACCACGCACGTCATCGCTGTCGGCGATGTGGCTGATCTCGGCCTGGGTTTCGGCGCCCTCGCCGAGGATATCGAGCAGCCTCGGCACCTTGGACGGCGGCACATAGCCGATCGTCCG
>Ga0164243_10014309_pt1 | contig 11068 bp, 10 predicted proteins | sample OricompcompostOP_FD_108781 | JGI IMG/M metagenome (GOLD analysis project Ga0164243, IMG submission 108781) | Organic Plus compost microbial communities from Emeryville, California, USA - Original compost - Organic plus compost (OP) | ecosystem: Engineered > Solid waste > Mixed feedstock >... | reverse complement strand
GTGGACAGCGGCGCCGGAGCTCGGCTGGCGGTTCTCCGCCGCGGTCGCGGGCACCGTCTCGGTTCTGATCATGGTACGGGTCGCCCGGCGCATGTTCGGCTCCACCGTGCTGGGCTGCATCGCCGGCCTGCTGCTCGCCCTCGACGGCTTTCACCTCGTGCTCTCCCGCACCGCGATCCTCGACATCTTCCTGCTGCTCTTCGTCCTGGCCGCGTTCGCGGCACTGGTCGCCGACCGGGACGCCCGGCGGCGGCGCTGGCTGGAGGCGATGGAGGGCGGCCTCGACCCCACCCGGCTGGGCCGGGCCGGGCGGCTCGGCTTCGCGTTCCCGTGGTGGCGGTTCGCGGCGGCGGCGCTCTTCGGCTGCGCGCTCGCGGTCAAGTGGAGCGCGCTGTTCTTCCTGCCGGTGTTCCTCTTCCTGATCCTCTGGTGGGAGTGGGGCACGCGGCGTTCGGTCGGTGCCCGCCGCCCCCTCCGCGACACCTTCCTGGACGAGCTGGGCTGGGTCGCGATGTTCGTCGGCGTCGCGTTGGTGGTCTACCTCTCGACCTGGACCGGCTGGTTCCTCACCGACCACGGCTTCTACCGCCACTGGCTGGCCGACAGCGGCCGCCCCGAGCCGCCGGTGATCGGCGCGCTGCAGAACCTCCTGCACTACCACCGGGAGGCGTACAGCTTCCACGGCGGCCTGGAGACCAAGCACACCTACCAGTCGTGGCCGTGGCAGTGGCTGCTGCTGGGCCGCCCGGTGGCGTTCTACTGGTCCAACACCGGCACGTGCGGCGCCGAGTCGTGCGCGTCGGAGGTGCTGCTGCTCGGCACGCCGATCCTGTGGTGGTCGTTCCTGCCGGCGCTCGCCGCGCTGGTCTGGCTGGGCTTCGCGCGGCGTGACTGGCGGGCCGGCGCGATCCTGCTGATGGTCTTCTTCGGCGTGGTGCCGTGGTTCTACTTCGCGCTGGAGAACAGCCGCACGATGTTCTCCTTCTACACCGCGCCGGCGCTGCCGTTCATGATCCTCGCCGTGGTGTACGTGCTCGGCGCGATCATGTCACCGGCCAGAGCCCCGATGACCACCGCGGCCGACGGCCCCGACCCCAAGCTCGCCGACCGTCGCCTGATCGGCGGCGTGATCGTCGGCGCGTACGTCGTCCTCGTGGTCCTCTGCTTCGCCTACTTCTACAAGATCTTCGTCGGCGAGCTGATGCCCTACGGCGACTGGTCCGCCCGGATGTGGCTCGGCTCCCGCTGGATCTAGGAAGGGCCCCTTGTTAACGCTCAGCGTTAACAAGGGGCCCTTCCTAGAAGGCTTCGGCGGAGCGTTCAGCGGCGGCCGCGGCCCGGTGCCGGCATGGCGCCGCGTTTGAAGACGCGTTCGGCTTCCGCCGATTCGGGGCTGCCGGTCTTGTCGTACATGCCGGCCAGGAGCAGCACGATGCCGAAGACCAGCGACACGATCGCCGTCGAGACCGAGAAGTTGAGAAAGTTCACGGTCGTCTGCATGGCCCCCAGCATGCCGATGCCCGCGACCATGAAGATCCCGGCGCCGCCGAGGTTCGTGTAGTGGCCGATGTTGCCGCCGATCAGGTTGGCGCCGAGGACGATGCCCCCGAACACCACCGAGATGATGGCGAACGCCAGGTTGGTGCGCAGGCCGAGCACCCAGACGCTTTCCCGCGCGAACAGGGTGTCGCCCACCGTGCGGGTCAGGCCGACGATGCCGAACACGAAGATGTACGCGCCGGTGAGGCCGGCGAGTGCCCGGTACAGCGGCCGGAGCGGGTGGTTCAGCGGAAAGTGGGCCATGCCCTAATTGTGTGCCTTCGCGGCACCGCCCGCGCTCAGAACTCCAGACGCGCGCGCTGCCATGCCTCGTGCTCGTCGTCGGTGCCGACCTTGCCGTACATCGACGAGAGCAGCAGGACCATGCCCAGGCTCATGAAGACGATCGTGGTGGTCACCGAGTGCGCGAGGTAGTTCGCGTCGGTGCGGATCACGGCGAGGCTGCCCAGGCCGATCACCATCAGCGCGTACGCCAGGATCTTGTTGACCGCGACGTCCACGTTGCGGCCGATCAGCACCGAGATCAGGACGACGCCACCGACGAGGATGCTCAGCACCGAGTTGGCGAGGTTGGTGCCCTGGCCGAGCACCCGCTCCGTGTCCTGCGCGAAGAAGCCGTCACCCGCGGTGGCGGCCGCGCCGATCGCGCCGAAGACCACCAGGTAGAGGCCGATCAGGCCGCCCAGCGCCCGCCAGGTCGAGCGCGCGGGGTGGTTGATGGGGTTGTGGGCCATGGTCCGTTGCCTCCAGCGCCGCGGTTCGTTGCCACACGATTGTGGCCTAGCCGGCGTCGACGCGCTCCGCCAGGGTCAGCCACTGTTCCTCGGTGCGGGCCCGTTCGTCCCGCAGCTCACGGAGTCTGGCGTCGAGGTCGGCCACCTTGACGTAGTCGGTGGCGTTGGCGGCCATCTCGTCGTGCAGGGCCGCCTCGCGCTCGTCGAGCCGGGCCAGTGCCCGCTCCAACCTCGCGAGATCCTTCTTGGCGGTACGCAGCTCCGCCGCCGACAGCGCCGCCGGCTCGCCACCGCCGTCCCCACCCGCGGCGGCCCCGGCGGCACCCGGGTCGCGGGCGGCAGGAGCGGACCGGCCGGCGGCGGGCTCGCCGAGCCCGGCGGTGACGCGCTCCAGGTACTCCTCGACGCCGCCGGGGAGGTGCACCAGGCGGCCGTCGCCGAACAGGCCGTACACCGAGTCGGTGACGCGTTCGACCAGGTAGCGGTCGTGGGACGCGACCACCAGCGTGCCGGGCCAGGAATCGAGCAGGTCCTCCAGCGACGCCAGCGTGTCGGTGTCGAGGTCGTTGGTCGGCTCGTCGAGGAGCAGCACGTTCGGCTCCCCGGCCAGGAGCCGCAGCATCTGCAGCCGGCGCCGCTCGCCGCCGGACAGGTCCGCGACCGGGGTCCACAGGCTCGACGTGCGCGTGCCGCCGCCCGCCGGCCGGTCGACGAAGCCGAACACCTCGGCCAGCTGCGCCGCCGACAGCTCGCGACCGCCGAGGTTGACCCGGCGCGCCACCTCCTCGACGGCCTCCAGCACCCGCAGCGAGCCGGGCAGCTCTGCCAGCTCCTGCGACAGGAACGCCGGCCGGACCGTGGCACCGACCGTGAACCGCCCGGCCGCCGGCGCGGAGCGGCCCGCCAGCAGACGCAGCAGGGTCGTCTTGCCGGCACCGTTCGCGCCGAGCAGCGCGATCCGGTCGCCCGGCCCGATCTGCCAGGTCAGGTCGTCGAGGATCCGCTTCGGGCCGGCGGTGACGGCCACGTTCTCCAGGTCGTACACCTGCTTGCCCAGCCGGGCGGTCGCCAGGCGTTGGAGCGAGAGCGTGTCCCGCGGCGGCGGCACGTCGGCGATCAGCGCGTTCGCCGCCTCGATGCGGAACCGCGGTTTGGACGTCCGCGCCGGCGGACCGCGGCGCAGCCACGCGATCTCCTTGCGGAGCAGGTTCTGCCGCCGTGCCTCCGTCGCCGCCGCGACCCGCTCGCGCTCGGCCCGGGCCAGGGTCCACGCGGCGAAACCGCCCTCGTAGGCGCGGATCGTCCGGTCCGCCACCTCCCACGTGGTCGTGCAGACCGCGTCGAGGAACCACCGGTCGTGGGTGACGACGACGAGCGCGCCGCGCCGCTTGAGCAGGTGCCGGGCCAGCCAGTCCACGCCGGCCACGTCGAGGTGGTTGGTCGGCTCGTCGAGGACGAGCAGGTCGGCGGGGCGGACGAGGAGCGCGGCCAGCGCGACCCGGCGCCGCTCGCCGCCGGACATCGGCCCGACCGGCTGGTCGAGACCGAGGTGCGGCATCCCGAGCCCGTCGAGCACCGCGCGAACCCCGGCATCGCCGGCCCACTCGTGCTCCGCGCCGAGGTCGTCGGCGAGCCACGCGGTGCCGACGACGACGTCGCGCACGGTCGCCGCCGGGTCGAACGCCAGCGTCTGCGGCAGCGCCGCGACCCGCACGTCACGCCGGAGCGTCACCCGCCCCTCGTCGGGCTCCTCCTGCCGGGTGATCAGTCGCAGCAGCGTGGACTTGCCGGCGCCGTTGAGGCCGACCACGCCGATCCGGTCGGCGTCGTCGATGCCGGCGGAGACGGCGGTGAGCAGCGGACCCGCGGCGCCGTACCCCTTCGACACGCGGTCGAGGTTGACGATGTTGGCCACGCCTCAGACCACCCGCGCGCCGGCCACGGGGCCGGTCGCCGTCCGCGCCTCACGGCACACCCCGGCCGCCTCGAGCGCGTGGGCGATCATGCCGGCCTCGCCCTCGTCGTACGCCAGGAACACGCAGGTCGGGCCGGAGCCGGAGACGATGCCCGCGAGCGCGCCGGCCTCGCGGCCGGCCTTGAGCACGTCGACGAGCTGCGGACGCAGGGAGAGGGCCGCCGCCTGGAGGTCGTTGCCGAGCGTCTCGGCGAGCACCTCGGGGTCCCGCTGGCGCAGCGCGGCGAGCAGGTCGTCGGCGGAACCGAGCGGGGCCGGGGCGGCACGGCGGGCACGCAGCCGGTCCAGCTCGGCGTAGACCGCCGGGGTCGCGAGGCCGCCGTCGGCGACCGCCACGACCCAGTGCCAGGTGGTGGGCCGGGCGAGGACCGGGCTCACGGTCTCGCCCCGGCCGGTGCCGAGCGCGGTGCCGCCGTAGATCAGGAACGGCACGTCGGAGCCGATCTCGGCGGCGACCCGGGCCAGCTCGTCGCGGGACAGGCCGGTGCCCCAGAGCGCGTCGCAGGCGACGAGCGCGCCGGCCGCGTCGGCGCTGCCACCGGCGAGCCCGGCCGCCAGCGGGATCTGTTTGCGCAGGTGGAGGCGGGCGTGTGCGGGCACGCCGGCGTGCCGGGCGAGGGCCCGGGCCGCGCGGATCACGAGGTTGGACTCGTCGAGGGCCAGCTCACCGGCCCCGACGCCCTCCATGGTCAGCGTCAGCGTGTCGCCCCGCCGCGCGGTCAGCTCGTCGTGCAGCCCGATCGCGTGGTAGACGGTGTTCAACTCGTGGAAGCCGTCGCCGCGCACCGGGCCGACGCCCAGATGCAAGTTGATCTTCGCCGGAACCCTGACCCTGACCGGACCGGACGCACCCAGCCGAGGGCGATCGTCCTCTGGCTCCCACGCTTCGGTCACGGAGCGATGTCCCGGGTCAGCACGGCGTCAGCCTACTCGGCGGCCACGGGCACGCCGCCGGCCGCCGCCGCGATATCGGCGAACCGTTCCACCGTCAGCGACTCGCCGCGGGCTCCCGGGTCGACACCGGCGGCGACCAGCACCTCACCGGCCCGCTCGGCGCCGCCGGCCCAGCCGGCGAGGGCGGCGCGCAGCGTCTTGCGCCGCTGGGCGAACGCCGCGTCGACCACGCGGAAAACATCCGCCCGGGGTACGTCGGCCCGCGGCGGCTCGCGCCGGGTGAACGCGACCAGCCCGGAGTCGACGTTGGGCACCGGCCAGAAGACGCTGGGCGGGACCCGGCCGGCGCTCCGCGCGGCGGCGTACCAGGCCAGCTTCACCGACGGCACCCCGTAGACCTTGCTGCCGGGACCCGCGGTCAGCCGGTCGGCCACCTCCTTCTGGACCATGACCAGGCCGTGCCGCAGCGTCGGCAGTTCGGCGAGGAGATGCAGCACCACCGGCACCGCGACGTTGTACGGCAGGTTGGCCACGAGCGCGGTCGGGGCCGGCAGCAGCTCGCCGCCCGTGATCCGCAGGGCGTCGGCGGCGTGCACGACCAGGCGGCCCGGCGCGGCGCCGCGGTCGCGCGCGGTCGCCGGCAGCGCACCGGCGAGCACCGGGTCGACCTCGACGGCGTGCACCAGGGGTACGACGGAGAGCAACCCGAGCGTCAGCGACCCGAGGCCCGGGCCCACCTCCACGACCACGTCGTCGGGACGCAGCTCCGCCGCGGCCACGATCCGGCGCACCGTGTTCGAATCGTGCACGAAGTTCTGCCCGAGCCGCTTCGTCGGCGCGACGCCGAGCCGGGCGGCGAGCTCCCGGATCTCCGCCGGCCCCAGCAGTTCCACCACGGCAGCCGAGCCTACGGCCCGTCCGCCTGCGGCCCGCGCACCGGTCGTGTGACGATCGGGGTGACGCGGAGAGGTGATCGATCATGTTCAAGCCCACCCGGCCGTTCAGCGGCTTCTCGGTCGACGACATCGCCGCCGCCAAGACCTTCTACGGCGACAAGCTCGGCCTGCCCGTCTCCGAGCGGAACGGCATGCTGCTGATCGACATCGGTGCGGGGGCCGAGGTCCTCGTCTATCCGAAGCCCAACCACCAACCGGCCACGTTCACGATCCTCAACTTCCCGGTGGCCGACATCGACGACGCGGTCGACGACCTGGCCGGCCGCGGCATCCGGTTCGAGCGCTACGAGGGGATGGACCACGACGAGAAGGGGATCGTCCGCGGCAACGGCCCCGACATCGCCTGGTTCACCGACCCGGCCGGCAACGTCCTCTCGGTGCTCTCGGACCGGTAGGACGAAAGGAAGGGCCCCTTCCTAACGCCCAGGCGTTAGGAAGGGGCCATTCCTTTCACAGCGCTACCAGCGGCCGAAGGCGCGCTCGCTGTTGGCGGAGATCGCGGCGCAGAGCTCGTCGACGTCGACCTCCTTCACCTCGGCGAGCGCGCGCACGGTGAGCGGGATCAGGTACGACGCGTTCGGCCGTCCGCGGTAGGGCATCGGCGTGAGGTACGGCGCGTCGGTCTCGACGAGGATCTGGGCCGGCGGCGTGACCCGGGCGGCGGACCGCAGCGCCGCCGCGTTCCCGAACGTGACCGTGCCCGCGAACGAGAGCAGGTAGCCGCGGCGCACGCACTCGGCGGCGAAGGTCTCGTCGCCGGAGAAGCAGTGCAGCACCACGGACTCGGGAGCGCCTTCGGCGTCGAGGACCCGCAGGACGTCGTGGTGCGCGTCCCGGTCGTGGATCACCAGCGTCTTGCCGTACCGCTTGGCGATCGCGATGTGTGCCCGGAAGCTCGCCTCCTGCGCCGCACGGCCCTCCTCGCCGGTGCGGAACGTGTCGAGGCCGGTCTCGCCGACGCCGCGTACCCGTTCGTCGGCGGCCAGCCCCTCGATGATCCGCAGCGCCTCGTCCAGGTTGCGCAGCCGCGGCGCCTCGTTGGGGTGCAGCGCCACCGTGGCCACCACCGCCGAGTGTTCGCGCGCCAGGGCCAGCCCCCAGCGCGACGAGTCCACGTCGACGCCGACCTGCACGATCCGGTCGACGCCGGCGTTGGCCGCGGCGGCGATCGCCCCGGACACCGGGTCGGGCCCGAACACCTCCCGGCCCGCGGCCTCGGTGATCGTGATGTCGAGGTGGGTGTGGCTGTCGGCGACGGGCACCGCCAACGGGAGCGGCGGTGGCGGGAACTCCCCGGTCCGGCGGGCGGCCCGCTGCTGGCGCGCGTTCTGCTGCTCGGTCATCGCCGCCAGCATCACATACCGTCGCGGACGTTCACCAAATGTTCATCGGCGCCTCACGGTGCGGGCCTATGGTCGGGCGGGTGGCGGTCACCCCTCGGGAGCGCACCGGCTCCCCCACCGACCTGAGGGTCACCCTCGGCGGGGCCACGTACCCCGCGGTGGAGATCGCCCGCGGTGCCGCCTACGAGATCTTCGCCGTCGAGCAGGGTGACGGCTTCTTCCGTGACGAGCGTCCCGGCGCGCGGTATCCGTACCACCGCTTCGTCCACGCCAGCGAGATCGCGGCGGTGACCGGACGCGCGGACCGGGCGGGGTCCGAGGAGCCCGACGACCCGCTGACCGCGCCGCTGCACCGGGCCATCGGCTGGCCGGAGGTGCACAGCCGCACGCAGCACCCCGGCGCGGCCGGCGATCCGCTGGTCACGGCGGTGCGGGCCAGCGCGCGGGTCCGGCGCGGCACCCGCATGGTCAAGCACCTGTCAGCGGCCCAGGTCACCGCGTACCTGCGGGGCCGTCTCCCGCACGGCTTCTGCTTCCGGGAGTACGACGTCGCGCACCTGCGTACCCCCGCCGACCTGGCGCTGCTGCGCACGGAGGCGGAGAACGGGCGGGAGAACCCGGACGTCGCGTTCGCGCTGCGCTGGCGGGCCACCGACCCGTCCGACTACGACGTGCCGACCACCGACCGCTACCCGGGCCTGGTCACGATGCCCGCGCACGACCGCATGGCGGCGCCGGTGCTCGGCACCGGCTTCGCACCCAGCGGCAACCACGTGATTCCCGAGTTCGTCACCAACAACCTCACCGACCTGCCGATGCCGGCCAACGCGACGTTGGTCGCCCACACGCCCGACGGCGACGAGGTGATCCTCTACTCGTTCCAGCCCGAGCAGCGCGGCTGGCTGCGGATGGCCGGCCCGCGCTGGCGCCACCTGCTGGCCGAGCTGCCGGACATCTCGCCGGACCAGGAGTATGTGCAGGTCGCCGACCAGCCGACGGGGGTACGCCTGGTCGGCACGTACCGGGGCGAGGAGTGCGCGGCGGTGCCCGACCCGCCGGGCGAGTTCCGGGTGCTGGCGATGACGCGTGCCGCCCGCTATCCCGTCGACACGCTGGCCCGCCGCAACGAGTACGGCCGCTGGCGCGACGCGCCGTGCCTGATCCTGCGCCAGGAGTCCGGCTGGCTGCGGCTGCGGCTGTGCCGGCCCGACCCGGAGTCGGTGGCCCGCCTCGGCGCGCAGTGCTACGAGCGTGGCGTCTACGAGACCTGGGCCCCGCTCGGCGAGGTGGTCGACCGCCAGGTCGTCGACCACCGCTACCCGCTCTGAGCGCTACTTCTCGCCGCGGACCACGAGGGCCGGTTTCGACTCCAGGTGGGAAAGGCCGTTCCAGGCCAGGTTGACGAGGTGGCTGGCGACGACGTCCTTGCGGGGCTTGCGGACCTCGAGCCACCAGCGGCCGGTCAGCGCGACCATGCCCACCAGGGCCTGCGAATACAGCTCCGCCAGCTTCGGGTCGTAGCCGCGCGTCTTGAACTCGGCACCCAGGATGTGCTCGGCCTTGTGGGCCACGTCGTTGAGGACGCTGCTGAAGTTGCCGGTCGCCGACATCACCGGGGACTCGCGGACCAGCACGCGGAAGCCGTCGGCCTCCTGCTCGATGTAGTCGAGCAGCGCCAGCGCCGCCTGCTCCAGCAGCTCGCGCGGGTGGCCGGCGGTCAGGGCGGTGGTGATGCGGTCGACCAGGGAGCGGACCTCGCGGTCCACGACCACCGCGTACAGGCCCTCTTTGCCGCCGAAGTGCTCGTAGACCACGGGCTTCGAGACCTTGGCGCGGGCGGCCACCTCCTCGATCGAGGTGGCGTCGAAGCCACGCTCGGCGAAGAGCTGGCGGCCGATCGTGATCAGCTGCTCGCGGCGCTGCGTCGCGGACATGCGCCGGCGGCCGCCGTTGGGGCCGGGGGTCTCGGTCACCACGGGAAGCATCCTGCCAGTCAGCCGGCGCGGGCAGCGGCCCGCGCCGGCGGCGAAAGCGTCACGCGGTGGGCTTGATCAGCTTGGCCGCGATGCGTTCGGGCTTGGGCCAGCGTACGTCGTACGCCGCGCCGACCTTCTCGAACAGCCAGATGGTGCGGGCCGAGATGTCGATCTGGCCGCGCAGGACGCCGTGGCGCGCGCAGGTCGGGTCGGCGTGGTGCAGGTTGTGCCAGCTCTCGCCGAACGACAGGATCGCCAGCGGCCAGAAGTTGGCCGCCCGGTCGCCCTGCCGCACCTCGAACGGCCGCTCGCCGTACACGTGGCAGACGGAGTTGATCGACCAGGTCACGTGGTGGAGCAGCGCGATCCGCACCAGGCTGGCCCAGAAGAACGCGGTCAGGGCGCCCTGCCAGGACCAGGTGACGAGGCCGCCGGCGACGGCGGGGGAGAGCACCGAGATGATCACGAGGACGGGGAACAGCTTGTCCACCCGGCTGATGTCCTTGTCGGCGAGCAGGTCCGGCGCGAAGCGCTTGCGGTTGGCCAGCTCACGGGAGAACATCCAGCCCACGTGCGCGAAGAACAGGCCCTTGGTCAGGCCCCAGACGCCACCCCCGAAGCGCCAGGGCGAGTGCGGGTCGCCTTCCACGTCGCTGAACGCGTGGTGCCGGCGGTGGTCGGCCACCCACTGGATGACGTTGCCTTCGATCGCGAACGAGCCCGCGACCGCGAGTGTCACCCGCAGCCACCGCTTGGCCTTGAACGAGCCGTGGGTGAAGTAGCGGTGGAAGCCCACCGTGATGCCCAGGCCGGAGACGACATAGCAGACCACGAAGATGGCCACGTCCGTCCAGGACAACCATCCACCGGTGGCGGCCACCGGGACCGCGGCGAGCAGGGCGAGGAAGGGCACGACGACGAAGAACCAGAGCGCGACGACGGCCGTGGTCGTCTGTTTGCCCTCGGTGAGCGGCTTGGGACCGGTGGGAGCGGTGGTGGGTTCCTTGGTGACGGTCGCGGAAACGGTGGTCATGGCACCTCGCAGCGAGGACAGGGGTGATCAAATACTTACGCCTACGTCACCGTAACTTACGGACCCGTAGTTTCGCAGCAGACGACCGCCAGAATTTAGGATGTGCTTACCCCCACGAGGGATTCCCGCGTGGGAGAAGGCGACAGGCTAGGCTTAGCCGGCTCAGTGGGACGTGGGGTAACGGCAGCCCGCCGGACTTTGAATCCGGAAGGTCCTGGTTCGAATCCAGGCGTCCCAGCGCAAATCGGGTGGACTGCCGGCCCCGGCGCGCCGACGCGACTACCATGAGTCCGCACGTTCTTCGCCGCCCACCTGGAGCCCCCTCGTGACCGAAGCACGCACCGTCGTGATCCTCGCCGCTGGCGAAGGCAAGCGCATGAAGTCGGCGACCTCCAAGATGCTGCACCCCCTGCTGGGTCGCACGGTGCTGGGCCACGTCCTCGCCGCCGCGTCGCGGGTGGCCGCGCAGCGCACGCTGGTCGTCGTCGGGCACGCCGCCGACCAGGTGACGGCGCACCTGGCCGAGGTGGCCCCGCAGACCACACCGGTGCTCCAGGCGGAGCAGCGCGGCACCGGCCACGCCGTGCGGATCGCCCT
>Ga0164243_10014307_pt1 | contig 11068 bp, 11 predicted proteins | sample OricompcompostOP_FD_108781 | JGI IMG/M metagenome (GOLD analysis project Ga0164243, IMG submission 108781) | Organic Plus compost microbial communities from Emeryville, California, USA - Original compost - Organic plus compost (OP) | ecosystem: Engineered > Solid waste > Mixed feedstock >... | reverse complement strand
TGCAGATCGCGCTGCCAATCTCGCTGATCGTCGCCATCGTCTCCGAGATCGTCATGAGCGGCGACGGACTTGGCGGCGCCATGATGGAGGGCGCGCGCTCGCTGGATTCGCCGGCGGTGTTCGCCGGCATCGTGGAGATCGCGGCCGCCGGCTATTGCCTCGTCAAGCTCGTCGAGCTGGCGCGCCGCCGGCTCCTGGTGTGGCATTCGGAGACGACAACGAATTTCGGCTGAGCGTTCGAACACCTCGGTCCGGCATGCGAGGGGCGGGGGGGACGTGTGCACGACAATCGAGCGCCGGCCCACGTGAACGGCGCCGTCGACATCAACCCAGGGAGGGACGTCAGTGACTGTTTCATCGCAGGTGGGCCGTGCCGGATCACGGTCGTGGAGCTTGGTGTCGGCGGCGCTGGTCCTGTGTGCGCTGATGATGCCCGCAGCAACGGCGCACGCGCAGGAGCCCGTCAAGATCCGCGTGTCGTGGGTGGCCGTTCCGAACAATCTGCCGCCGTTCATGTTCAGGAAGGCGGGCCTCGCGAAGCATCAGGGCAAGTCCTACAGCATGGAGGCGGTGCAGTACCGCGCCACGCCGCAGAGCATCGCCGCGCTCGCGACCGGAGACCTCGAGATCGCGCTGCTGGCCTATTCGTCGTTCCCGCTGGCGATCCAGAACGCCAACATGCAGGACCTGCGCATCATCGCCGACGAGTTCCAGGACGGCGCGGAAGGCTATTACAGCGCGCAGTTCATGGTGCTCAAGGATGGGCCGGTCAAGACGATCGCCGACATCAAGGGCAAGGTCGTGGCCGTCAATGCGCGCAATGGTGCGACCCATGTGGCCGCGCGCAGCGTGCTGCGCAAGAATGGCGTGCAGGATCGCGACTACACCGTCGTGGAGGTCGCGTTCGCCAACATGCGCTCGGTGCTCGCCGAGAAGAAGGCCGACCTCATCAGCACCGCGACGCCGCAATTCTCCTTCGACCCGGACATCCTCGCGCTCGCGCGGCCGCTGTTCGCGCAGAAGGATGCGTTCGGCAAGACCGACGTCGTCATCTGGGTTGCCCGGCAGAGCTTCCTGGAGAAGAACCGCGCGGCGGTCGTCGATTTCCTGGAGGACATGCTGCGGGCCCGGCGCTACCTGTTCGATCCCGCCAACCACGATGAGGCGGCGAGCATCGTCTCGGAGTTCTCGAAGGTGCCACCCGAGAAACTCAAATCGTGGATGTTCACCAGGAAGGACTACTATCGCGATCCGGATGCGCGGCCCGACGCAGCGGCGCTGCAGGCCAATATCGACCAGCTCCACCAGGAGGGTGCGCTCAAGCAGACCGTCGAGGTCAAAAAATATCTCGACCTGAGCCTGCTCGAGGAAGCCATCAAGCGTTCGCGCTAGCCGCGACCGGCGGTCAGCCTGCGACCTCGCGGAGCGGGAGGCGTGCGGCCGGCAAGTCTCGTCCGCCGTCAGCCGCGAACCGACTTCCTGCGCTTGGAATTGCCGGCCTTCGGCTGTTCGTCGTAGGGTCCGGCTTCGGCGAGCGCCGCGCACGCGCGGTCGAGCAGGGCGAGGAGCTGCCTCAACTCCTGCGCGGAGAGCGCCTCGCGGATTGGCCGGCCCCCCTGCGACGCCGGCGGAAGCATCTTTTGCAGCAGCGTCTTTCCCTTCGCGGTGAGCTTGAGGGCATGACGCCGGCGGTCGTGCGCCTGGCGCACGCGGGTCGCGAGGTCCCGCCGCTCCAGTTCATCGATGATCGCCACCACTGCGGACTTGTCCATCCCAAGCGCCTGCGCGAGCTGGTTCTGTGAGCAGCCGGGGTTGGCCGCGATCAGCGCCAGCGCCGAGAAGGCGCCTGTTCGCAATCCGAACGGAGCGAGCGCATTCGCCATCCGCGCGCTCAGGAGATTCCACAGGATGCGGACGCGCGGTCCGACGAAATCATCGAGCAGTCCGGGCCGCAACGCCTCGGTCTGGTCCGGCTCCTCGATCTCGACATCCGCTTGCGTCATGGCCGTCTCCGCGGTGGGCGCAAACAATCGATAAAAACTATGGTTCGATCATGCAACAGGTTTGGGCGCGCGGCGCCGGACCGCGCACAAATGACGCGTCCGCCGCGGCGTCCCGCAGCAAGCGAGCGCGGGCACACGAATGCCGCGCGACCGATCCCGCAGTGCGGCGACCGCGCCGCCCCGTTCTCCCGATTCGCCGCGCGCGCAACGCTGCGTGCCCGCAAGGAATATCGTTCATTGCGAGATGGTTGTCTATTGCAACGAAATGGCGCCTGGGGCAGGTTCCCGGCGTCGTGCCATGAACTGACCAACTCGGGGGCTCTCTCATGAAGCAGGCCGCATCCCAGCATGCGCCGGTGATCGTCGTCGGCGCGGGTCCAGCCGGCTACACGGCGGCGATCTATGCCGCCCGTGCGATGATGCGGCCCATGATCATTTCGAGCGAGCCGGGCGGGCAGCTCATGATCACGACCGATGTCGAGAACTATCCGGGCTTTGCCGAGCCGATCCAGGGTCCCTGGCTGATGGAGCAGATGCGGCTGCAGGCCGAGCACGTCGGCGCCACCATCGTGCACGACTACATCACCAAGGTCGAGCTGTCGGGTTCGCCGTTCCGCCTCGTCGGCGACGGCGGCGCCGTTTACACCTGCGACGCGCTCATCATCGCGACGGGGGCGAAGGCCAGATGGCTCGGGCTTCCCTCCGAGGACACGTTCAAGGGGGCTGGCGTGTCCGCCTGCGCCACCTGCGACGGCTTCTTCTACCGCAACAAGGACGTGGTGGTCGTCGGCGGCGGAAACTCCGCGGTCGAGGAGGCGCTCTATCTGGCCAACATCGCCTCGAAGGTCACCGTCGTGCACCGCCGCGACTCGTTCCGCGCCGAGCGCATCATGCAGGAGCGGCTGTTCAAGCATCCGAAGATCGACGTCGTTTGGGACCACGCCGTCGAGGAGATCTGCGGCGGCGGCTCGCCGGCCGCCGTCACCCACGTGCGCCTGAAGAACGTAAAGACCGGCGCGATCACCGAGCGCGAGACGCGCGGCGTCTTCGTCGCCATCGGGCACCAGCCGGCATCTGAACTGTTTGTCGGCCAGATCGACATGAAGCCGAACGGCTACATCAAGACCGTCGCCAACTCGACCGCGACCAACATCCCCGGCGTGTTCGCGGCGGGCGACGTCGCCGACGACGTGTTCCGGCAGGCGGTCACGGCGGCGGGGCTCGGCTGCATGGCGGCGCTCGAGGCCGAGCGCTGGCTCACCGCGCACGCGCCGGCGCATAGCGTGGCGGCGGAGTAGCGCGGGGTCGCAGCGTTCCTCCCATGGCCTGGGATCGTCGAGACGCGGCGAGATGATACGCACTCGTCATGCGCGGGCTTGATCCGCGTATCCATCGCGAAAGCAAATTCCGCTCAGATTTGGTTGGATGGCCGGGTCAAGCCCGGCCATGACGGTTTTTGCGAAGCGTGGAGCAGACCTCTGCGGCCCCGTCCTCAGCTACGCCACTCGCCGGTCGCGAGGTAGTGCTCGATCGCGCCGGCAGCGGCGGCGCCGTCACCCATTGCAGCGGCGGCGCGGTGAGGCGAGGCCTCGCGCACGTTGCCGACGGCGCACAGGCCCGACGCTTGCGTGCGCATGGCGGCATCGACGCGGATGCGGCCGGTGGCGTCGAGCGGGACGAGATCGCGCACCAGCGCCGTATTCGGCACGAGGCCGACGCAGGGGAAGACCGCCGCGGTCTCAACGTCGCTCTCGGTGCCTGCGCCGATGTCCTTGACGCGCACGCGGCTGACGGTGGGGTCACCCGCGATCTCCGTCACGGTCGCGCCAAAGCGCAGCTCGATCTTCGGATTGCCCGTGATGCGTTCCTTGTAGCTGGCCTGCCCGGTGAGGGCGTCGCCGCGTTCGATCATGATCACCTTCGCCACGTGGTCGGCGAGGGTAAGCGCCTCCTGCATGCCGGTGTCGCCGCCGCCGACCACCACCGCGATCTTGTTGCGCAGGAGCGGCGCGTCGCAGCTCGCGCATTCGCTCACGCCCTTGCCCGCGAGGCGATCCTCGCCGGGCACGTCGAGCTTGGCGAGTGCGGTTCCCGTCGCGATCACGACGGCGCGCGCCGCGATCTCGCCGTCGCTGCTCGTCAGGCGCCAGCGCTCGCCATCCTGCACGAGCGCGTCGCAACTGCTCGTCATGAATTCCACGCCGGCGTTGCTCGCCTGCTCCTGCGTCATCGGGCAGAGGTCGTAGCCCGGCACGCCGTCCGGGAACCCGGGCACGCCTTCGATCTTGTCGATGCTCACGAGCTGGCCGCCGATCACGTCGCCGGTGAGGATCGCCGTGCGCCGGCCGAACCGCGCGCTGGTGAGGGCCGCGCTCATGCCGGCCATCCCGCCGCCCACGACCACCACGTCGTATTCACCGCTCATCGCATCCTCCCTAGCTCCGCTTTTGGGGTGGCGGGATAATAGTTGTAACGGTCAACTATTGTAAAGAGCCCGGCCATGGCGATGTGGTGCGGCTTTGCCACGTCGTGGCGAGGAGGCGTCAGCCCGACGAAGCCATCCAGAGCAGCGCGGCGGGGCTGTGGACCGGCTTCATCAACGCGCCTGCACCCCGGGAGGAATGAATTTGCGGCGCTTGCGAATGAGTGGGGGGCGCGCAACGCTGCACGGCCCCACCTCGCTCCGGCGGGGAGAGGTCGCCGCGCGAAGCGCGGCGGGTGAGGGGACCAAAGAGCTGATGCGGGAAAAGGGTCCTACCGCCACACGTCGATGAGGCCGGTCGGGTTGCTCTTGTTCTCGGTGCCCGGGCCGCGGGTCGAGAAGCAGCCGCCGATCATCTTGAACGCGCCTTGGGTCTCGCCGCCGGTCACCACGATCTTGATGTCCTCCGGCCGGAAGATGCTGATCAGCTCGTCGGGCGCGGCCTTGAGCCGGCTGGCATAGGGCTCGACGCCGGCGATGGCGTGCGGGCGCACCAGCGTCGTGATCCACTGGTCGTCCCAGTAGTTGCGCGCGGGCAGCTTGGCGTTCTGCGCGCACCAGTCGATCAGCGACTGCTTGGTGTAGCCGAGATCGACGAAGGCGCGCGCCACCAGCGGGTCCATCACGATCAGCGGCGGGCTGTAGTGGTCGGTGCCGACGAGGCAGCGGATGAACTTGTCCTGCCAGGTCTCGCGCGGCCCGAAGCCGGACTGCGTATACCAGCCGCCGAAGAAGACGCTGACGGTCGAGTCGGTCGGCTTGAAGCCCTGGTCCACGTGGAACGGCGACCACGGGCTGCGCTCCTCGTTCTCCGCGAAGCAGGCCGTGTAATTCCAGTTGTTGCCGAGCGTGCCCATATAGGTGTCGCCCGGCACCGAGCCGCCCTGCACGTTCTGGCTGGTGAGGCAGTAGGCGCGGCCGATCGTGGCGTTGGCGTGGTTGTAGGGGCCGAGCGCACCGACGCCCGAGTTCATGCCGATCTCGTTGCGGATCGGACCGTTGACCACGGAGATCGTCGCCCACGACGTGGTGCTGCTCGAGCGCGCGGAGATGCCGCTCGCCGCCATCGCCAGGATCACCGGCAGGTATTCGGGGCGCGCGCCCGCCATGACGGCGTTGACCGCGACCTTCTCGATGTCGAACTCCCAGGCCTCGCGGAACGAGGTCGGCCGCATGCGCCCGACGATCTTGTCGCCGGGCAGGGAGGTGCCCTTGAGCATGCGCTCGACCAGGTCCTCGGTCGGCAGGATGACCGGCAGGTAGTCGGTCCAGCCCTGCTCGATGAAGAGCTGGCGCAGGTTCTCCTCGGTGTCGGGCTCGAGCAGGCGCGGGGTCGAGCGCTCGAAGGTCGCGCCCTTGAGGTCCTCGTCGGTGAGCGGTTGCAGCAATCCGTCCAGCACGCCCTTCATGAACGGCTGCTTGAGGATCGGGTCGGTGCCCTCGATATAGGCGCGCAGCTCGGAAGCCGAGCGGCCGACGACCGGCTGCGGCACGAACACGCTGCGTATAGTCGGCATGCCGGCGGCCAGCGCGGACGCCTTGGCGAGCCGCGCGAAGGCATGCGTGCTGACCGGGATGGTCGGAACGCCCTGCTGCTCAAGCGCCAGTGCGAACCCCACGACCGTGGGGCAGCAGGTGCTTCAAAGGCCCACGCCGATGATAGCCGCGGCTCCGTCGGCCGCGACCTTGGCGCGCATGTCGGGATCGTCGACCCAGCTCTCGCGCGGGCGCACGACGCGGGTCTCGACCGCCGGCATGTTCTGCGCGAACCACAGCCGCAGCTGTTCCATGAACACGTCGGCGTTATCGAACAGGCAGTCGATGAGGTAGAGGACCTTGCCGTCGAGGCTTTCCGGGCGGTTGGCGAGCCGCTTGCCGACGACCTTGGGCGGATACCCGCGCGGATCGTGAACGGTGATCTTGCCGGCCATGGGCGCCTCCCGACGTGCGTCGCGGCCGCGGCGGCAGAGTTGAACGTCGCGGCGAAATAAAGTACTAAGAGACAACGGTTGCACTGTCAAACTAGTTGTCCGGCTTCCACGGAGGCGGGGCGGGTAGCCGCGGCGAAGGCCGTGGACGCTGGCAGGGGCGCCGGCCTGGAAAAGAGACGCTTACGCGATTTGAAAGGGAGGTTGGGAATGGATCATTCATCGCATCGCTTGTCGCGCCGCCGGCTGCTGCAGGGCGCAGCCGCCGCCGGCCTCGCACCTGCCGCCGGCCTGTGGCCGGCCGGCGCCATGGCGCAGGCCTATCCGTCGCAGGACATCCACTTCATCTGCGGCTACGCCGCCGGCAGCGGCGCCGACGTGATCGTGCGCTTCTTCGCCGAGAAGGTGCGCACGCTGTCCGGCCGCTCGATCATCGTCGAGAACAAGGTCGGCGCGCTCGGCAACATCGCGACCGAATACGTCGCGCGTTCCAAGCCGGACGGCTACACCGTCTACATCACCGGCGGCAGCGCGCTCGCCGCCACCCAGCACGTCATGAAGAAGCCGACGGTCGACGTCGGCAAGGCGCTGCAGATGGTCGGCACCATCAACAAGCAGCCGACCATGATCGCCGTGAAGGCCGACGGCCCTTACAAGACGCTGGCGGACCTCACCGCCGCGATGAAGCAGAAGGGCGAGAAGGCGAGCTACGGCACGGCCAATCCGTCCGCCAAGGTGCTCGGCGCGATGTACGCGCAGCACGCGGGCCTCAAGGCGGTGGAAGTCGCCTACCGCACCGCGGCCGACTACCTCAACGACCTCGCCAGCGGCGCCGTCGACTTCGTCGTTCCCGACAACGTGTTCGGGGTGACGCAGGAGAAGGCCGGCCGCATGCGCATCCTCGCGGTCGGCACCGGCGAGCGCATGAAGTCGACGCCGCAGTATCCGACCATGAAGGAGCTCGGCTACCCGATCGACATCCGCAACTGGTGGGGCGCGTTCGTGCCGGCCGCCACGCCGCGTCCGGTCGTCGACCAGATCGGCAAGTGGATCAGCGCCGTGGTGGCGAGCGACGAGGGGCGCGACTTCCTCGCCAAGTTCGCGGCCGACCAGTGGGTGTCCTCGCCCGACGAGGCACAGGCCTATTTCCTCAAGTCGATCGACGATTGGGCGGAGTTCGTGCGCATCGCCAAGATCGAGCCACAGGGCTGACGCGCACACGAGGGGACGGCGGACTATCGCCGTTCCCGGACCGGCGAAGCCGCTACGCCGCGGGCCGGATCCTCCTCCAGACGACCAGGTCCTCCCCCTGGTTTTCGGCATCCGGCCGAGCGAGTCTGGACGAGAGGAGCGCCGCGTGCGTGCGGCTTCGCAAATTCAGCCGCTGCAGGATGGCGGAGACGTGCAGCTTGACCGTGTTCGGCGAGAGCACGAGCGCGCGCGCGATCTCCTTGTTGGACTTGCCTTCGCCCAAGAGGCGCAGGATCTCGCGCTGACGCGGGCTCAGGCGTGCGAGGTCGGGCGCGGCCGGTTCCTCGTCCGCCTCCTGCCTGCGTGACGGCGGGCCCGCCAACATCTCCTCGATCTGCATCGCCAGCGCCTGCGAGACCGAGCGCGTCACCGCGCCACTGAGCGCGTCGAGGTCCGCCGGCGGGCGCGGATCTTTCGCCTGCAAGGCGCGGAACGGCGCCGGCAGCATTGCCGTCAGGTCGACGTGGAGGAGCGCGACGCCGGCGCGCGCGCGCGCGGCGAGCGGAAATCCGATCAGCGCGAACCAGCGTTGCTGTTCGGGCGAATGGCACGGATAGATCGAGGTGATGAGGTCGAGCCGGCCGGCGAGCAGCGCGCGCAGTTGCTTGGCAAAGCGTTTCGTCGCCGGGTCGTCCGCGCGGCAATAATCGAGATAGTTGGCGCCGACGCCGGACTGCGCGAGGGCGAGGCCGTCGCGGCGGCCGCTCGCGCGCCAGGTTTCGTTGACCGCGACGATCGTCCCTGATGGATCGAGCACGGCGACGCTCGCCGGCAGCGACGTCATCGCCTCGATCGCGTCGGGCGTATCCGTCACGGCGATCGTTGCGTCCGTTTCATGCGCGCTGGTCTTGGCATCGCGGGCGCCGCTGCGGGATAGCCGCTTCGGGTTATTGTCTCGCTTGCTCGGCATATGACATCCATCGCGCCAGGACGGGGATCACCCAGAGAGAGCAGGCGAATGGAAGCAATGCGTAAACGCGTCGTAGCAGGAAATTCCGCTGATTTGGATCAATTCGTCAGCGCCGAGAACATCGCGCGCTACCGGCGGCTGCTGGATACCGACATCGACGACGAGCAGCGTCGCACCATCCTCAAGCTGCTCGCCGATCAGGTTTCCATGCTGCGGTATGGCTGAATCGCGTCCTGCGGACAGGAGGCGATGCGTCATGTGTCCGCAGGCGATGTAGACGACGGCGCGCGCGCGGCGCGGAACCGCAGGCCCGCGCCGTCGGTGACGATGAAGCCCGCGGTCGGCGTCGCGAAGTGGGTGCCCAGCACCAGCACGGGCTTGTCCGCATGGCGCCGCAGGAACTCCAGCCGCGTACGGCGCGCCTGTTCCACGTTCCAGTCGAAGTTGCTGGCGACGTCCGGCAGCGCGCACTGGATCGGGTGATGCATCAGGTCGCCGGTGATGACCGCCGTCTCGCCGCGTGACGCGATGACGACGCTCACGTGGCCGGGTGAATGGCCCGGCGTCGGCTCGAGCGCGACTTCGTCGGTGATGCGGTGGTCGCACGCGACGAGATCATGCAGCTCCGCATCGACGATCGGCCGGATCGAATCATCGAATACAGTATCGGCCTCCATCACGTCCTGCGCCACCGCCGCGGGGACGTCGCCCGTGAGGGCGGGGTCGGGGCCGCGCGCCCAATGCTCGAACTCCGTGCGGCCGAAGAGGTAGCGCGCGTTGGGAAACGTCGGCACCCAGCGCCCGCCCGCGAGCCGCGTGTTCCAGCCGACGTGATCGACGTGCAGGTGCGTGCACAGCACCGTGTCGATGCGCTCGGCGGGATAGCCTGCGCTGGCGAGGTCGTCGAGGAACGCGGTCTGCAGCATGTGCCAGCGCGGCATGCGGCGCGCCTTGTCGTTGCCGACGCAGGTGTCGACGATGATGCGCCGTTTGCCGGTCTCGATCACGAAGGCATGGATCGAGCCGATGAGCTGTCCCTCGGCGGTGGCGAAGTCGGGGCGCAGCCAGTCGTGCTCGCGCACGATCTCCGCCGTCAGGTCGCGGAACATGTATTCCGGCGCGCGCAGGCCCTCGGCCTCGACAACGCGGGTGATGGTCACGGCGCCGATCCGCCAGCGCTGGATGCGCGGATTGCTCATGCCGGCGGCCGGATCACGCCGCGCTCGATCAGGAAGGTCTTGTCGAGCAGGTCGGCGACGCGGTCCGCGTGCGACTCGGCGATAAGCACGGAGACGCGCTCGCGCTTGAGCCCCGCCAGCACCTCGCCGAGCCGCCGCACAAGCGCGGGCGCCAGCCCTTCGAACGGCTCGTCGAGGATGAGCAGGCGCCGCCCCGCCATCAGCGCGCGCGCCAGCGCCGCCATCTTCTGCTGGCCGCCCGAGAGCGTCGCCGCGTTGCGCGCCAGCATGTCCGGGATCTCGGGCATGAAGCCGATGATCCACGCGAGGCGCTCGCTGGCGTCGGCCATGCGCGCCGTCCAGGCCGGCAGCAGGATGTTCTCCTCCACCGTGAGGTCGGGGACGAGGCGGCGGTCTTCCGGCATGTAGCCGATCCCCAGTCCCACGCGCTCGTGCGGCCGCGCGGCGATCAGGTCATGCGCGTCGATGCTGGCGTGGCCGGCGACCGGCAGCGCGCCCATCAGCCCGCGCATGAACGTCGTCTTGCCCGCGCCGTTGGTGCCGATCAGGCCGCAGAACTCGCCTTCGGCGACCGCGAGGTCGGCGCCGTTGACGATGCGGATGCGTCCGATCGAGACGTCGTAGTGCTTCACGTCAAGCATGCGCGCCTCCAGCGGCTCGCGCGGCCGGCGCGTGCCCGGTGATGCGCGCGCGCACGTCCTCGCGCGTGAACACGGCCTGCGGGGTCCCGTCCGCAACGATCGTGCCGTCGATGAACGCGAGCACGCGCTCGGCGTAGGCCTCGACCAACTCCATGTCGTGCTCCACGAACAGGATCGTCACGCCGCGCCGCTTGAGCGCGCCCGTGACGTGGGTCATCAGGTCGTGGCGCTCCTGGCGCGAGACGCCGCTCGTCGGCTCGTCGAGCATGATGAGCAGCGGGTCGCGGGCGGCGGCCATGGCGACGTCCAGGATCTTGCGCACGCCCTGCGAGAGCGTGTTGGCCAGCATGTCGCCATACTGCCCGATCCCGAACTGGGTCAGCGCGGTTTGCGCGTCGTGCACGATCTCCGGCGCCGCGATGCGGCGGCGCGTCATCGGCCAGAGCGCCGCGCCTGCGCGCGCGATCGCGGTGGCGACGCACATGTTCTCGAGCACGCTCAGCGTGCCGAACACCTGCGCCACCTGGAACGAGCGCCCGATGCCGAGCTGGGTGATCTTGCGCGAGGCCATTCCGGTGATGTCGCGACCGTGGAACATGATGCGGCCCTGGCTCGGGGCGAGATGGCCGGAGATCATGTTGACGAACGTCGTCT
>Ga0164243_10014305_pt1 | contig 11069 bp, 4 predicted proteins | sample OricompcompostOP_FD_108781 | JGI IMG/M metagenome (GOLD analysis project Ga0164243, IMG submission 108781) | Organic Plus compost microbial communities from Emeryville, California, USA - Original compost - Organic plus compost (OP) | ecosystem: Engineered > Solid waste > Mixed feedstock >... | reverse complement strand
GCTATAGTTGCCAAACGCCCATAACATCTTGCTGTCATGGATCTCTCCATCCGTTTCCTGCTTATCTACGTAAATCAGCCCGTCTTTATACTGGTAAGGCGATATTGCCAGCCACCATTGCCATGCCGAGGCATTGGCCACTGCCAGGTCTGTGTGTATGACGCGGGCTATATAAAGCGCTGCATCCATTCCCAGGTCTCTGCCACCCCCGTTTATTTCACCGGCATTATCGCCCAGTATGCAATACTCCGATTGCCAGAACTCAATGCCCTTCAGGGCCGCGGCTACTCTTTTTCGTATAGCAATGGCCGTATCTTCAGGCGATGTGGTGAAATAACTATGCCCGGCTATTCCTTTATAAACCTTTTCAGGTGCGCCTTTGCCGAAAAATGTTTCTATCTGTTGCCCCCTGGCTGCTTTGCCATGGGAAGAATACAGGTAGTTCAGCTGTCCTGCTTCTGTAAGCAGCAACTGGGTTGGCAGTTTAGCCCGCTGGAAAGTCTTTGCAATAGCTTTGGTAAATCCTGCAATTTCATCGTTATCATAAGGGCACCCTTCCTGGCCTCCATCACTCCAGTCCCACTGCGGTTCATTCACCGGGCTGATAAAATTGAATGTAATGCCCATCGTACGGCGTATGCCCTGCACTACGGCGGTAATATAGTCGGCTGCTGCCTGGTATTGTTCCGGTGCAATATTGCATTTACCCTTATAGGCAAATGCTTTACCGTTTCGGGTGAAAGCGACCGGCGGACTATTCAGGAACCCGAGGAACTGCTTTACTCCCCGCTCTTTGGCGGCTTGCAGGAACCAGCGTTGGCCGGCCTGTTTGTTCCAATCGTAGTCCTGGTTGGGGCCGAAGAACGATTCAGCCCTGCGCCATTCATCGCGTATGCCGCTGCTGTCGCCCTGTTCAGCGCTTCCGGCGCCTATATTGAAACGCCACATAGACAAGCCTATTCCACGCGGTTGCCCGCTGGCGGTTGTATCCATGCTGAATAGCCAGTCGGCCATTTGATTGCGCTTACTATCCTGCCAGTTTCCAACAAACTGGCAGGACCATGCATCGGAGGCGGCGAAATTATGAATGGTTTGTACCGTTTTTCCCGGATCTATATTCAGAACATGCGACTGGGAAGCTGCCTTTTGCAGCATTAGTCCCAGTAGCGGCAAACAACATAAGATCTGCTTCATAGACAAATAACAGTTAACCGCCTCCGCGGAGGCTTAGTAAGTTTGCAAAATAGGCGTTAAATATTTCTAATAGCCAAAATTCTGCTCCAGCTGGTTATTGGACGCCTGTATTTCGGCGCGCGGAATAGGCAGCCAGTAATGTTTTGTCTTGAATGCGCGGTTGGCCAGCGCTACTTTTCGTGTATACTTGTAAACGCCGTTGCTAACTGTTACGTCTATACCGTAAGCTGGCGTATTTTCAGTTACATCGGCTATTTTCCAACGGCGTACATCATAGAAACGATGTTCTTCAAAGGCCAGTTCCACCTGGCGTTCCCTCCTGATCGCTTCCCTCATTTCGCTTTGGCTCAGACCCGGCGTGAGCGGCGGCTGTTTTACGCTCGCGCGCTGCCTGATCTGGTTAATAGCCTCATACACGCTGGCGTTAGGACCAACAGCTTCGTTCTCCGCTTCTGCATAGTTCAGCAATACTTCTGCATAACGCATATAGATCCAGGGCTGCAAACCAGCTACATCCCAAGGGTTATCAATAGGGTTTTTATCGTCCATGAACTTACGCAGGTAGTAACCTGTTTTGGTAGTGTTCCAGTTTGAAGGGCCGTCTTTACTGTCTTTACCGCCTGGTGTAAACACCTGGATAGTCGAATTCCTGTACGGTGCGCCATTATACAAAATGGAAGCATAGAAACGGGCATCCCTGTTGGCATAAGGGTTTTGCGGATCATAACCGGAAGCTGGATCGGAGATGGGTTTACCGTTGCTCATTTCATATGCATCCACTAAGTTCTGCAACGGTGTGTTTCCTGCCCATCCGTTATAACCGTTGGGACCATTGGAGATCTCCAGGCATACGTGGCGGGCGCTGACAGCATAAACGCGTTCAAAAATAATCTCGTTGCTGTTAGGACTCAGGAATAATTTAGCATAGTCGTTGTCGATGCTGTATTGGGAAAGTTCCATTACGGCCTTCGCCGCATCTGCAGCTGCCTGCCAGCTGCCTGCATTGTAAAGCGGGCTTGCGGCATATAACAACAGTCTTGCTTTCAGGGCCAGCGCTGCGCCTTTGGTTGCGCGCCCCAACAGCCAGCTGCCATCGTTTTTAAGTGGAAGATCCGCCGCCGCAGCAGTCAGCTCGCCTGCTGCATAATCAATACACTCCTTGATCGTAGACCTTTTGAACATATCAGGATTGGTGAGGTTATCGCTCAGGCTATACTCTTTATCGCCCATCAGCACCACTCCGCCATAGTTGCGGATAAGGTCGTGGTACCTGAACGCCCTTATGAAACGTAATTCCGCTCTCAGTTTTTTCTTTAACCCATCGCTCATGGGAACGCTGTCTATATTGTTAAGGGCAAAGTTGCATTCCCGTATGCTCCTGTAGCTTCTGCCCCAGATAGTACCGGCAATACCTGTATTTTCAGGCGCCATTTGTCCCTGTTGTATCACCCAGGTATTGTCGTCGTTGTTATAAATGGATTCGTCGGAAATGGAACTCCACAAACCGTATTCAAAGCCGCGGCCAAAGCCTGGATTGGTGCCTTCTCCTTCTTTATCCTGCAACCGAATGCTCATATACCGGTTGATGATATAATCCTGGAACAGCATGGAATCGGCCAGCACGGCGCTGCCGAGTATACGGTCGGTAGGTACGATATTCAGGTAATCTTTCTTACAGGAAGATATTAATCCGGCTGCTGCGAGGGCAAGACCGCATATTATATTGCTAGTTTTCATTGTAATCATTTTTGTTGGGTTAGAACTTCAGGTTTACGCCAATGTTCATGATACGCTGCTGCGGGTAAAACTGGCCGCTGCCGCTATCTCCTTCCGGATCATAGTCTTTAACCCTGGTAAAGGTCAGGAGGTTGAATGCGTTGGCATAGATCCGCAGGCTGGATACTTTCCAGCGGGTTAAAAGATCTGAATGGATGGTATAACCAAGCGATACGTTCTTCAGGCGGAGGAATGAAGCATTGTTCATCCAGAAGGTATTTGGATACCGTCCTCCGTTCACAGAAGAGGAAGCCCGTTCATCAACGCGTGGATAGCTGCCGTTAACATTGTCGGGGCTCCAGCGGTTATCTGCCCAGCTGCTGTAAAAATTGCCGATGGTTCCTGATTCCGGCAACACATACTGGCTTACATGCGTTTGGCCTGCAAATAAGATAAAGAGATCAAACCCTTTGTAGCTGCCATTCAGGGAAAGGCCATACGTGATTTCCGGGATATTGCCGTATTTGGATCTTACCTGGTCGTCGGCGGTGATCTGTTTGTCGTTATTGTAATCTTCCAGGATCAGGTCACCCAGTTTAGCTCCAGGCAGGTGAGGATATTTATCGAGATCTTCCTGCGTTCTGAAGATGCCGATAGCATTGTAAAGCAGGTAAGTGTTCATCGGGCGTCCTGTCTGACGTTGGTAAGACAGTGCTCCTGCTGCTTCATCTATAAAAATGATCTTGTTCTTAGCATAGGTTATGTTACCGGAAATGTCGTAACGGAAGCCTCCTTTGGTAGTGTGGGTATAACCCAGCAATCCTTCGATACCGCCGCTGTTCACTTTACCAATATTCTCTGCCGGTACCAATGGATCTGAACCAACCGGGTTTACGATACCGGATAACTGAGGTACGGAAGAATTGCGCTGGGTAAGGATCTTAGATCTTTTCTGCTGGAAGTAGACAAATTCCAGGTAGAAATCTTTCAGGAAGGTCATGTTTAACCCCAGGTCCATTTTCTTTGCCACCTCCCAGGTAATATTAGGATTGGCCAGCTTGGTGAGGTCAATACCTGTTTGTATTACGCCGTTCAGCACATACTGGTTAACGAAAGAGTAGTTGTTGAAATACTGGAACATTCCTACGTTATCGTTACCCAGGGAACCATAAGATCCTCTCAGTTTCAGGTCGTTGATAAACTTAACAGGCTTGAACCATGGCTCGTTGGTGACACGCCAGCCGGCAGACACGGAAGGGAAGAAACCCCATTGCTTGCCTTCAGGGAAGGTAGAAGAACCATCGCGACGGGCCTGCAATTCCAGGAGGTATTTTTCCTGGTAGTCATAAGCCAGCCGGCCCAGGATACTTCTTCTGGTAAAATTCCAGCTCGAACCAAAGTTGTCTTTATCCGTAGCCGCAGCGCCGCCCTGCGATAATTCAGGCGCCTGCGGGGTAGGGAAGTTACGGCGGGATGCTCCAAACAGCTCGTCGGATGTTTTGCTTTGTTCATATCCGACAAATGCGTTGACGTTATGTGCGCCGAAATGACGTGCAAAGTTCAGCTTGATGTTGGAGGTGATCATAGTCACGTTTTCCTGCGACTCGTTCAATGTAGGCAGGCCATTGGAACCGCCAACCACTGTAGGGTCGTATGCACCGGTTGTTTTATTGAGCGTATATACTTTGTATGGAGTGCTGAAGTTTTTGCCAAAATTCCAGCTTTTATCAGCAGAGAGGTAACCGTCGAGCGACAGACCTTCTACTCCCGGTATGGCGTAACTGCCTTTCAGTATTCCATTGAATACCTGGGAAGGATTCCTGTTAAGCCCGCCCGCATCTGTAACCTGCATGATAGGGTTGTTGTTTTCGATCCCGGTGGTTGGCAAGCCATTAGGGTATCTGTCCAGCACCGTCGGGTAGGCCCTGTAAATGCCCCTGAAGATAGCTCCTGCACCGGTGGTAGGGTACTGCCGGTCTTCCTGGCGGCCGGAAAGATATAATCCTACTTTCAAACGGCTGGTAACATCTGCCGTGATATTAGACCTGAAGTTGTATTGGTTGTATTTTGTTGCCCCGTCTTTGTACAAACCATTCTGGTTGATCATACCGATCGACAGGTAATATTTTATATTGTCGCTTCCTCCTCTTACAGACAGGCTATGCTGGTTCTGGGTGGTCATTTTCCTCAGCGTTGCTTTTTGCCAATCGGTATTCGGATAATTAACCGGGTCTGACCCGTCTTTAAATTTTTGAAGCTGTTCGGCGCTGTAGAACTGGTTCATTCCTCCTGCCGGGTTATTGTAATACTGGATCTCGTTCATGATCTGGGCATAGGTAGCCGCATCCGCCATTTTAGGCAGGCGGGTAGGCGACGAAAAGCCCTGGTTGAAGAAATAGTTGATAACCGGTTTACCGGTTTGTCCCTGTTTGGTAGTGATCAGCATTACCCCATTTGCCGCCCGGCTTCCGTAAATGGCAGCAGAAGCGTCTTTCAGGATTGATATGCTCTCGATATCATTAGGGTCCAGGCGTTCAAGACCTCCGATCTGGCCGGGTACTCCATCCACTACCATCAATACGTCGTTATTCCCGGTAGTGGCAAGGCCGCGGATGGTGATCCTGGAACCATCGTATCCCGGTTCTCCGGAACGGTTGTTGGCGATAATACCGGGAAAACGGCCGGTCAGCGAGTTGGATACGTTGGGCTGCGGGCTTTGTACCAGCTCTGCACCCTTTACTACCGAAATAGACCCGGTAAGGGTAGCCTTTTTCTGGGTGCCATATCCCACTACCACTACTTCATTTACACTTTTACTCAACCCGTCAAGCGATATCTTAACCGGCGAGAAGTTCTTTACTACATAAATTTGTTCCTGGTATGACATGTGGCTGAATACCAGCGTATCGCCCGGTACAGCGGTGATTGAAAAACTTCCGTTGGCATTGGTAAGGGTACCTGTCGTCTTGTTCTTAATCCTTACGGTTACGCCGGGAACATGATCTGGTCCGGAGGTTACTGTTCCTGTAACAGTTCCCTGCTGAGCCCAGGCTCCTGATCCGATCAGCAGTAAAAGAAAGGTAAGCATCAAAGAGGTGCTCCGTAACAGGACAAATAATAGACTGCCCCTTCCGGATAAAGTTCTTTTCATAACGCATTAGATTTGATGAATTGGAATTGGAATACTCAAATTTTGGTTGCGGAAACATTTGTTCCCGAGCTGCAAAGCTGCAATGTACTATGCCCCCCAGACTCCATAGAGGGGGTAAATCATTTAAAAAAGGGGGTAAAATCGTTAAATTCGAGAGGGGGTAACTTGCAAAAACAAGCCATGAAACCCCCTGCTATGGCCGATCGGGAAAATTGCCCCGGTTCTTACTGGTTTTCCGTCACATTAAAATCCCGGTTAAACGAATGCCGGTATTTTTTCACGTAATCAGAAGGGTTCATCCCGAACAACTTGACAAATTGCTCCCTGAAATATTTAATATCGCCTATCCCTACCTGCATGGCCGCCTGGGTAATGGTGCAATTTTCTTTTAACAATAGAACAGCCGCTTTCCGGAGACGGATACTCCGGATAAAAGAATTAATAGTCTGACCGGATATGGATTTTACCTTTTTATATAAACTGGAATGGCTCATGCCTATTTCCATAGTGAATTTCTTGATAGAGAAAGTTTCGTCATCCAGGTTGTTCTCTATGATCTCTATACATCTTTTCAGGAAATCCTGGTACTCTGCCGGTACCTTGATATTGCTGTTCTTCAAAGTAATATTGTCAAAGAAGTATTGCTGTAACCTGTTCCTGTTCTTAATAATGTTATTCACCTTGGCCATCAGGAAATCTTTATCGAATGGCTTGGTGATATAATCGTCGGCGCCTCCTTCCAGGCCTTTGATCCGGGTATCCTGGGCCGACGACCCCGTAAGAAGAATAACCGGGATATGGCTGACAGTATCCGTTTGTTTGATCCGGTTGCAAAGCTCCATCCCGTCCATTCCATCCATCTGTATATCGCTGATCACCAGGTCGGGCATCAGCTTCTGCACAGCCGCAAAACCGGCATTGCCATCACTGGCTTCATATACAATGAATTTATCATGGAAGAGTTGTTTCAGGTATTGCCTGATCTCATCATGATCATCGATCAGTAAAATGGATTTCTTTTCTGTGATCGTGGTAGTAGGTAATTCTGCATCTTTAGCCGGCGATGGTAACACCGGGTTTTCAACCGAGGGCGCCAGTTCTTCCAGGAAGTTAGATTTTGGCGGCGCCTCTTCGTGCAGCTCCATACCCCTGAAATGCGCAGACCCTTTTTTCAGCGTTATTATGAACGCGGTGCCCTGGTTCACTTCACTCCGGTAAGTGATATGCCCATGGTGTTTCTCTGTAAAATGTTTCACCAGGTAAAGACCAATTCCGAAGCCTGTTTGCAGGGAATCTTTCTGGTCTCTCGCCCGGCTGAATTTTTCAAATATCCTGTTGCCTATATTGCCGGATATCCCCGGTCCGCTGTCTTTGATCGTGATGGCCACCGTATCGTCTGCCTCCGTAACCTCCAGGATGATGTTTCCGTTATCCGGCGTGAATTTGAAGGCATTCGACAGCAAATTGAATAATATGATCTCCAGCTTTTCGCTATCCCCGTACAATTCCACTTCCTCCGCCCCGCATCTGAACTGGTAGTCGATATGTTTGCTTTTTGCCAGTTGGGAGAAACATTGGAACACCTCCTGGCAAAGATGCACCAGGTCGAGCCGGGAAACCTTCAGCTGATCGCCTTCCTGGTCGGCTTTCCTGAACAGCAGCAGCTGGTCCACCAGGCTAAGCAGGCGCCTGGCATTCCTGTAAACTATGCCTAATTCGTCAGTGTCTTTTTGTTGTATCAAGGCTTTCAGCGGGGTGATGATCAGTGTCAGCGGTGTTCTGAACTCATGGGAAACATTTGTGAAAAAGGCCAGTTTCTTTTCATTCAGCTCTTTTTCTTTTTCCTTTTCCAGGTGTGCAAGCCTGATCTCATACTTCAGTTTCTCTTCCCTTGTCCTGTAACTGATATACAGGTAAATAGCAGCTATAGTGCTGCCAACATACAGCAGGTAGGCCCACCAGGTGCGGTACCAGGGCGGGAGCACGGTAATACTGATGGTTTGCTGATCCGGTCCCCAGACTCCGTCTGCATTGCTGGCCCGGACTTCAAACACATAATTTCCTTCCCGCAGGTGCGTGTAATTGGCAGTCCTGGTTTGGCCTGCATTGATCCAGTTATTGTCCCAGCCTTTGAGACGGTAAGCATAATTGATCTTATCCGGCGAGGTATATTCCAGGCCCACGAAATCAATAGCGATAGTTGCTTTATCGTATGGAACGGTGATTTCTTCTATCTCATCCCTGTTTCGGGTGGTCACATATTTACCCAGTTCAGTAATGGGAGTGTTATTCACTTTAACTGCAACAAGCCATACAGGTGGTACAGGGCTCTGCGTGATCACGCTGTCGGGAAAGAACATATTGAACCCCCTGATGCCCCCGAACAGGAACTCGCCCGATTGCAGCTTCAGTGCTGCGTTAAAGCTGAATTGATTGCTTTGCAGACCATCGGACGCAGAGAAATTCCTGAAACTTTTTTTCTCAGGATCAAACCTGCATAATCCGTTGAAGGTGCTTAACCAAAGATTGCCATGACTGTCTTCCAGTATGCGGAGTATTGAATTGCTTGGTAAACCTTCAGATGTTGTAAACCTGCTGAACTGGCCCGTTTGCCGGTTGAACAGGAGCAACCCGCCGCCGTCTGTCCCCACCCAGAAACGGTTTTTCCCGTCTTCATGCAGGGAACGGATGGTGTAGCCAACATAGAACCTCTTGTGTTGCAGGTGCAACCGGTCAATAAGTATAACGGAAGAATAATTGCCGCCCCAGAGATTTCCTGCCTTGTCTTCTTCCAGGCATTGCATATTTACAAGACTGCTGTCAAATAACTCAAACCTTTGCTCAGGGCGGTTAAAACGGTACATAGTCCCGTTGTTAGTGGTGCTGGCCCAGAGTGTTGATTGCCGGTCCTGGTACACCAGCCACACATTGTTTTCTGCTGCCCTGGTATACGGATTAAAACATACATAATGCTCAAATGTACCGGTGGCCGCGTTATAATGATTTACGCCACCGAACCAGGTAGACAGCCATAGTCCTTTATCGCCGTCGTTGATGATGGATGTTATAAAATTGCTGCTGATGCCATGGGGATTGCCGGATGTTTGCTTAAAAGAGGTCCAGGTGTTGCTGGCGCGGTCCCAGCTTTTTAATCCGCCTCCGTCTGTACCTACCCAGATCCGTTGCCGGCTGTCTTCACAAAATGAAAAAACAAAATTATCCGCAGCACCGGTCAACCGGCTGTTATTATTTGGCGTCACCAGCGTAAACGGGTTGCGCTTAGGTTCTATGATATTAATACCTCCCCTCAGGGTAGCTACCCATTTCCTGCCCTGGCGGTCTTCGTAGAGCGAGTATACAGCGTTGCTGCTGAGTTGCTGAGGGCTGCCGGGTGTCGTCAGCGGTTTGCCGGGTTGATCGGGCGATGAGATCAGGTAAATACCGTTGCCATCGGAAGCGCACCATACCACTCCTGCATTATCCACATACAGGTTCACTACTTTACTGTTTACAGGAAGCGCATTAGAAGTATATTTTCCGACCGATGGAAGATAACGGAATACGCCGTTGTCTGTTCCTACCCATATATTCCCTGCAGCGTCGGTAGTGAGGCAGTTGCCTTTGGGGATCTCCCGGCTGATCACTGTCAAACGCCGGGTGGCTACATCATACTTGCACAAACCGGTGTGTTGTACAAATACCCAGGCCATGGTTCCCTGTTCTACAAACTTGATGGCTGTCACTTCATAGGCGGTTTGCCTGCCGGGCAGCGGGATCTGTACGCCGGTAGCATTGCTGCCGGTGAATTGCAGTAGTCCTTTATTTTCTGTACCAATAAGTATTATGCCGTCTTCGTTCGACTGGATGATATGCGTGTTATCGTTGACCGGTTGTGCGGGTTCTCCATTGGCTGGCTGGTAACGGGGTATGGAAAACTTTTCGGTAGCAGGATTGAAAACACAAACACCCCTGCGGGCGCCTACCCATAACTGGTGATGCGGGTCATCTGCGAGCGTGTAAACGCCATTGTCTACCAATGTTGTACTGTCGCCGAATTTATTCCTGAATATCCTGAATTTATAACCATCATAACGGTTTAATCCATCATAGGTACCAAACCACATAAACCCTTTATGATCCTGGTAAACACTGGTCACTGCATTGTTGGATAAACCGTCTTCGATCCCCAGGTACCTGATCGGGTATTCTGTAGCAAAGAGTGGAACAATAATGATCTGTATCAGCAATAAAGTAAAGTAAACCTTCTTTACAAAGCACATATCTCTCTTTTAACTGTATAAAGCTATTAAAAAAGACAGTATTATAGCCCAACAGCCGGGGATATCCGCTTCTTTGTTTGAAAGTTCAATGTTCAAATAACTATCGCTCAGGAAGGAAGCGATAAAGTAGTTGTATAAATATTATTGGAAGTATGGATGCGAAGAGAATACCTGTCGCCATATAAATGATCCAGTCTTTGCCGGGTATTGGCAATACCTATCCCTGTTCCGTTCAGTTCCTGGTGTGTTCTGAATATCTTATTGCTGCAGGTGAATAAGATGGAATTATCCGTGCAGGTCAGCACCACGTTGATCTCGGACGCTTCCTGGTTACTTACGCCATATTTAAACGCATTTTCCAGGAAGGGCAGCAATACCAGCGGCGCAATGGTTTTGATACCCGGCTGCCCGGTCACTGAAAATGCCAGCGTTGTTTTAGCGGTTAACCTGAGTTGTTGCAGGGCAATATAATCTTTGAGGCAATCGATCTCGGTTTCCAGCAGTACAAAATCTCTTTTGCTTTCTTCTGTCACATAACGCAGCATGTTGGAGAGCTTCATAATACTGGTAGCAGTATGTTCGCTCTGCGTAATAGCCAGCGAGTAAATATTGTTTAATGTATTGAATAGAAAATGTGGATTGATCTGTGATCTGAGGAAAGATAATTCTGCCTGTTTTTTCTGCGTTTCTGCAAATAACGCTTTTTTCTCTGTTTGACGCCCCCGCAG
>Ga0164243_10014304_pt1 | contig 11069 bp, 7 predicted proteins | sample OricompcompostOP_FD_108781 | JGI IMG/M metagenome (GOLD analysis project Ga0164243, IMG submission 108781) | Organic Plus compost microbial communities from Emeryville, California, USA - Original compost - Organic plus compost (OP) | ecosystem: Engineered > Solid waste > Mixed feedstock >... | reverse complement strand
CCCGAGCGCCGCGCCACCTATTCGCCTTTCCTTCCCATCTCGCCGCGCACCGGCAAGGTGTTGCAGGTACCGATGGTCGAACGCCATCCGCGCAAGGGCACCATCGTCTACATCGATCCAGACACTGGCGAGAAGGTGGAAACCGCCGTCACCGGCGGCGCGGTCAAGTGTCAGTGGAAGGCGGACTGGGCCCTGCGCTGGACCGCGCTCGGCGTCGACTACGAGATGGCCGGTAAGGACCTCATCGACTCTGTGCTGCTCTCTTCACGCATCTGTAAGGCGCTCGGCGGCACCCCGCCCGAAGGCTTCAACTACGAGCTGTTCCTCGACGACCGGGGCGAGAAGATCTCCAAGTCGAAGGGCAACGGCCTGACGATCGACGAGTGGCTGAAGTATGCGAGCCCCGAAAGCCTCGCGCTCTTCATGTTCCAGAAGCCGAAGACGGCCAAGCGCCTTTACTTCGACGTCATTCCGCGCGCCGTCGATGAATACCTGCAGCTCCTTTCTGCATACGGCCGCCAGGACGACAAGGGCAAGCTGGACAACGCCGTCTGGCATATTCACGACGGCAACCCGCCGCCTGCGAATGTACCGATCACCTTCGCGCTCCTGCTCAACCTGGTCGCCGCCTCCAACGCCGACGACAAGGAAGTGCTCTGGGGTTTCATCCGCCGCCACGTCAAAGGAGTCAGCCCCGAGACGCATCCGCTGTTGGACGAGATGGCCGGCTATGCCGTGCGCTACTACGCCGACTTCGTGAAGCCGCGTAAAAAGTACCGCCCCGCCGACGACGTCGAGACCGCCGCCCTGCGCAAGCTGTCGGACACGCTCGCTGCCGCCAGTCCAAATGCGACCGCCGAGGAGCTGCAAGGCCTGGTTTACGACGTCGGCCGCTCCGTGCCGCGCTATCAGGATCTCAACGCCAAAGGCGCAACGCCAGAGCGTCCTGGCGTCTCCAACGCCTGGTTCAACGCTATCTACGAAGTACTGCTCGGGGAGGAGAAGGGGCCGCGCTTTGGCAGCTTTATCGAGCTCTACGGCATCAACGAAACACGTGCGTTGATCGATAGGGCACTCGCCGGCGAGCTCACGAAAGCGACGTGATCGCAACCAACGGGGCGAGCCTGAACTCGCCTCGTCCGTCACCGCCGGTCAATTCTAAGCCACGTCGCTGCGCGTGCCGACGCCCTGCATCCCGGCAACCTCGACGCCCCACGTATCGCGAATGAGGCCGAACAGCTTGGCCTCGCGCGCGCGGATCTCGTCGGCGCGCCACACGCTCGCCTCGACGGCGTCGCGCGTAATCGCCAGCACCGGCGGATCGTCCACGCCGCCGCGATAGATTTCGCGCTTGCGATGAAACTCTTGGTTACGGGCGCGGTCGTTCTGCTTCTGCGTAACCGCAACGAGATTGCCGAGGCTCTCGGTGCACATCTCGCGCTCTTCCGCATCGGCAAACCAGCGCCGCCATTCGCTCGTCGCTCCGGGACGCTGCGGCAGCACATGCTCGACGCTGTAGTCTTTCGGATCGAGCACGGTCATGCTGCGCGTCAACTCGTCGTTGAGGCGCAGCAGCAGTTGCTTGCACACTTGAGCGTCGCGCCGATACATCGAGCGCAGATGATAGCCGATGTTGCGGATCTCATCGCGCGACAGCGCGAACGGACCCTCTCCCGGCCGCACCGGCGCACGCGACCTGATGATCTGCACGACCTCCGACATCCGCCGCACGCGCTTGCCCGACCCGACGCACAGAACGCGCAACAGATGCGCGAGCCGGTCGATCTCCTTCAGCAGCAGCTTTGCTCGTCCCCGATCCTCGCTATACTGCTGCATCACTAGCATGGCAGCCGGCGCCCAATCGCCTTCCGGCAACCGTCCGAGATAGACGAGGTAGCGTCGCACCTCAGGATCGATATTGAGACTGACGTCCCCTGCACGCAGCACCGTGTCGTAAGCTTGAGACAGTGGCGCGACGATGTTGTTCAAGAACGCTTCGGGGCCACCCGCCTCGCTGATGGTGCGCCGCACGCCAGCGATGATCTTCGTGTCGCCGCGGCCATAGACAGCGAATACATGGCTGAAGAACGTCTCGAAGCGCGCGTCCAGCAACCGCGCTGCGTTGTCCCATTTCTCGATTGCGCCGGCCCGTCGCTGCTCGGGTATTCCCTTCAGCACTTCTGCCTTCAGGATATCGTTGCGCTGCAGCGAGCGACCGCGCTCGTTCAGCACGGTGAAAAGACGGTGCGCCCTGTCGATGTCCCGCGTCAGCACGACGACGAAATGACATTGATCGCACAGGTAGTCGGTCAGCCGCCGTCTGTCGCTCTCATCGAGCGCCGACAGCTCGCTCACGAAATGATCGCGCACCATGAGCAGGCGATCCTCTGCCTCGCTCAGTGGTTCGGGGTCGACATTCCCCAGGCACGCCCCGCGCGCCTGAATATGGTTCTCGAGGAACGCTTGCTCGCCTGCGCTCAACTCTATGCGGAAGCGTGCCCCGAATTGTCTCAGGGCTCCTGCATCGGCAGCGACGAGTTCGTCGAGACGATTGCGCGCACCCCAGCGCCAACGCTCGGTCCCAAGGTCCCGCAGAACAGCCGCAAGCACCGCCAGGGTCACTAGACGCTGCTGCCCGTCGATGATCTCGAACATCCGCGGTTCGCGGTCGCGCGCCGCCGGCAGGTCACCGCCGCTTCCATCAAGCAGCAGTATGGCGCCAAGGAAATAGTCGGGCTCTGCCGCGTCCGTAACGCCGCCAATACCAGCCGCCGCAAGCAGATCCTGCAGCAACTGTCCAGCCTCAACCGTGGTCCACGAGTACGGCCTCTGGTAACAGGGCACGGAGAAGTGGAATGGAGACGAGAAGAGATGCGTTAGTGTCAGAGACGCTGTAGGGAGACCGGGGAACATATAACTTCTTTTGGTTTCGGCCTTAGCAAACGCCAAGTCCACTCGTCGAGCGCCAGAACTATGAAGCTACCATGACTGCACGCGCCATGACAGATACGATCTTTGAAAAGCAGCGTCCGACAGCACACGGCTCGCGCAATGTTGATCGACAGCGGCACTTCCGCGACGCTGCGACAGACGCGCACAACACGCGCGCAACTTTGTCGCTGCCATTGCGCTTTGGTGTGCGATGAAACCGTCTCGCGCAGTTGTCTTCAAGGTATCGCCGCGCGCAGCGTGGGAAGCCGCATGTCAAGCTGGTGCTTTTACCGGGTCAGCCGACGATCAACGCGACGGCTTTATCCATTTGTCGCTTGCCTCACAACTAGCCGGAACACTCGCCAAACACTTTCGCGGGCAGAATGACCTGCTGTTGATTGAGTTTAACGCGCACGAACTTGGCGACGCACTCCGCTGGGAAATATCGCGTGGCGGCGAGGAGTTCCCACACCTCTATAGTGCATTGCCTACAGCAATCGCGACGGCAACGCATTCACTGCGCCTCGACGACGACGGCGTTCCCAGACTACCCGAGGGATTTCAATGTTGAAGGCACTGTTTGACTTAGCGCCGCGCGCACTCAGGCTACTTGCACCAGAGGAAGCGCACGAGCTCACTCTGAAGGCCCTCGAACTTGGCGCCTATCCCAACGCGTCACCCGATCCCCCAATGCTCGCAACGAGCTTTGCCGGTCTCACTCTGCGCAACCCCATAGGAATAGCCGCTGGCTTCGATAAAGACGCTCGCGTGCCCGATGCAATTCTGCGACTTGGCTGCGGCTTCGCTGAGATCGGAACCGTCACTCCGCTGCCCCAACCTGGCAACGCGAAGCCGCGCGTATTCAGGCTGTTGGACGATCACGGCGTCATCAATCGTCTCGGCTTCAACAACGGCGGACACGATGCCGCCCTGGAGCGTCTGCGGCGCAGGCCGCGCCACGGTGTCGTCGGTGTGAACATTGGCGCCAACAAGGATGCATCCGATCGCATCGCTGACTACGTGCGCGGCATCGACGCATTTTATGACGTCGCAAGTTATTTCACGATCAACATATCTTCGCCCAACACGCCGGGCTTGCGCGATCTGCAGGACCCCGCCGCCCTGCGCGATTTGCTGACACGCGTTTTCGCTGCTCGGGCGAAACAGATGGACGCTGGCAACCCCAAGCGTCCGATCATTGTCAAGCTTGCACCTGACATCCCCGAGGAGTCCTTGGGCGAAGTTCTTGCCGTGCTCACCCAGCAAAACGTTGATGGCATCGCGATCTCGAACACGACCTTATCGCGCCACGGTCTGCGCGACAGCAATGCGCGCGAGGCCGGCGGCCTCTCCGGCCGCCCTCTCTTTCACCGCTCTACCGTCATGCTGGCGCGCGTCCATCGGGCGACCGGCGGAAATATCCCGCTCATCGGTATCGGCGGCATCGACAGCGGCGGCGCCGCGCTCGCCAAGATCGAAGCAGGTGCCACTCTGGTGCAGCTCTATACTGGCTTGATTTACGAAGGGCCGAGCCTCATCGGCCGCATCAAGGCAACGCTGACCGATGCCGTACGCCGCCATAACGTGCACGCGATCAGCGACCTCGTCGGCCGGCGTGCCGACGAGTGGGCCGCAAAATCCCTCGAAGGCTAAGCTGACTTAGCGCGGCGCCGGCGGATCTTCCGGCCCGCGGCTCGCCTTGATCAGCCGCGAAATGAACCAGATCGGCACCACCACCATCGCGCCGAGAATGAAGTAGCCCAGCACCGACTCTATTGCACCGAAGCCCAGATCATAGATGCGACGGAGCAGCACATTGATCTGGTAGAAGAAATTATCAGGGGTGATGCCCAGCGCGGAGAGTATGATGCCGACCACGATCGACAGTATGGTGAGCCGGACGAGTACCCCCAGCACGCTTCCGCCGAGAAACGTAGTGCGGTCCATGGGGTTGTTCTCCTCTCGCGCGCCGAGCTAGCGGCGCCCCTATATCTACCGGCTAATGTCGTGTCCCGCCATTAGCACAGTTGTCGGGGGCTTTCGACAGTAACGCGTCCGGTAGTAGAGCGTGGCATAACTAAGTGACGACGACGAAACGAGTTAAGAGCACCGCCAAGCGTCGCCGCTCCGATCCCCAGCGGACGGCCGAGCCGCTGCTTCCCGAACCCTTCGCCGGATGGTTCGCGGCGCGTGGCTGGGCACCGCGGCCGCACCAGCTCGCCCTGCTTGAAGCCGCGCGAGAGCGCCGCTCCACCTTACTGATCGCTCCGACCGGTGCTGGCAAGACGCTCGCCGGGTTCCTGCCGAGCCTCGTCAGCCTTGCCGAAGGGCCGCGCCGCAACCGGTCCCAGCGCTTGCACACGCTGTATATTTCCCCGCTGAAAGCGCTCGCGGTCGACGTCGCCCGCAACCTTACTGCGCCCATCTCGGAGATGCAGCTTCCGATCCGCACAGAGACGCGCACCGGCGACACATCGGTCGCGCGCCGCGCACGCCAGCGCCACGCGCCGCCCGATATCTTGATGACGACGCCGGAGCAGATCGCGCTGCTGTTAAGCCACCCCGACGCCAGCGAATTGTTCGCCGGTCTCGACACGATCATTCTCGACGAGCTCCATGCCCTCGCCTCGACCAAACGCGGCGACCTGCTGGCTTTGAACATTGCGCGTTTGCGGGCCATCGCCCCCGGCTTGCGTACCGTCGGCCTTTCGGCGACCGTCGCCCGGCCCTCCGAACTGCGTGCCTACCTGGCTCCCCAGACGGCGCCCAGCGAACGGATCGAAATGGCCGAGCTGGTGCACATCCTCGGGGGCGCCAAGCCGCACATCGACATCCTCGAACTGGATGACACGATGCCCGGCGTGGGCCACACCACCCGCTACGCCATCAAAGAAATCTACGCAGCCATCGCCGAACGCAAGCTCTGCCTCCTGTTCGTCAATACGCGCATGCAGGCCGAGTTGCTGTTCCAGGACCTGTGGCGCGTCAACGAACTGAACCTGCCGATTGGTCTTCACCACGGCTCGCTCGACGCCCAGCAGCGACGCAAGGTGGAAGCCGCCATGGCCGCCGGCACACTCCGCGCGGTCGTCGCCACATCGACTCTGGACCTCGGCATCGACTGGGGCGACATCGATCTCGTCATTCACGTCGGTGCCCCCAAAGGTGCCAGCCGCTTCATCCAGCGCATCGGCCGCTCCAACCACCGCTTTGATGAGCCATCGCAAGCGCTTCTCGTGCCCTCGAACCGCTTCGAGGTGCTGGAGTGCCGAGCGGCAGTCGATGCCGCCGAAGCAGGCGCCCAGGACGTTACTTTCTCACGCCGGGGTTCTCTCGACGTGCTCGCCCAACACATCCTCGGTACAGCATGCGCCGGCCCATTCGATCCCGCCGCGCTCTATTCCGAGGTGACATCCGCGGCCCCCTATGCCGCGCTCGACCGCGCCACGTTCGATCGTGTGCTCGGCTTCACTGCCGACGGCGGCTATGCCCTCAAGAGCTACGAGCGCTACGCCAAACTCAAGACCACGCCCGACGGGCGTCTGCGCATTGCCCATCCCCGCTTCGCGCAAAGCTACCGCATGAATGCCGGCACCATTGTCGCCGCACCCACGATCAAAGTGCGGCTCGCCGGGCGGCGCTCCAGCGCCATGCGCCACGGCTTCGTCGGTGGCCGTGTCATGGGCGAGGTCGACGAATACTTCATTGAGCAACTTCGCCCCGGCGACGCGTTTGTCCTTGCGGGGGAGGTGTTGCGCTTCGAGGGCATGAGCGAAAACGAAGCATTCGTCAGCCGGGCAAGTGCCCGCGATCCTGTCATACCCAGTTACAACAGCGGCAAATTTCCCCTTTCGACGCATCTGGCCGAGCGCGTGCGCGCCATGCTTGCCGACGCCTCCCAATGGAACCGCTTGCCCTCGTCGGTCGCCCGGTGGCTGGAACTGCAAGAGGAGCGCTCCGCCATCCCGGGTCGTGACGAGTTGCTGGTCGAAACCTTCGCCCGCCGCAACTGCCACTACCTTGTGACGTATCCGTTCGAAGGCCGGCTCGCCCACCAGACACTGGGCATGCTGCTGACGCGCCGCCTCGACCGTGTTGGCGCTTCGCCCCTCGGCTTCGTCGCCAATGACTATGGCATGGCGGTTTGGGGACTGGGCGATCTGTCGGCTCTCGTCGCCTCAGGCAAGCTCGACCTCGATGATCTTTTCGACGAGGACATGCTCGGCGACGACCTCGACGCCTGGCTCGCGGAATCGAACCTCATGAAGCGCACCTTCCGGCAGGTCGCGCTCATCGCCGGCCTTGTTGAGCGTCGTCACCCAGGTCGCGAGAAGACCGGGCGCCAAGTCGCGCTTTCGACCAACCTCATCTATGACGTGCTCCGCCGCCATGACCCGCATCACATCCTTTTGGAGGCCGCCTGGGCCGATGCGGCCACAGGCCTGCTCGACATCGCCCGCTTGGGCGATTTTCTGCGCCGAATCAACGGCAGAATCAGGCATCAACCATTAGACAGACTGTCGCCGCTTTCCGTGCCGATCCTTCTGGAGATGGGCAAAGAGGCCGTCGCAGGCTTCGCGCGCGAGGATCTGCTGCGTGAAGCTGCGGCAATGTCGCGGCTCCAGGGCCCGATAGAGGAGACGCAATGCTCGAGCTGAAACCTGAGCGCCTCGCCTACGACGACTTCCAGGACCAGGAAATCTCCGTCTGCGGCAAGCGCTTTCGGGCCGATATGTCCGGCGCCCTCTATTGGCCCAGCGAGGACGTACTCATCGTCGCCGACCTGCACCTGGAAAAGGGCTCCTCCTTCGCCAGCCGCGGCCAGCTCGTTCCTCCCTACGACACCCGCGAGACGCTGCAGAAACTCGCCGAGGCCATCGACCGCACGGACGCCGCAACGATCATCGCGCTCGGCGACAGCCTGCACGACGTCGAGGCCTCCGCACGCATCGGCTTGGAAGAGATCGAGATCCTCCAGATCATGCAGGAGGAGCGCGAGTGGATCTGGGTCACCGGCAACCACGACCCTTCGATCGGCTCACGCCTCGGCGGCACTGTCGTCACCGAGATAGAGGTCGAGGGCATCGTCCTGCGCCACGAGCCCCGGCCCGGCCACGTAACACACGAGATCGCCGGGCATCTGCATCCCGCTGCCAAGCTCTCCATGTACGGCTACACGCTTCGCCGCCCCTGCTTCGTCGGCAACGGCCGTCGCCTCGTGATGCCGGCTTTCGGCACTTACACAGGGGGCCTCAATATCCTCGAAGACGCGTTCGAACCGCTGTTCAGCAACGATGGCATGCATGTCTGGATACTGGGCCAGGAAGGCCTCTACCCGGTCGCAACGCGTCTCCTGAAGGAAGACTGATCTTACGCGTTGCGCCGTTTGAAGAACGTCGAGGCAAGCAGCCCCGATCCCACCGCGACCAGCACGGCGAACAGGCCATACCCTGCCGGATGCAGGAACGCGAAGTTGTGCACCACACGCTCGAGGCCCGCGCGGTGCAGCGTCACGCGTGCGATGTGCGCGCTGACCGCCTCTCCCTTGCGGAACAGGTAAGTGCGCGCCACCAGCGGTCCCACCGGCACGTTAGCCGGCAGCGGAATGGCTGCGCGGAACAGGCTGCGCCCTGCGAACACAACGCCATCTTTCGGCTCGGTGACGTAGAGCTTCTGCTTCTTCTTCAAGCGGATGACGGCGTCACGAAAAGCGGCGACCTCGTACTCCTTGAGCACGCCCTTGTAGCTTGCGCTCGGCGTCATCTTGATGTGCTGGAACCCGATAGCGTTGCGCTCCAGAACGCTCGGCCCGGCGATCTCCTCGATCGGTCGCGTCGACGCGATGGCGTAATAGCTCGGCACCGAGCTGAACGTCACAGACGAGGTATTGATCCAGACACCGCCGACATCGCTCTTGCGCCGCACGACAATGGGAAACGGCGTTCCCTCGACCACCACCACGACATCGTAATAGTTGGCGTCGCCCTCGGGCGCCTGGCTGTTGTCGATGGCGCCGAAAACGATGATCTCGTGCCCGGTGAAGCCGGTCGTCACTTCCAGGGTACGCGTAGACACGTCCGCTTCGACGGTCTCCAACGGTGCATCGGCGTTCGGGGTCGCCGCCGGACGCGGGGGCCCGACGCGCGGAGCCCGTGAATCTTGCGCCAGCACTGGCAGCAGCAGGAGCAGGACGGCGAGCAGAGCGAGCGTCATCCGCGCCATTAGTTCGCCCCCCCGATCACCGGCCCAATCGAATAGATCTCCACTGGCTTGTTCATCAGGTCCCAGCCGATGCGCAGGCAGACGAGGAGCACCAGCCCCGCCAGCAGAAAACGCAGCTGCTCGCCTTTGAGCTTTGCGCCCGCCGCAGCACCAAACTGCGCCCCGATCACCCCACCGACGATAAGCAGCAGCGCCAGCACGACATCGACAGACTTATTCTGCACCGCCTGCAGGAACGTCGTCACCGCCATCACGAAAGTGATCTGGAACAGCGACGTGCCGATGACCACGCTCGTCGGCACGCGCAGCAGATAGATCATCGCCGGAACCATGACGAAGCCGCCGCCCACGCCCATGATTGCCGCCATGAAGCCAACGAACGCGCCGATCATCGCCGGCGGCAAGGCACTGATATAGAGCTTCGATCGATGGAAACGCATCTTGAATGGCAGACCGTGCACCCAGCTGTGCTGCCCGGTCTTGCGTGGTGACGCCTGCCCCGTCTGCCGTTTGCGGATCGTCCCGACGCTTTCGATCATCATCAACGCGCCGACCGCGCCGAGGAACAGCACGTAGCTCAACGCCACGAACAGGTCGAACTGGCCCACCTGGCGCAGGATTTTCATCAAGGAAACGCCGATCACCGATCCGACGACGCCGCCGACGACCAGCACCGCACCCATCTTTATGTCGACGTTATTGCGCTGGTACTGCGCGACCGCCCCCGACACCGACGAGGCGAGAATCTGCATCGAGCCAGTACCGACGGCCACGGCAGTCGGCACGCCCATGAACATCAACAGCGGCGTCAGCAGGAAGCCACCGCCAACCCCGAACATTCCTGAAAGGAAACCGACCGCCCAGCCCATGCCGAGAAAGAGCGCCGCGTTGACGGACATCTCGGCAATCGGCAGGTAGATGTTCATCAGCAGATACTTGCGCGAATGACTTGCGGCGGACAACGGTGCCCGCGTGATGCTCCCATAGCTTGCCCCGGTCAAGGCGCAGGCCACTCCCCTTCCCAACATATGGGGTGGAAGTAAAGATCCGCATCCTCAAAAAAGCGAAATGCGCCACTGAGACAGCGGCGCATTAGCAAAACTGATGGGGTAACTCAGAGATTAGCCGCGGCGGGTGCCGTCGCGCCACGCCTGCCCGGCGAGCCGAGCATCGTTGGCCATGTTGGGCATCGCCTTCGCCCGCCAGTCCTTCGCCGCAGTCTCGGCCGCGGCAACATCGCCCGCACTCAGCTTCGCCTTCAGGCTATCGCGCCGTGCAGCGGCGTCCTTGTCACCCGACTTTGCAGCCAGAACCAGCCACTTGTAGGCCTGCTGCTGGTCCTTCGCGACGCCCATGCCGTTCTCGTACAGCACGGCAAGATTGAACTGGCTGTCGCCAAGGCCGTAATCGGCAGCCGCGGTAAACCAGCGGGCCGCGGACTTGTAATCCGGCTTCGGTGTGCGCGAAGCCAGCAGAACCGCAAGGTTATGCATCGCCTTCACATTCCCTTGAACGGCGGCCCGCTCGTACCAGACCTGGGCGCGCTGCGGATCGGCCTTCACGCCAATGCCGCGCTCATAGAGCGTGCCGAGCCTGAACTGCGCCATGGGGAAACCCTTAGAGGCGGCCCGCTGATACCATTGCGCCGCTTCGATCAGGTCCTGGTCCGTACCCTTCCCTTCGGCAAGGCGCGAGGCAACCTCGAACTGCGCCGAGACATCACCCTGGGCAGCCGCAAGACGCAGCGAATAAGGGCCGACCGTCGCCGGCGGCAGCGTGACAGCACCGCTATCGGCCGTGTCGACGCCGCTCTCGCGCAGCAACTGGTCCTGCATCAGCGCAGCTGGCGTTGCATGGGCGGCGGCAATGCCGACCTGGCCGGAAAGATGAGCCATGCGCGCCTGCTCGTTGAACTG
>Ga0164243_10014302_pt1 | contig 11071 bp, 12 predicted proteins | sample OricompcompostOP_FD_108781 | JGI IMG/M metagenome (GOLD analysis project Ga0164243, IMG submission 108781) | Organic Plus compost microbial communities from Emeryville, California, USA - Original compost - Organic plus compost (OP) | ecosystem: Engineered > Solid waste > Mixed feedstock >... | reverse complement strand
CTACCTGGTCGGGTCCGGTACGGGTCTTCCTTGTAGGGCGGTCAGGGCGGTTCTTGAGTCCTTGCTTGATGACTTGTTGTGGCGGATGGTCGGGCATTTGGTGCAGCGGTGGGCTATGACGAAGCCGTTGGCGGTGGCCAGGGCGCCTACGGGTTCCATCAGGGCTTGGCAGGTCTCTTCTCGGTCGCCTGGATAGACGTCCACGTGGCGGGACCAGAGGCAGTGGGGGCAGTGGTTGGTGTAGCCGTTGCCGTGGACGGCGCGGGTGCAGTGGCCGCAGGTGAAGTCCTCCACGCGGCGGGTGAACCGCCCGCTCATGACCGACACCTGACCATTCCCCTACTCTATGGTCGGCCGCCGACCGAGAGGACGCGTGTGGGGTACCGGAAACTCAAGATCGTCGTACGGCCGGTCCTGCGCGCCCTGTGGCGGCCGGAGGTCACCGGGCTCGACCACCTCCCCGGCCATGGTCCGGTGATCCTCGCGTCCAACCACCTCTCCCTCGCCGACTTCGTCTTCCTCGGGCTCGCCGCGCCGCGGCACATCACGTTCGTCGTCAAGGCCGAGGCGTTCGCCGTCGGCGGGCCCGCCGGGCGGTTCCTCACCTGGCTGCTGCGCACCATGGGCCAGCTGCGCGTCGACCGCGGCGCCGGGCGCGGCGCGCGGGCCGCCCTCGACGCGAGCCGCGCCGTCCTCGACGACGGCGGCGTCGTCGGCATCTATCCCGAAGGCACCCGGTCCCCGGACGGCCGCCTGTACAAGGGCCGTACCGGCGTCGGCTGGCTCGCGCTCGCGTCCGGCGCGCCGGTCGTCCCGGTCGCCATGCACGGCACCGGGCGGGTCCTGCCGCGCGGCGCGGTCGTCCCCCGCCTCGGCCGCGTCGGCGTGCGCTTCGGCCCGCCCGTACCGCTGGACGCGTACGCGGGGAGGTCCGCCGACCCGCACGCCCGCCGCGCGGCCACCGACGCGATCATGCACGCGATCGGCGACCTGGCCGGCCAGGAACCCGCCCACACCTACGCGAATACCGCCAAGCGCTGACGCGGGCGCACCCGCGCCGACGCGGCGCGGGCGGCCGCCGCCCGGCGGGCGCGCCCGGCGCGGACCCCTCCGCGGTCAGTTCCCCGGCAGGCTCGGGGTGGGCATCGACGGCGTGGGCGGGGTCGGCGGGGTGGGCGTGGGCACGGCCGTGGGCGTGCCGCTGTCCGTCGCCGAGGCGCTCGCCGACGTCGAATGCGTGGGCGTCGCCGCCGTACGCTGCTTCTCCTGCTTCGCCGGCCGGGTGATCCGGTCGAAGAAGGCCAGGAGGCGCTGCTTCATGCCGGGGTGGTGCAGCAGCGCGCCGCCGTGGTCCGCGCCGGGCAGGACGGTGAGCGTGCCGCCGAGGCCGTGCTCGCGCAGCGCGTCGCGCAGGCCGATGCCCTCCGAGGGCGAGACCAGGTCGTCGCGCGAGTACGCGATCATCATCGGCACGTCGCCGGAGGTGACGGCGTTCTTCGGCGTCAGGTCGTACCAGGAGCTCCAGCACGACGAGGACGCGCCGCAGTCCGCCAGCTGCGCGGCCGTACGGCGCAGGCGCTTGCGGTGCTTGGACGCGCCGCGGACGGCGCCGTCGAGGTACGCCTGGTACGGCGACAGGACCGGCGACAGCGCCACCACGCCGCGGATGCGGTCCGACGCCGAGCCGTACGTGCCGACGTCCGCGGCGATCTGCCCGCCCGCGGACGACCCGAGCACGGCCAGCCGGTCGGGGTCCAGGTCGAACTGCGCGGCGTGCCTCTTGATGTAGGCGATCGCGTCGAGCGCGTCGGTGCGCTGCGCGGGCCAGCGGGCCTGCTGGGCGAAGCGGTAGTTCGCGGAGAACACGGCGTAGCCGCGGTCGGCGTACCAGCGGGCGGTGCGCCGCCAGGTGCCCTTGTCCCCCTCGACCCAGTAGCCGCCGTGCAGGATCAGGATGCCGGGCCGGGGCTGCCGGGAGTCGTGCCAGTACGCGTCGAACATGTTCTGCGGCCCGGATCCGTAGAAGTACGTGACCTCGTGCCGGGGCCCCTCGCCGGGTACGGCCTGCGCCGCCGGTGCCGTGGCCGGAAGCGCCGCGACCCCGGCCGCGATGCCCGCCACGACCGCCGCGACGCGCGCGGCCCTCGCTCGACGTGGCCCGTACGCCACCCTGCCTCCCCGAAATATCCCGACATACGGCGCCCGTCGCCGTGCCACGCAAATAGTACGGACTCCGCTGATCGCCCCGCACACTCACGACGCGTTTCGCGATCATTCCTTTACCGGCGCAAGATCAATTCCCTACAGGTGCCGGTCGTCCTCGTCGTCGCCGTCGGTGGGGGCGTTCTCGTCGCCGGAGCGGGTGGCGTTCTCCCAGCCGGCGGCGGTGGCCCAGCCGGTGGTGCCGCGCTCGGTGGACGTGTTCGGCCGGGGCCGGTCGCCGCTGCGGGCCTCCGCCTCGAAGGGCGCGGTGGCGCTGGTGTCCGCGCCGCTCCACAGCTTCGGGGTGTCCCAGACCGAGCCGCTCGACTGGTACGGGTGCTGCGGCTCCATCGGCGGCGCGGGCGTCTCCACGGTCGGCGGCGGGGGCGCGGGGCCGGACGGCGCCGGCGGCGCGGGCGTCTCGACCGTGGGCGGTGGCGGGGGCGGCGGGGTGCCGGGCGGCGGCAGCGGCGGCGTCTCGGCGGGCGGCTCCGGCGCGGCCTGCTCGGGTACGACCGGCGCCTCGCCCGGTTCCGGCGGCAGCGGCGGGGGCGGCGGCATCTCCCCGGCCCCGAACGAGGAGTCGGTGAGGTACGGCTGCGGCGGCTCCTCGTCGTACGGCCGGCGCGGGCCGGAGTCCGTCGGACCGTACGGGCCGAGGAACGGCGAGTCGGGCGGCGCCGGGGAGTCGACGGCGCCGAAGCTCTCGGTCGTGGCCGCCGGGTGGACGTCGGAGTACGGCTTCATCCGCGGGTCGTCCGGCTCGTCCTCGGTCGCCGGGCGGTACGGGTACAGCTGCTGGATCGGGCCGTGCCCGTTGCCGTTGCCGTTCCCGTTCGGCGCGGCCTGCCCCGCGGCCTGGAAGGCGGTGAACTGCGGGCCCGGCGGCCGGCTCGGCATCCGCCCGCGGTTGGTCACCGGCGGCACCTCGCCGAGGTCGGGCCGCCGGGACCGGCGCACCCGCTCGGCGTTGGCCAGCGCCAGCTCGCCCTCGGACCGCCGCCGGCGCTGCATCGACACGACGGCCAGCGCCGCGAGGATCGCCACCACCAGCGCGCCGCCGCCGATCCCGCCGTACAGCAGCGTGCGGTCCGCGGGTTCCCCGGTCGCCTGCGGCTGGTCGGAGGCCATCGGCGTCGGCGCGGCGCCGTTCGCGCGCGCCTTCTTCAGCCGGGCCGCGGCGAACAGCGCGCGCCGGGCGTCCAGCGTGTCCGCGCGGCCGGTGCCCTGCCGCAGCGCCTGCGTGACGACCGAGCCGGGCAGCTTGCGGTACCGGGACCGGACGAGCGCGGCGGTGCCGGCCACGAACGCGGTGGACGCGCTGGTGCCGGTGGTCGAGGCGTAGTCGCGCCGGCCGCCGGCCGAGACGATGTTGACGCCGGGCGCGAGCACCCGTACGTACGGCTGGCTGTTGGAGAACGGCGCCCGGTGCAGCTTGCGGCCGACCGCGCCGACCGCCAGCACCCCGTCGTACGCGGCGGGGAACGTGCGCCGGTTGGCCTTCGCGCCGTCGTTGCCCGCGGAGGCGACCAGCAGCACGCCCTTCTTGCGGGCGTACGCGATCGCCGAGCGCTCGGACTCGCTGCCGTCGTAGTACGCGGTGCCGCCGCCGAGCGACATGCTGATGATCTTGGCGCCGTGGTCGGTGGCGTACCGGATGCCGTTGGCCAGGGCGTACCGCGTGCGGTTCAGCGCGGCGCGGTTGCCGCGCAGCGGGTCGTTGGCCTCCAGCGTGACGCGGATGGACAGCACCTTGGCGCGCGGCGCGATGCCCACGACGCCGTCGGCGTTGCCGCTGCCGTGCCCGTGACCGGCGATGATGCTGGCCATCGCGGTGCCGTGCCGCCCCCAGTACGGCGAGCCCGGGTGCCGGCCGCTGTGGGTGTAGTCCGGGCCGGAGATGACGCGGCCGGCGAGGTCGGGGTTGCCGGCGTACACGCCGGTGTCGAGGACGGCGACGGTGACGTGGCCGCCGCGGGAGTACCTCCAGGCCTGCTGGGCGTGCATGGCGCGCAGTGCCCACTCGCGCTGGCGTACGAGGTCGGCGTGCGCGGCCGTGCCGGTGAACGGCGTCATGGCCAGGGCCAGCGAAAGCGACACGACCAGCGCGCCCGACCGCGCAACCTTGGCCACGTCGCTCCTCCGAGAAGACCGCACCGCGTCAGTGTTCCTGCCTGTCGGCCATCATTGCGCCCCCGCCCCGGCAAGGCAATCCCGTCCCCCGACCTCGCCCGCCCTGACCAGCACGGGTATCTGACGGCGATTCCGGGTGTACGGTTCGCCCTTAGGGTCCGGGTGAGCGTTGTACGGTTGGCGCGACTGGCATGGGAGCCGACGTGAACATGGGTTCGCCACGGGTCGAGAGTCCGGGCTTCGGCCCGTTGTTGCGCGCGCATCGGCGCGAGTTCGGCCTCACGCAGGAGGAACTGGCCCGCCGCTGCGGGCTGAGTGACCGTGCCATCCGCGACCTGGAGCGCGGCCGGGTACGGCGGCCGCGGCGGGCGACGGTGGAGCTGCTGCGCGACGCGCTGGGCCTCGGCGGCTTGGACGCCGCGCGGTTCGTCGACGTCGCGCGCGGCGAGAGCGGCTGACGCGGGCTACGACGCGTCGTCCTCCTGCTTGCTCTCCGAGATCATCTTGCCGAAGGCGTGCGGCGACACGGCCATCGCGGCGTCGGAGAACCGGGCGAGCAGCCGGGCGAAGGTCTCCTTGTCCTCGGTGCTCCAGTCGGCCATCAGGCCGCCGATGTAGTCACGGCGGACCTTAGCGGCGTGGTCGAGGACGCCGCGGCCCGCGTCGGTGAGCGTGAGCTGCGCGCGGCGGGCGTCCACCGCGGAGGCGCGGCGGCTCACCATGCCCGCCTCGATCGCGCCCGCGACCAGGCGGCTGGCGGTGGACGGGTCCACGTCGAGCCGGTCGGCGACCGCGCCGATGGTGATCTCGGAGTCGCACTCGGCGGCGACCCGGGCGATGGCGTGCACGACGAAGATGTTGGACAGGTGGACGCGCGCTGAGTCGTCACCGCGCGCGGCTCTGAGCTGACGGTTCAGCGTCGGCTTCTGCCAGATCCGGCGCAGCCGGAAGATGGCCAGGTCGACCTGGTTGATGGCGTCGTCGTCGGGAAGCGTGCCGGGTGCGTCCACACCATCAGCGTACCAGCCGATGCATGTAGCATACATATAGTTCCGGTAAGTGGCGTGTCATGCCGAGGGCGTGAGCCGTACCTGCGCACCCGGCGGCAGGCCCAGTCGCTCCGCCGCGTCGCCGGAGTTCACCGCGACCGCGAGCTGCCCGACGGAGTCGCTGTAGGCGACCAGCTCACCGGGCGGTACGGACGCGAACGTGTCGCGCAGCGGCACGGTGAACTGCCGCCGCCCCGCCTCCACCGCCAGTGCGCCGCCCACCCGCGCGCCGACCTGCGCCAGGTCGGCCGCGCGTACGGACAGCTGCACGTTGCCGAACCGGTCCACGGAGACGACCTCGGCGTCGATCCGGCCGTCGATCACCCGGCTGCTCGGCTCGGGCAGCGTCACCAGCCGCTCCACCGGCAGCTCCTCACCGACGGACTCCAGCGGCGTACCGGCGGCCAGGTGCCCGGCGACCGGCATGAAGATGTCCCGGCCGTGGAAGGTGCTGGAGACCGGGTGCAGCCACAGGTCCTCGTTGGTCAGCGCGAACGCCCGCTCCGGCCCGCCGACCGCGGCCACCGCCCAGGACAGCACCCCGTTGTCCGGCCCGACGAAGATCCGCTCGGCCGCGGCGATCGCGACGGCGCGCCGGCTCGTGCCGACGCCCGGGTCCACGACCGCGACGTGCACACCGTCCGGGAGGTACGGCACGGTCTGCGCGAGCACCGCACCGCCGCGCCGTACGTCACCGGCCGGTACGAGATGGGTGACGTCGATGACCCGGACCGCCGGAGCGATGCGCGCCGCGACCCCGTGGCACGCCGCGACGAAGCCGTCCTCGTAGCCGTAGTCGGTCAGCAGCGAAATGCAGTCTCTGGTGGTGCCCACGGCGCCGAGCGTACGTCGAACGGGAGGCGAGGGCGATCCTCCGCGACCGGGCAACGGCAGGTGTCCGGGACGCGTAGCATGTCCGAGAGCCTTCGAGGAGCGGCCCATGCCCACCCCTGACGCAGACGGCCCCGCGAACACCGGCCCCCCTGCCCCGCCCGCCCTGGACGAACGCGACGCCGACATCCTCATGTTCGAGCGCCAGTGGTGGAAACACGCGGGCACCAAGGAACAGGCGATCCGCGACAGCTTCGGCATCTCCGCGACGCGGTACTACCAGCTCCTCAACGCCATCATCGACCGTCCCGAAGCGCTCGCCTTCGACCCCATGACGGTCAAGCGCCTGCGCCGCATGCGCGCCACCCGCCTGTCCCGTCGCCGCCGCTGAGATAATCGCCGCGTGGCGAGTCTGCGGGGGTTCGAGCCGCGTACCGACGAGGGACGCGCCGGGATCGGGGCGATCCTGGCCGACCCGGGCGGCGCGGTCGTCGGCCTGGACTTCGACGGGACGCTGTCGCCGATCGTCGCCGACCCGCGGCGGGCGTACGCCCATCCCGGGGCCGCGCCCGTGCTGCGCCGGCTGGCGCCCCGGCTGTGCGCCGTCGTGATCGTCACCGGCCGCCCGGTCGCCGAGGCGGTCGCGCTCGGCGGCTTCGCGGCCGTACCGGGCCTGGTCGTCCTCGGGCAGTACGGGCTGCAGCGCTGGGAGGCGGGGGTGAGCAGCGAGCCGCCGCCGGAGCCCGGCGTGGCCACCGCCCGCGCGCGGCTGCCGGAGCTGCTTGACGGCACCGGCGCCTGGGTCGAGGACAAGGGCCACGCGCTCGCCGTGCACACCCGGCGCGCCCCGGAGCCCGAGGCCACGCTGGCCCGGCTGGAACCGCCGCTGCGCGCGCTGGCCGCCGAGACCGGCCTGCGTCTTGAACCCGGCCGGCTGGTCCTGGAACTGCGTCCACCGGCTGTGGACAAGGGCGCCGCGCTACGCGGTTTCCTCGCCGAGCGGCACGCCCGCTCCGTCCTGTACACCGGCGACGACCTCGGCGACCTCCCCGCCTTCGCCGCCGTGCGCGAGCTGCGCGCCGAGGGCCTCCCGGGCGTGACCGTCTGCAGCGGATCCACGGAGGTCACCGAACTGGCCGCGCGCGCCGATTTCGTCGTTGACGGCCCGGACGGCGTCGTGTCTATGCTCAGCGCACTTGCCGACGCTGTGGGGTGACGCGCATGCCGCGAGCCGGAGTGGTCACGGAGCTGTACCGGTACCCGGTCAAGTCGATGGGCGGTGAGCCGCTCCGTACCGCCCGGATCGACGGCGCCCGGCTGCGCGGCGACCGCGCGTACGCGCTGCGCACCGAGGGCAAGCTCGGCAGCGGCAAGAACAGCCACCGGTTCCGCCGCGTCGGCGGCCTGCTGGACGTCCGCGCCCGCTACGACGGCGACGTCCCGGTGATGACCTTCCCGGACGGGCGTACGCTGCGCGGCGACGACCCCGGCGTGGACGCGGCGCTGACCGGCGCCCTCGACGCCCCGGTACGCCTGGTCCCCGAGGACGGCGCCGTCCACGTCGACGTCGCGCCCGTCCACCTGGTGACCACCGCGTCGCTGCGCTGGCTGTCCGATCACCTGCCGGACGCCCGGATCGCCGTGCCGCGCTTCCGCCCGAACATCGTCGTGGACGTCCCGGGCGCCGAACCCGCGGAGAGCGCCTGGGTGGGCCGCCGGCTGCGCATCGGCGGCGCCGAGCTGGCCGTCGTCGAGCCCACCGAGCGCTGCGTGATGACCACCGCCGCCCAGGGCGACCTGCCGCACGACGCGCGCGTGCTGAAGACGCTGGCCGACCGCAGCGAGCTGATGTTCGGCGTCTACCTGGACGTCGTGACGCCCGGCGACATCGCCACGGGCGACGCGGTCGAACTGGTCTGATCTGTCGCGCGCTCCTTCACCCCGCTCCGTACCTGTGATTGAATTTCATCAGACGTTGAATTTAGGGGATGATCACCATGGCGACGAAGAGCGTCACCTGCTGCGTCGTCGGGGGCGGCCCGGCCGGAGTCACCCTCGGGCTGCTGCTCGCCCGCGCCGGGGTCGAGGTCGCGGTGCTGGAGAAGCACGCCGACTTCCTGCGCGACTTCCGCGGCGACACCGTGCACCCGTCGACCCTGACGGTCCTCGACGAGCTCGGCCTGTTCGAGGACTTCGACCGGCTCCCGCAGTACCGCGCGCCGCACATCGCGGTCGGCACGCCGGACGGCCTGGTGCCGTTCGCCGACCTCAGCAAACTCCCGGTGGCCCATCCGTACATCGCGTTCGTGCCGCAGTGGGACTTCCTGAGCCTCCTGGCCGAGCGCGCCGCGACGTACCCCGCGTTCCACCTCATCACCGAGGCCGAATGCACCGGCGTCATCGTCGAGCGCGGCGCCGTCAAGGGCGTCACGTACCGGACGACGGACGGCGCGGAGCACGAGCTGCGCGCCAAGCTCACCGTCGGCGCCGACGGGCGGCATTCGGTGGTGCGCGCCTCCGCCGGGCTCGAGGTGATGGAGACCAACCCGCCGATGGACGTGCTGTGGTTCCGGCTGCCGCGCGAGGAGACCGACACCGAGGAGACGTTCCTCCAGTTCGGCATCGGCAAGATGATCGTGTCGATCAACCGCGGCACGTACTGGCAGCTCGCGTACCTGATCCCGAAGGACTCGGCCGGCGACCTGATGAAGCAGGACGTCCAGGTGCTGCGCGACCCCGTCGTGGAACTGCTGCCGCACCTGGCGAACCGGGTGGACCGGCTCACGTCCTGGGAGGACGTCAGCGTGCTGCAGGTCGGCCTTGACCGGCTGCGCCGCTGGCACCGCCCCGGCCTGCTGTGCATCGGCGACGCCGCGCACACCATGTCGCCGATCGCCGGCGTGGGCATCAACCTGGCCGTCCAGGACGCGGTGGCCACCGCGAACGCCCTGGCCGACGGGCTGCTGCGGGCGCAGACCGACGGCGTGCCGATCGACGGCCGCGCGGTGATGTCCGTACAGCGGCGGCGCCAGGTACCGGCCATGGTCACCCAGACCTTCCAGCGGATCCTCCAGAACCGGGTGATCGTGCCGGCCCTCGACGGCGCGGGCACCCCCGGGTTCCCGCAGTTCGCCGCCAAGGTCCCGGTGGTCAGCCGGCTGCTCAGCCGCTTCGTCGGCCTCGGCGTGCTGCCCGAGCACGTCAAGTCCCCCGAACGGGCACCGGAGCGCGCCGCGCGCTAGCCGAGCGCGTCCAGCTGGTCGCGGAACCAGCGGTGCGGGGGCATCGCGGTGGCGGCCTCGGCCAGCCGGGCGTGCCGGGCGGCGCGCTCGGCCCGGTCCATGCTCAGCGCCTCGTGCAGGGCCCGGGCGGTGCCGGTCACGTCGTACGGGTTGACGGTCAGCGCGTCGGCCCCGAGCTCGGCCGCCGCGCCCGCCTCCCGGGACAGCACCAGCGCGGCGTCCCGCCGGGACAGCACCGCGCCCTCCTTGGCCACCAGGTTCATGCCGTCGCGGATCGGGTTCACCAGCAGTACGTCGGCCAGCCGGTACGCGGCGAGCGAGCGCGGGTAGTCGTCGTAGACCTGCAGCACCAGCGGGTCCCAGTCCGCGGTGGCGAACTCGTCGGTGATCCGCGCGGCGATCCGCTGCACCTCCGCGGTGTACTCGCGGTACTCCGGCAGGTCGTGCCGCGACGGGTACGCGAACGCCACGTGCACCACCCGCCCGCGCCATTCCGGGTACGTGACCAGCAGCTCCCGGTACGCCGCGAGCCCGCGCACGATGTTCTTCGACAGCTCGGTGCGGTCCACCCGGACGATCAGCGCCCGGTCCCCCACCTGCTCCCGCAGCGACCGCTCCCGGGCCAGCACGTCGGCCGCGCTGCCGCGCTCGCACAGCGCCGGGCCGTCCACCCCCAGGGGGTGCACGCCGACCCGCGTGACCCGCCCGCCGTTCGTGACGGTCCCGTGCGTACGGTCGACGTTGGCGCCGAGCACGTCCGCGCAGCAGTCCATGAAGGCGTCCGCCCACCGCTGCGCCAGGAAACCGACGTGGTCCGCGCCGAGCATGCCGAGCAGCAGCTCGCGGGCGACGTCGTCGGGCAGCAGCCGGAAGTAGTCCCGCGGCGCCCACGGCGTGTGCGAGAAGTGCGCGATGCGCAGGTCGGGGCGGCGCTCGCGGAGCATCAGCGGGGTGAGCGTCAGGTGGTAGTCCTGCACCATCGTCCGCGCGCGCTCGCCGGCGTCGTGCGCCATGGCGTCGGCGAACGCCGCGTTGTACTCCCGGTACGACGCCCACTCGCGCTCCGAGGCCGTGTCGAAGGCCGGCTTGTTCGGGATGTCGAACAGCATGTGGTGGCAGAACCACAGCAGCGAGTTCGCCACCGAGTTGTACGCGCGGTGCAGCGTGGCCGGCGGGATGTTCAGCATGCGGACGGTCGCGCCGCCCGGGTCGTACCCGGCGGTGTCGAGCCGGCCGTCGGCGGCGTACCGCGCGGCCTGACGGTCGGCGTCGCTCAGCGCGGCGCAGATCCACAGCGCCCGTTCCTCGTCGGCGGCCGCGCTCAGGCCCGAGACCAGCCCACCGCCCCCGCGCCGCGCCGACAGCCGCCCGCTTTCCGACATCGAGAACGACACGGGCCCACGGTTGGACGCGATGACCACCTGGCCTTCACCCATGCACCGCAGACTAGTCTGGTGGGCAGTGCCCACCCGGCGTGATGACCGACCCGCTCGGTCACCTACGATCGGACATCGGTACGCTTTAGCGGACACACAACTTCATATTGCTCATCCAGAGGGGTGGAGGGACCGGCCCGTAGAAGCCCCGGCAACCTTCCCGGACCATGCGTGCTCG
>Ga0164243_10014301_pt1 | contig 11071 bp, 10 predicted proteins | sample OricompcompostOP_FD_108781 | JGI IMG/M metagenome (GOLD analysis project Ga0164243, IMG submission 108781) | Organic Plus compost microbial communities from Emeryville, California, USA - Original compost - Organic plus compost (OP) | ecosystem: Engineered > Solid waste > Mixed feedstock >... | reverse complement strand
CCGGACCGGCCCGACGGCTCCACCGAGGTCCGTACCGCCTCGCACACCGAAGCCGCCCCGGCCCACACGGACCCGGCCGGCACCGGTGAGCTGGCACACACCGGTTCCGCCTCCCAGCTCGGTGTGGCCGTGCCGGTCAGCGTGGGGATGCTCGCCGGGGGCTACGTCCTCTACCGGCGCTCCCGCGTCGCCGCGCGTCGCTGACACCCGGCGGACGGCGCCGGAGCGCACGGGCAGCGCCTGATCCCGAGGCGGGGAGACACGGCATCCGGATGCGGCGAAACGGGCCTGCCGCGCGCAGGCGACGCCGGAGCAGGACAGGCCGCACCTGATGAGGGAGACGACGGATGCCGAGGGGCGCGGGTGACGCCCGAGGGTGACAACGGGTGATGCCCCAGGAGGCGACACCCGAGCAGGAACAGGGAGCGGGTCCCGATGACCGGGGCCCGCTCTCTCAGGTCCGGAACGTTCCGGATCTCACGGCTCTCACCATGTCGGGCGCAGTTGACGGATGATGCGGCGACGCAACCGCACCCGGCGGCTCCCGTCGGGATACAGCCGCATGCGGGCCAGCTCCCAGTGCCCGTACTCGGCGTGGTCGGTCAGTAGTTGGGTCGCGGCCTTGCGGGAGACCCCGCGCGGCACGTACACATCGCGAAACTCGTATTCCGGCATCCCCTCCATTGTGCGCCGGGAGCCTCTGTGCGGATAGCGTCTGCACTATGTCTGATGCTGCGCAGCCCACCGCTGCCGACGTACGCGCCGCTGTCGAGGCGGTCAAAGCCGCGCTGGACCGGCACCTGGAGGCCGTCGAGCGCCGTGCGGGTGAGCGCGGCGAGACCACCGGGGAGCCGGACGCCGCCGCGCTCGACTCCGCCGTCTACGCCGCGTTCGACGAGCTCGCCGCCGCCGGAGAGAGCTATGACGAACTGTTGTACGAGGTCTACGACGAGGTGACGCCCTTCGAGATCCCCGGTGGTGACACCCTGCCCGCCTACGCGGGCCCCGAGACGCCCAGCGCGCTGAGCGTCCTCATCCGACGGGACTACACCATCGCCGAACCGCCCCGGCTGCTGGCCCAGGCCGAACGCGTCACGGAACTGGACCCGGAGTCGGCGGAGGACAGCCGGGTCGAGGGCACCTCGGCCGGCGGCAGCGTGCACGCCGCGCTGGGGGTGCTCTTCGGGGAGTACGAGCCCGACGAGATCGCCACCCGCCACCGGGAGTTCGGACTGGAGGAGGGCGACTCCACGCTGTGGGTCACCGCCGCCGAAGAACCCGCCGAACCGGGCGAGTGGCTGTCCGCGCCCTTCGACCAGGCCGACCCGGAGCGGGTGATCTGCCGCTTCGACGTCAGCTCCGTCTTCGACGAGGACGAGGAGGATCTCGTCGTCGAGGCCGGTGCCGGGCCCGGCGAACCCGACGAGGAGCCGGACGCCGAGTACACCGAGTACGGCGACTACCCGGACGAGGACGAAGCGGAGGACGGCCCCCCGCCGGGTACCCCCCGCCGCTGAACCGCCACCCGCCCGGCCCCTGCCCGTTCCGGACGGGCAGGGGCCGGGCGCGGCTTTCCGCCTCCGTCCCCGCCTCTCGGCCGTCCGCGCCCCTTTTTCCGTGCCCCGTGAGTGCGGCGCCGGTCACGCCGTCCCGGGCAGCTCAGGCCGTCCGAGGGCTGTTCACGCCGTCCCGGTGCCGGTCGCGCCTCCCGGGCGGTGCCCGCCCTCACTGTCGGCCTGGCCGGGCGGGTGGTGCCGCTCACGTCGGCCTGGTGGGCGCCGACGGCCCGTGCCGGCCCGGCATGCGCCACCAGCTTCTGTCAGCCCGGCATACGGTGTCGTCCCCGTCGGTCCGGCGGACGGGCGTCGCCCGGCTGTGGGCGCGGGACCGCAAACCCCGGCCGCCCCCGGACCGTGCCAGTCGGGCACAGATCCGGGAGCGGGCCCGGACGCCGCCCGGCCCGTGCCGGAACGGCCGGGCCCGCGTGCCGTGGCGCCGCGCGCTCCTCGTCCTCGTTCTCCCTCTCGTTCTCGTCTTCGTCCTTCTCCGCCGCGTCCCGGAGGTCTCTTCCAGCCGAAAACAGGCGCTCCCGGCCGTCCGCCGCCCTCTCAGGGAGTCGGGGCCTCCGGGGTGTCGGGGGCCGGGGCCGCGGCGCGGGTGGACTCGGTCAGCAGGGTGCGCAGGCGGGTGACGCGTGCCCGGCCCGGGGACTCGGCGACCGCGCGGGGCAGGGCGTCGCCCGCGCCGTGGACGACGGACAGATGGTGTGCGACCCGGCCGAAGGCGGTGTAGACCCACTGCCGGGTGAGGGCCGCGGTGGCGTCGCCCGGCAGCACCACGACGGCGGCGTTCCAGCGCAGCCCGGCCGCCTGGTGGGCGGTCACCGCCCAGCCGTGCCGCACCGTCTCGGGCACCCGGTCCGGCGGCACGGTGATCCGGCGGTCCGCGCAGGACAGGTGCAGCCCCGTCTCGTCGGCGGAGGCGACCGTGCCGACGCTGGTGCGGCCGGGGGCGGGGGAGTGGGCGACGCGGTCGCCCGGGTCGAAGCCCGCGAACCGGCCGGGGCCGGGGTTGAGGCGTTCCTTGAGGGCGGCGTTCAGCGCCCGGGTGCCGGCCGAGCCGCCGTGTCCCACGGTGATGACCTGGGTCTCCTCGGCGGGGATGCCGAGGGCGCGGGGCACCGAGTCGGCGACGAGCTGCACCGTGCGGTGCACGGCTTCCCGCGCGTCGGTCACCGGGACGATGACGACTTCCTTGGCCGGCGCCTCGACCTGGTTGAGCTCGCCGACGCCGATGCCGGAGACCAGCTCGCCGACCGGGCCCGGGTCCGGCGTACGGGAGACGACGTGCGGGCAGCAGCGGGCCGCGACGAGGTCGCCGAAGACCTGGCCGGGGCCCGCCGCGCCGAGCACGCCGGGGTCGCCGCTGAGCACCAGCCGGGCTCCGTCCGGGAGGGATTCCACCAGGGCGGCTGCCGCCTCGGCGTCGAGCTGGGGCGCGTCGCAGACGGCGAGCAGGTCGACGGCGAGCGTCCCCTCGGCGTCGCGGCCGGGGCCGGCCGCGCCCGCCAGGACGTCCGCGACCGTGGCGCACGGGGTGTCCGGCCCGGACTGCTCCTCCCCGTCCGGGGCGCTCTCCGCCTGGGGAGTGTCGTCGGGATCGGTGGTGGCGGCCTCGGTGAGCCGGGCCATCCGCTCCCGGCCGTCGTCGGTGTGGGTGAGCGCCCAGGCCCGCAGTCCGGCGGCGCGGGCGGCGGTGACGAGAGCGGCGACCTCGGCGCGGGCGGCCTCGCCGCCGGCGTGGGTGACCAGCCCGCTGCCGGCCGCGGCCCGGATGAGTTCCCCGGCGGAGGGCGAGGGCGCCGCGGGGGCCGCGGCGGCGAACTCCTCGGGGCCGGCCGACGGGTCGAAGGTGGTCAGAAGCCGGGCCAGCCCGTCGGCGAGGCTCTCCTCGGCGAGTGCGTACCGGTCCAGCCCGAACAGGACCCGCACGGGGCGTTCGGTCTCCTCGTCGGGCTCTTCCGTCTCCGGCCGGGCGGCGCCGGCGGTGGCCGGTCCGGCGTCCAGCGTGTCCTCGAAGGCGAGCACGGCGCCGGCGTCCACGGCCTCGCGCACGGCGTCGTCGGGGTCGGGCACGCTGTGCCGGGCCAGTCCCTCGGCCAGCGCGGCCGGCTCGGCGACGGTGTCGCCCCGCAGCGCGGCCCGCTCCAGCAGGTGGACGACGAGGGCGACGGTGCGGCGCGGGTCGCCGGGGCCCGCCTCGTCGCCGAGCAGGGCCCGAGCGAAGCCGTCGGCCTGTTCGGGGCGCACCCCGGGTACGGCGAGCAGTTGCCAGGGGTCGTCCCGCAGCAGGCCGGCCGCGCCCTCCCCGAGGGTCTCGGTCACCGGCCGGCCGAGGGTCTCGGGTGCGCCGCCTTCGACGAGCAGGGCCCGCAGCTCTTCCGGCACCGTCACGGGGCCGCCGCGCCCCGGGCCGGGGGCGGCCCCCGCCGGGGCGGGGGCGGCGGTGCGCTGCGGTGCCGCCTCGCGGTCGGCGGGCCGGGGCCGGCGGGCGGGCGGCGCGGGCTCGGTGAAGAAGGAGTCGGCGGAGCGTTCGCCGCTCTCCACCGCGCGGACGGCCGCGAGGAGTTCGGCTGTCCTGTCGTTGCTCACAGCTCGCTCCAGTCCTGGTCGGGGTAGCGGTGCACGGGTGCCGAGACGTCGTCCAGCGCCGCGCGGATTTCCTCAGGAAGACTAAGACCCTCCACTGACAGCGCTTCCGTGAGCTGCTGCGACGTCCGTGCTCCGACGATGGGCGCGACGACGCCCGGGCGGTCGCGCACCCAGGCGAGGGCCACCTGGAGCGGGGGCAGTGCGAGCCCGTCGGCCGCTATGGCGACGGCGTCCACGACCCGGCCGGCGGTCTCGTCCAGGTAGGGCTCGACGAACGGCGCGAGCCGTTCGGAGGCGCCGCGGGAGCCGGCCGGCGGGGGGCCGGGCTGCCGGTACTTGCCGGTGAGCACGCCCCGGCCCAGCGGTGAGGAGGGCAGCAGTCCGATGCCCAGGTCGCGGGCGGCGGGCAGCACCTCCCGTTCGACGCCGCGCTGGAGCAGCGAGTACTCCATCTGCGTACTGGCCAGCCGGTGCCGCACGCCGGGTGCGGCCAGCTGCCAGGTGCCGGCTTTGGCCAGCTGCCAGCCGGAGTAGTCGGCGACCCCCGCGTAGCGGGCGCGTCCGCTGTCGACGGCGGCATCGAGGGCCTGGAGGGTCTCCTCCAGGGGCGTGTACGGGTCCCAGGCGTGGACCTGCCACAGGTCGACGTGGTCGGTGCCGAGCCGTTCCAGCGAGGCGTCCAGTGCGGCGAGCAGATGGCCGCGTGAGCAGTCGAAGCGGCGGTCGGGGTCGGGGACGCTGCCCGATTTGGTGGCGATCACCAGGTCCCGGCGCGGCACCAGGTCGTGCAGCATGCGTCCCAGCAGGTATTCGGCCTCGCCGTCGCCGTACACGTCGGCCGTGTCCACGAGCGTGCCGCCGGCCTCCCAGAACGTCCTGAGCTGGTCGGCGGCGTTCTGGAAGTGCTGGTCGTGGGATTCGCGGGGGGTGCCGGTCCGCTGCCCGAAGCCGCCGGCTGATCGCTCGTCGCCGCCCCGCGCCCAACTGAGGGTGCCCAGTCCGATCCGGGATACGCGCAGGCCAGTGCGGCCGAGGTGCCTTAGCTCCATGGGCGTTGAGCGTAGTTGTGGCGGGCGCTAGAGTCCGAGGGGTCAGGGACATTACTGATCAGTAGGGAGTGGGTGCGGGATGGGGATGCGACTGGGCATCAACCTCGGCTACTGGGGTGCCGGGATGGATGCCGACAACCTCACCGTCGCGCGGGAGGCCGACCGGCTCGGGTACGCCGTGTGCTGGGCGGCCGAGGCGTACGGCTCGGACGCCGCGACCGTGCTGGCCTGGGTGGCGGCCCAGACCGAGCGCATCGACGTGGCCTCCGGGATCTTCCAGATCCCCGCCCGCACCCCGGCCATGACGGCCATGACGGCGGCCACGCTCGACTCGCTCTCCGGCGGCCGGTTCCGGCTCGGCCTCGGCGTCTCGGGCCCGCAGGTGTCCGAGGGCTGGTACGGGGTGAAGTTCGACAAGCCGCTGGCCCGCACCCGCGAGTACGTCGAGATCGTCCGCAAGGCCATGTCCCGGGAACGGCTGACCTACGAGGGCACCCACTGGACGCTGCCGCTGCCGGGCGGCCCCGGCAAGCCGATCAAGCTGACCGTGCATCCCGAGCGGGAGCGGATTCCGCTCTACATCGCGGCCATCGGCCCCAAGAACCTCCAGCAGACCGGTGAGATCGCCGACGGGGTGCTGCTGGTCTTCTTCTCGCCCGAGCACGCCGAGGAGACCACCCTGGGGCACCTGCGGTCCGGACGTGAGGCCGCCGGCCTGACGATGGACGGCTTCGATGTGTGCCCGACCGTCCCGATGGCCGTCGGCGACGACCTCGACGCGCTTGCCGGCCTCTTCCGGCCCTACACCGCGCTCTACGTCGGCGGCATGGGCAGCCGCAAGCAGAACTTCTACAACAAGCTGGCCCAGCGGATGGGCTACGAGAAGGAAGCCGCCGAGATCCAGGAGAAGTACCTGGCGGGCGACAAGGAGGGCGCGGCGGCGGCCGTGCCGCGCGAGCTGATCGACTCCACCACGCTGATCGGGCCCGTCGAGCGCATCGCCGACCGGATGCGCGCCTACGCGGACGCCGGGGTGACCACCCTGTCGCTGGCTCCGGCCGGGTTCACGCTGGAGGAGCGGCTCACCAGCCTGCGGGCCGGTGTCGAGGCGCTGGAGCGGGCGGGGCTCGCGGACTGATCCGTGCGCGGGGCGGCTGCCGCCGCCCCGCGCGGAACGTGTTCACGGCCGTGGTGGGGGCTCGGGGGTCTTCCCCGCCACGGCCGTCACGGGGCACAACGCGGCCCGGGCGGCGCGGTTACGCGGTCGGGCTCCCCGAAGGCCTTCGGCCGGCAGGGTTACGCCGGTGGCCAGCTTCGGCTCCTACGTTCGGCGGAGATCGGACGGGGCACTGTTGCCAGGTGGGACCTGCGGCATTTGACTCGTTGATTGCGGATGTCGTGCTTTGTGGGTTCTCGTGCACGGAGGTGGCAGTGAAGCTCTCGGCCAGGAGTCTGTTCCGGGAAATCCTCGACAACGACGAGTCCTATCGGCTCTTCTGTTCCATCGCCGCCAGCGGTGAGGCGCAGGGCGGGTGGGAGAACGGCCGGATCGCCGCCCTCGTCCCCGACAGCCAGCGCGACCTCGCGCCCAAGATCGCCCGGCACGGCGCCGACGAGGACAAGCACGGCCGCCTCTTCATGGCCCTGCTGAACAAACGGGGTCTGGAAGCGGTCCGGATCCCCGAGGACACCGACTACACGATGATTCTGGAGGGGCTGGGCATCGGCCTGGCCCACGAGAAGCTGCGCCGCGACGAACAGCTGACCGAGCGGGACGTGCTCGCCTATCTGGCCCACAGCAGGGTCACCGAGCAGCGGGCCGCCGAGGAGATGGCCCTGCTGAAGAAGGTGGCGGGCGACCACCCCGAGATCGGCCGCGCGGTCAAGATGATCTCCCGGGACGAGGACGCCCACCTCGCCTACTGCCACGAGGAACTGCTGCGCCTGGCCGGGGCCGGGCACGGCCGCACCATCCGCGCACTGCTGCGGGAGAGCGCGCTGGCCGAGATCAAGGTCTACCGGGACGTCAGCCTGGCCGTGATGGGACAGATGGCGCGGATCCTCGGCTGGTCCCGGGCCGCCTTCGGTCTCGTCGCGCTGGGCATCCACGGCCGGTACGTCTTCGAGCGGCTGGGCGGCTGGCGCCGGCTGGTCCGGCTGCGGATGCCCGAGCAGCGCGACGCGCTGGGCACGGGCAAAGCCGGACCGGCCCCCGAGTTCGCCTGACGTCCCGCGCCGCCGTGCCGCGCTCCCGGTCCGGCGGGGCGGCACGGCGGCCCGGGACGGTCAGAACCAGTCGCGCCGCTTGAAGACGCGGAAGAGCACCACGCAGACCGTCACCATCAGCAGCAGCGTCGCCGGATAGCCCCATGCCCAGTGCAGCTCCGGCATGTGGTCGAAGTTCATGCCGTACACCCCCGCGACCGCGGTCGGCACCGCGAACATCGCCGCCCACGCGGAGATCTTCCGCATGTCGTCGTTCTGCCGCACCCCCATCTGCGCCAGATAGGCCGACAGGATGTCCGACAGCAGCCGGTCGATGGACTCGACCTGCTCGTTCACCCGCGAGAGGTGGTCGGCCACGTCGCGGAAGAACAGCCGCGAGTCCCGGTGCACGAAGGGCAGCCCCGCACCGGTCAGCCGGGTGACCGGATCCGTCAGCGGCACCGTCGCCCGGCGGAACTCCAGGGCGCGGCGTTTGAAGTCGTAGATACGGCCCGCCGTGCCGCGCCCCAGCCGGCTCTCCCTGGCGAACACGGCGGCTTCCAGTTCGTCCAGGTCCGCGTGGAGCGCGGCGGCGACCGCGAGGTAGTGATCGACGACGGCGTCGCCGACCGCGTACATCACCGCCGTGGGCCCGTGCCGCAGTACGTCCGGGTCCTCCTCCAGGCGCCTGCGCACCGAGCCGAGCGGGTTGGCCTCGCCGTGCCGCACCGTCAGCACGAATGCGTCGCCCACGAACACCATCAGTTCGCCCGTGCTCAGCTCCTGGCGGTCCTCGTCGTACGCGACCGGTTTGAGCACCAGGAACAGCGAGCCCGGGTACACCTCCAGCTTCGGCCGCTGGTGGGCGTGCAAGGAGTCCTCCACGGCCAGCGGGTGCAGGCCGAAATCCCGGGTCACCCGGTCGAACTCGTCCGCCGTCGGCTCGTACAGGCCGATCCACAAGAAGGCGTCACCGGCGGCGCGGGCGCGTCGCAGCGCGGCCGGGAAGTCCTGCGGACGCTCCGCACGGTGCCCGTGCCGGTAGAGCGCGCAATCGACGATCACTTCTCGCATTGTCCCGCGCACCGGCTCCCGCACAACCGGAGGGGCGGCTGGGTGCGGGACCGCACGCGGGCGGCCCGTGGGGCACCTCGCTTAGGGTTGCGGCATGCCCACGCTGATTCTCGTACGCCACGGCAGATCGACCGCGAACTCGGACGGACTGCTGGCGGGCCGTACGCCCGGGGTCGCCCTGGACGAGCAGGGCCTGCGGCAGGCAGCCGGGCTGCCGCGGCGCCTGGCCGCCCTCCCGCTGGCCGCCGCCGTCAGCAGCCCGCTGCGCCGCTGCCAGGAGACCCTGGCACCGCTGGTCTCGGCCCGTCCCGGACTGCCGCTGCACACCGAGGAGCGCATCACCGAGTGCGACTACGGCGACTGGTCGGGCCGCAAGCTGGCCGAGCTCAACGACGAACCGCTGATGACCGCCGTCCAGTCGCACCCCTCCGCGGCGGCCTTCCCCGGGGGCGAGTCGATGCGCGGCATGCAGGCGCGCGCCGTCGAGGCCGTCCGCGACTGGAACGCCCGGATCGAGGCCGAGCACGGCTCCGACGCCGTCTACCTGATGTGCTCGCACGGTGACATCATCAAGTCGATCGTCGCGGACGCGCTCGGGATGCACCTCGACCTCTTCCAGCGCATATCGGTCGGTCCCTGCTCGGCCACGGCCATCAGATACACGCCGCTGCGGCCCTTCGTGCTGCGGCTCGGCGACACCGGCGAGCTGGACTCCCTCGCGCCGCCGGAACGCTCGGGCCAGGAGGGCGACACTGAAAAGGGGGAGCCCGGCAACGCGACGGTGGGGGGAAGCGCCTGAGCACGATGATCGGCACGCACAGTAAGGTGCGGGTGTCCGAAGCCACGTAACCGTCGACCCAACGGAGCAGAACGTGTCCCGTCAGGTATTTCTGTACGACCCGCCGGACCGGTTCGTCGCCGGCACCGTCGGGCTGCCTGGCCGCCGCACCTTCTACCTCCAGGCCAGTGGGGGAGGCCGCACCACCAGCGTGGCCCTGGAGAAGGCACAGGTCGAGGCGCTCGCCGAGCGGATCGACGAGCTGCTGGACGAGGTGGTGCGCCGCTCCGGCGGCAGCGCGCCCGTGCCGGCCGTCGCTCCCACCGAGGTCGACGACACCGCGCCGCTGGAGTCCCCCGTCGAGGAGGAGTTCCGGGTCGGCACCATGGCCCTGGCCTGGGACGGCGAGGGCGAGCGCATGATCGTCGAGGCACAGGCCATCGTCGAGCTGGAGCCCGGCGAGGACGAGGACCTCGCCGACGCCGAGGAGCGGCTGCTCCAGGACGACGAGAACGGCCCCCCGATGCTCCGGGTGCGCATCAGCGGCACCATGGCGCGGGCCTTCGCCAAGCGCGCCATGGAGGTGGTCAACGCCGGCCGTCCCCCGTGCCCGCTGTGCAGCCTGCCGCTCGACCCCGAGGGGCACGTGTGCCCCCGCCAGAACGGATACCGCCGGGGCGAATGAACGGTATGACCCCCCGCGCGCCGGACCCGGCCGCCGATGCCACCCGTGACCTGCTGACGCGGGGCACGCTGACGGTCCGCGGCCGGATCACGGACGCCTCCAACGCCGTGCTGTTCGCCACGGTCGAGCACGAGGGCACGAGCCTGCCCTGTGTCTACAAGCCCGTGGCGGGGGAGCGGCCCATGTGGGACTTCCCCGACGGCAATCTGGCCCGGCGGGAGGTCGCCGCCTACGAGGTGTGCCGCGCCGCCGGCTGGGAGCTGATACCCGCCACCGTGCTGCGGGACGGTCCCTACGGGGAGGGCATGTGCCAGGCCTGGGTGGGGGAGCCGCCGGACGCCGACGACCCTGACGATCCCGCCGACCCCGACGGCGGTGACGACGCGCGCGAAGACGGGCCCGGACCCGGTGGCGCGGAGGACACCGGGGAGAGCCGGGAGCCCGGCGCGGGGGAGAGCGGCCGGGAGGAGCCCGCGCCGCTGCTGGCGCTGGTCGAGGGCGAGGAGCCGGGCGAGGGCTGGAAGGCCGTCGGGTTCGCGGACGTCGGCGGCGGCCGGACGGCGCTGCTGGTGCACGCCGACGACTCCCGGCTGCGGCGGCTCGCCGTCCTCGACGCGGTGATCAACAACGGTGACCGCAAGGGCGGTCATCTGCTGCCCCGTCCGGACGGCAGGCTGTACGCCATCGACCACGGCGTGACCTTCCACGTGGACGACAAGCTGCGCACCCTGCTGTGGGGCTGGGCCGGCGAGGAGCTGACCCAGGAGGCACTCACGGCGCTGCGCACCCTCTCCGCGCAGCTCGCCGAGGGCGCCCCGCTGGCCGAACGGCTGGGACAGCTGCTGACCGGCGCCGAGGTGGAGGCCGCCCGCAAACGGGTGGAGGCCCTGCTCAGCTCCGGCCGGCATCCCCTGCCCGGCGGAGAGTGGCCCGCCATTCCCTGGCCCCCGGTCTGACCCCTTCGCGGCCGGTGCCCGGCACCGGCCGAGCACAAGCGGCGTGCATCCGGCCGGATACGGAACACCAGTCCGGGTTAGGCTCAAGACATGCATGCCTGGCCCGCTACCGAGGTCCCCGTCCTGCCCGGACAGGGCCGCGACCTCGACATCCACGACACCGCGACCGGGGG
>Ga0164243_10014300_pt1 | contig 11071 bp, 8 predicted proteins | sample OricompcompostOP_FD_108781 | JGI IMG/M metagenome (GOLD analysis project Ga0164243, IMG submission 108781) | Organic Plus compost microbial communities from Emeryville, California, USA - Original compost - Organic plus compost (OP) | ecosystem: Engineered > Solid waste > Mixed feedstock >... | reverse complement strand
CGGCGGTCGACCGGTGGGTCGCCGCGACCCTGGGCACCGACGGGCTCGCGGACACCAGCGACCCGGACGCCGCGGTCACGATGCTGGCCGTGGTCGACGCCGCGCTCGGGCTGGCGCTCTAGGCGCTCGGCTCAGCCCCGGGCGGGGCCGTCGTCGTTGCGCCGCTTGAGGTAGCGCTCGAACTCGCGGGCGATCGCCTCGCCGCTGGCCTCGGGGAGCTCGGTGGTGTCGCGGGTCTCCTCGAGCGAGCGCACGTAGTCGGCGATGTCCTCGTCCTCCTCGGCGAGCTCGTCGACGCCGCGCTCCCAGGCGCGGGAGTCCTCGGGCAGGTCGCCGAGGGGGATGCTGGTCTCGAGCAGGTCCTCGAGCTGGCCGATGAGCGCCAGCGTGGCCTTGGGGCACGGCGGCTGGGCGACGTAGTGCGGCACCGCGGCCCAGTAGCTCACCGCCGGTACGTCGAGCTTGGTGCAGGCGTCCTGGAACACCCCGACGATGCCGGTCGGTCCCTCGTAGGTCGACTGCTCGAGCTTGAGCCGGTCGACCAGGTCGGGCTCGGAGGCGGTGCCGGTGACCGGGATCGGGCGGGTGTGCGGGGTGTCGGCGAGCAGCGCACCGAGGGTGACCACGAGAGTCGCGCCGAGGTCGTCGCAGGCGGCGAGCAGCTCGGCGCAGAACTGCCGCCAGCGCATGTTGGGCTCGATGCCGCGGATCAGGATGACGTCGCGGTCGAGGTCGGGCGGGGAGGCGACCGAGATCTGGGTGCTGGGCCAGGTGATCCGGCGGAAGCCGTTGCCGTCGGAGCCCACCACCGGCCGGTTGACCTGGAAGTCGTAGAACTCCTCGGGGTCGATCGCGCCGATGAGGCGCGCCTGCCACACGTCGCCGAGGTGGTCCACGACCCCGGAGGCCGCCTCGGCCGCGTCGTTCCAGCCCTCGAAGGCCGCGATGACCACGGGGTCGACCAGGTGCGGCGCCTCCTCGATCTCGATCACTCCGAAAGCCTAACGACCCGCTCCGACGGGCGGGATCGATCCACCCGTGACCCGGGGATTTCCCAGTCGTTGGACGGGCGTGTCAGCATTCGGGAAAGGCGTCCACGAAGTGGACACCGGTTCCTAGGCTGGACGTCTCTGCAGTGCAGCCCCTCTGTGCTCCCTGAGAGGAGTCCCGTTGTCCGCCACCTTCGAGCGTCACCTGCGTCCCGACGCGACCGAGCAGCTGGACGAGCTGCTGGCCGCTCGCATCATGGTGCTCGACGGCGCGATGGGCACCGCCATCCAGCGGGACCGTCCCGACGAGGCGGGCTACCGGGGCGAGCGGTTCAAGGACTGGCCGAGCGACCTGGTCGGCAACAACGACCTGCTGACCATCACCCGGCCCGACATCATCGCAGGGATCCACCGGGAGTACCTCGAGGCCGGCGCCGACATCATCGAGACCAACACGTTCAACGCCAACGCGGTCTCGCTGTCCGACTACGGCATGGAGGAGCTCGCCCACGAGCTCAACTACGAGGCGGCCCGGCTCGCCCGCCGCGAGGCCGACGCGATGACCGAGCGCACCCCGGAGAAGCCGCGGTTCGTGGCGGGCGCGCTCGGCCCCACCACCCGCACGGCGTCGATCAGCCCGGACGTCAACGACCCCGGCGCCCGCAACGTGTCCTTCGACGAGCTGGTCGCGGCGTACCTCACCGCGGCGCGCGGGCTGGTCGAGGGCGGGGCCGACCTGCTCTTCATCGAGACGATCTTCGACACGCTCAACGCCAAGGCGGCGATCTTCGCCGTCGAGACGCTGTTCGAGGAGGAGGGCCGGCGCTGGCCCCTCGTCATCTCCGGCACGATCACCGACGCCTCCGGTCGCACCCTCTCCGGGCAGACCACCGAGGCGTTCTGGAACTCCGTCCGGCACGCCCGGCCGCTGGCCGTGGGCCTCAACTGCGCGCTCGGCGCCAAGGAGCTGCGGCCCTACCTCGCCGAGCTGTCGCGGATCGCCGACACCTGGGTGTCGGCGTACCCCAACGCGGGCCTGCCCAACGCCTTCGGCGAGTACGACGAGTCGCCGGAGGAGACCGCCGGGATCCTCCGGGAGTTCGCCGAGAGCGGGTTCCTCAACATCGTGGGCGGGTGCTGCGGCACCACGCCCGAGCACGTGGCGGCGATCGCGGCGGCCGTCGCCGACCAGCCCCGCCGCCAGGTCCCCGAGGTCGCCCCGGCGATGCGGCTGTCCGGCCTCGAGCCGTTCACGATCGACGACAACAGCCTGTTCGTGAACGTCGGCGAGCGCACCAACATCACCGGCTCCGCCCGGTTCCGGAACCTGATCAAGGCCGGCGACTACGACACCGCCCTGAGCGTCGCCGCCCAGCAGGTCGAGAACGGCGCCCAGGTCATCGACATCAACATGGACGAGGGGATGATCGACGGGGTCGCGGCCATGGACCGCTTCACCAAGCTGGTCGCGTCCGAGCCCGACATCAGCCGGGTGCCGATCATGGTCGACTCCTCCAAGTGGGAGGTCATCGAGGCCGGCCTGAAGAACATCCAGGGCAAGCCGATCGTCAACTCGATCTCCATGAAGGAGGGCGAGGACAAGTTCCGCGAGCAGGCCCGGCTGTGCCGCAAGTACGGCGCGGCCGCGGTCGTGATGGCCTTCGACGAGGACGGCCAGGCCGACAACCTCGAGCGGCGCACCTCGATCTGCGAGCGGGCCTACCGGATCCTGGTCGACGAGGTCGGGTTCCCGCCCGAGGACATCATCTTCGACCCCAACGTCTTCGCGATCGCGACCGGCATCGAGGAGCACGCGTCGTACGGCGTGGACTTCATCGAGGCGACCCGCTGGATCAAGCGGAACCTCCCCGGCGCCAAGGTCTCGGGCGGCATCTCCAACGTCAGCTTCTCGTTCCGCGGCAACAACCCGGTCCGCGAGGCGATCCACGCGGTGTTCCTGTACCACGCCATCGAGGCCGGCCTCGACATGGGCATCGTGAACGCCGGGGCGCTCGCCGTCTACGACGAGGTCGAGCCCGAGCTCCGGGAGCGGATCGAGGACGTCGTGCTCAACCGGCGACCCGACGCCGCCGAGCGGCTGCTCGAGATCGCCGAGTCCTACAACAGGGAGGCCTCGGGCGACGACTCCGGCGAGGAGGAGTGGCGCGGCCTGCCGGTGGCGGAGCGGATCACCCACGCCCTGGTGAAGGGCATCGACACATATGTCGAGGAGGACACCGAGGAGCTGCGGGTCCAGATCGCCGAGCGCGGCGGCCGCCCGATCGAGGTGATCGAGGGCCCGCTGATGGACGGCATGAACGTCGTGGGCGACCTCTTCGGCTCCGGCAAGATGTTCCTGCCGCAGGTGGTCAAGAGCGCCCGGGTGATGAAGAAGGCGGTCGCCTACCTGATCCCCTTCATCGAGAAGGAGAAGCTCGACAACCCCGAGCTTGCCACGGCCAAGGACACCAACGGCACGATCGTCATGGCCACGGTCAAGGGCGACGTGCACGACATCGGCAAGAACATCGTCGGGGTCGTCCTGCAGTGCAACAACTACGAGGTGATCGACCTCGGCGTGATGGTGCCCGCGCAGAAGATCCTCGACGCGGCGGCCGAGCACGACGCCGACATCATCGGCCTGTCCGGGCTGATCACCCCGTCGCTCGACGAGATGGTCAACTTCGCCGCGGAGATGCAGCGGCAGGGGCTGACGATCCCCCTGCTCATCGGCGGCGCGACGACCTCGCGGGCGCACACCGCGGTCAAGGTCGACAAGCAGTACGACGGCCCGGTGGTCTGGGTCAAGGACGCCTCCCGCTCGGTGCCGACCGCCGCGGCGCTCCTCGACGACCGGCAGCGCGACCAGCTGCTGGCGAGCATCAAGGAGGACTACGACGCGCTCCGTGCCCGGCACGCCGCCAAGCACGACCGGCCGCTGGTCACGCTCGAGGCCGCCCGGGCCAACCGCACGCCGGTGGACTGGTCGGGCTACGAGCCGCCGCTGCCGGCCAAGCCCGGGGTGCACGTGCTCACCGACTACGACCTCGGCGAGCTGCGCGACTTCATCGACTGGCAGCCGTTCTTCAACGCCTGGGAGATGAAGGGCAAGTTCCCCGACATCCTCAACAGCCCGCAGACCGGGGAGGCCGCGCGCAAGCTCTACGACGACGCGCAGGCGATGCTGGACCGGGTCGTCGAGGAGAAGTGGCTGACCGCCAACGCGGTCTTCGGCTTCTTCCCGGCCAACGCCGTCGGCGACGACATCGAGGTGTACACCGACGACTCCCGCTCGAGCGTGCTCGAGACCCTGCACATGCTCCGCCAGCAGGGGGAGCACCGGGAGGGCGTCCCGAACCGCTCGCTCAGCGACTTCGTGGCTCCGGCCGAGACCGGCCTGCCCGACCACGTGGGGGCGTTCGCGGTCACCGCCGGCCTGGGCTCGGTCGAGCGGATCATGAAGTTCAAGGAGGACCTCGACGACTACTCGGCGATCATGCTGGAGGCGCTGGCCGACCGGCTCGCCGAGGCGTTCGCCGAGCGGCTCCACCAGCGGGTGCGCACCGAGTTCTGGGGCTACGCCGGCGACGAGTCCCTCGGGAACGAGGACCTGATCGCCGAGCGGTACCGCGGCATCCGTCCCGCCCCGGGCTACCCGGCCTGTCCGGAGCACACCGAGAAGCAGACCCTGTGGCGGCTGCTCGACGTGGAGACCAACACCGGCATCCAGCTCACCGAGTCGATGGCGATGTGGCCGGGCGCGGCGGTCTCGGGCTGGTACTTCTCCCACCCGCAGTCGCAGTACTTCGTGGTGGGCCGGCTCGGCCGCGACCAGGTCGCCGACTACGCCGAGCGCAAGGGCTGGACACTGGCCGAGGCCGAGCGGTGGCTGTCGGCGAACCTGGGCTACGACCCGGAGGACTGATCGCCATCGCCGCCCCCGCCGCGGTCCTGTGGGACATGGACGGCACCCTGGTCGACACCGAGCCCTACTGGATCGAGACCGAGTTCGCGCTGGCCGCGGAGTACGGCGGCACCTGGAGCGAGGAGCTCGCGCTGCAGCTGGTCGGCAACGACCTGATCACCTCGGGCCGGTTCATCCGGCGGCACATGGGCATCGACCTGACCCCCGAGGAGATCGTCGACCGGCTGCTCGACGGAGTGGTGGCCCGCGTCCAGCACGACGTCCCGTGGCGCCCCGGCGCCCGCGACCTGCTGGACCGGCTGCGCGAGGCCGAGGTGCCGTGCGCACTGGTGACGATGTCCTACGAGCGTTTCGTGGCGCCGATCCTCGACCACCTGCCGGCCGGGACCTTCCGGGCCGTGGTCACCGGGGACGCGGTCCGCCGGGGCAAGCCGGACCCCGAGCCCTACCTCACCGCCGCCCGGCTGTTGGCGGTCGACCCCGGCGCGTGCGTGGCGATCGAGGACTCCGACACCGGCGCGACGTCGGCCGCGGCGGCCGGCTGCCGCGTGTACGTCGTTCCGCACCACGTCCCGGTGCCGCCCGGACCCGGCCGGGTCATCGTGCCGTCCCTGCTCGAGGTGGCCGCCCAGGTGCTGGGCGACGCGCACTGACGCGGAGCGCGCCGACGACTAGGGTGCCGGTCGTCCAGCTCGCTCTACTCTCGGGAGTCACCAGCATGCGCAGGTTCCTCGCCGTCGCGGTCGCCGCGGCCACTGTCAGCCTTCCCCTCACCGTCGTCGGCGCGACACCGGCGGGGGCCACCCCCTGCGACCACTCGGTGCGGCACGCGATGAAGAAGGGCCGGGTCTTCGTGGAGAAGCGGGTCAACGGGGACCACCCCGTCTACAACAAGACCGCCGACCCGGTCACCAAGAGCGTCAGCTTCGGCAAGTCGGTCACGAACTCGGTCAACAAGCACTGGGAGCTCGGAGCCAGCGCCGGCGTGGGCTGGGGTCCGGTCAAGGCCGACATCTCGGCCAAGTACGGCAAGAGCTACACCCGGGCGGCCACTCGGTCGGCCAGCGACAGCATCACCATGACGATCCGCCCGAAGCACACCGGCTGGGTCCGCGCGATCTACTACACGAAGGTCATCTTCTGGACGGCCAAGACCGAGCGCTGGAACAAGAAGAAGCAGAAGTGCGTCTCCAAGAACATCGCCAAGGCCTTCTGGGGCGCCCCGAAGATCGAGCTGGTGCCGGTGACCAAGAAGGGCCACCACTACCCGGCCCGGCCTGTGGTGCGCTGACCTAGGGCTGGTCGTCCGCCCCCGTCGGCAGCGGCGGGGGCGTGCCGCCCCACTCGGGGCAGATCGCCCGGTGGGCGCACCAGTCGCACATCCGGCTGCGGTGAGGCCGCCAGTCGCCGGTCTCGGTCGCGGTGCGGATCGCCTGCCAGATCGCCTGCACCTTGCGCTCGGTGGCGAGCAGGTCCTGCGTGTCGGGCTCGTAGCGCAGCACCTCGACGTTGCCGAGGTAGATCAGCTGCAGCATCTTGGGCAGCACCCCTCGGGTGCGCCAGATGACCAGCGCGTAGAACTTCATCTGGAACAGCGCCTTGGCCTCGAACCACTCGCCGGGGGACGACCCGGTCTTGTAGTCGACGATCCTGATCGAGCTGTCGGGCGCGATGTCGATCCGGTCGACGATGCCGCGGAGCAGCAGCTTGGTGTCGGTGAGCGTCTCGACGTACGTCTCCCGCTCGGCGGGTTCGAGTCGGCGCGGGTCCTCGAGCTCGAAGTACCGGTCGAGCACCTCGCGGCAGGAGGCGAGCCAGTCACTGACCGCGGGTCCCTCGGTGCCGAACATCTCCGCGATCGACGGCTCCGCCTCGAGCAGGGCGTCCCAGGTGGGCAGCAGCAGGTCGCGCGCCCGCTCGCGCGTTCGGTCGGGGGCGGGCAGGTCGAAGAGGTCCTCCAGCACCTTGTGCACGACGGTGCCGCGCACGGCGTCGGGGGAGAGCGGCTCGGGGAGCCGGTCGATGGTGCGGAACCGGTAGAGCAGCGGGCAGGTCATGAAGTCGCTGGCCCGGCTCGGTGAGAGCGCACCCAGGACCTCGACCCCGTCGACCGGCGTGCCGATCCGCTCGGCGGCCTGTTCCGTGGGCGACCGGGGTGCCTCCTCGTGCACGCTCATCGAGGCGACCCTAGGCGAGTCCACCGACAGTGTCGGGGCGACCCGGGGGAGGTCCGCCGCTCGGATAGCGTTGCGGTGTGTCCGACCCCGACGATCGCCGTACCCCGGAGCCTGCCCGGACGGCGCCGGGGACGTTCCGGCTGGGCACGCTCGCGGGCAGCGAGGTGCGGGTCAGCACCTCGTGGTTCCTCATCGCGGCGCTGATCGCGATCGTGCTCGCGCCGCGGGTCGAGGAGGTGCAGCCGGGCCTCGGTGGGTGGAAGTACCTGGTCGGGTTCACCTTCGCGGTCGTCCTCTACCTCTCGGTGCTGCTGCACGAGGCCTCGCACGCGGTGATGGCCCGGCGCTTCGGGTTCCAGGTCGACGCGATCACCCTGCACTTCCTGGGCGGCATGACCGCGATCAAGGGGGAGACCCGGAAGCCGGGCCAGGAGTTCGCGATCGCGGTGGTCGGCCCGCTCACGTCGCTGGCCGTGGGCGGCGCGGCGGTCGCCCTGTGGTTCGTCACCCCCGACGGGCTGCTCCGGATGGCCGTGGAGGGCCTGGCCGGCGCCAACCTCCTCATCGGCGCGCTCAACCTGGTGCCCGGCCTGCCCCTGGACGGGGGCCGGGTGCTCAAGGCCGCCGTCTGGGGGATCAGCGGGCGCGCGGACGCCGGCACGGTCGCGGCCGGCTGGGGCGGCCGGGCGGTCGCGGTGCTGGCGCTGAGCTGGCCCTGGTGGCAGGAGGCCGCGTTCGGGGTGCCCGCCGACCTGCTCGACGTGGTGCTCTCGCTGGTCGTGGCGGCCTTCCTCTGGTCCGGCGCCACCGCGGCGCTCACGTCGGTGCGGGTGCGCCGCAAGCTGCCGGCCCTCGTGGCGCGCGACCTCGCCCGCCGCACCCTCGCCGTGCCCGGGGACCTGCCGCTGGCCGAGGCGGTGCGCCGGGCCCAGGAGGCCCAGGCCGGCGGGATCATCACGGTGACCACCACCGGTAGCCCGGTCGGCGTGGTCAACGAGGAGGCGCTGCTCGCCACTCCCGAGGACCGGCGGCCCTGGATGCCCACCTCGGCCGTGGCCCGCTCGCTCGACCCCGGGCTCCGGCTGCCGGTGAGCATCGCCGGTGAGGACCTGGTACGCGCGATCAACGAGCACCCCGCCACCGAGTACCTCCTGTTCGACGAGGACGGCTCGATCTACGGAGTGCTGTCGACCGCAGACGTCGACCGCGCGTTCCGGGAGGCCTGAGGGCCGGCGCCGACCGGCAGTAGGGTTCCGGCGTGCCCGAGAGCTCTCCCGACGTCCCCCCGGAGGCCTGGTCCGGCGTGCACCGCGGCCCGCTCCGCGCGGGGGAGTGGGTGCGGCTCACCGACAGCAAGGGCCGGCGGCACAACTTCTGCCTCGAGCCCGGCAAGCGCTTCTTCTCCAACCGCGGCCACCTCGACCACGACGAGCTGATCGGCCGCGAGGAGGGGTTCACGGTGACCACCTCGGCCGGCGGCGAGTACCTCGTCTTCCGGCCGCTGCTGTCCGAGTACGTCGTGTCGATGCCGCGCGGCGCCGCCGTGGTCTACCCCAAGGACGCCGCCCAGATCATCGCCATGGTCGACGTCTTCCCGGGCGCCGAGGTCGTGGAGGCGGGGGTCGGGTCCGGTGCGCTCACCTGCTCGCTGCTGCGCGCGGTGGGACCGCACGGCCGGGTCTCCTCCTACGAGCGGCGGGAGGAGTTCGCGGACGTCGCCCGCCGCAACGTGGAGCAGTTCTTCGGTGGCCACCACCCGGCGTGGTCCCTGACGATCGGCGACCTCGCCGAGGCGCTGCCCGCGTCGGGGGAGCGGTGCGACCGGATCATCCTCGACATGCTCGCCCCCTGGGACTGCCTGCCGGCGGCCGCCGACGCGCTGCGGCCGGGCGGGATCGTGTGCGCCTACGTCGCCACGACCACCCAGATGTCCCGGTTCGTGGAGACGGTGCGGGCGCACGGCGGGTTCACCGAGCCGCAGGCCTGGGAGTCGATGGTGCGCGACTGGCACGTCGAGGGGCTCGCCGTACGCCCCGGGCACTCGATGATCGGACACACGGCGTTCCTGGTCACCGCCCGCCGGATGGCACCCGGCCAGTCGCCGCCGATGAAGAAGCGGCGCCCGGCCCCCGGCGCCTACGGCCCCGACTACACCGGCCCCCGGCCGCCCGGCGTGCCCGCGACGCCGGCGGACGAGTGAAGCCGTTCCTGCTGCTGTCGATCCGCGCGGAGCGACCCGCCGCGGAGGACGAGTACGCCGCGTTCCGCCGGTTCCTCGGCGTGGACGAGCACGGGCTGCACCGCCGCCAGCTCGGCCGGGAGCCGCTCGGGGCGCTGAGCCTGGACGACTGGTCCGGGATCATCCTGGGTGGCGGGTCGTTCACCTGCTCCGACCCCGAGGAGGCCAAGTCACCGGCCCAGCGCGCGGCGGAGCGTGACCTGGTCCGGCTGCTCGACGCCGTGGTCGCGGCCGACTTCCCGTTCCTGGGCGCCTGCTACGGCATCGGGACCCTCGGAGGCCACCAGGGCGGCGTGGTGGACCGGCAGTACCCCGAGCCGGTCGGGCCGCTGTCGGTCACGCTGACCGAGGAGGGCCTGGCCGACCCCCTGTTCGCGGGGGTGCCGCGCGAGCTCACGGCGTACGGCGGCCACAAGGAGGCGCTGTCCCGGTTACCGGACGGTGCTGTTCTCCTGGCGACCTCCGCGGCCTGCCCGGTGCAGGCCTTCCGGGTCGGGCGCAACGTCTACGCCACCCAGTTCCACCCCGAGCTCGACAACACCGGGATCCACACCCGGATCGACGTGTACTCGACGTACGGCTACTTCGACCCGGGCGAGGCCGCCGACCTGCACGCCGCGTCCGACCGGGTGGAGGTCGTCCACCCGATGACCCTGCTCGCCAACTTCCGGGCTCGTTTCGGACGATGACCAAAACGTGACCAAAGCGGAGAGTTATCCACTTTCCTTGGGGTAACACGCAGGTAGGGTCGAACAGGACAGGAGGTGGAAGCGATGTCCCTCAGCGACAGCGGCTCAGGCACGAGCGGTCGGACGCCCGACGAGCTCGAGAACCAGGTGCGGTTCCTGGAAGCCGAGGTGGCCGACCTGCGCCGGCGGCTGAGCGAGTCCCCCTCCAGCGCCCGCGGCCTCGAGCTCCGGCTCGCGGACGCGCAGCGCTCCCTCGCCGCCGTGACGGCGCAGAACGAGCGGCTGGCGCAGACCCTGCGCGAGGCCCGCGACCAGATCACGAAGCTCAAGGAGGAGGTCGACCGGCTGGCCCAGCCGCCGGCGGGCTTCGGCACCTTCCTCGGGCGCAACGAGGACGACTCCATCGACGTGTTCACCGGCGGCCGCAAGCTGCGGGTCAACGTCTCGCCCTCGGTCGACCTCGACGAGCTCCGGCTCGGCCAGGAGGTCATGCTCAACGAGGCGCTCAACGTCGTCGCCGCGCTCGACTACGAGCAGGTCGGCGAGGTCGTGATGCTCAAGGAGATGCTCGCCGACGGCGAGCGGGCCCTGGTCATCGCGAACGCCGACGAGGAGCGCGTGGTCCGGCTCGCCGAGCCGCTGCGGGGCACCACCCTGCGCGCCGGCGACTCCCTGCTGCTCGACGCCCGCGCCGGCTACGTCTACGAGCGGGTCCCGAAGTCCGAGGTCGAGGAGCTCGTCCTCGAAGAGGTCCCGGACATCGACTACGAGTCGATCGGCGGCCTGGTCAACCAGATCGACCAGATCCGCGACGCGGTCGAGCTGCCCTACCTGCACCCGGAGCTGTTCCGCGAGCACAAGCTCAAGCCGCCCAAGGGCGTGCTGCTCTACGGTCCCCCCGGCTGCGGCAAGACGCTGATCGCCAAGGCGGTGGCCAACTCGCTGGCCAAGCAGGTCGCGGCCAAGACCGGCCAGGAGGGGAAGTCCTACTTCCTCAACATCAAGGGCCCCGAGCTGCTCAACAAGTACGTCGGCGAGACGGAGCGGCACAT
>Ga0164243_10014299_pt1 | contig 11071 bp, 11 predicted proteins | sample OricompcompostOP_FD_108781 | JGI IMG/M metagenome (GOLD analysis project Ga0164243, IMG submission 108781) | Organic Plus compost microbial communities from Emeryville, California, USA - Original compost - Organic plus compost (OP) | ecosystem: Engineered > Solid waste > Mixed feedstock >... | reverse complement strand
GCGGGGCGGCTCCTTGAACGCGATCGAGATGATCCGGGCGCCCTCGGCCATCCGCTTGCCGGTACGCAGGTAGAACGGGACGCCCGCCCAGCGCCAGTTGTCGATGAAGCACTTGAGGGCGATGAAGGTCTCGGTCTCCGACTCGGGCGCCACGCCCTCGATGTCGCGATAGCCCTGGTACTGCCCACGAACGACGTTGGCCGGGTCGATCGGCATCATCGAGCGGAAGACCTTGTTCTTCTCCTCGTTGATGGCGTCCGCGTGCAGGGAGGTCGGCGGCTCCATCGCCGTGAAGGCGAGCACCTGGAACAGGTGGGTGACGACCATGTCCTTGTAGGCGCCGGTCGACTCGTAGAAGTTGGCTCTCTGCTCGAGCCCGAGCTCCTCGGGGACGTCGATCTGCACGTGGTCGATGTGGTTGCGGTGCCAGATCGGCTCGAAGAGGCCGTTGGCGAAGCGGAAGGCGAGGATGTTCTGTGCGGCCTCCTTCCCGAGGAAGTGGTCGATGCGGTAGATCTGCGACTCGTCGAAGGTCTGGTGCAGCTCGGCGTTGAGTGCCTTGGCCGAGGCGAGGTCGACGCCGAAGGGCTTCTCCATGATGATCCGGCTGCCCTCGGCGAGGCCGGCGTCGTCGAGCGTCTTGACCACCGAGAGCGCGGCCTTGGGAGGGACGCTGAGGTAGTGCAACCGCACGCGGTCACCGGACCACTGCGTCTCGGCCTTCTCGACGGCGGCGCGCAGGCCGTCGGGGCCCTCGGCACCCGGCGCCCAGTGGAGGAGCTTCGAGAACTCCGGCCACGCCGCCATGTCGCCGTCGTCCCCGGAGAACTCCAGGACCGCGTCGTGCACGAACGCCACGAACGACTCGGTCGTGTGCTCGTCGAGGGACGTGCCGACGACCTGCAGTTGCGGCAGGAGGCCGGTCTCGAAGAGGTGAAGCATCCCGGGCAGCAGCTTGCGGCGGGCGAGATCCCCCGTCGCGCCGAACAGCACGACCGTGACGGGCTTCTGGGTCTTGGGTGCCATGTCGTCCACAGTGCCTCCTCGTCGTTACCGCCACGATAACGACCGCGGTCGGCCGCCCGGCCCGTCGTACGCCGATCAGCCGAGCCGGGCGCGCAGACCGTCGAGCAGCAGCCCGAGCCCGAGAGCGAAGTCGGCGTCGTCGGCGTCCTCGTGGGCGAGCACGAGGCGCAGCAGCGTGCGGGCACCGACGCGGGCGAGATCGGCATCGGCGCCGGCGCGCTCGAGCGCGGCGCGCAACGGGCGTTCGAGCGCTTCGGCATCGGCGCGGTGGACGTGGGCGATGAGCGCCGCGCCGTCGCGATGCCGCCGCATGGCGTCGCGCAGCCCGAGGCAGAGCAGGTGCAGCTCGGCGTCCCAGGCCATGATCTCGGCAGGGCGACGGCCACGGCGGAGGATCTCGTCGGCGATGGCGGCGAGAAGGGCGTCCTTGTTGGTGAAGTGGTGGTAGAGCGCCCCCGCCTGGACACCGAGGTCGCCGGCGAGGCGGCGCATCGAGAGGGCGGCGAGCCCGTGGGCGTCGAGCACCTCGATCGCGCGCGCGACGACGTCATCCCTCCGGTACCGCATGGCACTCCCCTCGCTGTCGATCTCCGGTGGCCGCCGGTGGCCCATGTTGACCAGATCCTGCCGCCACCCTAACCTGAACACCGTTCAAGTGCGCCGCGGCGCCCCGACCGAGAGTGACCCGATGACCCGCCGTACCCCCACCACCGACGTCGCCCTGATCGCCGGCTTCGCTGCCCTGATCGCGGTCTGCGCGATCCTCCCGGACATCAAGACCGGCATCGGCGTGCCCTACTCGCTGCAGACTCTCGGGGTGCTCCTCACCGGCGCCGTGCTCGGCCCGGTCCGCGGCTTCTTGAGCGTGATGCTCTACCTGGTCGCCGGCCTGGTGCTGCCGGTCTACTCCGGCGGGGCGTCGGGGATCTCCCACTACAGCGGCGTCACGGCGGGCTATCTCGTGGCCTTCCCACTGGCCGCCGCCCTGTGCGGCTATCTCGTGTACCGCAACCGCCAGCACGCCACGCAGTTCACCCTCGTGTTCACCTGCGGCCTGCTCAGCAGCTTCGTCTTCGTCCACACCCTCGGCCCGCTCAACCTGGCATGGCGCGCGGATCTCAGCCTCAAGGAGGCGTTCAGCTTCGACGCCGCCTACTTTCCCGGCGACATCGCCAAGAACGTCGTGATGGCGCTCATCGCCACAGCGGTGCATCGCGCGTTCCCCGATCTGATCGGCCGGAGGTCCGCCGAGGTCGAGGAGATCGCCGCGGACGTCTCGTGACCCGCATCGAGCTCGACCGGGTGGTCGTCCGGGCGCCGACCCCCGGCGGCCCCGTCCCCGAGGTCACCGTCCTGCGGGAGACGACCCTGGAGCTCACCGAGCGCCGCGTCGCGCTGATCGGGCCGAACGGATCCGGCAAGTCCACGCTCGCCCGGCTGGTCAACGGGCTGGTGGAGCCGGCCTCCGGCCGGGTCCGCGTGGACGGGCTCGACGTGGCGAGCAAGGGCCGCGAGGTACGCCGGCGCGTCGGCTTCGTGTTCACCGACCCGAGCGCCCAGCTGGTCATGCCCACGGTGGTCGAGGACATCGCCCTCTCGCTGCGCCACCAGGTGCGCGGGCGTGAGGCGCGGGCCGAGGCGGCCAGGGAGGTGCTGGCGTCGTACGGTCTCGCCGACCTGGCCGATCGCAGCGTCCACACGCTCTCCGGGGGCCAGCGTCAGCTGCTGGCGCTGGCCGGGGTCTTGGCCACCGACCCGTCGATCCTGGTCGCCGACGAGCCGACGACTCTCCTCGACCTGCGCAACGCCCGGATGATCGGCGACCTGCTGCTCGGCCTGCCCCAGCAGCTGGTCTTGGCGACACACGACCTCGACCTCGCCGTGCGCTGCGACCGCGCGCTCCTGGTCGACGACGGCGCCGTGGTGGCCGACGGCGCGCCGGACGAGGTGGTCGCCCACTACCGCGCGACGGTGGGCTGAGCGGTGACCGCGAGCCCGCTCGGCGACTACCAGCCGGGGACCTCCGTGTTCCACCGGCTGTCCGTCGGCGCCAAGCTGCTCGGCCTGCTGGCCCTCAGCGTGCTCGCCGTGGCGTTCCGGGGAACCGCCACCACCAGCGGCCTGCTCGTCGTGGCGATCGGCTGCTGCGTGGTCGCCGGTGTCCGCCTGGCCCGCGCGGCCCGTGCACTGCGCGGCGTCCTGGTCGCGATGAGCCTGCTGGCGGCGTACCAGACCTGGCAGCGCGGGGCCGAGCACGCCTTCGTCGTGGTCGGCGCGCTGATCGGGCTCCTGCTGCTGGCCACCGTCTTCACCACGACCACCTCGGTGGAGCGGATGGTCGACGCGATCACACGCTGGCTCGGGCCGCTGCGCCGCTTCGGCGTCAATCCGGAGCTGGTGGCGCTCGCCTTCTCGCTGATGATCCGCGGCATTCCGCTGACCCTCGCCATCGCGGCCGAGACGCGCGAAGCCGCCCGCGCCCGCGGCTTGGAACGCAGCCCGCGCGCCTATCTCACTCCCCTGGTGATCCGGGTCGTCGCGCACGCCCGGGCGACCGGCGAGGCGCTGCACGCCCGCGGTCTCGGCGACGACTGACGGGCCACCGGCGCCCTCCTCCCGAGGGCCGGACGACTCCCCCGAACCGCTAGGTCCGGGCTATCCTGAGCAACCTGAACACTGTTCAGTTCGCCGCCACGAGCCCCGTGAGGAGCATCATGACGACCCACTACGACGCGCTGGCCACCCGGATCCTGGACGGCGGTCACGCCACCGAGGACGACGCCCTGGCCGTGCTGCGAGCCGCCGACGACGAGCTGACGGACGTCGTCGCGGCCGCCGCACGGCTGCGACGCGCCCACTTCGGCAACACCGTCAAGGTCAACTACCTCGTCAACCTCAAGTCCGGGCTGTGTCCCGAGAACTGCAGCTACTGCTCACAGGCGCGTGGCTCCCAGGCGCCGATCCTCACCTACTCCTGGCTCTCCACCCAGGAGACGCTCGCGCAGGCCGGCGCCGGCCTGCGCGGCGGCGCGACACGGGTCTGCCTGGTGGCGTCGGGACGCGGCCCGTCCGACCGCGACATCGACAAGGTCGTGGCGATGACCGAGGCTCTCAAGGAGCAGCACGACGGCGTGGAGGTCTGCGCCTGCCTCGGACTCCTCAAGGACGGGCAGGCCGCGCGGCTGAAGGCCGCCGGCGTCGACGCCTACAACCACAACATCAACACGGCGGCCTCCCACCACGACACGATCGTGCAGACCCACACCTACGACGACCGCGTCGACACCATCGGCAAGGCGAAGGCCGCCGGCCTCTCGCCGTGCTCCGGGCTGATCGCGGGCCTCGGCGAGAGCGACGAGCAGCTCGTCGAGGCGCTCTTCGCGCTCAAGGCGCTCGACGCGGACTCCATCCCGGTGAACTTCCTCATGCCGTTCGACGGGACGCCCTACCAGGACACCTGGGAGCTCACGCCGCTGCGCTGTCTGCGGATCCTCGCCATGGCCCGATTCGTGTGCCCGGACAGGGAGATCCGGATCGCGGGCGGGCGCGAGCTGCACCTGCGCACCCTGCAGGCCACCGCGCTGCACGTGGCGAACTCGATCTTCCTCGGCGACTACCTCACCTCCGAGGGCCAAGACGCGCGAGCGGACCTGCAGATGCTGCGGGACAACGGCTTCACCATCCCCGGCCTCGAGGCCAGCGCGCTCGACGAGCTGATCGCGGACCACGAGCGCCGGGCGTCGTCCGAGGCATGCCCGAGCGCCTGCGGCGGCCCGCCGATCCGCGCCCGCGGGGCGGGCACCACCGTGCCGGCCAACGCCTGACATGACCACGACAGCCCAGACCGCAGGCCGGGCCGACGCGACCACCGCCGCGCTAGCCTTCGACCGTGCACACCTGTGGCATCCCTACACCTCGATGACCGACCCGGCGCCGGTGCGGTTGGTGACCGGCGCGCGCGGCTGCGAGCTCCGCGTGGCGACGGGCTGGGCCACCGACGAGGCCTGGGTGGTCGACGGCATGGCGTCGTGGTGGTCGGCGATCCACGGCTACCGGCATCCGGCCCTCGACGCGGCCGTCACCGAGCAGGTGAGCAGGTTCAGCCATGTGATGTTCGGCGGGCTCACCCACGAGCCGGCCATCGGCCTGGGCCGTCGGCTGGTCGAGATCACCCCCGAGCCGCTGGAGCGGGTGTTCCTGGCCGACTCCGGGTCGGTCGCGGTCGAGGTCGCGCTGAAGATGGTGCTGCAGTACCAGCGCGGGAGCGGACGTCCGGAGCGCAACCGGATGCTGACCGTGCTCGGCGGCTACCACGGCGACACCTTCGACGCCATGAGCGTGACCGATCCGGTGGGCGGGATGCACGCACTGTGGGCGCAACTGCTGCCGCGGCAGGTCTTCGCGCCCCGGCCGCCGCGGTTCGACGCGAGCCAGGCGGCGATCGCGATCTGGGCCGATGCCGTGCGGGATCTCGCCGAGCGGCACGCGCACGAGCTCGCGGGCATCATCGTCGAACCGCTGCTCCAGGGCGCCGGCGGGATGTGGCCCTATCCCGTGGAGTGCCTGCGCGTGCTGCGCGAGCTGGCCGACGCCCACGACCTGGTGCTCGTCTTCGACGAGATCGCGACCGGCTTCGGTCGCACCGGCCGGCTGTTCGCCGCCGAGCTCGTGACGCCGGACATCGTGTGCCTGGGCAAGGCGCTGACCGGCGGCTACCTGACCCTGGCGGCCGTGCTCACCACGGACGCCGTCGCTCGGGGGATCTCGGGCAGCGAGGCCGGTGTCGTGATGCACGGGCCGACGTTCATGGCCAACCCGCTGGCCTGCGCGGTGGCGGGCGCCTCGATCGACCTGCTGCTCGCCTCGCCCTGGCAGGCCCGGGTGGCGGCGATCGGCGAGCGGCTCGCGGCGGGGCTCGCACCGCTGCGAAGACGGCCCGGGGTGGTGGACGTGCGCACGATCGGAGCGGTCGGGGTCGTCCAGCTCGACCACCCGGTCGACGTGGCCGCCGCGACGAACGCCGCGCTGGCGGCCGGAGTGTGGCTGCGACCCTTCCGCGACCTGGTCTACGCCATGCCGCCCTACGTCATCGGTGACGCGCAGCTCACCCGGCTGGTCGCCGGCATCGCGGCCGCGGTGAGCGCGGGATGACCGGCTGGGAGCGCTGGCTGGCGACCCAGGCCGCGGAGCGCGAGGCCGCGGGCCTGACCCGCACGCTGAGCTCGCGCGAGGTCGACGACCCGACCGTCGACCTCGCCGGGAACGACTACCTCGGACTGGCCCGGGACCCGGCGGTGCGCCGGGCGGCCGGGGACGCCGCATTGCGGTGGGGCTCCGGGGCCGGCGCGTCGCGCCTGGTCAGCGGCACACTGGCCCTGCACGACGAGCTCGAGAGCGAGCTGGCGGCCTACCTCGGCCAGCCGGCGGCCCTGGTCCTCTCGACCGGCTACCAGGCCAATCTGGCGGTCGTCACCGCGATGGCCGATCGCTCCACCCGCGTGCTGTCCGACGCCCACATCCACGCATCCCTCATCGACGCGGTCCGCCTCGCGCGAGCCCGGCTCACCGTCGTGCCGCACAGCGACGTCGACGCGGTCCGGTCCGGCCTGGCGGCGGCGCTCGCCGCGGGCGAGCGGGCGATGGTGCTCGTCGAGTCCGTCTACTCGGTGCTCGGCGACGCGGCCCCGCTGGTGGAGCTGGCCGCGCTGTGCCGGGAGCACGACGCCCTGCTGGTCGTCGACGAGGCGCACGCCCTGGGCGTCCACGGACCGGGGCTGGTCGCCGCCTCGGGGCTCGCCGGGCAGCCGCACGTCGTCGTCACGGCGACCCTCTCGAAGTCGCTGGGCGCCCAGGGCGGCGCCGTGCTCGGCTCCGGCGCCGTGCGGGAGCAGCTGGTTAACCGGGCCCGCCCGTTCATCTTCGACACCGCCCTGGCACCGGCGCCGGCGGCCGGGGCGCTGGCAGCGCTGCGGGCCGTCCGCGCCCGGCCGGAGCTGGGCGCGCTGGTCCGCGCGCGGGTCGCCGCGCTGGCCGACGCGCTGGGCATGGCAGCGCCGGCGGGCGCGGTGCTGTCGGTGCCGATGTCCTCGCCGTCGGCGGCCCTCGCCGCGCAGGCCGCCGCGCGGCGGGCCGGGCTGCGGGTCGGCTGCTTCCGCCCACCGTCGGTTCCCGACGGCGTCTCGCGGCTGCGCGTCACCGTCACCGCCGGGACGGCCGAAAGCCAGTGGCGTCATGCGCTCGCAGTGCTCGTCGACCTGGTCAAGGAGCACCAGTGAGCCGGGTCGCCATCGTGACCGGCACCGACACCGGCGTCGGCAAGACCGTCGCGACCGCCGCCCTCGCGGCGCGCGCCATCGCCGCCGGACAGCGGGTGCTCGTCGTGAAGCCGGTGCAGACCGGCGTCGGCGGCAGTGATCCGGACCCGCATGACGTCGCGACGGTGGCCGCTCTCACCGGCGCCGACGTGCTCGAGCACGTCGCACTGGACGAGCCACTCGCCCCGGACACCGCGGCCCGCCGGCAGGGTGTGCGCATCCCGACCGTGCACGAGCACGTCGACCGGATCCGCGAGCAGGCGGCGGCCTACGACCTGGTCCTCGTCGAGGGCGCCGGCGGCCTGCTCGTGCGCCTCGACGCCGAGGGCGGCACCCTGATCGACCTCGCCCGCGAGCTGATCGCCGCCCGGCTGCGAGGCACCGGCCCGCCGGTCGAGGTCGTCATCGTGTGCCGCGCCGGGCTCGGCGCGCTCAACCACACCGAGCTGACCGCGACCGCCCTGCGGGCGGCGCAGGTCGAGCCGGCCGGTCTCGTCATCGGGTCCTGGCCGGCCGCGCCCGGTCTCGCCGAGACGTGCAATCGCACGGACCTCCCCCGCGTGACCGGCCTGCCCGTCCTCGCAGTCGTTCCCGAGGGCGCCGGTGCGTTGGCGCCCGAGACGTTCCGGGCCCGCGCCCCCGGATGGTTCGACCTGCCGTGACCGGATCGCGGCGCCGTCACCACAGGGGCGGCCGGCGGTCTCGCCACGGCGCGGCCGCCTCGACCTGGGCGGCGAGCGAGATCAGCAGCTCCTCCTCGGCGGGGCGGGCCGCGAGCATGACCCCGACCGGCAGGCCGTCCGGCGTCTGGTGCAGGGGCAGCGAGATCGCCGGCATGCCGGTCACATTCCACGCCGACGTCCAGGGCGTGAACCGCTTCTGGGCCTCGAAGTCGGCCGCCGGGTCCGCGTCGTCGCGGATCGCGCCGACCGGCAGCGGTGGAGCGGCGAGGGTCGGCGTGAGGACGATGTCGTACGGCGCGAGCGCGACCAGGGCGTCGGCGGCGTAGCGCCGCATCGCCCCGATCGCCAGGCCGAACCGCGGGCCCGACACGGCCTCGCCGCGCTCGCCGAGCCACCGGGTGAGCGGTCGCAGCGCAGCTCTCTGCGGCTCGGTGAGCGGCACCGTGGACAGCGCCGTCAGCACCGCCCAGCAGGTCTCGAACACCTCGACGGACTCCGGCGGCAGCGGCACCGGCACGTCCTCCACGACGTGACCGAGCGAGGCCAGCAGCCGGGTCGCGTCGTCGTAGGCGCGCTGCACCTCCGGGTGGATGCCGGCCTGCGCGATGACCGGCGTGTCGAAGCAGGCGATCCGCAGGCGCCCGGGTTCGCGGCCGGCCGCGGACAGGAATGTGCCGGCGGGGTCGGGTGCCCACGCCGGATCACCGGCACGGCGGCCGGCGAGAACGTCCAGCAGGGCGGCGGCGTCGGCCACCGTGCGCGCGATCGGGCCGGCGACGGCGAGACCGACCGGGTCGCCGTACATCGGGAAGCCGCTGATCCGGCCGCGGGTCGGCTTGAGCCCGACGAGGCCGCAGCAGGACGCGGGGATCCGGATCGAGCCGCCCCCGTCCGATCCCTGCGCCAGCGGCACGAGCCCGGCGGCGACCGCGGCCGCCGCGCCGCCGGACGACCCGCCGGCCATGCGGGCGGTGTCCCAGGGCGTGACGGCCGGCGGACGGCCCTCGGGCTCGGTGTAGCAGGGCGAGCCGAACTCCGGTGTGCTCGTCTTGCCGAGGCTGACCATTCCGGCGTCCTCGATGGCGAGGGTGACGCCGTCGGAGACCTCCGGGACGTAGCCGGCGAACGCCGGCGAGCCGAAGGCGGTGGGCACCCCGCGGGTGAGGTTGAGGTCCTTGATCGCGGTCGGCACGCCGGCCAGCGGGGAGGCGCCGTCGCCGACCGGACCCACGGCCGCGACCTCCCGGGCACGCCGGCGGGCGGCGTCGGGGTCGCGGAAGGCGAACGCGCCGTCGACGTAGTCCTGCGGCGCTCGCGCGGCGCGGTCCAGATAGTGGTCGGTGAGCTCGACGGGGCTGATCTCGCCGCTGCGGATCAGCGCCCCCTGCTCGAGGGCGGTCAGGTCGTGGAGTTCGGCCACGACCCGACCGTACCCCTGCTCGCTCAGGCGGCGGTGACCGCCGGGGTGAACTCGACGAGGGTGCCCAGGGCGGCCAGGAGCTTGGCACGGACCTCGGGGTCGGTGGTCGGGTCGACCTCCACCGCCGACTGCGAGACGGTGACGTCCTCGACCACGATCGCGCCGGCGATGCCGGCAGAGCGGGCGGTGTCCCCGTGCGCCCACTTGCCGCCGTACGGCGTGGGGGTGGCGCCGATGACGCCGAACGGCTTGCCGACCATGGCGCCGGCGCCGTAGGGGCGGGAGATCCAGTCGATGGCGTTGTTGAGGACGGCCGGTATGGTGCCGTTGTACTCAGGGGTCACGGCAAGGACGCGGTCGGCGGAGGCGACCCGCTCACGCAGGGCCACGGCGGCAGCCGGCGCGGTGTCGCCGTCGATGTCCTCGTTGTAGAAGGGAACCTGGTCGAGGCCCTCGACGATGTCGAGGGTGACTCCGTCCGGCGCCTCGTCGCGCAGGATCTCGGCGAGCTTGCGGTTGAGGGAGTCGGCCCGGAGGGAGCCGACGAGGACGGCGACGCGAGTGGGCGTGGTGTCAGTCATGGAGGTCGAAACGGACCATGGTCCGCTTCCATTCCCGGGTGTCGCGAGTTTTTTTCCGGGCGCCTGTCGGCGTGCCGACCTAGGGTGGGCTCACCATGTCGAAGGACCTCCCCCTGCTCACCGCTGCGCCCGTCGAGCGGCGCGACGCGGCTCGCAATCGGGTCGCCCTGCTGGACGCGGCGGCCGAGCTGATGGCCGGGTGCGGAGCCGACGCGCTGACGATGGACGCCGTCGCCGCCCGGGCCGGGGTCGGCAAGGGCACGGTCTTCCGGCGTTTCGGCAGCCGGGAGGGTCTGATGGCCTCCCTGCTCAACCACCGCGAGGAGGAGTGGCAGGCCGGGGTGATCAGCGGGCCGCCGCCGCTCGGCCCCGGCGCGCCGCCGATGGAGCGCCTGCTGGCCTTCGGCGCGTCTCGGCTGCGCCTGCACCTCGATCAGAGCGCCCTGATCGAGGCCGCGGGCCGCACCTGGGGAGAGAACTACGCCGTGCTGGGCTTCGCTGCGCTGCACGTCCGGCTGCTGCTGCGCGAGCTCGGCGTGGCGGGCAACCTGCACTATCTGGCGACCGCGCTCATCGCGCCGCTGAGCGTGCCCGTGCTTCGCCAGCAGATCGACCACGGCGGGATGAGCGAGGACCAGGTCCTCGCCGGGTGGACCGAGCTGGTCCACCGCGTCGTCACTCCCGGTGGTGGCGCAGCAGACCGTAGGTGAGGCTGTCGGCGAGCGCCTCCCAGGAGGCCTCGATGACGTTCGCGCCGACCCCGACAGTGACCCACGACGACGCACCGTCGGTGGTCTCGATCAGCACCCGCGTGATCGCGTCGGTCCCGTGACCCTGGTCGAGGATGCGGACCTTGAAGTCGATCAGCTCGAACTTCGCGATCTCGGGATAGGCCTGCTCGATCGCCGCGCGCAGCGCCTGGTCGAGCGCGTTGACCGGACCGTTGCCCTCCCCGGTGACCACGTAGCGCACCCCGGCCGCCGTGAGCTTGACCGTCGCCTCCGAGACGGCCTCGTCCTCCGGACGCGCATGGGTGAGGGTCTCGGT
>Ga0164243_10014295_pt1 | contig 11073 bp, 11 predicted proteins | sample OricompcompostOP_FD_108781 | JGI IMG/M metagenome (GOLD analysis project Ga0164243, IMG submission 108781) | Organic Plus compost microbial communities from Emeryville, California, USA - Original compost - Organic plus compost (OP) | ecosystem: Engineered > Solid waste > Mixed feedstock >... | reverse complement strand
GACGGAAGCACAGCAGCGCCTTGTTTCGAGCGCGACGGGCGGCATCAAGATTCCCGGCCTGTTCTAACGCTTCATAACTGTTCTTCAATCCCGATGAAGCAGGGAATGGAGGTTTTGGGGTGGTGCCGCTTGCATGCGAAGCACGCGTTGTCATGGTGCACTGCGAAACCTCCATACTGAAGCCTGTGCTCTCTGCTTGACGAGGGCAGGTTTTGGAGCAGCGCCCACGGGCTGCTGAAGGAAACAAACAACAGAAGACGAACTCATAAAGATCGTTGCGGCGCTCGTACGCGAGTGTCGAGGATGGAAGAAACGAACTGATGAGCGATATTGCACCACCAGTCGCAGCGCTGGTTGAGGAGTTTGCGAAGCTGCCGGGTATCGGCGTGAAAACGGCGCAGCGCCTCACCTTCCACGTGTTGCGTTGCCCGACCGATCAGGCGCGTCGTCTGGCTGAAGCGATCATGCGCGTAAAAGAGAGCATTATCTATTGTTCTCGCTGTTTTAATATCACGGAGAAAGACCCCTGTCCCATCTGTAGTAATCCCGCGCGGGAGCAGGATACCATCTGTGTGGTTGAAGAACCGATGGATGTGCTTGCGCTGGAGAAAACGGGAGCCTACAAGGGCCTGTACCATGTGCTGCATGGGGCGCTCTCCCCGATGAATGGGATCGGGCGGAAAGAGATTCGTATGGATGAACTCTTGCGCCGCCTGGAACGGGGAACTATCCGTGAGGTGATTTTTGCTACAAACCCCGGCTTCGAGGGTGATTATACTGCACGTGCCATTGAACGATGTATTAAAACCGAGTTGAGTGTTCCCGAGGTGCGCATTACTACACTGGCAAGGGGCCTCTCAATGGGCAGCTCGCTTGAATACGCTGACGAAGACACGTTAGGACGTGCGATTGAAGGGCGACGTGAACTCTGATTCTGTCGCCTTTCTTTTTTTCCACGGTTTTTGCTTCTGAGGTCCCGGCATCCAGCGGGCAGGTCTTGTTTTTTCATGTATTATAAGAGTACAGAAGGCATCATTTCTTGACACTTTGCCCTTATTATGGTACTCTTGTTCTACTTTCCCGGAAATAGTTCGTTGTTGTGAGTGGCTGCTATTTCCACTTTTGTTCCCTTGCCAAAGAAGTAACCAGAGGAAATCTATCTGAGGACGAAAAACGATCTGAAGATTGCGCTGTATACAGTTTTGAATTGAAAAAAGGAGGCGTGCAGGGGATCTTTTTTTGCCTCTGTGCGGAGGAAGCTGATGAGTAGTAAGAAAGAGAAAGCTCTTGTTGATCGCAATGCCGCCGCGAGTGATGCTGGAAAAACCGAGCGCGAGAAAGCTATAGAGCTGGCTTTGCAGCAGATAGAGCGCCGCTTTGGTAAGGGCGCTATTATGAAGATGGGTGACGCCCCGAAGATCCATGTAGATGTGATCCCGACCGGCTCTATTGCCCTTGACCTTGCGATTGGCGTTGGTGGTGTGCCGCGTGGTCGTATTACCGAGATCTATGGTCCTGAGTCTTCTGGTAAAACCACGCTCTGTCAGCATATCATTGCGAACGCACAGAAGGCCGGTGGCTATGCGGCCTTTATTGATGCCGAGCATGCGTTCGACCGAACGTATGCGGCTCGCTGTGGCGTTGATACACAGACCTTGCTCATTTCACAGCCAGATACCGGCGAGCAGGCGCTTGAAATTGTGGACTCGCTGGTACGCAGTAATGCCGTTGATGTGATTGTGGTCGACTCGGTTGCCGCACTGGTGCCACGCGCGGAAATCGAGGGCGAGATGGGTGACTCCCACGTTGGCTTGCAGGCTCGTCTGATGAGCCAGGCGCTTCGTAAGCTGACCGCGGCGATCAGCAATTCCAATTGCGCCGTTATCTTTACGAACCAGTTGCGCGATAAGATCGGTGTGATGTTCGGTAACCCTGAAACCACTGCCGGTGGTAAAGCGCTGAAGTTCTATGCCTCGCTGCGTCTGGATATCCGCCGTATCGACTCAATCAAGCAGGGGCAGGAAGTAACTGGTAACCGCACTCGCGTGCGCGTGCTGAAGAACAAGGTTGCGCCTCCGTTCAAGTCCGCAGAGTTCGACATTATGTACAGCGAGGGCATCTCTCGTGAGGGTGGCCTGCTTGATGTCGGTCTGGAGATGGGTCTTGTGAAACGCAGCGGTACATGGTTCACCGTCGGTGATATCCGCCTGGGTCAGGGCCGCGAGAACGCGAAAGAGTTCCTGCGCCAGAATTCCGATGTCGCTGCCGCGCTCGAGGAGCAGATCCGCAGCAATATGACCATCTTCGGTAACAACGAGGAGGATGGGGTTGAGACGACCGAGGTAATGGAGACCCCGGAAGAAGAGCCGCTGACTCTGGAAGAAGAGGGCGAGATCTAAGCGGTCCTTCGACCAGACTGCACACAAATGGAGGGAAGGCTTTTTGAAACCTTCCCTCTTTTTTGTCCCTTTGAACTGGCGATTAGCGCGCCTTTTTCCCTTTTTCCAGGATTTCCGGGAGCTTCTGTTCTAGCTGTTCTTCGTTGAGTCGTACAAGTGGCTTTTCCCCGGTTGAGAGCAGAGGTTCAAGCTCTTCACTTTCAATCAGAGGTGGCTCCAATGCCTTCGCAACGGGTTGTCGTTCGCGCCACCATGTAGCAATCTTTGCCGGGTCAACTTTGCCTAACTCGCCTGTCTCCGCGGCCTCCATTGACCAATCAAGAATGGCATCTTCAATGGAAACCTCATAGCCGGCTTTCTGGCTGAGCTTCCATTTATGATCCATGATGTCAAAGTAGGCATCCATCGGTTCCTGATCACTGGACAGGTTACGGCGAAGCATAAGGATCGTCGGTAAGTGATATCGTTCGTACCAGTCACGTGCAGCTTCTTCGATGCTGATGGGCCGTTTCTCGCGTTGGCTGCTCATAATCTGATGCCCCAGAATCATCTGATAGAGACGCGGTGCATACAGAGGCGGCATCGAGATATGAAGCAGCTCATACAATCTGCGCTGATACCAGCCGGGCAGAACGGTTGTTACCTGGAAGCGCTTGAAAACACGTTCCGTCGCTTCGGCCAGTGAAAACCCCCAACGATGGAGGGTGCGCAAGAAGCGTTGCGCTTGCAGCAGCGTGTCAAAGCCCTTGCTATGGGTAATCCGGGCATGTTCGCGCCGGAGCCAGCGATAGCGCCGCTCGAAGTAGCGGTAATCGCGGTCATCCAGCACTTTCTTGTCTTCCGGCAAGCCTTTTGCCTGGCGTAGATCTTCCGCCTGCCAGGCCAGAGACTCCCCGAACAGGGCTAAATCCTGCTCCCTCAGCTCGTCATTGACCGAATCGGGGAACAGTTCCGCTGTCTCTGCATCGGATAGAATCGCGAGAATTCGTCGACCATCAATACGTATCAGGACGTTCGCCAGTGAAGGGTCTCCCCAGTAGATGCCGTGCTCATGGAGCTCAACCATAAGGACAGCAACCGCTGAAAGAATCCGCTGTTTTGAGCGCTTTTTGAGTGGCAAGCGATAGAGCAGCACATGCGGGATCACGCGGGGGGCCAGACGGGTTACAGTATAGCCTCTATCCCCTTTGATATAGTCTCTGGCGCCCGGGATCCCCGGAATCTCAATCGGAATTGGTGGTGCGGCAACGGCCACGCTTCCAACCGGGCTGAGGGCTGGAATGCCTCTCCGCTCGATTTCGCGCAGGTTGCGGATTTCGCGCTCCGCCATATGAGGGGTTGTCTCCTTAATGGCATAGCGCATTCCCTGACACTCGACAAAAACGACCGGGTGCCGGGACTCGCCCCGCCGAATAATCAGCAGGTCTACACCCTGACTATCCCACTCGCTCAGCGGGGCATGCCAGGGCAACTTCTCCAATCTGTGCCGCTCGGATGGTGCCATGTTAAAGCGGATATCGGTTTTTGTTTTCACCTGTGTGTAAATGATAGCGAACCTCCCTGATGATTTTTTCAGTAAAGAAGCAACCATCCTTCCTTTGATTATAGTATATCGAGGGCATATGACGCAAACTCAGGCCGTAAATTAGTAAAATTGGATCCAGAGATTTAGAGCGAGATGAAAGGCCCGATAGCTTTCATGTAGACACTATGGGAGAGAATAGTGCTACCTGTCTATCCTTATTTCACGGTGTTGTAAGTGGTACCTGTATTGTAAAGGTACTCCCTTTTCCCCATTCACTGGCTACTGTTACTGTTCCTTTGTGATCCTGCACGATTCGCTGAACGATTGCCAGCCCCAGGCCGCTTCCATCCCGGTGGGCGCGGGCCTCGGCTGTGCGGTAGAAGCGCTCAAAGAGCAGAGGAATATCGTGTGCGGCAATCCCTGGCCCGGTATCACTGACGCGAAGCAGCGCCTGTTGTCCCTGCACGGTGAGCGAGAGGGAGACTATCCCCTCGGGTGGTGTATATTTCAGTGCATTGTCTATTAGCGCGACCAGAGCCTGCTTGAGCTGATCCGCGTCGCCCAGGACACACACCGGTTCCGTTTCCTGTAAACGCAGGCGCGGCCTGTTGCTCTCTTTAACACGATGATACTGGCGAAAAACGCCGAGCAGCAGGCTATCAAGCTCGACCTGACGGTGCTGTGGCGGTGCTGCCAGGCTGTCCGAACGCGCCAGCCAGAGAAGGTCGTTCACGAGGCGACTCATCCGTTCGGCCTCTGCCTGGACATCAGCCAGCGCTTCCTGTTGCTCCTCTGGCGGCAGATCCCGCGCCTTCGCAAGCAGATCGAGATTGCAGCGAATGGCAGTAATTGGTGCGCGAAGTTCGTGGGAGGCATCGGCGATAAAGCGTTGCTGCTCGCGATAGAGCCTTTCAAGCGCATCGAGCATGCGGTTAAAGGTTTCGGTGAGTGTCGTGAACTCATCGCGCACCAGGCCGGGCCTCTCGGGGAGACGCTTGCCAAAGTCGCGTGTCTCGCTAATCGTGCGGGCTGAGTTGGTGATGCGGCGCACGGTTCCGAGCAGTCCTCGACCGATCAGGCTATTGCCGAGGAGCGCCAGCCCAACAAGGAACAGTCCCTGTAGCAGATACATGCGCCGCAGCTCGTCCAGTCGCCGTTCAAGCAGGCGATAGCTTTGGGCGGTCTGAATAATATGGAGCGAATCGGGGCTTTTATAGGTAAAAACGCGGATACGCTCACTATGAAAGGTGATGGTGCTGTAGCGGCAAAGTGCTCCCATCTCTCGCTGATTGCAGTGCTCACCCTTTCCCTGAACAACGAGGCTTGCGCTTGCTGCATCCCAGGGAACCGGTGGCGGCGCCTGCGCCTGGATCCCGGTGTTCAGGATATCCTGCTCGGAGACGGTAGCAGTGGTTGCAAGCAGCGTAAAGCTGGAGTGCTCATAGCGCAAGACCTCGATTGCGATGGCCTCATCTCCCAGACCATTGAGCGCGGGAATGGTTTCAACGGGTGGGGTGGCTTGCATAAAGAGCATCTTACCCAGGCGCACGCTCAGGGCACGGGTTTGTAGCTCTCGATCGATACTGGTGTAGCCCTCTTGCTCGGTACGATTCAGCAGGAAGGCGCTGAAGAGCCAGAGCGCAAGTACAAGAATCAGCGTGTAGAATAATGTCAAGCGCCAGTGAAGCGGCAACGCATAACGTGATGCCTTGAACACATCAGGGCTCCTGAATACGCAGCACATAGCCAGTTCCGCGCACAGTCTGCAACAGGCGTGGCTCTCCATTCTGTTCCAGCTTGTTGCGCAAATGGCGGATGTAGACCTCAAGGACGTTCGGGCCACCCTCAAAGTCGTCCCCCCAGATTCGCTGCATAATCACCCCGCGGGGTAAGACGATGTGTGGGTTGCGCAGAAAGAGCGTCAGTAGCTCATACTCTGTTGTGCTCAGGTGGAAGGTGCGCCCGCCCCGGTGTCCCTGTCTGGTCGCGGTGTCCAGCTCCAGATCTTCAAAACGAAGCAGCTCGCGATTGATGCCTGCTGGTTGCTTCCGCCGCAACAGCGCCTTGACCCTGGCCAACAGCTCTTCAAGGGCAAACGGCTTGACCAGATAATCATCAGCGCCCAGTTCCAGCCCGCGTACACGATCAGGAATAGTGTCACGGGCGGACAGCATCAGAAGCGCGACGTCATTTTTTTCGGTGCGCAGGCGCCGACAGACCTCAAGCCCGCTGAGGTCCGGGAGCATGATATCCAGAATGACCAGATCTGGTGTCTGCGAACGAATCAGGTGCAGGGCCTGCTCTCCCGTGAAGGCACACGAGATCTGATAGCCTTCATAGCTCAGGCCACGACGGAGAGCGCTGATCACGCGGCTCTCGTCATCAACAATCAGTATCCGAGGGGTGAAGGGTGTGTCATATGTGTTTTTCATGCCAGCTTTTCCCGCTTCTACAGGAAACAACGTTTCAGTGCTACCATCTCATATCTGAAGCAGGCTGTCAAGAGGAACCTGAGTATGCTATGGTGTGACAGTACAGCAAAGAGCTGAATTCTATCTGAACATTGTTGAGAGATCGGAGCAATCTATGACAGTTCGCTTGCAAGCAAGTGATGATATTGAGCTACTGGTAACGTTGCTGCATGATGCCGATGAGGATGATGCGCGCATTCGCACGACGCTGACCAATCCCGCGTATATGTCTGCGGTGGCGCTGGTTGGAGAACAGGTCGTTGGCGCAGTCACGGTGCGCTGGCAGGAGGATGAGAGCGAGATTGAGTATGTCGCTGTGGTGCCAGAGGCCCGAGGGCGCGGCTATGGTAAGGAGATCATCGCGCAGGTGGTTGAGGAGGGTCGCAGGCGTAAGGTGGGCTCGCTGCTGGTCGGGACGGCTAATAGCTCATGGGAGAATATCGCGTTCTATCAGAAGTGTGGCTTTCGTATGGATCATGTGCGCCGGGATTTCTTTGCCTATATCCAGCCGCCAATTGTGGAAGATGGGATCCCGATGCTCGATATGCTGGTGTTGCGCTATCGCCTGTAAGCAGGATTGACCGGAGCGCGGCCAACCCTGCCACGGAAGAAACGATTATTCCTCGCTCTGTTCCGACTCGCGGCGCAGGGCTAGAAAGACAACAAGGGCCACAAGTGCCAGGACCAGTGGAAGAAGGATATTGATGTTGGAACCGGTGTGCTCTGGCTCTTCTGCCGGGTCAACAATCTCAACTGGTCTGTCGTTTGCTTCCTTTGCTGGATCAACCATGAACGTCGTTTCCTTTCAAATACGGAGTGCGCTGATGCACGCGTGCATCACTTCTATTATACTCGGGGTGTCACAAGAATCTTCCCAAAGCTCTGGCGGCTTTCCAGGCGGCTGTGAGCCCGGGCAATCTCTTCCAGCGGATAGGTGCTATCGATCACCGGTTCAAACACTTTTGCCGCGACCAGTTTCAGGACTTCGGCCAGATCTTGCCGGGTGCCGCCATAGGAGCCGATCAGCGTCATTTCTTTCGCGAACAGATTCCAGATATTCAGCGTGCTCTCGTTGCCGGTCGTCGCGCCGCAGGTGACCAGCTTGCCGTTACGGCTCAGGCAGGCGACGCTCTTTTCCCAGGTTTCCGCGCCGACGTGCTCGATCACGACATCTACGCCACGCTTATTGGTGAGGCGACGCACTTCCTTGAGAAAGTCCAGCTCATGGTAATGAATCACCTCATCGGCGCCTAGTTCAAGGGCCCGGGCGCGTTTCTCTTCGGTGCTGACCGTGGTAATCACGCGGGCCCCGCTCAGCTTGGCGAATTGGATAGCCGCGCTTCCGACACCGCTTCCTCCCGAGAGAATCAGCACATCCTGCCCGGGGTGCAGAGTCACGCGTTTCGTCAGCATATGCCAGGCGGTAATAGCTGCCAGGCCGACCGCTGCCGCTGAAAGCGTATCGACGCCCTCGGGCAGAGGCACAATATTTGTGGCAGGTACCCGTACATATTCTGCATAGCCGCCCTGGTTGCCAAGCCCCACAATGTCGCCTCTCAAGCAGATACATTCTTCGCCCGAGCGGCAGAACTCGCAGACACCACAAAAGAGATAGGGCGCAACAACGACAGCCTGTCCAATTTGCAGCCCGCTGACCGCGTTGCCCAGCGCCGCAATCTCGCCCGCGACCTCTGAGCCAGCGATGTGGGGCATGGGGGCTACTTTGGTGCGCCCGGTGCGTGAATAGATATCCAGCCGATTGATGCCACAGGCATGCACTTTGACGATCACATCTGTGGGGCCCGGAGTGGGTTCCGGTACGTCCTCAATGCGCAACACGCTTGTATCACCATGTTCGTGGAAAAGTGCAGCTTTCATGGATTCTCCTTTCAAATCTGCCCGCTTTACAGCACCTTCATCTGTTGCGATTGTGTTCCTCTTTCCATTGTATGCACAGGAGAGAGCGGTTGCAAGGAGCTTGCAGAAAAGGCATTCACCTTGACGATCTGGTTTGATCGCGCTATCATCCCTATACAGGCTTATCAATCATTTTGTAAGGATTTTGTGACTGGCGATGATGAACCAAATGCGAGGGCGCAACCTCAAGCACCTGGGATGTTTGACCGGGTTAACGATTGGCACGATTGTTGGAATTATTATTGCCGGCGTGCTGGCCGGTGCCTTTTTAGTGAACTATCAAATCGCGTCGTTGTTCTGGCTGATTCTGACTCTGATATGTGCGGTGGTAGGCTGGATTATCGGAGACAGGATATCTCCCAGGTTTGCTCAGTCTCAGAAGCCCGAAGAAACGTCTTCTGATTCTGCCGAGGACGCGGCACAACAGGCGTGAAGGCGTTGACAATAGAGAGTGTTCAGCCCGGCTTTTGACAACGGAAAAGGGCAGAGGTTTCGGGTTGAAACTTTTTCCTGGAAACAGGCGTGTCATGCAATAGTAGGGATTTGTATGGCAGGGTCTGGTATTTTCGTCAAATCTATGGTATAGTTTCTGTACATGCTACTATGGCTCTCTTTCCTTCTCCGAGAAAAGAGCATTGCCAGTGCGGGAGCAGCGTTGCTCAATGGCGATGATGCGAGTGATTGTGATTCCGTATCGCCGTGGCTGTTCCACGAAAGCCCGCCCGGATACGAGAATCCCCCTGAGTGCTGTCAATTTCACCTGTGTTTGAACAGTTCCGCTGGTCAGCACAAAAAAGGAGGATACCTCATGCAGTTTAACGAGTTTCGCCGTCCAGTCTCTGTTGATTTTGCCCCAAGCGGCAGCCGTTGCGAGTGGTGCGGGAAGCCCGCGGAGAGGCAGCTGACGGCTATCGGAGGAACCTACCATAACGAGAGCGGAACCTTTTGTCGCTCGTGTGGGGAGCAATTCGCTCAGGCTGTAATCAATTCAATTGCGATGACAACCATCACACCCGGACTGGAAAACTTCTAATTTTATTCTTTCCCTTCCTGAACCCTGTCTAGCGAACAGGGGAATGGTCTCTGTTGAGCCGCTGCGCCTCGAAAAGCCAGATACTCAATGCTGAAAAACAAAAGGCCAGCACTCACCCGAATGAGGCTGGCCTTTCTTGTTCTGCGTCTTGTATTTCTTTAGCTGCTATGCAAAACGCTGGATATATTGCTCAACGTCGAACTCTTTCGCTTTCTCAACCAGCTGTTGCGCTGCCTGGTCCATCGTCGGACGCTCTTCACGGTAGAGGAGACCAATAAATGGCTTTTCTGTTTCCATTGCCAGGGCCATTGCCTTTGCACGGTCGCTCGGGTCATGGTCTTCTGGTACAGGGGTAACAGCGGCATCCCAGGCATCAAAGGTATGGTAGAACGTCGGGCAGGGGCTAAGCGCATGGATGAAGGAGAAGCCCTTGTGCTGAATACCCTGCTCGATCAATGCTGCCAGCTCTTTGGGCTTGGCGGAATAGCCGCGAGCCACAAAGCTCACGTTGAGCGAGAGTGCGGTGAGCAGCGGATTGAACTGCGAGGCCATCAGGCCGTATGGCGTCGATTTGGTCACATGGCCATGCGGCGACGTCGGAGAGGTTTGCCCTTTGGTCAGGCCGTAGATCTCGTTATCCATCACGACGACTGTGATGTCAATGTTGCGGAGGGCGGCGTGAACCAGATGACCAGCGCCAATGCTGAAGAAGTCTCCATCACCGCCAACGGCAACAACCGTGAGATCCGGGCGCGCCATTTTCAATCCCTGAGCGACAGGCAGGGCACGACCGTGGACGCTGTGAAAGCCGAAGGTCTTCATGAAGTGCGGGAAGCGACTTGAGCAGCCGATACCGGAAACCACTACGGTCTGATCTGGAGCAAGTTTCATGCCAGAAATACCGCGCAGGGTTGCGTTCAGCACACCAAAGTCTCCACATCCCGGACACCATGTCGGTTTAACCGTGCTTTTATAGTCCTTCGGGGTGGGATTTATGATCGTTTGCGTCATTGTTTAACAAACCTCCTCAATGGCCCGGAGAATTTCGCCAGCGGTGAAGGGGATACCACCGAACTTATTCACGCGGGTCGCCTGAAGACCGTACTTTGCACCGAGCAGATTCGCCAATTGACCGGAGTAGTTACACTCGGGCACAATCACCTTCTGAACCGAATGGATGAACTCTTTGATCGTGCGGTCGGGCAATGGTGACAGAATCTTGAGATGCAGAGATGCCACTTTATATCCCTTAGCACGTGCGCGATCCACTGCCTCCTGAATAGTTCCCTCGGTTGAGCCCCACCCGATCAGTCCAATGGTTGCATCTGTATCGCCATAGCGTACGGGTTTGGGCAGCTCCTCGGCGGCAGTCAGCAGCTTGCGGAAGCGCTTTTCCATCATGGCTGTATGGTCTTCTGGTTCGTAGTCAGGGTGCCCATACTCATCGTGCTCCAGACCGGTCGCGACATAGGGGGCGGCTCCGGCTCCGGGCGCGGTCATTGGTGAAACACCGCTGGCAGTATAGGCAAAGCGGGCAAAGCCAGGGGCGCCAACAGGGGTCTTTTCCTCTGTCTCCTCGGTGGCTTCAGGTTTGAGGCGCTCCCAGATCTCTCCGGGTTTAAAGATATGTCTATCAACGCTCTCAACGCGGGCCGTTAGAGACTGGTCAGTCAGGAAAATGACGGGCATCTGATAGCGCTCTGCCATATTAAAGGCCAGGATCATCAG
>Ga0164243_10014294_pt1 | contig 11073 bp, 15 predicted proteins | sample OricompcompostOP_FD_108781 | JGI IMG/M metagenome (GOLD analysis project Ga0164243, IMG submission 108781) | Organic Plus compost microbial communities from Emeryville, California, USA - Original compost - Organic plus compost (OP) | ecosystem: Engineered > Solid waste > Mixed feedstock >... | reverse complement strand
CCCTTTAGCTTTTGCCTCTCGCATGGCAATGGCCAGGCCGATGAGCAACAGCATGAACAGCGTCGGCGCCCCATTGCCGAGACGCGCAAAAATTGTCGGCGGCAGAGAGGAAGGCAGGGTGCTGTCGAGGAAGCCGGCATGGTGCGGGCCCAAGGCGCGCAGCACATGGCCTTTTGCATCGATGATCGCGGAAATGCCGGTGGGGGTGGAGCGGATGATCGGCATTCCTTCTTCGATCGCGCGCAGGCGGGCTTGCGCCAGATGCTGGACGGGGCCCCAACTGCCGAACCACGCATCGTTCGACGGGTTGAAGAGGAAGGCGGGGCGGTTGGCTTTGTCGACGACTTGTCCGGAGAAGATGATCTCGTAACAGATCTGAACGCCCATCTTCATTTCCGGTCGACCCAGGGCGGCAGGCAGGTTCAGGCTTTGCGGACCGGGGCCGGGCCAGAAGTCGGCGTCTCCGGGCACCAGGCGCGACAGGCCAAGGGGTTGAAGGATCGAACGCATTGGCAGATATTCACCATAGGGTACAAGATGCGCTTTGTCATAACGGGCAGGCAGCCGCGCATCGGGGGTGACGATCCAGACGCTGTTGTTCGCGCCCGCCAGTACATTTTCACTGTAGCCGCCTTTGTCGACCGGTTTGTAATAGACCTTGTTTGCACCTGTAAGCAGCAGGTCGCCGGGACCAAGCAGGGCAGCCAGGCGGTCGCGCCATGCCGGTTCCATGTCGAGATAGGCTGGAATGGCGGCTTCGGGCCAGAAGATCAGGCGCGGAGCCGGGCGCGGGGTACCGGACAGTGCGGCAAGGGTGCGGAAATGCGCCTGCTCCAGTTCGGCGGAATATTTCTCATCCTGCCCGATATTGGGCTGGACCACGCGGATGCGCGGTGCGCCCGCGGGCGTGGGGGGAGCCTGCGCGAACTGCCCCCAGAGCGCGAGGGCCAGGAGCGGGATCGTAATGGCGGCGGCTGGCGCTATGCGGCGGCGCAAAGCAAGGACCAGCGCGCCCGATGCCAGAATGGCGAGTGCGCCGAGGCCATATGTGCCGATGATGGTAGAGGCGATGGCGATGCCCGTCGGCAACCAGATCACGCCCAGCGGGCTCCATGCGAAACCGGTGAAGGCGACCGCGCGCAGATATTCGCTTGCGATCCAGCAGGCGGCGAAAAAGAGGAGGAAGGGAAGCTGCGTGTTGGTCCGCAGCGGGAGGCGGCGGGTCAGCCACCACGTGCTGAGGGTCGCGAGGGCGGGATAGACGGCCAGATAGAGCGAAAGCAGGACTACCGCGCCATAGCCGAACCAGTGCGGCATCGCGTCCTGATAGGTAAAGGCGTGGGCGATCCAGTTGAGGCCCAGCGTGAAATGACCGACGCCGAACAGCCATCCGCGCGTGAAGGCGGATTTGCGGTCCGGCGCGCTTTCGATGAGCAGGACCAGCAGGGCGAAGCAGGCGAGCGTGACGGGCCAGAGCTTCAGCGGCTCAAAACCCGTCGCGGACAGAAAGCCGGCGATCAGCGCGATCAATTTGGGACGGCGTTCGAGAAGGGATGGCATGGGGCAGATCAGCGAGCGGTTGCCAGCGTGGCGTTGCTGCACTTGTCGTTCTTTTCACCGCCGCCGGTCAACATCGAGGCGGCGATGAAACCGCCGACCACCAGCACCAGGAACAGGCCGGAAAGGAGAGCCAGATATTTCTCGATGAACGCCTTTATGGGGCGGCCGAACTTCCAGAAGAGGAAACCCACCAGCATGAACTGGAAAGCGCGGCTGATGACGCTGGCCCAGAGGAAGGTGAAAAGCGGTAGTCCGACGAATCCCGCGGTGATGGTGATGAGTTTGAAAGGGATGGGCGTCGCGCCCTTTATGAGGATGATCTCCGCGCCATATTCGCGCAGGTAGCAGGCGGCGACCGGGAATTTGGCGGTGAGGCCCAGAGCGGCGAGAATCTGATGGCCGACCGTTTCGTAGACGAAGTGGCCGATGGCGTAGCCGAACAGGCCGCCCAGCACCGAGGCCATGGTGCAGATGAGGCCGAAGCGGATCGCGCGTTCCGGCCGGGCGAGGCACATGAGGCCGAGCAGCGGATGCGGGGGGATCGGGAAAAAGCTGGATTCCATGAATGAGATGGCGAAGAGCCAGCGTTCGGCATGGGCGTGGGCCGCTTTGGCGAGCGTCCATTGATAGAGCCGGGTAAGCATCGCGGGCGAATTAGCCGAGATTGCGGCGGGCCGCCAGCGCTTTCGCCAGCACGACCATCCGATAAGGCGGATCGAGCGGAATAGGAAATGGCCGTTTTTCGCCGGTCAGCCGATAACCGCGCCTTTCATACCAGGAGATCAGTTCATGACGGCTGTCGATCACGGTCATTTCCATGGCCGTCGCGCCGAAGAGGTGGACGGCGTGATTCTCCGCCGCGGCGATCAGCTGACGGCCAAGGCCCCCGGCCTGAAGCCGTGGGTCGATGCAGAGCAGGCCGAGATAGGAAAGACCGCCGCCCCGGTCGGTGATGTTGACGCAGCCGATGGGCGAGGCCGCGTCATCGTCGAGCGCGATCAGCAGACGCTGGGCGGGATCTTCGACGATGACGGTCAGGGCCGCAAGATCGGTGCGCGCACCGCTGAGCAGGTCGGATTCCCAGGTCCAGCCCATGCGCGCCACGTCGCCCCTGTAGGCGCGCTCTATCACGGGATGCAGCGCGGGAAGGTCGGCGATCGTGGCGGCGCGGATACGCATGGGGAAGTCCTGACGGCGGGAAATGATGTTGTAAAGAGGCGTACAGACCCCTTGTCCAGCTGTCGCGAGGCAGATTTCGGCCCGTTCAGCCGGCCCGTTCAGGATGCCAGATCTCCGCAGCTTCTCTCACGCGGGGAGGGGATATGCGCTCACAGGATAGCGCGCAGCTTCGCCTTCCTTCCCCCCCTCATTCAACTGCGCCTGGTCAGAAAGCTGGCAAGGCTTCCTATCCTTCTCCCCAAGGGGGAAGGGAAAAGGAGCATCCCGCCTGACCGGAACCGGCCATCGCGGGTTTGTGAGCCATGGCCGCTAAAAAATTCCCGGCGGGGACGGGGATGATCTTGGCAGTGGGGAGGCGATCACCTAGCTATGGGTTCCAAGGAGACGAATGATGCAAGGCATGGGAGACGGCAGCTGCCCCTTCACTTTCAACACGGACCCCGCGACCTTCAAGGTCGGGGATGAGGTCAGCTATCGCGTGACAGGCAGCCTGGAGGGGATGCCCTTTGCCGGCGTGCTGTTGGAAGTGCATGACGATTATGTGGTGCTGACATCCGACCCCGACGACAAGGCCAGCCGGATGCGCGCTACACGCGAAAGCCGCCCGGTCGTGCGCGAAGAGGATGTGTGCTGACGCGACGGCGTTGACCGTCCCATATCGTCTGTGCCAGAGCGCCGATACGGCCTGAGCAGGCGATTTTCGTGTGAATTTTTCTTCCTCTTCCCGGCCTGACACCAAGGCCCGGCCCGATTTCAGGGAGCGCGCTGGCGGGCTGGCCTTTGCGCTGGGACTGAACGCGCTGCTGTTGCTGGCGCTGTTGACGCTGACGCCGGGGATGCAGCCTCCGCCGGTCGATCCGCGCCATCCGGTGACATTTGAACTGGCGCCCGGACCTCAGGCGGCGGAGGAAAAGGCGCAGGCGCAGAAAAGCGACGACGCGCCCAAGGAAAAGACGCCGCAAAAGCAGGCGGATACCGCGATCCAGCCGCCGCGCCCGGTGGAAAAACCGCCGGAGAAGCCGCCCTTGCCTCTCCCCTTCATCGTTCTGGACAGCAGCCAGATGGCGTCCGCCGACATCGGGAAGATGCCGAAAAAAGGGCAGGGCCAGGGCGCGGCGCAGGGGGACAGCGCGCAGGTGGCCGGGCCGGGCCAAGGGCCGGGCGGCGTGCAACTGTTCGCGGCGGAATGGTATCGCAGGCCGCGCGATGCGGAGCTTTCCCCTTATCTGCCTGCCAATGCGCCGGGCAATGGATGGGGCGAAGTCGCGTGCAAGACGGTCGACCATTATCGCGTCGAAAATTGTCAGGCGCTGGGCGAATCGCCGCTGGGATCGGGCTTTGCGCGGGCCGTGCGGCAGGCGGCGTGGCAGTTCCAGGTGCTGCCGCCCCGCGTCAACGGCAAGGTGATGGTGGGAAGCTGGGTTCGCATCCGCATCGATTATACGCGCACGGTGGTGGGCGGTGGCCCAGGGACGGGGCGGTAGGGGCTGTTGAGGCTGTGGGCCGCTCAGGATGAACTTGGCCTTTGGCCAAACCGAAGACTCGTATCGAGGGGGCCAGCGCGCGCCATGTCCTTCGATATGTTGAGCAGGTCGGATCGTCCCCCGGACTCAATTCGACAGGGTCAGGGGCCATCCAGAATGAACGGACACGGGAGATAATCGGCCATTTGCGATTGCCTCATGGAGCGTTCCCCGCGGGATGGGCTATCAAGAGTTGCATTGCGAAACGGCAATGGCACTTTGCCAGCTGCCCGACTCACGGGAAATGGAGGAACAGATGATCGTCTATGGCGCGCGGCCTTCGCCTTTCGTTCGCAAGGTTATCGTATTTGCCGCTGAAAAGGGCCTGACCCCGGACGTGCAGCCGGGCGGTTTCGGGCAGGGCAATGAGATGTTCGCGCAGGCTTCGCCTTTCGGCAAGATTCCGGGCTTTCAGGATGGTGATTTCCTGATCAGCGACAGCACGGCGATCATAACCTATCTGGATACGATACGTCCTGACCCGAACCTGATTCCCACAGAGGCGAAGGCGCGGGCGCGCACCATCTGGTATGAAGAGTTCGCGGACACGATCCTGCAACCGGTGGGCATGCAGATTTTCTTCAATCGCGTGGTCGCGCCCTTTCTGGGCCTGCCCAGCGATCCGGCGGCGGCGGACGCGGCCGAGGCGGACAGGATGCCGGAGCTTTACGATTATGTGGAAGGCAACCTGCCGGAGAACGGATTTCTGGTGGAGGACCGGTTCACGCTGGCGGATATTGCCGTCGCCTGCCCCTTCATCAATATCGGCTATTGCAGCGACGGGTTGGAAAAGGGGCATTGGCCCCGGTTGAAGGCATGGTTGCAGGCCGTGCGCGCGCGGCCCAGCTTTACCGAGGCGCTGGCGATAGAAGGGAAGGCGGTTAACCGGATGATGGCTAAATAATTCACCTATATGGAACATTTTTCTTGACATCGTCACGCTGTTCCGGCAGAGATGGCGACACTGGAAAATTGTGAGTCGCCGACGCGGTGATGCAAGGGGCTGGTCCTGATGGGCCGGCCCTTTTGCTGTGCGCGTTCGCGGCGAAAGGCGGAGCGATGACGGGAGAGCGGGAAAAGGCGCGGCCACCTTTGGGCGGCCGGGCGGGGGACAAGGCGGAGGCGCTGGTCGCGCAGCGGGGGCAGCGGGGGGCGGCGGGAAGCGGACCGCAATTGAAGGCGGTGCGTAAGGACGGATGGACGCCCGCGCGGCGCAAGCGGTTCATGGAGACGCTGGCCGCGACCTGCAATGTCAGCGAGGCGGCGCGCGCGGCGGAGAAGAACCTGTCGAGCGCCTATTATCAGCGGCGTCGCGATCCGGCTTTTGCGCGGGAATGGAACCAGGCGATGAACGTCGGTTATGCGGAACTGGAGACGTTGCTGCTGCGCCAGTCGCTTTTCGGCGTGGAGGATGAGGAACTGACGCTGGATGGCGAGGGCGCGCTCAAGAGCCGGAAGCTGAAGCGCGGGCATCCGCATGTGGTGGCGATCCGGTTGCTGCTCGCGCATCAGGGCACGGTGGAAAAGCTGCGCGCCGCGGAAATGCGCGACGGCCCGGAAGGGGAGGACGCCGTCGCGAAGATGCGCGCGCTGCTGGACGATGTGCGGCGCAGGCGGGAAGCGGCGGGCGATTGAGGCGGGGGCGCAGGCGATGCGGATGTCGGACATGGAATGGCTCGCCGGGCAGGATGACGCCGTGCGGGAACGGGTGCTGGCGCATCTGGACGACGCGGCGGCGGAGCGGCTGGCCGCCGAATGGCGCTGGACAGCGCGGGCTGGGCAGGTCGCGCCGGACGGGGACTGGCGCGTCTGGCTGATGATGGCGGGGCGGGGCTTCGGCAAGACGCGGGCTGGCGCGGAATGGGTACGGGAGATTGCGGAAAATGATCCCGGCGCAAGGATCGCTTTGGTGGGGGCGACGCTGGGCGAGGCGCGCGGCGTGATGGTGGAGGGGGTTTCGGGGCTGCTTTCCATCGCGCCATGGTGGTGCCGGCCTGCTTATGCGCCTGCCTTGCGGAAGCTGATATGGCCCAATGGGGCGATTGCCACGCTGTTCGGCGCGGCCGACCCGGAGGCGCTGCGCGGGCCGCAATTCAGCCACGGCTGGGCGGACGAGATCGGCAAATGGCCGGGCGGGGAAGCGGTGTGGGACAACCTCATGCTGGGGATGCGGCTGGGGCGCAGGCCGCAGGTGCTGGCGACGACGACGCCAAGGCCGGTGCCGCTGGTGCGGCGGCTGGCGGCGCGGGAAGGGGTGGACACGGTCGTGACGCGGGGGCGGACGGCCGACAATGCGGCGCATCTGGCGGAGGGTTTCCTCGCCGCGATGGAAGAAGGCTATGGCGGCACGCGGCTGGGGCGGCAGGAACTGGACGGCGAGCTGATCGAGGAGATCGAGGGCGCGCTGTGGACCCGCGACCTGCTGGAGCGGTGCCGGGTGCGGCATGTGCCCGAAAAGGGGCTGACGCGCGTGGTGGTGGCGGTCGATCCGCCTGCTTCGGCGCATGGGGATGCGTGCGGGATCGTTGTGGCGGGGCTGGGCGCGGATGCACGGAAGGTAGAGTCTGCTCGAGCGCTTCTAACTGAAGCGATCAGGACTCTAGAAGAAGATATAAGGGAGGAATCCAGTCGAGATAACACGATTGATACTTTGCCTTCCAACGCGCTCCCATCAAACGACGTGTTTGTTGTTCATGGCCATGATGAGACAGCTAAAGAGCAATTGGCTCGCTTCCTCGAAAAGCTGGGATTGAAAGCGATCATATTGCATGAGCAACCAGATCAAGGTCGAACGATCATAGAGAAATTTGAGGATTATGCTGAGCAAGTTGGCTTTGCAGTGATCCTTCTAACCCCTGATGATTTAGGCGCTGCTAAAGTCCAAGCCGTGCAGGGTTCTCGCGCTCGTCAGAATGTCATTTTCGAATTGGGATACTTTGCGGGAAAGCTCGGTCGCGGCAAAACATGCCTTCTGCGCAAAGGCGACGTGGAAATTCCATCAGACCTGTATGGCGTGATCTATTCAGACCTTGACGCAAACGGCGGTTGGAAGATGAAGCTGGTTCAAGAAATGAAAGCTGCTGGGTTGGACTTTGATGCCAACCGAGCGTGGTGAGTAGCGCTCCCAGCTCTCGAATCATTTGAACAGAGCAAGTTGGTTTGGGTCTGAGATCGCTGGATAATCAGAAAGCCGCTCAAGGATGGAGTTGGCAAGCTCTGCGGCGGCTTTCTCCCTCATTTCTTCGTCAGGCATGGTGATGCCAACACGCGCCCACGCAGGGGCATTGAGGATGGCCTCTGATAGCTGCTGTGTGTCGATTCGTTCCATGCGCAGAAGAGAACATATAGAGAACGCATTGACAAGGGGTTTTGGGTTTGATTGACCGCGCCAAACAGGAGTGAGAAATGGCTCAACTGCAATTGTATATGTGGCATGGGACACGAGCGCATTTGCTTGAGCGGCACCGCTTCTACGTGGATCAGGTGCGTAAGCGGCTACTGTCTCAATTCACCGACATAGAGGGCGAAGCGGACCGATACGAAGACGAGGTCTGGGAGGCGTTAAAGCAGCGCCCTTGGAACGGCGAGGACGATATGGCTGGCTGAGAAACCATCATCGACTTTGACCGTGAACGTCCTGTCATCGTTGATGTTGACTGTGTTGAGCAGGCGATTGAGCAGCGCAGTCATTTTTCACGGATGGCTTGAGCCTTGTAAAATATCTCTGGGCTGATGACGGCTGGATAATAATCCCGCGACAAGGTGACGCCCTTGACCAAGCTGTGCGCGGGGCTTTCGCAGGGGCTGTGCAGTTGGTGGCCGGGCGCGCGGGTCGAGGCCGATCTGGACGCCGTGCCTGCTCTGGCGGAGGAGCGGGCGGCGCTGTGGGACCGCGTGGCGGCCGCCGATTTCCTGACGGCGGAGGAGAAGAAGGCGATGCTGATGATCGCCTAAAGCAGAGGTTGGGCGAGGGAATCGAGGCGGCAGAAATGTCCGCTCCAGTTCCAGCGCCCGCCCTGCATCAGGCAGTCGCCCACGGTGAAGAGGTCCGCCCACCAGGCGAGACCGCCGAGGGCGACGAGGACAAGGACGATCAGCCATTTGCGGGTAACGCGTTTCATGGCGTGGGACATAGGCGATGCGGCGCGGCTGGAAAAGGGCGGCGGGGAGCGGTGTGCGATGAAATATGATGGGGAGATGCTGGCGCGGCTGGTCGCGCAGGCGGAGGCTCAGCCGATGAGTGCGGACATGGTGATGATCCGCGCGCTGATCGAGGAGGCAAGCGAACTGGGCGCGGGACGGGCGCTGGAGCGGCTGGGGCTGGCGGATCGGCGGGCGGAGGGCGACATGAGGGAGTTGCGGGAACTGCTGTCGGCGTGGCGCGACGCGAAGAAGGCGGCGCGGGGCGCTGTCGTCGGTTGGGCGGTGCGGATCGCCATGGCTCTGGTGCTGCTGGGACTGGCGGTGAAGATGGGTTTGCTGGGCTTGGTGCGCGGATGAGCGGGGGCGATGTGCGCTTTGCCGGTTATGCGGCGGTGTTCGACCGGGTGGACCGGGGCGGCGACGTGGTGCGGGCCGGGGCTTTCGGCAGCGCGCGGGCGACGGGCGTGCCGCTGCTGTGGCAGCATGGGCCGGGCGAGGTGATCGGATCGGTCGAGCGGCTGGAGGAGGATGCGCGGGGGCTGCGCGTGATCGGGCGCGTGTCGGCAAGGACGGCGGCGGGACGCGCTGCGGCGCGGATGCTGCGGGAGAAGGCGGTGGACGGGCTGTCCTTTGGATACCGGGTGCGGGAGGCGCGGGGCGCGGGGCCGCGCGAGTTGCTGGGGCTGGACCTGGTGGAGGTGAGCATCGTCACCCATCCGATGCAGCCCTTGGCGCGGGTGATTGCGGTGGAGGAGGGCGGAGAGGCCCCCTCATCCAACTTCGCCTAGCCAGCAGGCTGGCAAGGCTTCGTATCCTTCTTCCCGGTGGGGAGAAGGTTTTGGGCGGTCCTGCGGGGCCGCCTTTTTCGTTTTGTGGCAAGGAGAAGTCGATGACGGATATGTTGGAGAACAGCTTTGACGCGGTGCTTCAGGGGGAGAGGATCGCGGCTCTGGAAGGTGATCTTGCTACGCTGAAAGGTCGGGTGGACGGCGCTTTTCTCTCCGGGCAGCGCCCGGCGCTGGATGGCGTGAAGGGCGGTGCGGTCGATCCGGCGCGGGCGGCCTTCGTGGATCGCTATTTGCGGCAGGGGCTTGAGGCGGGCGTGGAACTGAAGAGCTTTTCGGGCGCGAGCGGGGCTGCGGGCGGCTATGCGGTGCCGCGAGAGATCGATGCGGTGATCGACAGCACGCTGAAGGCGATTTCGCCGATCCGTTCCATCGCCAATGTGGTGCGGACGGGGATGCGGGCGTGGCATCGGTGCGGGTGGACGGAGAAAATGTCCGGGCATCGGGGCGCGGACTGATGGCGCGATGGATGGGTGATCTGACGCTGCGTGAAGCAGGAAGGGGCAGGGCATGAGCGCGGAAATAACGGTTCGCGCCGCCATGATCGCGGCGCTGAAGCAGGATATGACGTTGATGGACGGGCTTAATGGTCTGTTCGATGGCGCGCCCGACCGGGCGACGTCGCCCTATGCCGCGGTGGAAGAGTGTCTTGGCGCGGATTGGGGGGCGAAGGATGTCGACGGACGGGAATTGCGTTTGTCGATCAGTCTGCATGACATGGGCGAGACGCCTGCCCGCATCGCGCCGCTGCTGGCGCGGGTGGATGCCGTGGTGAAGGCGATGACGGAAGCGGGCGAGGGTTGGCGGATCGTTACTACGCAGTTGCTGCGGTCCCGTATCGCCCGGCAATCGGGGCGGGATCGCGGCTGGCGCGCCATTGCGGACTATCGGCTGCGCCTGGTGCGGGAGGCGGGCTGAGGGGATTTCGGTGGAGTGTGGATATTGGAGAAGTGACGAATTTTGGCCAATTGCGGACGCACCCACCCATGTAGGGAAGCGGCCGGTCGATTTCCCATCCAAAACCGCCATTCGGCGTGAGGCCGATCAGGCCGGGCTGAGATAATCCTCATATTCAGAGGTGATCTTGTCCATATATTCGGACACCTGATCGTTGGCGTCGGACTGGGCTTCCTGCTCCGACATGCCGCTGGTCTTGTCGTCCGCTACGATGGCGGCGCGGAAGGCGGCTTCCTTGTCGCCGCACTTCGCCTTCAGCGCGGACTGAAAATCGCCCAGCGCCAATTTCTTGTCGAGCGCAGGCTGAATCTGCGCCGAAAGGCATTGGGAATAGGCCTTGCGCCCGGCACCGACAGGGTCAGCCGCGGGGGCGGCTGCAAGCATCATCACCAAAGGAACTGCAACAAGCATCGGACCCTCTCCACAGCTTGATTCTGGCACGGGTTAACGAAAAGGAGAATGCGCCATGGGCGTCGAAAAAGGAAGTGCGTTTCTGCTCAAGGTCGGCGATGGCGGCAGCCCGGCAAGCTACGCAACGGTAGCGGGGATGCGGACCACGCAATTATCCGTCAATGGCGAGGCGGTGAACGTCACCAGCAAGGATAGCGGGGGTTGGCGCGAGTTGCTGTCCGGCGCGGGCGTGCGGTCGGTCAGCGTGTCGGCGGCGGGCATCTTCACCGGATCGGCGGCGGAAGTGCGGATCCGCAACCATGCCCTGTCCGGCACCATCGACGAATATGAACTGAGCTTTGAAAGCGGAGAGCGGATGCGGGGGCGATTCCTGGTCACGCGGCTCGACTATGCGGGCGATTATAATGGCGAGCGCAACTATGCGCTGAGCCTGGAAAGCTCCGGCCCGGTGGTGT
>Ga0164243_10014292_pt1 | contig 11074 bp, 10 predicted proteins | sample OricompcompostOP_FD_108781 | JGI IMG/M metagenome (GOLD analysis project Ga0164243, IMG submission 108781) | Organic Plus compost microbial communities from Emeryville, California, USA - Original compost - Organic plus compost (OP) | ecosystem: Engineered > Solid waste > Mixed feedstock >... | reverse complement strand
GGCGCCGAGGTGCGCTGGCTCGAGACCCAGGCGCCGCAGATGCCGCCTCGGCACGCCTACCGCTTCGCCCGCGACTGGGACTACCTGCGGGACCGGCTCGCCGGTCGGGCGGAGCAGTGAGGCGGCTGCTCGCCGCGCCGGCCCTGCTGCCGTTCGCGATCTTCTGGTCGACGATGGACCGGGCGATCCCGACCCCGCTCGTCCAGGTGGTCGCCGACGACCTGCACACGACCGTCGTCGCCGCGAGCACCGCGATCACCGCGTGGGCGATCGCCTACTCGGTGTTCCAGCTCGTGTGGGGCCCGCTGCAGACGAGGATCGGCCGGGTCCGGGTGATGACGCTCGCCTTCGCGATCGGATCGGCGGCGAACATCCTCGCCGCGTTCGCGCCCGAGATCGTCACGTTCATCATCCTCCGCACGATCTCCGGCGGCGCATACGCCGGCGTGTTCGCCGCGGTGCTCGTCTACTTCGGCGACACGCTGCCGCTCGCCAGGCGCCACGGCGCCATGTCGAACCTCGCGAGCGCCACCGCGCTCGGCCTGGCCATCGGCAACCTTGGAGCCGGCGCGATCGCGAGCTGGACCTCCTGGCGGTGGATCTTCGGCGTGTTCGGCGCCGTCGCGGTGCTTGTCACGATCGCGATCGCCCGGCTGCCGGAGCCCGAGCACGGCCACGTCGAGCGGGTGATCCCGCAGCTGCGCAGCGTCGGCCGCAACGGCTGGGCCTGGCTCATCTACGTCATGACCGTCCTCGAGGGTGCGCTGCTCATCGGGATCTACAACTTCCTGCCGGTCGCCCTGCAGCAGCACGGCTCGAGCGTGTTCGTCTCCGGCCTCGTCACCGCGATGTACGGGATCGCGGTCGTCGTGTTCAGCCAGCTGCTCAAGCTGTTCGTCCACCGCGTTCCGGCCTGGTCGCTGTTCGCCCTCGCCGGCGCGCTCGCGACCGCCGCGTTCGCCGTGCTCGTCACCGCGGTCGACCCGCTCACGGTCGTCGTCGGCGCCGGCCTCATGGGGATGGCGTGGGCGTTCGGCCACACGACGCTGCAGACCTGGATCACCGACGTCGTCGTCGACGCGCGAGCCCTCGGCATGACGTTCTTCTCGATCTCGCTCATGCTCGGCGGCGCGATCGGCGCGGCGTTCGGGCAGGCGGCGGCGGGATTCGGCGCGTGGTCCTGGCTGTTCGCGGCGGCAATCGCCGGCTCGGCCGGCTTCGGCGCGGCGACCGGGATCGGCCGCGCGCGGTACCGGGAGCGCGAGACGGCGTCGAGTGTGGCTGAATCGTGATCAACACGGCCGCGAACTGATTTGACTTCGCCGCAACCGATTGCTCTACTAGACGGCGAACGCATGAACCACCCTCCCCGACGACGCGGAAAGGCCACAGCGCGGTGAACGATCCCCTGCTCGTCGTGCAGCAGGCGCTGTACGGATTCAGCGAGGCATCCGTGCTGTTCCTGCTCGCGAGCGGCATGACCCTCGTGTTCGGGCTCATGCGCATCGTCAACATGGCGCACGGCGCGTTCTACCTCGTCGGCGCCTACATCGGCATCGTCGTCTCGACGGCGACCGGGAACCTGCTCGTGGCGATCCTCGCCGGGGCCGCGGTCGTCGCGGCGCTCGCCTTCGCCGCCGACCTCGGACTGCTGCGCTGGCTCCGCGGCCAGGAGCTGCCGGAGGTGCTCGTCACCATCGGCCTCACGTACATCATCGGCGACCTCTGCCTCGCGATCTTCGGCGGCGACCCGCTCGGCCTCGCCGGACCGGCGAAGGAGCCCGCCGGCGGGTTCCAGGTCGGCAGCGTGACGTTCCCCTGGTTCCGGCTCCTCGTCATCGGCATCGCCGTCGTCATCGGCGTCGGCCTCGTCCTCGTGCAGCACCGGACGAGGGTCGGCGCGATCCTCCGGGCCGGCGTCGACGACCGGGAGACGATCGCCGCGCACGGCATCAACATCCGCTGGGTGTTCACCTGGATGTTCGTCGCGGGGGCCGCGCTCGCCGGCGCCGGCGGCGTCATCGACGCCGGTCTCGAGAACGTCGTGCCGAACCAGCAGTGGGACTTCCTCGTCAAGTCGCTCGTCGTCGTCATCGTCGGCGGCCTCGGGTCGATCGCCGGCGCGGCGGTCGGCGCCGTCGGCATCGCGCTCATCGACGTGTTCGCGAAGGTGTACCTGCCGGACATCGCGTACTTCACGATCTTCCTGCCGATGGCGCTCATCCTCATCTTCCGGCCCAATGGACTGTTCGGGAAGAAGGCATGACGAACCCGCTGACCAGAGCGACCGCGGTCGTCCGACCGGCGACGGGGCTCATCCCCTCGCTCGGCGGGGCCTCCCGCGACCGGCTGACGACGACGCTCCAGTACGTCGGCCTCGCCGTCGTGCTCGTCCTGCTCGTCGCCCTGCCGTACCTCGGGCTCGCCCCGTACTACGTCAACATCACGACGACGACGCTCTGCTCCGCGCTGCTCGCGGCGAGCGTCAACTTCCTCCTCGGCCAGGCCGGCCTCGTCTCGATGGGACAGGCCGGCATCTCCACGGTCGCCATGTACGGCGTCGCCTGGGGCTTCAAGCAGGGCTGGGACCTCGGCGGCCAGCTGCTGCTCGCCCTCGTGCTCACCCTCGTCGTCTCGGCGATCTTCGGCATCGTCTCGATGCGCACCTCGGGGATCTACTTCATGATGGTGACGCTCGCGGCCGGGATGCTCGTGTTCGGGCTCGCGTACAGCATGTCGAGCATCACCGCCGCCGACACCGGCATCTCCGTCGACCGGCCGGGCGACCTCAACTCCAGGTTCAACTACTGGCAGTGGTACTACCTCGCGCTCGCCGTGTTCATCGTCGGCACCGCGATCCTCTGGGTCGTCAGCCGCTCGCCGTTCGGCGCGAGCCTCCGCGGCATCCGGGACAGCGAGTCGCGGATGCGCAGCCTCGGCTACAACGTCGCCGCGTACAAGGTCGGCGCCTTCATGATCTCCGGCTTCGTCGCCGGCATGGCCGGCGTCATCACGCTGTGGAACAACAAGCTCGTGACCTCCGACTCGGCGAGCATCACGAACTCGACCCTGCCGATCATCGTCCTCGTGCTCGGCGGCGTCGGCACGCTCCTCGGCCCGCTCGTCGGCGCGATCGTCGTGACGTTCTTCTCGATCATCATGCCGAGCTTCTTCGAGCGCTGGGAGACGCTGCTCGGCGTCGTGTTCATCCTCGTCATCATGTTCGCCCGCGCCGGCATCGTCGGCGGCCTCGGCAGGCTCTACCGGTGGATCCGCCGCCGCACCGGCGGCTCCGTCCGGACTCCGGATGTCGGCACGCCTGTGCCGACCAGCAATCACCGCACCACTGCATGAAAGGAACCACATCGATGTCAATGAAGATGTCAGCACGGGGTCGCATCGCCGCGACCGCCGGGCTCGGCGTCGCGGCGGCGCTCTCGCTCGCGGCCTGCGCCCCTCCCGGCGGCTCCGCCGGCACCGGCGCCTCGTCGACCCCTCTGGCGACCGGCACGGTCAAGGTCGGCTTCATCGCGCCGCTCAGCGGCCCGCTCGCGGCCGTCGGCGCGCAGTTCCAGCAGGGCTGGGACTACTACTGGGATCAGAACGGCTTCACCGCGGGCGGCGTCACGATCGACGTCGTCGGCGTCGAGGATGACGCTGCGGACACCCAGAAGGCGACCGCCGCGGCGCAGAAGCTCGTCGAGCAGGACGGCGCGGAGATCCTCGTCGGCTCGATCGCCTCGAACACGGCGACGGCGATCTCGAAGTACGCGGCCGACAACGAGATCGTCAACATCGAGCCCATCTCCGCCTCGAACGACTTCACGGCGGAGAACGCGAACGACTACACGATCCGCGCCGGCTCGCAGGCCGCGACGCAGACGTCGTACCCCGGCGGCGAGTACGCGGCGAAGGAGCTCGGGTACAAGAAGGCCCTCACGCTCTGCACCGACTACTCCTACGGCTGGGAGTCCTGCGCCGGCTTCGCGCAGGGCTTCACCGACAACGGCGGGACCGTCGAGACGCAGCTGTGGCAGCCGAACGGCAACACCGACTTCAGCGCGCTCATCTCGCAGGTCGTCGGGAGCGACGCGGACGTCATCTACTTCGGCACCGCTGGCGGCGCCTACGGCCCGAACTTCCTCGACTCCTACCTGAAGGCGGGCGGCGACGTCTCGAAGCTGTTCTTCAACTCCTCGGCGGCCGACGTCGCGACGCTCCAGGCGGCGACGAAGGCCGGCTACGGCGACCAGATCGTCGGGCTGTACTCGTCCGGCTACTACGCGGAGGGCGCCGACGCGCCCGAGGCGGCCCAGGAGTTCGTCACGTCCTACCTCAAGGACAACGGTGTCATCCCCGGGCAGTATGCGGCCGGCGGCTACTTCGCCGCGTCGCTGCTCGCGAAGGTGTTCTCGGAGAAGGGTCTGGTCACCGGCCCCGACCTCGTGAAGACCATCCAGGGCTTCACCTTCCCGGACAGCATCTACGGCTCGGTGAGCTGGGACTCGAAGAACAACCAGACGTCCCCGGTCTACATCCGCCAGGTGGAGAAGCACGACGACGGCCAGCTCTACAACGACGTCGTCTTCACCTACGACGCCGTCGACCAGTGGAACGGCCGCGACGAGGCGAAGGTCATCGCCTCGCACCCGTTCGACAAGTCGAACCAGTACGTCAAGTAGCGGGATCACGTGACTGCTACCACGGCGACGGCTCCGTCCCCCGGCCCGAACGGGTCGGGGGACGGAGCCCCCGTCCTCATCATCGACGAGGTCGGGAAGCGGTACGGCGGCGTCCAGGCCGTCGACGGCATCTCGCTCGTCGTCCACGAGGGCGAGCGGGTCGGCGTCATCGGGCCGAACGGCGCCGGCAAGACCACCCTGTTCAAGATGATCGCAGGGGACGTCCTGCCGACGACCGGCTCGATCGAGCTGTTCGGCAAGGACGTGACGAAGGTGGCGACCGCCCGCCGCGCACGGATGGGCGTCGGCCGCACCTTCCAGATCTCGAACCTCTTCCGCGACATGACGGTGCTCGACAACGTCCGCGTCGCGGCACGCGGCGGGACGGCCAAGGCCAGGGTGTTCTGGTGGCCGCAGCTGTCGAAGGACGCGACGACGCGCAGGGCCCGTGAGGCGCTCGAGGCGGTCGGCCTGTCGCGGCGCGCCGACGACACCGTCGCCGACCTCTCGCACGGCGAGCAGCGCCAGCTCGAGATCGCGATGGCGCTCGTCGGGAATCCGCGGATCCTCCTCCTCGACGAGCCCGCCGCGGGCCTGTCCGCGGCCGAGCGCGTCCTGCTCAGGGACCTCATCAACGGCCTGCCGAGGACGCTGCCCATCCTGCTCATCGAGCACGACATGTCGCTCGCCCTCGGCCTCACCGACCGGGTGATGTGCATGGAGAACGGCCGCCACGTCGTCACCGGGACGCCGGACGAGGTCCGCGAGAACGAGACGGTCAAGGAGATCTACCTCGGGAGACGGGGGAAGCAGTGACGCTCGAGATCGAGGGGCTCCACGTCGGCTACGCGACCGCGCAGGTGCTGCACGACGTCAGCCTCACCGTCGCGCCGGACGAGACCGTCGCGATCCTCGGCCGCAACGGCATGGGGAAGACCACGCTCGCCCGCGCGATCATGGGTATGCGCCCGCCGATCGTCACCGCCGGCACGATCCGGTACGACGGCGTCGACCTCACCGGCAAGCCGAGCCATCTCATCAACCGCGCCGGCATCGCGCTCGTCCCGCAGGGCCGCCACGTCTTCGGCTCGCTCACCGTCGTCGAGAACCTCAACGTCGTCCGCAAGGGCAAGTCGACCGTCGGCGAGCCGTGGACGCTCGAGCGGGTCTACGACTTCTTCCCCAGGCTCGCCGAGCGGAAGCGGTCCTTCGCCCGCTCGCTGTCGGGCGGCGAGCAGCAGATGCTCGCCATCGGCCGCGCGCTCATGACGAATCCGTCGCTGCTCGTCATGGACGAGCCGAGCGAGGGCCTCGCGCCGAGCGTGCTCGACGTCATCCAGGACCGCATCGGCGCATTGCGGGGCAGCGGCCTCTCCGTCCTCATCGCCGAGCAGAACGTCGACCTCGCCCTCGACATGGCCGACCGCGTCGTCATCATCGAGGACGGCGCGATCCCCTGGACCGGTTCCCCGGCGGAGCTCCGCGCCGACGTCGCGCTGCTCGACGAGTACCTCGGGGTCTGACCCGCATTCCGCCGATGAACGCCGCGAACCAGCCTGCCGTCGACCTGCTCCTGCGCGGGGGGCGGATCACGACGTTCGCCGCCGACGGCCAGGGCCCGGCCGAGGCGGAGGCGGTCGCCGTCGGCGGCGGCCGGATCCTCGCCGTCGGCGACGACGCGCAGCTCGCCCCCTACGCCGCACAGGCCGCGAGGGTGATCGATCTCGGCGGCCGCCGCACGATCCCCGGGCTCATCGACTCGCACATCCACGCGGTCCGCGCCGGCGTCAGCTGGTCCGCGTCGCTGCACTGGGAGGGCGTGCGCAGCCTCGCCGCGGCGCTCGGGACGATCCGCGGCCGCGCCGCCGAGCTGCCGGCCGGCGCCTGGATCGCGGTCATCGGCGGCTGGCACCGCCGGCAGTTCGCCGAGGGGCGCGTGCCGACCCCGGCGGAGCTCGACGCCGCCGCGCCGGACCATCCCGTCTACGTCCAGGAGACCTACGACGTCGGCATCCTCAACCGCGCCGGACTCGCCGCCTGCGGCTGGGCCGGCGCCGAGGCGCAGGACCCGCCGCGCGGCGTGCTCGAACGCGACGCCGACGGCGTGCCGACCGGCGTCGTCCTCGGCACCGGCGCCTTCGCCGTGCCGACGGGGCTCGCCCTCGGCGTCGACCGGGAGACGGCGAAGGCCGGCACGCTCGCGATGGCCCGCGAGTTCGCCGCGCACGGACTCACCGGGGTGAACGACGGCGGCGGCCTGCTCGTCAGACCGGCCGACTACGATCCGCTCTTCGACCTGTGGCGGGACGGCGCGCTGCCGCTGCGCTTCCGGCTGTTCCTGTCCGCCTGGGACCGCGGGGGCGAGGTCGGCGACTACGCGCAGCTCACCGAGTTCCAGCAGCACGACTTCGGCGACGGGCTCCTCAAGGTCTCCGGCGCCGGCGAGGTCGTCCACATGGGCTGCCACGACCTCGAGGGGTTCGAGGACTTCCACGTCGGCGACGAGGCCGCCGCGGAGCTCGTCGAGATCAGCCGGATCTGCGCGACGCGCGGCTGGCGGATGTCGATGCACGCGGTCCTCGACGAGACCCTTGGCCGCGTGCTCGACGCCTGGGAGCAGGTCGAGGCGGAGACCGGGCTCGTCGCCGGCCGCCGCTGGTCGATCGTGCACGCCGACGCCGCCTCCCCGCGCAGCCTCGATCGCATGGCGGCGCTCGGCCTCGGCGTCCTCGTGCAGAACCGGCACCTGCTCAAGGGCGGCGACTACGCCGAGCACTGGGGCGAAGAGGCGACCGCGAGCGCCCAGCCGATCGCCGCGTTCCGCTCGCGCGGCATCCCGGTCGGACTCGGCACCGACGCGACCCGTGCGAACTGGTTCTCGCCGTGGGCGTCGATCCACTGGTTCGTCACCGGCCGATCCGTCGACGGGGCCGGCCGCCGCGCCGCCGAGCACCTCATGACCCGGGAGCAGGCGCTGCGCGGGTACACCGCGGACGCGGCCTGGTTCACCGGGGAGGAGGGGCACCGAGGCCGGATCGTCCCCGGCTACGACGCCGATCTCGTCGTGCCCTCGCTCGACCCCTTCGCCTGCGCCGACGCGGAGCTGCCGGACATCCGCAGCGAGCTCACGATCATGGGCGGCGCGATCACCCATGCCGGGCCCGCGTTCGAGAAGGGAGCCGTCGCATGACGTCCGCGATCCCCGCCCCGCAGCCGGTGCCGAGCGGCGCCTCCGAGATCCTCCACGTCGCCGGCTATGACCCCGCGATCAACAGCCTCTACTCCCCGGCGATCCGCGTCGCCCCGGCCGCCCGCCTCGTGTTCATCAGCGGCCTCACCGGCGCGCCGGTCTACCACGACCACCCCCATGTGCCCGAGGTCTTCGACGCGGTGCCGCTCGACATCGCCGGCCAGGTGACGAACCTCTTCGCGAACCTCGACCTCGCGCTCGCGGCGGCCGGCGCGCAGCGCAGCGACGTCGTCAACCTCATCCGCTTCTTCACGAACGTCGCCGAGGACCAGGACACGGTGAACCGCGTCCAGGGCGAGTGGTTCGGCGACCACATCCCGACGTCGACGACCGTCGAGGTCAAGCGGCTCGCCACCGATCCCCGGCTGCGTCTGGAGATCCAGGCCGTCGCAGCCATTCCCGCGTAACCCGAGCCCCGGCGCGGGCCGTGACACGCTCCCGCCACCACAAACGATTGCAAGGCATGAGAAAGGTCAGGAGATGACGGAACACCTCCCCACGGTCGGCTGGATCGGCACCGGCCGGATGGGCTTCCAGCTCGCGAGGCGCCTGTTGCGCGCCGGCTACGACGTCGCCGCGTACAACCGCACCCGGTCGAAGGCGGAGCCGCTCGCCGAGTCCGGCGCGACGATCGTCGACCGCCCGGTCGACCTCGCCGGCCGCGACATCGTCTTCGTCATGGTCTCCACCGGCAGGGACCTCGAGCAGGTGATGCACGGCGACGGCGGGCTGCTCACCGACCCCGCGCGCGCCCCGAGGATCATCGGCGACGCCTCGACCGTCGACATCGACACGTCGACGGCGGTCCGCGCCGCCGTCGAGGCGCGCGGCGCCGGCTTCCTCGCCACCCCCGTCTCCGGCAATCCGAAGGTCATCGCGGCCGGCAAGCTCACGGTCGCCGCCTCCGGGCCGAAGGAGGTCTTCGAGGAGGCCGAGCCGCTCCTGCACACCTGGGGCAGGGGCGTCACCTACGTCGGCGAGGGCGAGCTCGCCCGCATCGTCAAGATCGCGCACAACGTCATGCTCGGCGTCGTCATCCAGAACCTCATCGAGATCACGCTGCTCGCCGAGAAGGCCGGGGTGCGGCGCAGCGACTTCCTCCGGTTCTTCAACGACTCGGTCATGGGCTCGCCGTTCACGAAGTACAAGTCGCCCGCGCTCGTCAACCTCGACTTCGCGGCGACGTTCACGAACGTCCTGCTGCTCAAGGATCTCGACCTCGGCCTCGAGGCCGCGCGCGAGCTCGGCGTCGTCATGCCGGTGACGAGCGCGACCCGCCAGGTCGTCGCGAGCGAGGTCGGCGACGGGAACACCGAGCAGGACTTCGCCTCGCTCATCATGAGCTGGGCGAAGCACTCCGGCATGACCCTCGTGCCGGAGAACGTCGAGTTCGACGACGGACTCGCCCCGGAGGACTAGGAAATGTCGCACGACCACGGCCACCAGTACAAACCGAGCCGCCTCTTCGAGCGGCCGTCGCAGCGCCCCGCGGGAGTCCGCCCGCTCGGCGCGCCCGGCCAGATCGGCGTCGACTACGAGCACCGCGTCGACTTCGAGCGGCTGCGCCAGTATCGGCTCGGCCGAGCGAAGGCCGCGCTCGAGGCGAGCGAGTGCGGGGCGTTCCTGCTCTTCGACTTCTACAACATCCGCTACACGACGCAGACCTGGATCGGCGGCGCCCTCGGCGACAAGATGATCCGCTACGCGCTGCTCATGCGCGGACACGACCCGATCCTCTGGGACTTCGGCTCGGCGGTGAAGCATCACCGGCTCTACTCGGACTGGGTGCCCGAGGAGAACTACCGGGCCGGCTTCCTCGGCTTCAAGGGCGCGGTGAATCCGACCGGCGGCGCCGACCTCATGGTCGACGCGGTCAGGGAGATCAAGGGGCTGCTGTCCGAGAACGGGCTGCTCGGCATGCCGGTCGGCATCGACCTCGTCGAGCCGACGTTCCTCTTCGAGATGGAGCGGCAGGGGCTCAGGGTCGCGGACGCGCAGCAGTCGATGCTCGACGCCAGGGTCATCAAGAACCAGGACGAGATCATCCTGCTCAACCAGGCGGCGGCGATGGTCGACGGCGTCTACCAGGACATCGTCGACGCGCTGAAGCCCGGGGTGCGGGAGAACGAGATCGTCGCGCTCGCGAACGCTCGGCTCTACGAGTACGGCAGCGACCAGGTCGAGGCGATCAACTCGATCTCGGGAGAGCGCTGCAACCCGCATCCGCACAACTTCACCGACCGGATCATCCGCCCCGGCGACCAGGCGTTCTTCGACATCATCCACTCGTTCAACGGCTACCGGACCTGCTACTACCGGACCTTCGGCGTCGGCTGGGCCACCGAGTCGCAGCGGGACGCGTACAAGCAGGCCCGCGAGTGGATGGACGCTGCGCTCGACGCGATCAGGCCGGGGGTCGGCTCGGACCAGGTCGCCGCGGTGCTGCCGAAGGCGGAGGACTTCGGCTTCGAGTCGGAGCTCGCCGCCTTCGGCCTGCAGTTCGCGCACGGCCTCGGCCTCGGCCTCCACGAGCGGCCGATCATCTCGCGGCTCAACTCGATGAAGGACCCGGTCGAGATCCGGCCGGGCATGGTGTTCGCGATGGAGACGTACTGCCCGGCCTCGGACGGCATCAGCGCGGCGCGGATCGAGGAGGAGGTCGTCGTCACCGAGTACGGCACGGAGATCCTCACCCGGTTCCCCGCCCAGGAGCTCGTCATCGCCAATGAGTACTGAGGACGCCGCCCAGCCGGTCCCTGAGCGAGCGAAGCGAGTCGAAGGGCCGATGCGCGCGGCCGTGTACTACGGCACCCGCGACATCCGCGTCGAGGAGCGCGAGGTGCCGTCGCCGGGCCCCGGCGACCTCCTCCTGCGTGTCGGCACGGTCGGGGTCTGCGGCACGGACAGCTCGGAGTGGGACCACGGGCCGATCCAGATCCCGGTGTCGACGAGGCATCCGGCGTCGGGGCATCTCGGCCCGATGGCGATCGGCCACGAGTTCTCGGGAACGGTCGTCGCCGTCGGCGACGGCGTCGACGAGTCGTGGATCGGGCAGCGCGTCGCCTCCTGCGGGTCCGCGCCGTGCGGCGAGTGCGCTGCCTGCCGGCGCGGGGAGTCGAACCTCTGCCGCCGCTACGCGGGG
>Ga0164243_10014290_pt1 | contig 11074 bp, 10 predicted proteins | sample OricompcompostOP_FD_108781 | JGI IMG/M metagenome (GOLD analysis project Ga0164243, IMG submission 108781) | Organic Plus compost microbial communities from Emeryville, California, USA - Original compost - Organic plus compost (OP) | ecosystem: Engineered > Solid waste > Mixed feedstock >... | reverse complement strand
CCGTGATCGGACACGGCAATCGCTTTGTGGCCCCACTTGGCGGCTGTCTTGATGTACTGGTCGATTGGCGTCACGGCGTCCATCGTGCTCATCGTTGTATGCAAATGGAATTCCACCCGCTTCTCCGGAGCATTATCCTTGCGGGTAGGTGGCGCCTGGACTTCGATCAGATCCGAAGGGATCATGACCAGCTCGGGTATCGTCATAAAGCGGTCCATCTCGACGCGTCCGCGGGCTTTCACCCATTTGCCGTTGGCGAGCAGGCTCAGAACTTTGACGTCTTCCTTCGTCTTGGCAAACATTTTCATCTGCAGGGAATCCGTAAAGTCCGTCAGGTTAAACATGAACAGCGTGCTGCCGTTGCGCAGCTCTTTGCGGTCCAGGCCAAAAATCGTGCCCTGAACCGTAATTTTCTTCTCTTCATCCTGGATTTCCTGAATCGGAACCGGCTGCTCCTTGATATCGTAACCGACCTGAAGAAAGACTTCCTCATCGTCACCCTCGGCAGCGCGCGATTCCGCCTCCATGCTGGAAATCATCTTCTGGATGACCTCACGCTCTTCCTCGAGCTTCTTCTGTTCGAACTCCTCGTACATTTCCCGCTGGATTTCGCCAACTTGAATTTTGACGCGGAGAGGAACCTCGAAGTAATGCGCGAAGAAACGGGTGAGCGCCTGGTCGATCTGCTTCTTTCTCGCCAGCTCCAGCGACGTATTGTCGGACATCGTGACCGTCAGAGTTTCCCCGTCCAGCTCATGCTTAGCCCGGGCCATCCAGCCGTTGACGGAAGGAATTTCGCGGTGAACCCACTCCAGGAAAAGGTTCCAGTATGCGCCGACGATGTCTTTGCGGTCTACTCCTTCTGCATATCTGAACACAAACGACAGCTTTGCAATATGCTGCATTTTCTCCTGAAGCCTCAGACAGAACGTCCGGTACACCTCACCGGGGACCAAGGTTTCCTTCCAAATGGTGATTCTCCATTCCTGATTGCTCCGGCTGATCTCCACCTGTTCGATATGACCATCCAGAAAATAGGGATCCACGATCGCGGGCGGTATTTCCCCCTGCTTCATCAGCAGCTCGAACCGTTTTCTCTTTTCCCCCACGTTTTCCATGCTCTCCTCCCCCTTTAAAGCGCTAATCCATAAACATGAAGAGCCTCTGTTCACAAAAATGTCTCGATCTGGTGCACCGACTCATTTCTGGCAGAAGCTCCTCATTCATTATTTCATCCGGCCTCTCTACCGATCCGCCGGGTTCTTCCCTGCTTATGCGGGAAACGAATCAAACTCGCAGCTTGGCTGCCGCAGTATTAATACGCTCTGGCAAAAACGACGGTGTGCTTGGCAGGCTGCCCGCATACCAGACAGGTATGCTTCTCTTCCGCAGGCTCGAAAGGAATGTTCCGGCTGGTTGCCCCGGTCTCTTCCTTCACCTTGCTCTCGCAGGCTTCCGAACCGCACCATCCTGCCAGTGTAAATCCGCGCTGCTGTTCCATGCTGCTCTTCATTTCCTCCAGCGTATCCACCGAATAGAAATGGTCGTTCATAAACTGCTTCGCACGATCAAACATTTCCTTCTGGACCTGATCCAGCATCGTCTGAACTTCTTCAACCAGGTTGGCCTGCTGAACAACCTTCTTCTCGCCGGTAATCCGGGAGACGAGCACGCAGACGCCGTTCTCCATGTCACGTGGACCGATTTCCAGACGGACCGGAACGCCGCGCATTTCGTATTCGTTGAATTTCCATCCCGGACGAAGGTCGCTGCGGTCGTCCACGCGCACGCGGATGCCTGCCTGCTTCAGCTCGGCGAACAGCTCGTCCGTGCGGCCAACGACGGCATCCCATGTTTTTGGCGGGCCGATCGGAATCATGATCACCTGCGTCGGAGCCACCTTAGGCGGCAGCGCCAGGCCACGGTCATCGCCGTGCACCATAATCATCGAGCCGATCAGGCGCGTGCTTGTGCCCCAGGATGTCGTATGCACGTATTCCTGCTTGTTGTCTCTGCTTAAGTATTGAATGTCAAACGCCACCGCAAAGTTCGTGCCCAGGTAGTGGGAGGTTCCCGCCTGAACCGCGCGGCCGTCCTTCATCATCGCCTCGATGGAGAACGTCTCCACCGCACCGGCGAATTTCTCGGAAGGCGTCTTCTGACCGGTAATGACCGGAATTGCCAAAAACTCTTCCACGAATTGACGGTATACTTCCAGCATCTTCATCGTTTCTTCGCGCGCTTCTTCTTCCGTCTCATGAGCGGTATGGCCTTCCTGCCACAAAAACTCGCTCGTGCGGAGGAACGGCAGCGTGCGCTTCTCCCAGCGGACGACGTTGGCCCACTGGTTAATGAGCACCGGCAGGTCGCGGTAGGATTGGATCCATTTGGCGTACATGTGCCCAAACATCGTCTCGGACGTCGGACGGATCGCCAGACGCTCCTCCAGCTTGTCTCCGCCTGCCTCAGTTACCCAAGGAAGCTCGGGATTAAAGCCCTCGACATGCTCTTTTTCTTTCTGGAAAAAGCTCTCCGGAATAAAGAGCGGAAAATAGGCGTTGCGATGACCCGTTTCCTTGAAACGGCGGTCCAGATCACGCTGGATGTGCTCCCAGATTTCGTAGCCGTCCGGACGGAAGACGATGCAGCCGCGAACCGGCGAATAATCCATCAGATCGGCTTTCTTGATTACATCAATATACCAGCGGGAGAAATCTTCTCCCTGCGGCGTAATCTCCGTCACAAATTGTTTATCGTTTGACATAAAAATGGACTTCCTCCCAAGTTCACCCCGTTCTAGCCGGGGACATCATTAGTTATCCGTTAATCAATCGTAATATATCATTGTAGGTTACGGCAATCATTAATAGGAACAGCATGGCGAAGCCCACAAAATGAACCATGCCTTCCCGGCTCGGATCGATCGGCTTGCCCCGCAGCGCTTCGACTCCGAGGAACACCAGCCGGCTTCCGTCCATCGCCGGGATCGGCAGCAGGTTGAAGATCCCCAGGTAGAGGCTGAGAATCGCCGCCCAATACGTCAGCTGCACGATGCCCTGCTTCGCGATCTGACCCGTCACTTCGAACGTCCGCACAGGCCCGCCCAGATCGTCCATGTTAAACTGCTTGATCAGCTGGCCGAAGCCCTGGAAAATGATCTTGGTCGTATCGACCATCGCGACTCCCGCTCCGCTGAACGTTTCGCCGATCGACGCCTTGCGGCTTGGCAGCTGCGGCGTAATGCCTACCTTGCCGCCTTCCTGGCCTTCCATTGCACGCGGAGTCAGCGTCACATTAAATACCTCGTCTCCCCGGCGGATCGTCCATTCCATCGGCTTGTCCTTGGATTTGGAGGTCAGATCGATCATTTTCTGATAATCCGCGCCGATCTTCACGCCATCGATCGATTCGATGATGTCGCCCTTCTTCAGGTTCGCTTCATAGGCAGGCATTCCTTTGGAGATGTCGCCGATCTGCACGTACGTCGGATTTTCCAGCGGAATCCCCGCCATCTGCAAATGGACCCCGAAGAGTACGAAGGCCAGAATAAAATTCATCAGCGGCCCCGCAAAAATCGAAAGCGCGCGCTGCCCCACCGTCTTGCTGGCAAACTGGCGGTCTCTCGGGGCTATTTGCGTCTCATGGGATTTGGCGACCAGCATCGCCTTCGGATAAATCGGAAATTGCTGGCTCTCGCCGTCCACGTTCAGGCGGACCTTCAAATCATCGACCATATCGATGAATTCCACTTCTCCGCGGATGACGTTCTTTCGGTTGTCCAGCTGATCCAGATATATCTTCTTAACTTCGCCGCCGCTGACGCGGACCGCGATGGTCTGTCCGGGGTGAATTTCCACGATTTCAGGATCTTCCCCCGCCATCCGGGCATAACCGCCAAAAGGCAGCAGCCGCAGCGTAAACTGCGTTTCATTCCGTTTATAAGAAAACAGTTTCGGACCGAAACCGATCGCAAATTCCCGTACCAGTATGCCGGCGCGTCTGGCAAAGTAAAAATGGCCCCATTCATGCACCGTCACGATGACGAAAAACATGAGTACCGTCAAAAATACTACCTGCACCATTTCCAAGCGTCGCATCCCCCTTAATTTGTCTGAGACCGAAGTTTCTGTCGCATCTATATCATCAGATGGATTAAAGCCCACAGCGCGAAAAGAAGCTCGTCTTTAATTCAGTCTATATAGATTATCATTATTCTCCGGTCCCGCACAAGAGAATCACATTCTCGTCATTTTTTAAAATCAGGGGAGTAGAGTGATGTATTGTTATGCCGCTTGCGTGCCCGCTTACAGTTTGGCAGCAAGCAGCCGCGTATTCCGGTCGCACTCCTCAATGTCCGCCAGCTGCGGATTCGAAATGTTGGCGTGCCGGTCAAGCACTTCCTCAATAATATCCTCTATTTGTAAAAACGAAATCTCCCTGTTTAGAAACCGGCCTACCGCCACTTCGTTGGCTGCGTTAAAAGCGGTGGTTGCTGTACCACCCATTTTACCACATTCAAAGGCAAGTCTTAAACAAGGGAACCGCTCCATGTCCATTTCTTTAAAATGCAGCCTGCCCACTTCGGCCAGCGACAGCCGTTTGGCAGGCGAATCCCAGCGTTCCGGGTAGGTCAGTGCGTACTGGATCGGTACGCGCATGTCCGGATTGCCCAGCTGGGCGATGATACTCGTATCGCGGAATTCCACGAAAGAATGAATGATGCTCTCGGGGTGAAGCAGCACGTGGATCTGCTCATACGGTAGGCCGAACAGCCAATGGGCTTCAATCACTTCCAGCCCCTTGTTGACCATCGTGGCCGAGTCGATGGTGATTTTCGCCCCCATCGACCAGTTAGGATGCTTCAAAGCATCCTCCACCGTCACCGATTGGAGCTGCTCCCGGGTTAAATCCCGGAACGAACCGCCGGAAGCGGTCAGCGTGATGCCGGCTAGGTCATCGCGGCGTTCACCGTTCAGGCATTGAAATATAGCCGAGTGCTCGCTGTCGATCGGCAGCATATTTACGCCTTTTCGCTTAATGGCCTCAGTGACAAGATGCCCTGCGGTTACAAGCGTCTCCTTGTTGGCCAGTCCAATGTGCTTCCCGGCTTCGATCGCCGCCAGCGTGGAATGCAGCCCCATGCTGCCTACCACTGCCGTTACTACCGTATCGGCGTCCGTGCCGGCCGCTACCTCCACCAGCCCTTCATTTCCATAGAAAATTTCCGTACCCGGCGAAACCTGCGTCTTCACCTGTTCAGCCAGTTCTTTGGTCGCGACCGAAACCTTCTTCGGTCTGAACTGATGAACCTGCCGGAGCAGCAGCTCCACGTTCGACCCGGCCGCAAGCCCTTCGATTTGAAAATGCTCCGGATGCTTCGACACGACATCCAGCGTCTGCGTGCCGATCGAGCCGGTAGAGCCGAGAACGCTTAATTTCTTCATATTGAACCTTCTCTCGTATTAATAAGGCATCAGCATCATGATATGTACGAACGGAAATACGATAATCCAGCTGTCGCAGCGGTCCAGGATTCCCCCATGACCCGGCAGCAGATTTCCCGAATCTTTGATGCCGTATACACGCTTGTACGCCGATTGGACCAGATCCCCAAGCTGACCGGCCACCGCGCATGCCAGGCCGATCGCCAGCGCTCGTCCAAACGTGAGGAGACCGCCCGACAGAAGCGCAAAGACCGCCGATGTCAACATGGCGATCACGACACCGCCAAGGGCGCCTTCGATCGTTTTATTCGGGCTGATCGCCGGCCACAGCTTGTGGCTGCCGATCCATTTGCCCACGAAGTACGCTCCCGCATCGCTCGCCCAGATCGATACCAGCAGCAAAAACGTCCAAAACACCCCGTGCCCGTCCGGGGCGCTGCGGGATTCGGCAATATATGAAAAGCCGACGCCCACATAAACGGCTCCCAGAAAGAGCAGGGAGGTCATCTGAATGCCCACCTTGTTTTTGGTAACGACGGTCACCAGCAGGAACAGGAACAGAAGCAGCCAGATGACATGCCCAAGTGGAAGCGGAAAGCTGATATCCAGCAGCTTCCACGGGAACATAAACACAAGCACGCCCAGGTATCCCAGCATGGCCGTACCGCTAAACGGGGATACCCGGGTCATTTTTACAAATTCATAATATCCGATCATTGCCATCGCCAGGACTAGAATGTGGTACGGCAGGCCGCCAAGCAGGCAAAATCCCAGAAAAACGACACCCGCAACAATTCCTGTGATCAGTCGTTGTTTCAACGGTATTCATCCCCCATCAGGCTAAGTCAGTCCGCCGTATCGACGCGTTCTGCGCTGGTATTCAGCAACCGCTTCGTATAAATGATTTCGGTTAAATTCAGGCCAGTAAATATCGGTAAACCACATTTCGCTGTACGCGAGCTGCCACAGCATGAAATTGCTGAGCCGCATTTCGCCGCTCGTCCGGATAATGAGGTCCGGATCCGGCATGCCTCCCGACAGCAAATGACGGTCAATCAGCTCAGGGGAAATCTCGTCAGGCGACAGCGCGCCTTCCTGAATTTGCTTGCCCAGCTCCTTCATGCAAGCCGTCATTTCCTTGCGGCTGCCGTAGTTGAGGGCGAAATTGAGGACAAGCCCGTCATTGCCGGCCGTCCGGCGCATCGCTTCCTCCATGGCATTCAGCGTGTGCTGCGGCAGACCATCGCGGTCACCCATCATGCGGACCTGCACATTTTTTTGGATCAATTCGTCCAACTCGATCGCCAGAAATTCCTGCGGCAGACGCATCAGAAAGTCGACTTCGTCTTTGGGACGCTTCCAGTTTTCCGTAGAGAAAGCATACAGCGTTAAATATTTAATGCCCAGCTCGTCGGCAGCAATGGTTGCCCGCTTCACTGCCTTCATCCCGGTCTGGTGCCCGACGATTCGCGGCAGCCCGCGACTTTTGGCCCAACGCCCGTTGCCGTCCATAATGATGGCCACATGCTCAGGAACGTTGTCCATGGATCGCTCTGGCAAAAGCTGCGGGTCCTTCTGTTTCCACCACGATCGAACTCGTTTGATCATTCTAGTTCCTCCAAGCGGGTTTCTGCAAAAAAGACACAAACCCCACCATAAAAGGAGGGGCCGCAAGTCTCTTATACTTCCATGATCTCTTTTTCTTTAGCTACGAGCACCTTGTCGACTTCCGCAATAAATTTATCCGTCGTCTTCTGGATGTCTTCCTGATGACGGTGCGATTCATCCTCAGAAATATCGGTTTTCTCCATCTTTTTGATGTCGTCGTTGGCATCTCTGCGAATGTTGCGGATCGCCACTTTCGCCTCTTCGCCGAACTTCTTCGTCAATTTCACGAGTTCCGTGCGGCGTTCTTCGGTCAGCGGCGGAATCGAAAGACGAATGATGTTGCCGTCATTGGCCGGCGTAAGTCCGAGGTCGGACTTCATAATCGCTCTTTCGATATCGGCCAGCGAAGATTTGTCCCAAGGCTGGATAAGCAGCGTGCGCGGATCCGGCGTGCTGATGTTGGCCAGCTGGTTCACCGGTGTCATCGCTCCATAATACTCCACTTGGATCCGGTCAAGCAGTGCCGGGGCGGCGCGGCCGGCGCGCAGTGTGGCGAGGTCTCTCTTCAAAGCGCCGATAGCTTTTTCCATGCGTTCTTCTGCGTGTTTTTTTACCGTTTCTGGCATTAGTCTACGCTCCCTTTAACAATCGTTCCGATTTTTTCACCCAAAACGACCCGTTTGATGTTCCCTTGCTCGGTAACAGCAAATACGATCAGCGGAATGTTGTTGTCCATGCAGAGGGATGATGCCGTGGAATCCATCACACCCAGATTCTTGTTCAGCACGTCCATGTAAGTAAGCTGTTCATACTTCTCGGCCGTACTGTCTTTGAACGGATCGGCGGAGTACACGCCATCCACTTTGTTTTTGGCCATCAGAATCACTTCGGCCTCGATTTCAGCCGCACGCAGGGCAGCGGTTGTATCGGTCGAGAAGAACGGGTTACCCGTTCCTGCGGCAAAAATGACCACGCGGCCTTTCTCCAGGTGGCGGATCGCTCTGCGGCGGATATAAGGCTCTGCAATTTGCTGCATGGCAATCGATGTCTGTACGCGCGTCGGCACGTCGATTTGCTCCAGGGCATCCTGAAGCGCCAGCGAATTCATGACCGTCGCGAGCATCCCCATGTAGTCGGCTGTCGCGCGGTCAATCCCGCTGGAACTGCCGGCGATGCCGCGCCAGATGTTGCCGCCGCCGCAGACGATTGCAACCTGAACGCCAAGATCCACCACTTCTTTGACTTGCTCTGCAATGGATCCGATCGTTTCCGCATCGATACCATAACCGTTCTGACCTGCGAGGGATTCCCCGCTGACCTTCAAGACAACTCGTTTAAATACAGGCTGTTCCAAATGTTTACCCTCCACTTTAAAGACATCACCATATGGCGCCAGTTGCTGCAACTAACGTTCGGCGGGCCCTATCCGGTAAACACCACACCAAACCGATGTCATTCTCTTCAGAAAAAACGTCTGCTCTTTTAAAAAAGAGGGAACACTGCGTGTTCCGCTCTTCTCTTGTTCTAGTTATAGATGCCGCAAAAAAAAGGGCTCTTATTGTTTAACTTGCGCCATAACTTCTTCAACGAAGTTGTCGACTTTTTTCTCAAGACCTTCGCCCAGTTCGTAACGAACAAAGCGGCGGATGGAGATGTTTTCGCCGATAGTGCTGATTTTTTCGTTCAGCAGCTGAGAAATCGTTTTGTCCGGATCCTTAATGAAGGATTGCTCCAGAAGGCAGAACTCTTCGTAGTATTTACCGATGCGGCCTTCAACCATTTTTTCAACGATTTTTTCAGGCTTGCCTTCGTTCAAAGCTTGGGCTTTCAAAATTTCTTTTTCTTTCTCTACTTCTGCTTGAGGCACTTCTTCGCGGGAAACGTAACGCGGGTTCGAAGCTGCGATATGCATCGCGATGTCGCGAGCGAACTCTTTGAACTGGTCTGTTTTACCAACGAAGTCGGTTTCGCAGTTGATTTCAACCAGAACGCCGATTCTTCCGCCGGCGTGGATGTAAGCTTCTACAACGCCTTCCGTAGCTGCGCGTCCGGCTTTGTTTGCTGCTGCAGCCAGACCTTTTTCACGAAGGAGTTCTGTTGCTTTGGTGATATCACCGTTTGCTTCTTCCAGCGCTTTTTTGCAATCGAGCATACCTGCGCCTGTTTTTTCACGAAGTTCTTTTACCGCACTAGCACTTACTGCCATCGAATATTCCCTCCAAATAGGATGCTAATTTTTCAGCCAGGCGTCACACCTGATCTTGGTTTTCATCTTAAAAAAAGGGCAGTGAGAGGTTATCCACCTACCAACCACCCTTTTCATTTAATTCATGTCTATATTACGTAACTGTAACTTAGGCAGAAGTTTCTTCGCCTTGGTGAGCTTCCACCACAGCGTCAGCCATTTTGCCAGTCAACAGCTTAACGGCACGGATCGCGTCGTCATTACCAGGAATAACGTAGTCGATTTCGTCCGGATCGCAGTTCGTGTCAACGATACCTACGATTGGGATACCCAATTTGCGGGCTTCGGCAACCGCGATGCGCTCTTTGCGCGGATCGATGATGAACAGGGCGCTTGGCAGGCCTCTCATGTTCTTGATGCCGCCCAGGAATTTCTCAAGACGATCTTTCTCTTTGCGGAGAAGGATGACTTCTTTCTTAGGAAGAACGGAGAATGTGCCGTCTTCTTCCCATTTTTCGAGTTCTTTCAAACGGTTGATCCGTTTTTGGATCGTTTCAAAGTTAGTCAGCGTTCCGCCGAGCCAACGTTGGTTGATGTAGTACATACCGCAACGTTCTGCTTCTTCTTTGACGGAGTCTTGGGCTTGTTTCTTCGTGCCGACGAAAAGAATTGTTCCGTTCTCTTCTGCCACGCTTTTCACGAAGTTAAAAGCTTCTTCGACCTTTTTAACTGTCTTTTGCAGGTCAATAATGTAAATTCCGTTTCTTTCAGTGAAGATATATTTATCCATTTTCGGGTTCCAGCGACGTGTCTGGTGACCGAAGTGAACGCCAGCTTCGAGAAGCTGCTTCATGGAGATAACTGCCATCTTCACACACCTCCTAAGTTTGGTTTTTTATTGTGTCCTCCGCTGCTTTCATTTCCCGTCAAGACTCTCCATATGGAAAGCACCCTTTACGAAATCCGACAGCGTGTGTTTTAACACCGTCATTTAATATACCATATCTAAAAGCTCGATGCAACGCCTAAGGGACGGCTTTTTTTACATGCAAAAAACCGTCCAGCCGATTGTCGTTAGCGTGACGGTTTTGTCGTAATTTTAGCGATGATGGAACTGAATTCCTCGCCGGGTGAAAACGTGTATTGGCCGGTCTGGATTTTCGTGCTGATCTTGAGCGATCGGCCTTTTTGCACGAATTGGTCGGCGTCGGCGATGACCCCCGCCTTCTCCAGCTTGCCTGCGACGTCTTCCAAGTTGTTCCCGCTGGCGATTTTCACTTCAACCGCTTTGGCGGCCGGCACAGAAGGCGTTTGCGGCTGCTTGGCTGCTGAAGCCTCACCGGATCCCGGAGTGACTGACTTCGGCTGCTTAGAAGCGGCAGGCTGCTGCGGCTTATCCGGCTGGGCCGGCTGTTTACCCGAGTCCGCGGCCTTCGGCGCCTTCGCTGCGTCTCCTTTGGGAACCGAGCTCTGCTCAACCATCTGCTGCTTCCATTCCTCCTCGGTCATCAGCTTATCCTCCTTGCCGACGACCTTCAGGTCCATCTTCTCCGCCTGCTGCTCAAGCTCTTCCTTCGTCAGGCTGGCAGCTGACGGAGCCTCTCCAGCCGGGCGGCCGGTACCCTGCCCAAGGATCATCAGCTGCAGCAGGAGGGCTCCAAGCAGGAGACCGAGGCCAAGTCCCATCATGAATGTCCGATTTCTGATCACAGCTTCTCCTCCTGTTTCGCAAGCTGAAGAATCAACTGGATTTCGCCGCGGTGCATGCCGGTCATTTTTCCGATCGCATCAATGGATTTGCCTGTGCTGTACAACTCGAACAGCTCCGGGTACCTGT
>Ga0164243_10014288_pt1 | contig 11075 bp, 13 predicted proteins | sample OricompcompostOP_FD_108781 | JGI IMG/M metagenome (GOLD analysis project Ga0164243, IMG submission 108781) | Organic Plus compost microbial communities from Emeryville, California, USA - Original compost - Organic plus compost (OP) | ecosystem: Engineered > Solid waste > Mixed feedstock >... | reverse complement strand
ACGGGCTCCCGCGTACTGGTTGTACGCGGGTGGCCGGCCGGTGCGGCGAGTGGGGGTACCCCCTGCTCGAAGAGCTTGGGGGAGCGTGCCGGGCGCCGGGCGGCAGGCGGGACTTTGCGGACACGGCCTAGAGGCGCAGGGCCGCCCGCGCTGCCGTCAGGGCCTGTTCGGCGTAGCCGCGGCCGAACAGGACGGCGTGGACGAGGAGCGGGAAGAGCTGGTGCAGGCCGACACGTGCGGGCCAGCCGTCGGCGAGGGGCGCCCGCTGCCGGTAGCCGTCCAGGACGCGGTCCAGGTGGGGGCAGCCGAAGAGCTGGAGCATCGCGAGGTCGGTCTCGCGGTGCCCGCCGTGCGCGGCCGGGTCGATCAGCCATGCGTGCCCGTCGGCGCCCCACAGCACGTTGCCGTTCCACAGGTCGCCGTGCAGGCGCGCCGGAGGTTCGGCGGGGCCGGCCAGCTCGGGCAGCCGTTCGCAGACCTGCTCGAACACGGCCGCCTCGGCGGGGCCGAGCGTGCCCGTGTCGACGGCCCGGCGCACGTACGGCAGGACGCGGTGCTCGGCGTACCAGGCGGGCCAGTCGGGGCCGGTGGTGTTGCGCATCGCGGCGCGGCCGATGTAGGCGGCCTCGGGTCCGCCGGGTGGGGGCGCGCCGAACGCGGGGGCGCCCGAGGCGTGCAGGGTGGCGAGGTCCCGGCCGAAGCGCTCGGCGGCCCCGGGGCCGGGCCGGCCGGTCGCGACCCGGTCGGTGACGAGCCAGCGCTCGTCGTGGCCGTGGACGCGTGGGACGCGTACGGTGCCGGCGTCGGCCAGCCAGCGCAGTCCCGCGGCCTCGGCCCGGGCCGCCCGGTCGCCGTCGCCGCGCTTGACCACGACCACGCGCCCGTCGTCCAGGGTCACTTCCGTCAGCGTCGCGGTCAGGGGCCGTTCGCCGGTCGCGGGTTGCCCCGTGAAGTGCGCGGCCGCCGCGCCCGGACTGTCGAAGCTGCTGTGCACGGGGTCCAGCGTACGGCGCGTGCCCGGGGCCGGCCGGGGGCGCGGGCACGGACCGTCCCCCGTGCGGACCACGAAGTTCCGTCCGCGTGCAACCTTTCCGTCAAGTCGGCTGTCTCCTCTGATATCAGGCACTTCACCTCTCTGGGGACACAATGGGACGAACAAGAATGGCGTGGGCGGCGACCGCCGCGCTCGTGGCCGCCACGTCGGCCGTGGCGGCCGTCCCGGCCGGGGCCGCCACGACCACCACCACCAAGGCCACGGCCTGCCCCACGGGTTGGGGCAGCCTGGCCGAGACCCGCTCGGCCGCCACGATGAAGCCGGTGACGAACGTCAGGACCGGCCGGCACGACTGCTTCGACCGCATGGTCGTCGACGTGCCGGGTGCGGGCACCGGACGGCTCGGCTACACCATCCAGTACGTGAGCCGCGTCCACCAGGACGGTTCGGGGCGTCCCGTCACCGTCGGCGGCGGGGCCGTGATCGAGGTGCGGGTCAACGCGCCCGCCTACGACGCCGGCAGCGGTGCGCCCACGTATCCGGCCCGCGCCGGTCAGCGGCTGCCGGGGGTGAACCTCACGGGGTACCGGACGTTCCGCGACGCCCGGTTCGTCGGCAGCTTCGAGGGGGACACGCAGATCGGCCTCGGTGTCCGGGCCCGGCTGCCGTTCCGGGTGTGGGTGGCGGACGGCCGGATCGTCGTCGACGTCGCGCACAACTGGACCGGCGCGCGGTAGCCGTTCCGCCTCCGCGGCCCCGTCCGTGTCGCACGCCGCCCGCCGCCCCGGTCGCGGGCGGTGTGTGCGACCTCACGCGCCGGATACGGTTCGTCGAACCTCTGGTTGCCGGGCCATGATCGCGCGACTATGGGGCCATGACACTGGCCCAACGCGCCATGGAACGCCTGGAAGTCTGGCCCGACCTCAGTGCGGGCCCGGCCGGCTGTGGCGCGGGGCGGGCTCTGCGCTCCGCCCACAGCGAGATCGTGCACTTCCACTCCGACCGGGACGTGGATCTGCATCTCACCCTGCCCGCGATCCAGCGTTTCGGGCGGAACCTGTGGGAGTCCACGGCGGTGCGGCTGGTGCCGGGATCGCGCTGGGTGACGCTGCACCTGGGCTGCGAGGCGGACGTCGATCTGCTGATGAGCCTCGTCAGTGTGGCCCTGAAGGCCCATCAGGGCGGTCCGCCGGCCGACGGGCCGCCGCATCGGGCCGCGTGCAACTTCCACCGGGTGACGGTGCTTCCGCGCGCCGAGGCCGGCTGACGGCGGCGGAGCCGGTCAGCGTACGAGGCAGGGCCGCTTGGGGTCGAAGGTCCAGCCGTCGACGAGGTGCCGCATGGCGGCGGCGTCGTCCCGGCCCGACAGGGCCTTCTCACGGTGGAGTTCGTGGGCGGCGAGGAGCCGGTCGCGGTCGAGCCGGACGCCCAGTCCGGGGGTGTCCGGCACGGCGACCTCGCCGCCGGTGATCCTGGGCGGTTCGACGGTGAGCCGTTCGCGGCCCTCCTGCCAGATCCAGTGGGTGTCCAGGGCGTTGTACTCCCCCGGCGCCGCGGCACCGCAGTGGGCCATCATCGCCAGCGAGATGTCGAAGTGGTTGTTGGAGTGGCACCCCCAGGTCAGTCCCGTGGCGTGGCACAGCTGGGCGACGCGCACCGACCCCTGCATCGTCCAGAAGTGCGGGTCGGCCAGCGGGATGGACACCGACTGGAGGGCTATCGCGTGGGTCAGCTGCCGCCAGTCCGTGGCGACCATGTTCGTGGCCGTGGGCAGTCCGGTGGCCCGGCGGAACTCCGCGAGGACCTCCCGCCCCGAGTAGCCGTCCTCCGCCCCGCACGGGTCCTCGGCGTAGGCCAGGGTGCCGACGAGCGGGCGGCACAGCTCGACGGCCTCGCGCAGCGACCAGGCGCCGTTGGGGTCCAGGGTGATCCGCGCGTCCGGGAAGCGGTCCTTGAGCGCGCGGACGGCCTCGACCTCCCGGTGCCCGGGCAGGACACCGCCCTTGAGCTTGAAGTCCTGGAAGCCGTACAGGGCGTGGGCGGCCTCGGCCTGCCGGACGATCGCCTCGGGGGTGAGCGCCTGCTCGTACCGGACGCGGTACCAGTCGACCGGTGACGCCGGGTCGCGTACGTAGTCCAGGCCGGTGCGGTCCGCGTCGCCCACGAAGAAGAGGTAGCCGAGCATCCGGACCGCGTCGCGCTGCTTGCCGTCGCCGAGCAGTGCGGCGACCGGCACCTCCAGATGCTGCCCGAGGAGGTCCAGCAGGGCGGACTCGACGGCCGTGACCGCGTGCACGGTGGTGCGCAGGTCGAAGGTCTGCGCCCCGCGCCCGCCGGCGTCCCGGTCGGCGAACGCCGCCCCGATCGCGCGCAGGACCTTCCTGTAGTCGCCGACGCGGGCGCCGACGACCAGCGGCCCGGCGTCCCGCAGGGTCCGCGTGATCGCCTCGCCGCCGGGCACCTCCCCCAGTCCGGTGCGGCCCTCGGAGTCCTCCAGGACGACGACGTTGCGGGTGAAGTACGGGGCGTGCGCGCCGGACAGGTTGAGGAGCATCGCGTCGCGTCCGGCGACCGGATACACGGACAGGCGGGTGACGACGGGCTGGGGCATGACGGGACGCCGATCTGCGGGAGCCGACTGAGCTGTCTACATAGGCTGTCTGCATGAGCTGTCTACATATGAAGACGGAGGTTACGTGCGTGGACAGCCCGGGGTCAATGGCGTCCCGGATGGTCAGCTCTCGGAGATGTACTTCCAGCCCGTCCAGTGCAGGACGGACACGACGATGACCGGTCCCCCCGGCGGCCGGTCCGCGTACTGCGGATACTTGCCCCGCAGCAGCTCCACCGCCTCCTCGTGTCCCGCGCGGGACTCCTCGTCCACCGCGCCGGGTTCGAGCACGCGCGCGCCGCCGTCGGCGCGCACCCACCACAGCCGCTCCCAGTCGTCGTCGTACCGGTCCGCGAGCAGGCAGACGGCCGGGTGGACGGCGATGTCGCGCAGTCGCGCCGGGCGCGGGGTGCGCTTCGGCTTGTGGTCGACGGCCGTCACCACGTCGTCACCGCGCAGCGCGAAGACGACCGGCACCAGATGCGGGCGCCCCGACGGGGCGATCGTCGCCAGCCGCGCGACCCGCGCCGCGGCGAACCGCTCCCGCGCCTCGTCCTGCTCCATGTCCGGCATGACGGCTCCTTCGGCATGACGGCTGCCTCGGCACGAGGGCTGCCTCGGCATGACGGCTGCCTCGGCATGACGGCTGCCTCGGCATGACCGCTGCCTCGGCATGACCGCTGCCTCGGCATGACGGCTGCTTCGGCCGGGGGCACGGGCCGCGGCGTCAGGAGTCGGGCGACGCGTCCGCGGTGTCGTCCGACGTGCTGTCCGAGCCGCGCGCGGTCCAGTCGTAGGGCCCGCCGCCGCGCCACTCGATCAGCTCGGGATCGTCGACGGCCCGGTCCTCGGGGGGCAGGCCCGCCCGGTGGACCAGGTCCATCACGTCGAACAGGCTGTACGCGGTGCCCGCGGTCTCGCCACGGATCGTCACCGGACGCCCGCCGTCCGGCTCCGGTGGCTGCACCACCACTAGGGGACGCGTGCTCATGACACCACCATGCGTTCTCGACGGCCGCCGCGCAGCCCGGCGTACCGGACGGTCAGTCGGACGGCCCAGCGTCCGGCGGCGGGCCTGCTGCCAGTCATGCCGCCGCCCTACCCACGCACACGGGACCCACACCCGGCGGCGGGTGAGAATCCCGTGTGCGCGGTCCGGCAGCCGACGGGCGGCTACGGGAGCGGGGTGCCGCCCGTCGCGTTGACGACCTCCGCCGTGATGAAGCTCGCCTCCTGGGAGGCGAGGTACACATAGGCGGGGGCCAGCTCGGCCGGCTGGGCCGGGCGGCCCATGGGGCTCTGCTTGCCGAACTCGGCCGTCTCGGGCAGCGTCGCCGGGATCAGCGGCGTCCACACCGGGCCCGGCGCGACGGCGTTCACGCGGATGCCGCGCTCGACCAGCATCTGGGCGAGGCCCTGGGTGAAGGTGACGATCGCGCCCTTCGTCATGGCGTAGTCGAGCAGATGCGGGCTCGGCTTGTACGCCTGGATCGAGGTCGTGTTGATGACGCTGCCGCCCTTCGGGATGTGCGGCACGGCGAACTTCGTCAGCCAGAACATCCCGTAGAGGTTGGTGCGCATCACGCGGTCGAACTGCTCGGTGCTGATCGCCTCGATGCCGTCCGGCTGGGACATCTGGTAGGCGGCGTTGTTCACCAGGACGTCGATCCGCCCGAACTCCTCGACGGCCCGGTCGATCAGGGCCCGGCAGTTCTCCTCGTCCCGGATGTCGCAGGGCACGGCGACCGCCTTGCGGCCGGCCTCCTCCACCAGCTGCGCCGTCTCGCGGGCGTCCTCGGCCTCCTCGTCCAGATGGGTGAAGAGCACGTCGGCGCCCTCCCGGGCGAAGGCCAGCGCGACGGCCCGCCCGATGCCGGAGTCGCCGCCGGTGACGACGGCCGCACGGCCCTCCAGCCGGCCGGAGCCGCGGTAGGTGTCCTCGCCGTGGTCCGGCGGCGGGTCCATCGGGCCGGTCCAGCCCGGGTGCCGCTGGTCCTGCTCGGGGAAGTCGGGCTGCGGGTGCTGGGTGGCCGGGTCTTGCTGCTGGTGCTGCGGGTCGGTCACGACGGCCTCCTGGACCGGTCGAACGGGCGGGACGCGGGACCGGGTTCCCGCTCGGCCGGAACCCAAAAGCGATCAAGCCGGACATCCCCCGGACGCCTGCGCGGCCCGCGTCCCGCCGCCCGTGCTCAGACGTCCTGGTCGCGGTCGAGCAGCGCCCGCACGCCCTGCGCGGTCAGCGCCAGCTGCTCCGGCGACCCGGCGTCGATCACCAGGGACAGCTCGTCCGAGGGCCAGCCGTGGGCCAGCGCGCCGAGCCGGACCGTGTGGTGCCGGCGCGTCTGCGGCATGGCCTCCTCCAGCCGGGCCGACGACGTGAAGACCGGCACCAGCGAGGTGCCGTCCTGCTGTTCGAACACCGGGAGCGTCAGGGCCGCGGGGCCCGGTCCCTCGCCGTCCGCCGCGGCCGGCACCAGCACCTCGCTGTCGGCCAGTGTGCTCAGCGCCGTCTGGTCGGCGCCCTTCTCCACGACCGTGCGCAGGGCGTCCTGCGTGGCCGCTGCCGTGTTGTCGAAGTGGGGGTCGGTCATGGTGCGTCCCCTCGCCCTGGGAGTCGCCGCGGACCGGTCGGGGGCGGCCCGTCCGGTACGCGGCCGGACGCACCGGGTACCCCCGGTCCGGCACCGTATGTGGACGGGCGCCGGGCGGCCGGGCCCGTCCGGCGTTTCGGCGGGGGCGGGCCGGGCACCCAGCGCCCGCGCCGACGCCGAGGAGGAGCGCCATGTCCTTCCGCGACCGCACCCACGCCGGGCGGGAACTGGCCCTGCGCCTGGCCGGGCGGCCCGGTTCCGGTGACCCCTTCGACCTCGTCGTGCTGGCGCTGCCGCCCGGCGGTGTGCCCGTGGCCGCCGAGGTGGCCCGCGCGCTCCAGGCGCCCCTCGACGTCCTGGTCGCCGGGGAGATCAGCACGCCGGTCAGGCCGGAGACCACGATCGGCGCGCTCGTCGCCGACGATCCGCCGCTGTACGACCGCAACAGCCTGGCGATGATGCATCTGTCCGAGGACCGGCTCGGGGACATCGTCGTGACCGAGCGCAACGCGCTGCACCGGCGCGCGTACCGCTATCGCGGCCGCCGCCCGCTGCCGTCCGTCGAGGGCCGCACGGTCGTCCTCGTGGACGACGGGCTGACCACCGGGCTGACGGCCACGGCCGCCCTGCGGTTCGTCCACCGGCACGCGCCCGCGCGTCTGGTGCTGGCGGTGCCCGTCGGCAGTCCGCGCACGGTCCGTGCGCTGCGGGCCGAGTGCGACGACCTCGTCTGTCTCGTCCAGCCGCCCGGGCTGCACGCGGTCGGCGAGTGGTACGAGGACTTCGGCGCCGTCTCCGAGGACGAGGTCACCGGGACGCTGCACGCCTTCCGGACGCCCGCCTGACGGGAACGGCCTGCGGCCCGGCGGTGGATCATGGCATCGTGCACGCCATGGACTTCGAGGTGCGCCCGGCCGACGTCTTCGAGGACGTCCGTACCCTGATCGGCCCCAAGTCGCCCACGGCGAGCGTCTGCTGGTGCCTGAGCCACCGCCTTCCCTCGAAGACCGAGAAGCGGCTGCGCGGCCCGGACCGCGGCGCGTACGTGGCGGAGCTGTGCCGCGCCGACCCGCCGCCCGGCGTGATCGCCTACGACGGTCACGAGCCGGTCGGCTGGGCGGCGGTCGCGCCGCGCGCGGCCACGTCGTACGCCCGCAGCCGTACGATCCCGCACGTCGACGAGCTGCCGGTGTGGTCGCTGTGGTGCCTGCGGGTACGGCCCGGCCACCGTGGGCGGGGGGTCACCCACTCCCTCATCGCCGGCGCCGTCGCGTTCGCCCGCGACCGGGGCGCGCCGGTGCTGGAGGCGTACCCGCTCGACAACGGGGACGCCCGGGTCGACGTGACCATGGCGTACGCCGGGCTGCGCCGGAACTTCGAGCGGGCCGGTTTCGAGTACGCCGCCGGCACCACGTCCGTGCTCGCCGGTCATCCCCGCGTCCTGATGCGGCTCGACCTGCGCTGACAGGCCCCTTCCAGACCTTGGGCCTCTCGTCTGGATCATGCCGGGCTCGCCTGACCCGGCCTGATCCGAACGGAAGACCCTAGTGGACGGAGAAACCGCCGTCCACGAAGATCGACTGCCCGGTGACATAGGCGGAGGCCCGGCTCGCGAGGAACACGGCGGCGCCCGCGAAGTCCTCCGCCAGGCCGTTGCGGCCGATGAGGGTGCGCGCGGCGAGCGCGGCAACCTTCTCCGGGTCGGACGACAGGCGCGCGTTCAGGGGCGTCATGACGAACCCTGGCACGAGCGTGTTGCTGGTGACGCCGTACGGCGACCACGCCTCCGCCTGGGAGCGGGCCAGCGACTCCAGGCCGCCCTTGGAGACGCCGTAGGCGCCGCTCTGGACGAGGGCGCGGTGGGCCTGCTGCGAGGTGATGTGGATGAGCCGGCCGAAGCCCCGCTCGGCCATTCCGGGCCCGAACCGCTGCCCCAGCAGGAAGGGCGCCTCCAGGTTCACGGCCATGGTCGCGTCCCAGACGTCCTCGCCGAGCTCGCCCAGCGGGGGGCGCAGATTGATGCCGGCCGAGTTGACGAGGATGTCGGGCTCACCGAACACCGCCGCGGCCTCCTCGGCCGCCGTGCGCACGCCGTCGCGCGTGCTCAGGTCCGCGCTGACCCAGGCCGCGCGGCAGCCGTGCTCCTCCAGGGCGGCGACCGTCGCGGCGAGCTCCGCCTCCCGGCGGGCGACGACCACGACCCGGGCGCCGGCGCGGGCGAGGGCCTCGGTCATGGCACGGCCGATGCCGGAGCTGCCCCCGGTCACCACGGCGACCCGGTCGTCCAGGGAGAACAGTTCGGAGAGGTAGGTCTGCGAGGTCATGACCGCACCCTACGGGGGCCGTGTGAGCCGGGCCGGGGCGGGCACTCGAGGTCCGCGGCGGCCCGGCCGGGGCCGCCCGGCGCGGACGGAGGTGGAGAAGATGGGGCACGGCGGGAACGTCATCGACGAGCTGATGACCGATCACCGTGAGGTCGAGGAGCTCTTCGGGAAGATCGAGGCTCTTCCGCCCGGTGACAAGGACCGCAAGCTGTACGCCGACCAGGTCACCATCGAGCTGATCCGGCACTCGGTGGCCGAGGAGCAGTACCTCTACCCGGCGGTCCGCCGGCATGTGGAGGGCGGCGACGCGATCGCCGACCGGGAGATCGAGGACCACGCCGAGGCCGAGCAGATCATGAAGGACCTGGAGGGCTGCGACGTCGGGGACACCGCGTTCAACCGGCTGGTCAACCGGCTGACGACGGAGGTGCGCGCCCACATCGCGGACGAGGAGCAGAACCTCTTCCCGAAGCTGCGCGCGGCCTGCCCGCCGGAGGCCCTGGACGAGCTGGGCGACAAGGTGCGGATGGCGAAGAAGACGGCGCCGACGCGGCCGCACCCGGCGGCCCCGGACAAGCCGCCGGCCAACAAGCTGCTGGCGCCGGGCGCGGGTCTGGTCGACCGGATGCGCGACGCGCTGTCGGGGCGCGGCAAGAAGGCGTGAGCCGGGAGGCCGTCGTGGGGGCGTCCACTCAGGCGGCGAGGGCCCGGCCGGGGTCCAGGCGGTCGCGCAGGGCGGGCCCGTGGAGCGCGGCCACGGGGGCGATGAGGTCGGGGTGGCGCAGCAGCGCGGCCGCCTCCCGGTCGTGCGGATCGGGCGACACCAGGCGGCGGAACTCGGCGGGGACGGCGGTCGCGTGCGCGACCCCGGCCGTGGCGGCGACGGCCCGCCGGGCCAGGTCGGGGTCGGTGAGCAGGCAGGCCGCCCAGCTCGCCACGACCTCGTCGACCCAGGTCCGCCAGGCGCTGTCCGTGTCGTCGGGTACGGCCGCGTCGGCGCCGGTGATCCAGTCGAGGCCCGTCGAGCCGCCGGGGCCGGCCATCGACACGAGGGCGACGTCGGTCGGGGTGGGGTAGCGCAGCCAGGCGGCGACGGTCACGGCCTGCCGGGCCTGGACCTCGCCGAGGGCTTCGGCGAGGGCGCCGCCGCACGCGGGGTAGGAGCGGATCAGCCACTGGGTGGTCGCCGCTATGAGCGGGGAGAGATCTGCGAGCACTGCGGACCGTCCGGGACTGACGGGTACGGGGGTCGCCGACACCGTAGCCCCGTGCCCTCGCCCGGGGACGTGGCCGCCGCCACGTTCCCCGCGTGGCCTCCCCCACACCCGCGACCGGCCGTGAGCTCCGCCACACACGCGGAGACGCCCGGGCCGGCGGGTGCGGCCGGCCCGGGCGTCTCGCGGGGGTGATCAGACCAGGTCGTACCGGTCGAGGTTCATGACCTTGACCCAGGCGTCGACGAAGTCCTTCACGAACTTCTCCTTGGCGTCGTCGCTCGCGTAGACCTCGGCGAGCGCGCGCAGCTCGGAGTTGGAGCCGAAGACCAGGTCGGCGCGGCTGCCGGCCCACTTCAGCTCACCGGTGGCGGCGTCCCGGCCCTCGAACGTGGTCTGGTCCGAGGACGTCGACTTCCACTCGGTGCCCATGTCGAGCAGGTTGACGAAGAAGTCGTTCGTGAGGGCGCCGGGGGTGTCGGTGAGGACGCCCAGCTGCGACTGCTGGTGGTTGGCGCCGAGCACGCGCAGGCCGCCGACCAGGACGGTCATCTCGGGGGCGCTCAGCGTGAGCAGGTTGGCGCGGTCCAGCAGCAGGTACTCGGCCGGCAGGCGGTTGCCCTTGCCGAGGTAGTTGCGGAACCCGTCGGCCGTCGGCTCGAGCGCGGCGAACGACTCGACGTCGGTGTGCTCCTCCGTCGCGTCGACACGGCCCGGCGTGAACGGCACCTGGACGTCGAAGCCGCCGTCCTTGGCGGCCTTCTCCACGGCCGCGGAGCCGCCGAGGACGATCAGGTCGGCGAGGGAGACCTTCTTGGCGCCGGTGTTGAACTCGCTCTGGACGCCCTCCAGGACGCGCAGGACCTGCGCGAGCTGGTCGGGGTCGTTGACCTCCCAGCCGCGCTGCGGCTCGAGGCGGATACGGGCGCCGTTGGCGCCGCCGCGCTTGTCACTGCCGCGGAACGTCGAGGCGGACGCCCAGGCGGTGCTGACGAGCTGCGAGACGGTCAGGCCGGACTCGAGGATCTTGGCCTTGAGGACCTCGACGTCGCCGGCGTCGATGGGCTCGCCCTCGGCCTGCGGCAGCGGGTCCTGCCACAGCAGCGTCTCCTCGGGGACCTCCGGGCCGAGGTACAGGGACTTCGGGCCCAGGTCACGGTGGGTCAGCTTGTACCAGGCGCGGGCGAAGGCGTCCGCGAACTCCTGCGGGTTCTCGTGGAAGCGCTTGGAGATCGGGCCGTAGATCGGGTCGAAGCGCAGCGCCAGGTCGGTGGTGAGCATCGTGGGCAGACGCTTCTTCGACGGGTCGTGGGCGTCGGGGATGATCGCCTCGGCGTCCTT
>Ga0164243_10014287_pt1 | contig 11075 bp, 13 predicted proteins | sample OricompcompostOP_FD_108781 | JGI IMG/M metagenome (GOLD analysis project Ga0164243, IMG submission 108781) | Organic Plus compost microbial communities from Emeryville, California, USA - Original compost - Organic plus compost (OP) | ecosystem: Engineered > Solid waste > Mixed feedstock >... | reverse complement strand
GGAATCAAGGGCTCAACCAGCTCCCACAACTCATCAGGAACCAACCGCCACGACAACGCATCAACCACAATGGACGATCATCCCGGACGACGGGTCAAGATCCAAACGAGACACGCTCTAAGGAGAGCAGGATGGATGTCGCCGACTCCGCCGTCGAGGCCGGCTACGACCCGGCCGGGTTCCGGGCGTTGACCTTCCACACGTCGACGCAGGCGTTTCGCGCGGGCACCGACACACCCCGGGACTACCTGGAGCGGTGCCTGGACACCATCGCCGCACGGGAGCCGGTCGTGCGGGCGTGGGTGGTGCTGAACGAAGACGCCGCCCGCGAGCAGGCCGACGCGAGTACCGCGCGGTGGCGGCGCGGTGAGCCGCTCTCGCCCGTCGACGGCATGCCGATCGGCATCAAGGACCTGCTGGAGACCAAGGACATGCCGACCCAGATGGGGTGTGCCGCCTACGCCGGGAACTTCCCGAAACGGGACAACGCGGCGGTGTGGGCGCTGCGGCAGGCGGGAGCGGTGGTGCTGGGCAAGACCGTGACGACGGAACTGGGCGGCCCGGAACCCAGTGTGACGACGAACCCGTTCCACCCCCGGCGCACACCCGGCGGATCGTCGTCCGGCTCGGCGGCCGCCGTCGCGGCGCGCATGGTGCCGGCGACGATCGCCACGCAGACCGGCGGTTCGCTCATGCGCCCGGCGAGTTTCAACGGAAACTGGGGGTTCAAGCCGTCCCAGGGCGGCATCAACCGCGGGGAACGGCAGGCCTCCAGCATGACGTCGCACGGTGTGCTGGCCGGCTGCCCTGAGGACATGTGGCTGGTCGCGACCGCGATCGCGTCCCGCGCGGGCGGTGATCCCGGCTGGCCCGCGCTGTCCGGCCCGGCCACCCCGCCGCCGGCGCGGGCGCCGTTGACCCTGGCCGTGATGGAGACGGAGGGCTGGGATCGACTCGACGACGCCAGCCGTGGTGCCTTCGAGCAGGTACTCGACCAGGTCCGGGCGCGGGGCGTGACCGTCCTGCGGCGCGATGACGACACGGCGGTGGAACGGTTCGAGCGCGCGCTGGTCGGCGTCACCGCTCTCGCCAGCTCGATCATGGCCTGGGAGTACTTCTGGGCGTTCCGCGACGTCGTCCAGGCCAACCCGGACGGCATCAGCGCGAGGGGCAAGCGGTTCTTCATCGACGCGGCGCAGCGGCTCGGCGCGGCGGGGTACGAGAACGCGCTCGAGGTGCGGGCCGCGGTGTCCGCGGCCTGCGCGTCTCTGGGGCCGCGGGTGGATGCGGTCATCGCGCCGACGTCACGCGGCCCCGCGCCGGAATGGCTCGGGGACGTGCCGGGGGAGCCGCCGGCCCGGTGGCCCACCGGTGACCCGGTCTTCAACATCCCGGGTTCCCTGCTGGGCGCGCCCTCGGTCACCGTGCCGCTCCTGGGGGTGGGCGGGCTGCCGGTCGGTGTGCAGGTCATGGGCCAGCCGCGCACGGACGCCCGCGTGGCGGCGATCGCCCGGTGGCTGGGTGAGGCGATCACGCCGGTCAGCGTCTGACACCGCGGGCGCCCTGGTTCAGGGCGTCCGGCCTGCCTCGACGGCGTTCGCGGCGACGCGGTCGAGCAGGTTTTTGAGGGTGCCCAGCTCGGCGGCGGTCAGACCACTGCCGAGCTGGGCGTCGAGCTCGGCGACTTTCGCGTCGGCACGTTCGAACAGCCGGCGTCCCCGCGCGGTCAGGCGCAGTTCGATCAGTGCCTTGTGGACGGGGTGGGGTTCGCGTGTGACGAGGCCGCGGGATTCCAGCCGGGTCACGGTGCTCGTCATGGTCTGCGGCGTGACCTGGCACTGACGCGCGAGTTCGGCCGAGGTGATCGCGGCGTGTTCGCTCAGCACCGTCAGGGCCTGCTGCTGCGCCGGGGTGATGCCCAGCTCGCGCAGGGCGCGCTCCTTGGCCTGTTGCGTCGTCTGTTCGGCTCGTTTCACGAACCAGAGCAGCCGTTCGGTGTAGTGCGCCACGAACCGGAACTCTACCGGCGGCACCCGCTGATACGATGGCTGATAAGCATCAGGCATCGAATAGAGAGTGGAGGCGTCATGTCCTCGGTTCGTCAGCTCACCAGCATCTCCAGCCAGGCCGCGCTCGAGGTCGTGGCGGCAGCGCAGCGCGCCGCGGAGGCGTCCGGCCAGCGGTCGGCGATCGCGGTCGTCGACGCCGCGGGGCAGCTCTGCGCGTTCGCGCGGATGGACGGTGCGGCCATCCAGGCTGGGCAGATCGCGCAGGACAAGGCCTACACCGCTGCCGGGTTCGGAATGCCGACCGCCCAGTGGCACGACTTGCTGGCCCAGGACGCCCCGATGGCGGCAGGCGCCCCGACGGGCATCGCCCGCTTCATCCCCTTCGGCGGCGGCCTGCCGCTGGTGGTCGACGGACAGGTCGTCGGCGGGGTCGGCGTCTCGGGCGGGCACTGGACCGAGGACGTCAAGGTCGCCGAAGCCGGCGCCGCCGCGCTCGCATGACGCCCCGCCGCGCACGACCACCCGCCTCGTCGTCTCCGCGGAGTCAGTGAGGGTTGTCCGCCGCGGCGAGCAGTGCTGTCGTCCGGTAGGGGATCAGGTCCCGCATCAGCAGGGAGGTGCTGGTCCGGCGGATGCCGGGGCGGGTGAGGATCTTCTGCCCCACCCGGTAGAGGTCGTCGGGGTCGCGGGCGACCACCCGCAGCACGAGATCGCCGTCACCGGTGGTCGCCGCGCAGTGCAAGATCTCCGGGATCGCGCGCAGGGCGGCCACCGCGGCCTCGAGATGGGCCTGCTCGACCTCGGCCGTCACCAGCGCGGTGACCGAGTACCCGAGCGACGCGGGCCGGACCCGGTCGCTATGCGGGCGGAGCAGCCCGGCCCCCTGCAGCCGGGTGAGCCGGTTCTGCACGGTCTTGCGGGCCAGACCGAGCTGCTGCGCCAACAGCAGCACCGGCAGGCGGGGATCGGCGTCCAGTGCGAGCAGGATCCGCCGGTCTGTCCTGTCAAGCTCCGCGTCGGTAGTCACGATGGCACCTTTCCAGTGCATGGTTCGCGTCGGAAGTAGTCACAATGACTACCTTTTCTTCGTCACATTGTCCACGGTGAACATCCGGGAGCAGGTTTGAGGACATGAACACGTCTCAAGCCACGATTCCGGTGGCGGCTTACCTGGCCGCCCGCCTGCGCCAGCTGGGCGTCGAGCACCTGTTCGGCCTGCCCGGCGATTTCAACCTCGCACTGCTGGACGCCATGCTCGATGAGACCGGCCTGACCTGGGTCGGCAGCGCGAACGAACTCAACGCCGCCTACTCCGCGGACGGGTACGCGCGCACCCGCGGGTTCGGTGCGCTGGTCACGACCTTCGGCGTGGGTGAGCTGTCGGCGATCAACGGCGTCGCAGGCGCCTACGCGGAGTCGGTGCCGCTGGTCCAGATCACCGGCACGCCGGCCACGACCGCGGCCCGCGCGGGTTCGCTGGTGCACCATTCCCTCGCCGACGGCGACTTCGGGCACTTCGCCCGTGCTTACGCGGAGGTCACCGCCGCGGCCGAGGTCCTCACCGAGCAGAACGCGGCCGAGCAGATCGACCGCGTGCTGTCCACCGCGCTGCGGCAATCCCGGCCGGGGTACCTGGGCGTGCCGGTGGACGTCGCCGCGGCGCCGGTCTCGGCGACGCGCCTGGCGATCCCGTTGCGCGGCGGGGCCAGCGACCCCGATGCGCTCGCGGCGTTCACCGCGGCCCTGGCGGAGCACCTGCGCGGGGCGGTCCCGGTGACGCTGCTGTCCGGGCACCTCGTGGGCCGCCGCGATCTCGGTTCCCTGGTGCGCCGGATCGCCGACACCGGTGTCGCCCGGGTGGCGACCCTGCTCGGCGCCAAGGGGCTGCTCGACGAGCGGCATCCCGCATCCCTGGGTGTCTACATCGGTGGGTACACGGCGGACGAGACCACCCGCCACGCCGTCGAGAACGCGACCCCGCTCGTCGTGGCGGGCGCCGTGTTCAGCGATCTCGTCACCGGCATGTTCACCCACGACCTCGACCTGACCGCCGCGGTCGTGCTCGACCTGCACCGGGCGCGGATCGGCGGTGCGGACTTCCCCGGTGTGGAATTGTCCGACGGCCTCGCCGCGCTCGCCGATCTCCTCGACCGGGCAGGTCGCGCACCGCTGCCCCAGCGCCCCGCCTCGCCACCTCCGCCGACGGTCGCGACCGGTCCGCTCACCCAGGCGGCGCTGTGGTCGGTCCTGCAGGAATGGCTGCCCGAAGGCACTCCGCTGCTCGCCGAGGCCGGCACGGCCTACTACGGCGCTGCCGAGCTGTCCCTGCCCGCAGGTAGCCAACTGGTGGGGCAGCCCATCTGGTCGTCCATCGGCTACACCCTGCCCGCCGTCCTCGGGGTCGCGCTCGCGGACCCGAGCCGCAGGCCGGTGCTGCTCATCGGAGACGGCGCCGCGCAGCTGAGCGTTCAGGAGCTGGCGACCATCGCGCGTGCGGGCGCGGCGCCGGTCGTGGTGGTCCTCAACAACGCCGGTTACACGGTCGAACGCGCCATCCGCAGCCCGCGTGCGGTCTACCAGGACGTCACCTCCTGGGACTGGCCCAAGCTGGCCGGGGCCCTGGGGGGTGACCGGGTGGCGGCCGCCACGGTGCACTCGGCGGCCGAGCTACGCGCCGCCCTCACGTCCGCCGACCCGCGCCGGCTGACCGTCGTGGAGGTCGTCCTCGACCGGGACGACGTCCCCCCGCTCCTGGCGGCCGTGGCGGCCGGTCTGGCAACCCCGACCGCGCGTTGACGCTGCCGCGGATGCGATCCGCACGGTGTCCGGCTCAGGTGGTCTTGCGCCGGTAGGCGACCGTGGCGAAGACGTACGCCACGACGAGGATGCCGGCGCACCAGGCGAGTGCGACCCAGATGTCACTGCCCAACGGTTGCCTGCTGAACAGGTTCCGGATGGCGTTGACGATCGAGGTCACCGGCTGGTGCTCGGCGAAGGCGCGCACCGGGCCGGGCATCGTGCCGGTCGGCACGAACGCCGAGCTGATGAAGGGGAGGAAGACGAGCGGGTAGGAGAACGCGCTCGCGCCGTCCGCCGACTTCGCGGTGAGGCCGGGGATGACGGCGATCCACGTCAGGGCCAGGGTGAACAGGATCAGAATTCCGGCGACCGCGAGCCACGCGAGCACTCCCGCGCCGGTGCGGAAACCCATCAGGAACGCCACGGCCACCACGACCGCGATCGAGATGAGGTTCGCCACCAGTGACGTCAGCACGTGCGCCCACAGCACGGACGACCGGGCGATCGGCATCGACCGGAACCGTTCGAAGATGCCGCTTTTCATGTCCAGGAAGAGGCGGAACGCGGTGTAGGAGATGCCCGACGCGATCGTGATGAGCAGGATGCCGGGCAGCAGGTAGTTCACGTACGGCCCGGAGCCGGAACTGATTGCGCCGCCGAAGACGTAGACGAACAACAGCATCAACGCGATGGGCGTGATCGCGGTCGTGATGACGGTGTCCAGGCTGCGCGTGACGTGCCGCAGGGACCGTCCCAACAGGACCCCGGTGTCAGCGGCGAAGCGCCCGTTCATCGTCCGGCCTCGCCGATCGCTCCGGCACCGACCAGCTCGAGGAAGACGTCCTCGAGCGTCGGCTGCTTTTCGACGTAGGTGACCTGCGCCGGTGGTAGCAGTCGTTTGAGTTCGATGAGAGTGCCGTTGACGATGATCCGTCCTTGGTGGAGGATCGCGATCCGGTCGGCGAAGTGTTCGGCCTCGTCCAGGTACTGCGTGGTCAGCAGGACCGTCGTGCCGTGCTCGGCGAGGTCTTCGACGGTGCGCCAGACCCCGATCCGAGCCTCGGGATCGAGCCCCGTGGTCGGCTCGTCGAGGAAGATCACCGTCGGATCGCCGATGAGGCTCATGGCGATGTCCAGGCGCCGCCGCATGCCACCCGAGTACGTCGACACCCGCCGGGCGGCCGCGTCGGTCAGCGAGAAGCGCTCGAGCAGGTCCTCGGCGATCCTGCCCGGGTTCCTCAGGTGCCGGAGCCTGGCGACCGGAACGAGGTTGTCGCGTCCGGTGAGGACCTCGTCGACGGCGGCGAACTGCCCGGTCAGGCTGATGGATTCGCGCACCCGCGCCGGTTGTGCGGCCACGTCGAAACCGTCGACGAAGGCCGTGCCCGCGTCCGGCCGGACCAGTGTGGACAGGATCCGGACGACGGTGGTCTTGCCCGCGCCGTCGGAACCGAGCAGGGCGAAGATGCTGCCCCGTGCCACGTCGAAGTCGACACCGCGCAGCACCGGCAGGTCCCGGTACGACTTGTGCAGGGCCCGAACGCGGATGGCCGGATCGGTGATCACGTCGGCTCTCCTCGTTCCGCGTCGTCGATCGCTGCGATCAGGCGAGCGCGTTCCTTGTCGATCCACCGTTTTCCGCCGTAGGACTGGGCGAAGGTCTCGGCGAATTCGACCGGGTCGTCTCCCACGAGGGCGCGCACCGGCGTGCCGTCGGCGGCGGCGCGCTCCCACAGGTCGGCGAAGTCGCCATGGCCGTACCGCGGTACGGTTCGGGCATCGCCCCGATCCGGGCCCGGTACCGCTTCCAGTCCTTCTTCTGTTCGAGCGACCCGGTGACCAGTTCGATCCATTTCGCCGCCATGTCACATGTCCCCTTCGTGGAGTTGGTCCAGTCGTTGTGAGAGGAAGCCCCAGGTCTTCCAGAACTCGTCGAGGTACTCCCTGCCCGAAGCGTTGATCGAGTACACCTTGCGTGGGGGCCCCTTCTCCGACGGGACCTTCTCCACGGCGACCAGGCCGCGCTGTTCGATCCTGATCAGCAGCGCGTAGACGGTGCCCTCCGCGATGTCGGAGAACCCCTGGTTCCGCAGCCACGCCGTGATCTCGTAGCCGTAGGCGGGCCGGCTGGACAGGATCGCCAGCACGATTCCCTCCAGTACGCCCTTGAGCATCTCCGTCATCTGCCTGCCCACGACCACCCCATCCACGCTACTCAACGCAACTACGTACCAGTACATAGTAGCGCTGAATAGCTGGCGGGCAAGTCGCCCACACACGACAACGGCCCGCCGACGGTGATCGTCGACGAGCCGGTCGGGTCGTGGTCGGGTTCGCGCTACGCGTCACTCGTCCGGGCCGGTGAGTTCCAGAAGTCGTCCCAGGCGGCCTCGTCGGCGACGGCTTCCCAGTGCTCGGCGAGCTGTCCGGGGCCGCGGAAGCGCCAGAAGCCCGCAACGCGCATCTCGAGGTCCTTGCCGCCGCGGGTGGCGGTCATGACCTGGGACACGACGGCCCAGTCGTCGTCGGCGGAGTACTCGATGGACGTGCGCCGCAAGGTGCCGCCGCTGAGCGAGCGCAGGAGCGCGATGTGGCCCTGGAACCCCCGAAGGCCGACGAACGTCCCGCCGATCGGGGCGTGCCCCGCGGTGTGGGCGACGAAGGGTTCCACGATCGAGTCGTCGAGCAACGCGGGCCGCTCGCCGGCCAGCGTCGGCCGGTAGATGCGCTCGAACAGCTTCGCGTGGGGGTGTTCGGTGGACAGCATGGCGGGCCTCCTTCAGGCGCGGGGGTGTTCCAGCAGCAACGGGTTCACGTGCTCGGCGTCCAGGCCGCCGCTGCCGTAGGGGCGGGTGAGGATTTCCAGCTGGTGTCCGTTGGGATCGTCGAAGTAGAGGCCACGGCCGTCGTCGAGCTCGTTGATCTCGCCGGGCACCCGGTGCTGGGGATCCCCCCAGTGATCGAGGCCGCGTTCCCGCACTCGCGCGAAGATCCCGTCGAACTCCTGATCGGTGACCAGGAACGCGTAGTGCTGCGGCTCGATGTCCCGGTCGACGGACAGGAAGTCGAAGGTGGTGTCGTCGCTGACCTGCAGCAGGACGAAGTGGCCGAGCGGCACCGGGGGCGCGAACCCGAGCAGGTCGGCGAAGAACCGGGCGGCTTCCTCGGCGTCACGGGCCGAGACGATGTGGTGGTTCAGGACAGGCACGGCAATTCCTCACGGAGATCGATGTGTTGTGCTCGAATCCCATCGTGCGCCCGCGACGGGGAAACTCCCATCACTGCCGAAAAACTGCCAGAAAACTTCCGCTGCGATCGAGAAACACGCATAGACTTCCGTTGTGGACGTCGTGGATCAGAGAATCCTCCACTGCCTGATGTTGGACGCGCGCGCACCGATGCGGCGCATCGGCGACGCCGTCGGGGTCTCCGAGCAGACCGCCGCCCGCCGGTACCGCGCGCTGCGCGAAGCCGGGGTGCTGCGGGTCCTCGTCCGCCCCGCCGCCGCGTCCGACGCCAGCCGGCTCTGGCTGCTGCGCCTGCAGTGCAGGCCGGACGCCGCCGCCCGCCTCGGCGACCGGCTCGCGGCCCGGGACGACGTCGGCTGGGTCGCGCTGGTGTCCGGCGGGGCCGAACTGATGTGCACGACGAGCCTCCCGGCCGACGCGGCCTGCGGCTCCGGGGTGCTGCCCCGGTTGCCGAACACCGCCGCGGTCCTGTCGTTCTCCGCCTATTCGGTGCTGCGCTCCTACTCCGGCGGGCCGGCCGAGTGGTCCGGGTTCGACGAACCCCTCAGCGCCGACGAGCAGCGGCTCGTGCTCGGCGGCCGCGAACCCGCCCGCCGCGTCGCGACCGGGTGGGTCCGGCCGGACGACGCCGGCCTGCTGCGGGAGCTGGCGCGGGACGGGCGGGCCGGTCAGTCCACGCTGGCCCGTGCGCTGGACTGGCCGGTGAGCCGGGTCGCCGCCCGGCTGCAAGCGCTGCTCGACAGCGGTGCGATCGACGTGGACGTCGACTACCTGCTGGAGCCGTTCGGTTTCACCACCTCGGCCTACCTCTTCCTGCAGGTCGCACCCGGCCGCATCGCACCGGTGTGCGAGGCGCTCTCCGGGCACCGCCGCACCAGCTGGGTCGCCGCGATCTCCGGCGCGGCGAACGTGATGGCCGCGGTGACCTGCCGCACCAGCTCCGAGCTGTTCGAGTACGTTACCGAACGGGCGGGCACCCTGCGGGGCGTGCTCCACGTCGAAACCGTGCCGGTGCTCACCCGGCTCAAGCAGGCGGACACGCGCGTCACCCGCGGACGGCTCGCACAGTCCACTTGAGAGGGACGCCGTCACGCCGCGGGCGGGGCGGGCCACTGCTGGCCGCGCGTCCACGAGTCCAGCACGATCAGCGTCTTCGTGGCGGTGATGCGGTGGCTGCGGCGCAACTCGTCGAGTGCGCGCTGCAGGTGCTGCACGTCGCGCACGCGCAGCCACACCAGGGCGTCCGGGTCGCCCGCGATGGTGAACACCGCCTGCGCCTCCGGCATCCGCGTCGTGGTCTGCACGATCTCGTCCACTCCGGTGCTGCCGAAGAAGCGCACCTCGACGAACGCCTCGATGCGCCACCCGAGCTTGGCGTGGTCGATCTGCACCGTGAACCCGGTGATGACGCCCGCCTCCTGCAGCCGGTCCACACGCCGCTTCACCGCGGCCGTGGACAGCGTGACGCGCGAGGCGATGTCGGACAGCGTCCGGCGGGCGTCGTCGCGGAGCAGGGTCAGAATCTCGTGGTCGGTCGCGTCGAGTGGCTCGTCGGTCATGCAGCGGGACTGTACGCAAGAATCGCCGGCCGAAACAGCCGCGAGCTCGGATCCGTTGCGTTGTGAAGCCGCTTTCCCGGGCGGTTGTTGTGTGCTGTCGGCCTGTCCGCTGGAGTGATCCACGTCCCGCCGACGTGATCGTCCGCCTCCGGCCCGGGGGCAGAGAGGAAGCCGCCATGACCTTCACCCTGGACGAGCGGTACGTGCGCGAGGACGGAACGGTGTACCTGACCGGCGTGCAAGCGCTGGTGCGGGTGGTGCTCGACCGGGTGCGGCACGACCGGCGGACCGGAATGGACACGGCCGCGTTCGTCTCCGGGTACGAGGGTTCCCCGCTGGCCGGGTTCGACCTCGAACTGGCGCGGCGCGCGGCACTGCTGGACGAGCACGCCGTCGTGCACCGGCCGGGGCTGAACGAGGAACTCGCCGCCACCTCGGTGATGGGAAGCCAGCTCGCCGCGAACCTGGACGCCCGGCCGGACGGGGTCACCGGCTGGTGGTACGGCAAAGCGCCGGGCCTCGACCGGGCCACCGACGCCCTGCGGCACGCCAACCTCGTCGGCACTCACCCGCGCGGTGGTGCGGTCGTGTTCGTCGGGGACGACCCCAATGCCAAGTCGTCGTCGGTGCCCTGCGCCTCCGAACACGCACTGGCCGACCTCGCGATGCCGGTGTTCTTCCCCGCCGATTCGCAGGACGTGCTCGACCACGGCCGGCACGCCGTCGAGCTGTCCCGCGCGGCCGGGGTGTGGTCGGCGATGAAGGTCGTCGCCAATGTCGCCGACGCGGCCGCCACCGCCGTGGTCAGCGCCGACTGGTTCCCGCCGACACTGCCCGACGGCGCGTACTGCCACCGCCCGAGCAGCCGTCTGCTCGGCCCGGAACTGGCCACGCTGGAGCACAGCCTGCACCGCGTCCGGCTGCCGCTCGCACTGGACTACCTCCGCGGCGCGGGGGTGAACCGCATCGTGCGGTCCACCTCCGGCGACCGGATCGGGATCATCACCGCCGGGAAGTCCTACTTGGACCTCCGGCAGGCACTGCGCACGCTCGGGCTCGACGACGACGCACTGGCCCGCCACGGCATCCGGATCCTCAAGCTGGGCGCGATCCACCCGGTCGAACCGGACATCGTGACCGAGTTCGCCCGCGACCTCGACCGGATCGTGGTGGTCGAGGAGAAACGGGCCCTCATCGAACCCGCCGTCAAGGAGATCCTGTACGGCCGCGCCGGCGCGCCCCCGGTGCACGGCAAAACCGGCCCGGACGGGCGCACCCTGTTCACCGAGCTGGGCGAACTCGACCCGGACGGCATCGCGAAGGGCCTCGCCCGGCTACTCGGCGACATCGAACCGCTGCGCGCGTGGCGGGCGCGGCGCACGCGGGAACGGATCTCGGTGCCGCTGCTGGCCCGCACCCCGTACTTCTGTTCGGGCTGCCCGCACAACTCCTCCACGAAG
>Ga0164243_10014286_pt1 | contig 11075 bp, 9 predicted proteins | sample OricompcompostOP_FD_108781 | JGI IMG/M metagenome (GOLD analysis project Ga0164243, IMG submission 108781) | Organic Plus compost microbial communities from Emeryville, California, USA - Original compost - Organic plus compost (OP) | ecosystem: Engineered > Solid waste > Mixed feedstock >... | reverse complement strand
TTGGTGATACAAACCAGCAGCGCCAGATCGGCCACTTTTACAAAGGTGATCCACCACGCCACGGCTGCGGGATAGTCCTGGTAACGGAAATAATGCCATCCCAGGAATAATAACACCCACAGGGGAAGCAGATGCAATTTGTAGCGTAAGATGAAGGGCGCCACTTTCATACTGTAAATTAAATATACTAAATGGGGCTTTCTGTCCTGCTACATGAAAGGAATGATTTGCGTGATGAAATGCAGCATGGGGCATGCTGCTGGTCAGGCAAATCCTGCATTTCATGTAAAACCACGCGCCCCTGTCTGCATATTCCCCAACTTGCATAACATAAAACGTATAGCCATGAAAAAGCATTTTTGGTTGCTGTTGATCGCTTCGCTGCTGACCATTTCCGCCTGTACGCAAACCGGCGCCGGCAGCAACAATAACGATGCCCGCGTGGGCGGTCCCTGCGAAGGATGCGAAGCCATTTATGAATGTCCCACCCCGCTGGAAGAACTGGATTTTATGGTGAACCTGCCGGACTGGGACGAGACCAAACCACGCATCGCCATTAACGGCATTGTTTACCAGGCCGACGGCGTAACGCCTGCACCCGGCGTGATCATCTACATCTATCACACCGATCAAACCGGCGTATACCCCAAAAAGGGCGATGAAAAAGGCTGGGGCAAGCGGCATGGCTACCTGCGCGGCTGGATGAAAACAAATGAAAAGGGAGAATACAAATTCTTTACCCGCCGCCCTGCATCCTATCCCAACAGCAATGAACCGGCGCATATCCATTGCATCGTAAAAGAACCGGGCAAAGAGCCTTATTACATTGATGATTACCTGTTCGACGATGATCCCCGCTTAACGGAAGAAAGAAGAAATAAGTTACAGCAGCGTGGAGGCAATGGTGTAAACCACCACACCTTTACACAAAAAAATAAGAGCTGTAGACACAGCTCTTAAACCATTAATCAATAACCTATGAAAAACACTATTTAATTACCGGTTCAAAAGTAAAAATGAATTCGTGGGCCGGTAAATCTATTCGATGTTTGCAAGCCATTTTCCGACGAAACTCCCAAAGCAACCGATAAACCATCAGGAGCGGGACCCGAACAGCAGGCTACCCACCCGCACCATATTGGCGCCAACCTCTATAGCAACCTGATAATCACTGCTCATACCCATAGAAAGTATTTGTAGCGTGTTTCCCCCCTGAGTATCTTTCATTTCGCTGAAGAGTCCTTCCAGGAACGTAAATTCCCTACGTATCTGCTGCACATCGTCGGTAAAAGTGGCCATACCCATCAGTCCCACTACGGCAACATTTTGCAATTGGTTCATGAGATGGTATTTCTGTACGTCTGCGAGTATTTCGCGGAGTTCATCGGCACTGAAACCGAATTTGGTTTCTTCTTCAGCAATATGCACCTGCAAAAGGCATTGGATAACGCGGTGGTGTTTGCGCGCCTGTTTGTCTATTTCGAGCAGTAATTTGAGGCTGTCTACGCTATGAATAAGGTGTACGAAGGAAGCGATGTATTTCACCTTATTGGTTTGCAAATGGCCTATGAAATGCCAGCGGATATCGTGCGGCGCCGCCAGTTGCTTTTCGACCAGTTCCTGTACATAATTTTCCCCAAAATCGCGGTGTCCCAGTTCGTATAGTTCCCTGATATCTTCAATCGGCTTGGATTTGCTGACGGCGACGAGGGTCACGTTGCGCGGCGTCAGTTCATTCATCAGGTTCCGGTATGCTTCTTTGTTGACCATAGGTTTCAAGTGCTGATTAGCGGAGCGGCTAATCGGAGGACTGATTATCTGAAAATTGCAAATATGCAAATTTTGTCCCTACAACCTGCCCTCTGCCGGCAATTTTGCAATAACTGAAACCCGGCAACAATATTTATCCGGTAAAAATTCCCGGTCCTTACTTCAAAATCTCCCTGCTGATCACAATCCGCTGCACTTCACTGGTGCCTTCATAGATCTGGGTGATCTTTGCATCGCGCATGAGCCTTTCTACATGGTATTCTTTTACGTAACCATATCCACCGTGAATCTGCACGGCTTCTACTGAACACCACATGGCCGTTTCACTTGCATATACTTTTGCCATAGAAGAACTGAGGCTGTAATCCAATCCCTGGTCTTTTTCCCAGGCAGCCTTGAGACATAAGAGGCGGGCGGCTTCTATACGGGTGGCCATATCTGCCAGTTTGAACTGGATGGCCTGGTGATTGGCAATTTCTTTACCGAACGCTTTTCTTTCCTTGGAATATTTCAATGCCAGTTCATACGAACCGCTTGCAATCCCCAGCGCCTGCGATGCAATACCAATACGGCCGCCGGCCAGGGTTTTCATGGCGAATTTGAATCCAAATCCATCTTCACCAATGCGATTCGCTTTCGGCACTTTTACATCATTGAAAAGTATGGAGTGCGTATCGCTGCCGCGAATACCCAGTTTATTTTCTTTGGCGCCAACCGTTACGCCGGGCCAGTTTTTTTCTACAATGAAGGCATTGATGCCTTTGCTTCCTTTTGAAGGATCGGTTTGCGCCATTACAAGATATACGGAAGCAGAAGAACCATTGGTGATCCAGTTTTTGGTGCCGTTCAGCAGGTAGTAATCGCCCTTGTCTTCCGCAGTGGTGCGTTGCGAAGTAGCGTCGCTGCCGGCCTCTGGTTCACTCAACAGAAAGGCGCCGATATACAATTCTCCGTCGCGGCGTCCCTGCGCCAGCGGTACGAGGTATTTGTTTTTCTGTTCTTCGGTACCAAACTTCTCCAGTCCCCAGCACACCAGGCTGTTGTTAACGCTCATGCACACACTAACACTGGCATCCACTTTACTGATCTCTTCCATGGCCAGCACATAGCTGATGGTATCCATACCGCTGCCGCCATATTTGGGATCGGTCATCATGCCCATAAAACCCAGTTCTGCCAGTTTCATAACCTGGTGGTAAGGAAATTTCTGGTGTTCATCACGTTCAATAACGCCGGGCAGACATTCGTTTTGCGCAAAGTCCCTGGCCGCATTGCGGATCATGATTTGTTCTTCACTTAATTGAAATAACATAGCCCAATGTTTTGTTTTCTGCGGATGGAGCGCAAATATAATAGAACCGCGCGAAAACTAACAATTGTTTGTATGGGAATTTTGGCGGAATGTTTTCCGGTACAGAGCGGGCGGAATTAAGTGTAGCGGTAAGAATTAAGGAGCAACCGGTGAAACTGCTATGGGACTTCGCGAGGTATTTTAATTGCAGGCCTGACGGGGAAAAGTAACCGGCGGCAGTGCGTGATTTCAATCGTTATCCTTTAAAAAGGAAAAGTATTTACGGCACTGTATTTTCAAAAAGGGGAATCACCCTCGGCACTGCGCGATTTCAATATTTCCCCCTCAAAAATGGAAAGCAACCGGCTTCCGGCGCCGGTTGCTCTTCGCATGGTTTTTCAGGCAGCAGCGAAAATTTCAGCACATGGCCTGTGCCCTGGGAAACAGCACGTAGTTTTCCAGGTGCACATGCTGGTGCAGATCTTCTTCAAAGGATTTCAGTTCCGCCAGGCTCAACCGAAAAGTGGTGCAGGCATTGTCAGGCGGGGTATAGTTCTGCGTTAACCGGCGGATGTCGGCCATCCAGTTACCTACCTGCTCGTGTTCTGCTTCCATTACCTGTATCGGCTGACTGATATGGCCCGCAAAAGGCAAATCAGGCGCAGCATTGTTCTTTGCTGCTTCAATACGGCGGATAGCGGGGAATAAAATTCTTTCTTCCTTCTCCATATGGCTCAGCATTTCTGCTTCTACCAGTTTAAATAATTGCAGCACCTGCAGCATCCAGGGAAAGCGGTCGCCATGTTTGGTGACCACTCTTTCCACATGCGCATTGATCACCGGCAGCGATTGCCGCACATAACCATGATGCTTCAGTTCAATGTAATCTGCCAGTTGCGATGGGGTCATGCTATTGAATAGTTGCTCCCCTCCTGTCTGATCGTTGAAATTCAACCGGTCAAGTTCTGCTGTTACCGTTTCAGGAGCGATGCCTTTATCGCTGCAGGCTTCCTGCAAGGTTTGTTTGCCGCGACAACAATAATCCAGCCCGTATTTTTCGAGAATGGCGGCTGCCTGGTGGTGTTGCATCACAAGGGCAGCCAGTGATTGTTCCTGTACATTCATATCTTTTGCTTTTTACAAAATTCTTTAACTGCACGATGGACTTATATGCGTGTAATCACATCTGATGAATATTAGCACAACGAATGACGAACATCAGTTCCCGCAAGGGGCCATCTATGAGCAGGTGCATAAAATGTTCCCCTGTTACTGCTTCCCATACCCGGATGCCTATAATTCGCTATCTTTGCGGCAACTTTTATAACGATATGCTGATTGCCGCCAAAAAGCCTCTCCGTTACTACGCTTTTGCCGGAATATTGCTGCCGGTCAATTACTACATTCCCGATTAACGGGAACTATTAGCCTTTATCGTTATTGCAGATTCCATTACATTACGTAATTAGAATATCCTATTTTATGAGCAGGAAAGACAAGAAAATAGTACAGGTTACATCAGAAATTGGCACCTTACGACGATTGTTGGTACATAGTCCGGACAGCGGGCTGGGTAAAGTGGTCCCCTCCAAGGCCCAGGACTGGTTATTTGAAGACATCGTGCATCTGGACACCATCCGGGGCAAAGAATACGATTACTATACCAAAATACTGTTGTATTTCCTCGACCCTGACCGTATAAAGGGCAAGCTGCACCTGGTAGATGCGCCGGAAAACAAACGCAATTTTTACAAGCCCGAAAAGCCGGAATTTTTCCGGTCCGATAAAGTGGTGGAACTGGAATGGCTGCTGGCAGAGATCCTGGACGACCAGGAGATCCGCCTCAAACTCGTAGCCTCGGTTTGCGCTATTGAAGGTTGTTCCTGGCACACACAAACGAAATTGCTGGAACGCTCGCCTGTGCAACTGGCCAAGGTGATCATCAGCGGAACGCTGGAAGAAGATACCATGCTGTTCCCTCCTATTCCCAACTTCATCTTTACCCGCGACATCGGCATTGTGATCAATGATTACATACTGCTGAATAAACCGGCCAAGAAGGCGCGCAGTCGCGAAGCGTTACTGGCCAAATACATTTTCTTTAATCATCCCCTGTTTGAACACTATCGCGATAATATTCTTGAAATACCCGATACCTATCACCATTTCCTCCTGCCCCGCGATGGCGACGATAAGAAAGTAACACTCGAAGGCGGCGACGTAATGGTGGTATCGAAAGATCATATTCTGGTAGGCATCAGCGAACGCACCACTATGGAAGCGGCACACCAGGTAGTGAACATGCTGTTTGAAAAGAACATCGTGAAAAAAGTGACGGTCATACGCATTCCGCGCAAACGCGATTACATGCATATTGACACCATCTTCACACAGGTGAAACGTCATGTGTGGGTAATGCTGGGGACTTTTTCGCGCAAGGCGCTTAAACACGAAGATGCCGATGCCGTAGAACGCATACTCGACACCGGTAAAAAAGATGAAAAGATCCGCATCGTCCAGTTTCGCCGCAAAGACCCGGAGAATCCGAAATTCTTCGACAACCTCGAAGACCTGCTGATTGATATCAGTGAAAACGATCTCGGCAGCAAAGAAAAAGTAAAATTCATTTACTCCGGCAACAACCAGTTTCCCTTTGATGCCCGCGAACAATGGACCGACTCCTGCAATGTACTTGCTTTAAAGGAAGGCGTGGTGCTGGGTTATGATCGCAACGACAAAACCAATGAAGCATTTCGCAAGGCAGGTTTTACCATTGTCCATGCACAGGATATGCTGGAACAATTTGAAAGCGGTAAGCTCACGCCCGAAGCAGTTGAAGATACGCTCATCCTCATTCCTTCTGCTGAACTTTCCCGTGCCCGCGGCGGTTTCCATTGTATGAGTATGCCGTTATTGAGGGATGAGGTTAATTAACCCCTTCACACCATGCAAACCACTTCGCACATATTGATGATACGCCCCGTGAATTTTGGCTTCAACGCCGAAACCGCGGTGAACAATGCTTTCCAGGTAGCAGGAAATGATGATGCCGCCCAGGAAAAAGCAGCCGGGGAGTTTGACCGTTTTGTGGAAACGCTTCGCCATAATGGCGTACAGGTAACCGTAGTAAACGATACGCCTCAACCGCATACACCCGATTCCATCTTTCCCAATAACTGGATATCGTTTCATACCGATGGCACCGTCATTCTCTACCCCATGTTTGCGGTGAACCGCCGGCAGGAACGAAAGCCGCATGTGTTGCAACAACTCTCGGATCGTTTTACGGTGAAGCACACCATCGATCTTACCCGATACGAGCAGGAGCAACGTTTCCTCGAAGGCACCGGCAGTATGGTGCTTGACCGCGATCATCGCATTGCGTATGCCTGCCTGTCGCCGCGCACCAGCAGGGAAGTGCTGGAAGCATTCTGCAACAAAATGAATTACCGGCCGGTGGCATTTACAGCAACGGACAGTAAAGGCCGGGCTATTTATCATACCAATGTAATGATGTGCGTTGCCGACCGGTATGTGGTGATCTGTCTTGATTCCATTGCAGCAAAAGAAGAAAGGGAAAAAGTGATAGCGGCAATAAAAGAAACAGGCAAAGACATTGTGCCTATCACCATAGAACAAATGAACCGCTTCGCAGGCAACATGCTGCAGGTACACAACCAGCAGGGAGAAAAGTTGCTGGTGATGTCGAGCCAGGCTTATACGGCATTAACGCCGGAACAGGTGCGTCAGCTGGAATCGTACAACCGGATTGTGCATGCTCCGTTGGACACGATAGAAACCAATGGCGGCGGCAGTGCCCGTTGTATGATGGCAGAAGTTTTTTTACCGGCCAAATAGCGGTTGAATTCCCACCAGGCCCAATGACCCCGGAAGTATATTACCTGCTATAGCGAAGTTCCATTTCCTGCAACTTTCATTAACCCTTCACGAAAAGTAATGGGTTCATACCCCAGTTCATGCCTGGCTTTGTCAATCTGAAAACCGGTTTTGGGCGGCCTCCGGCCGGGTTGCGTAAAAGTGGCAGCATCTACGCGGGTGATCAATGTACTGTCCAGTTTGAGATAAGCAGCCGTTTCCATAGCCATATCATACGGTGTCAGCAAATCTTTTCCGCTGAGATGATAGATGCCTTGCGCCTGCCTGGCAGCTATTAAGCCGATGCCTGTTGCAAGGTCTTCTACGTATGTTGGCGTTCGCCATTGATCGCATACCACCTTTATTGTTTTCCCCCGGCTCAGGTTATCGCGCACCCAGGTAATGATGTTCTGACGTGTTCCTTTCAATACATTGCCATACACCAGGCAGGTGCGCACAATGCTCCAGGGAATGTCGCTGGTCTGCACCATGGCTTCTGCCTGCATTTTGGTGAAGCCATAATAATTTACCGGGTTGAGGTCATCTTCTTCTGCATAATTGCCTTTCTCCCCGTCAAAGACAAAATCCGTAGACACATAAATCACATGCGCTCCTGTTGCTTCAGCGGCTGTCAATACATTGGCGGTGCCAGTTACATTTACGCGTTCGCATAAGGCGGGGTTGAGTTCGCAATCATCTACCTGCGTCATGGCGGCGGCATGGACCAGCACATCCGGTCTCGTGTTGCCGATGATGGTATGCACCATCGTGGCGTCACAGATGTCCATATCATGGTAGGTATAGTGCGCATGTTTTGGGCACAGGCGGTCCGGCCCTTTTCCCGTAGCAATCACATTGTAATTTTGTTGCAGTAAATGGCGAACAAGGTATTGTCCCAGCAAACCATTTGCACCGGTAATGAGGATCGTCATAGTGTAAAAATTAGCAGCCGTGCAATGTGCAAATGTATGACCTCAGGCGGTTGATTCATCAACCTGTACTTTGAATACCCTACTGTTTATGAAGACTATGGCAACCGTGAACACCAGCATAGCAGCAACAATTTCATAGTTGCTGATTTGCTAATTTTCACATTCCCATATTGAACAAGCTTTATCGAAACAAAACCTTATTTTTGCCCCTTCCTTTTAAAGGATCAGCGCAATATTTTTGCAGAATATTATAGATGAGCACTGAAATTTAAAAAAAATTAAATACAGGATAGACTTCATGGCAAAAAAGGTTTCCAAGATAGGCGTTCTGACTTCAGGAGGCGATTCTCCGGGCATGAATGCCGCCATTCGCGCCGTAGTAAGAACCGGAATCTATTATGGACTGGAAGTGTTTGGAATCATGCGCGGCTACAGTGGCATCATTGAAAATGACATCATTCCCATGCACTCCCGCAGCGTAGCCAATATCATTCAGCGCGGGGGCACTATTCTGAAAACAGCACGGTGTAAGGAATTCCTCACCCCCGAAGGCCGCAAGAAAGCATACGACAACCTGAAAAAGCTCGGCATAGACGGCCTGGTGGTGATCGGCGGCGATGGCTCTTTCCGGGGCGCCGATATCTTCAGCCGCGAATTTGATATTCCCTGTATCGGTTTACCGGGCACCATTGACAAAGACATAGCAGGCACAGACTTTACAATAGGATTTGATACAGCCGTGAACACCGCTGTGGAAGCGATTGACAAGATCAGGGACACCGCAGATGCTCACGACCGTTTGTTCATTATTGAAGTGATGGGCCGCGATGCCGGCTACATCGCCTTGCACAGCGGCATCGCCACCGGCGCCGAACATATCCTGATCCCGGAACGGAAAACAGATATTGACGAGCTGGTAGGTTCCTTGCAGGAAAAAGAAAGAAGAAAGAAACTCGTTAATATGGTAGTGGTGGCCGAAGGCGACGATTTCGGCGGCGCCAATGAAGTGGCCCGTCTCGTAAAAGAACGGATGCCGCAGGCCGACACCCGTGTTTGTATTCTCGGACATATCCAGCGCGGCGGTTCCCCCACCTGCCTCGACAGGCTCATCGCCAGCAGAATGGGGTATGCAGCCGTGGAATGCCTGCTCGAAGGACGATTCAACGTAATGGTAGGCATTCTGAATAACAGGATGCACTATACGCTGCTGGAAAAAGCCGTGAAGTCCAAACAAAAGATCAGTGAAGAATGGATACGCATTGTGAAAATTCTGGCCAGCTGATCACTACCCGAAACGTACCCGCACCCAACCCAGTAACAAGTAAATAGAAATATAGAAATCTGACCATGGCAAGAGATATCTCGAAATACACGTACAGCCAGATGGACAACCGTGCCGGCTACGCACACACCGCTCACAGAACAAAAATTGTAGCAACCGTTGGTCCTGCCTGTGATACTTATGAAAAACTGCTGGAACTGGTGAAAGCCGGTGTAAACATTTTCCGGCTCAACTTTTCACACGGTACACACGAAAACAAAGCGCAGATCATTGACTCCATCCGGCGCATCAACAAAAGCGAACCTTACAATATCTCCATACTGGCCGACCTGCAGGGCCCCAAACTGCGCGTGGGCGATATTGAAAACGGCAGCCTGCTGATTGAACCCGGTGATATCCTCACCTTCACTTCCCGCGAAAAAGTTGTGGGCACCAAAGAAAAAATATACGTCTCCTACCCCAACCTGCACGAAGATGTGGAAGTGGGCAACAAAATATTGATTGACGATGGCAAGCTGGAAGTAGTGGTTACCGAAATCACCAAAGCCGGCGATGTAAAAGTAAAGGTTACCTATGGCGGTCTCCTGCTGCCGAAAAAAGGCGTAAACCTGCCCGATACCAAAATATCACTGCCAGCATTAACCGAAAAAGATATTGCTGACCTTGACTTCATCATTGATCAGCAGGTAGACTGGGTAGCCCTGAGCTTTGTGCGCAAAGTAGAAGATATTATTGACCTGAAAAGAAGACTGGCAGAACGGAAATCGAAGACCAAGGTGATCGCCAAGATCGAAATGCCTTCTGCCCTTACCGATCTGCGCAATATCATTCTGGAATCAGACGGCGTGATGATTGCCCGCGGCGATCTCGGCGTTGAATTGCCTGTAGAGAAAGTGCCCATGGTACAGCGCGAGATCATCCGCAAATGTATCCACCGCGCCAAACCGGTGATTGTGGCCACCCAGATGATGGAAAGTATGATTGACCGGGTAAAACCGAACCGGAGTGAGATCACCGACGTAGCCAATGCCGTACTGGAAGGCGCCGATGCGGTGATGCTGAGTGCTGAAACAGCCACCGGTAAACATCCTGCCCTGGTAGTGGAAACCATGCGCAAGATCATTCTCGAAGTAGAACAAACTGAATATCGTTATAACCGCGAAGAAGACCTGAAGCCGCAGCCGCATTCGCCCTCTTTCATGAGCGATGCCATCATCTATAACGCCTGTAAGCTGGCCAGCGATGCCAATGCTGACGCACTCATCGGTATGACGCAAAGCGGTTATACGGCGTTTGTATTGAGCAGTTACCGTCCCAAAGCGCCGCTGTATATTTTCACCAAAGAACCTACCCTGGTGAACCAACTGAGTCTCAGCTGGGGTGTACGCGCTTTCTTTTATGATGAAGAAGAAAGCCTGGACGACATCTTATTCGACCAGATGCAGATCCTGAAAGAACGCGGCTTTATCAAATCCGGCGATGTGATTGTGAATACAGGCAGTACGCCGGTACACCTGCACCTGCCGACAAACGTGCTGAAGATTACCAAAATGGAATAATTAAATGCGCAATTTGCATAAAGAAAAAATGCATCCATAACCGGATGCATTTTTTTATTGTCTAATTCATTTGCACTACTTCAAAATCCGCTCCCTTTACTTTTCCCAATTGCTGCAATTCGCTGTTGTTCCAACGCTCGTCGGGGGCGCCGGAGAAGTAAAAATTGCTGCCGATATCGGCCAGTATGATGCCGTATTTCTTCATGGCATTAAGAATGATCTGCACTTTGGCCGGGAAGGTGCTTACATCATAATCTTTCCGGAGACGTAACCGGGCGCCAAAAGGCAGGCTGTATTCGCCGCCGGTACTTTTTACCTTATGCCGTGCAGGTGCTATGTAGGCAGGCTTTACATTGGGTTTGGTA
>Ga0164243_10014285_pt1 | contig 11077 bp, 11 predicted proteins | sample OricompcompostOP_FD_108781 | JGI IMG/M metagenome (GOLD analysis project Ga0164243, IMG submission 108781) | Organic Plus compost microbial communities from Emeryville, California, USA - Original compost - Organic plus compost (OP) | ecosystem: Engineered > Solid waste > Mixed feedstock >... | reverse complement strand
TCATGGCCCCGGGTGGAGGGGAAGATCACGGCGTCCTGGGGGGGGAGGGGGGTCCCCCCGCCGATACCGTCGATCTGCCGGGGATCGGGGGTGCCCATGATCCGCAACAGCAGGTCGTCGCGCGCGGCCGGATCGGCGGGCAGGTCCTCGGCGAGGAAGTAGGCGCCCTTCGAGGTGCCGCCGCGCATCAGCATGCACCGCAGGCCGGTCATAGCCCGTATTCCTCCGCGGTCAGGTACTCCACGCCCAGTTCCTTGAGCTTGGGCCGCAGGTTGTAGCGGTCGAGGCCGAGTTCGCCGTTCTGGAACGCTTCCCGGGTGGCCTGTTCCTTGTCCGTGCGCGCCTGCGCCGCGGTGAGCGCGGTGTCGATCTGGTCGCGGGCGACGACCATGACGCCGTCGTCGTCGGCGAGGATCGCGTCGCCGGGGCGGATGTACTGCCCGCCCACGGTGATCGGGACATTGACACAGCCGGCGGTGGCCTTCACGGTGCCCTGCGCGCTGACGGCGGGGGACCAGACGGGGAAGTTCATCGCCTGGAGGTCGGCGGTGTCGCGGACGCCGGTGGTGGTGATCAGGCCGCGCACGCCGCGGTGCTGCAGCGCGGTGGCGAACAGTTCCCCGAACGCGCCGTCGGAACTCGGCGAGGTCGTGGTGACCACGAGGATGTCGCCGGGCTGGGTCTGCTCGACGGCGGCGTGGATCATCAGGTTGTCGCCGGGCCAGCACAGCACGGTCACCGCCGTGCCGGCGATGCGCGCACCGGGGTAGACCGGGCGCAGCTGCGGGCCGAGGTAACCGGTGCGGCCCAGCGCCTCGTGCACGGTGGCGACACCGTACTCGCCGAGGGTGGTGACGGCGCCGAGCTCGGCGCGCGGCGGGCCGGTGACGATTACCGGCTTCATGCGAGTTCTCCGGTGACCTGGGGGTAGAGGCGCATGTAGGCCTCGCCCATGGTGTTGTGCGGCAGGCCGAGGTTGGGGCCGGCGTTGCGCTTGACCTGCACGCCGCGGCGCTTGGCGAGGTCGGTGTAGTAGTCCCACATGTGCTGCTGGGCGGGCAGGCACTCCATGGCCTTGCGTTTGGTGTCGAAGACTGTGGTGATGTCGAGCAGCACGTTGGGTTTGAAGTCGCACTGTTCGGGTTGGTGCGGCTCGAAGAAGAAGACCGGGGGCGCGCCGAGGGGGTCGCCGGGGGCGTCGTAGCCGATGGCCTGGGCGAGGACGCGGGCCTGCAGGGCCATCCTGGCGGCGGCGGGGTGGTCGCCGTTGTAGGGGTCGGCCAGCGGGTGGGTGAGTACCACGGTGGGTTCGAGGTCGCGGTAGACGTGCACGATGCGGTCGACCAGTTCGGGGGTTTCGAGCAGGGGGTAGTCGCCCGCGTCGAGGAACTCGATTTCCGCGCCCAGCACCTGGGCGGCGTTGGTGGCTTCCTCGCGGCGGATGGCCTTGATCTCGTCGAGGTTCTTGCCCTCGCGCCAGGCCTTGGCGGACTCGCCGCGCTCGCCGTAGGTCAGGCACAGCACCTTCGCCCGCTCGCCCCGGGACGTGGCCAGCGCGATCGCGCCCGCCGCCCGCCACACGAAATCACCAGCATGCGCACTGACCACCAACAACGACATCGCAGACAACTCCCTTGCGGTCCAGAAACAGGCCTCTTTCCGAGACCGTAAGGGAGCTCCTACAAAATTGTCAACAATTTGGTAGACATTCGCGCCGGTTCGCTCGTCCGGACCGTGTCGGGGCCTTGGCTCAGGGGAACGAAACCCGCCACACGTGGCGATCGGTGTGCGAAAGATCCGATGTATTCTGACCGCATGTCGGTGACCGACGATGCCATCGAGGCGATCAAGCAGATGATCGTGGACGGCGAGCTGAAGCCGGGCGACCGTCTTCCGCGCGAAGCCGATCTCGCGGAACGCCTTGGCCTGTCGAGGAATTCCCTGCGCGAGGCCGTGCGCGCCCTGTCGCTCATCCACGTGCTCGACGTCCGGCGCGGCGACGGCACCTACGTCACGAGCCTCGAGCCGTCGGTGCTGATGGACGCGATGGGCTTCGTGGTGGACTTCCATCGCGACGACACCGTGCTGCAGTTCTTCGAGGCGCGGCGCGTCATCGAACCGGTCGTGACGGGTATGGCCGCGACGCGCATGCCCAAGCAGGACATCGACGGCCTGGCGGTGCTGCTGGACTCGCTGGGCGATGCGCCGACGGCGGAGGAGCTGGTGGCCAACGACCTGGAATTCCACCGGCGCATCGCGGCCGGCGCGGGCAACCCGGTGCTGGCCTCGCTGGTGGAAAGCGTCTCCGGCCGCACCCAGCGGGCGCGAACCTGGCGCGGGATCACCCAGGAAGGCGTCACGGAACGCACCCTCGCGGAGCACCGGGCGATCCAGCAAGCACTGGCGACCCGCCAACCGGACGTCGCGACGGCCATGGCCACCGTCCACATCGCCGGCGTGGAGCAATGGATCAGGCAAACCCTCGTGGAACACCCCTAGCGCCCGCCCCTCCAGTGCCCCGTACTCGCGAGTCGACCCCTCCACGTGCCCGAGTCGGGCCTTCCGTGCGGGCGAGTAGGGCCGTCCGTGCGCCCGCCCCGCGCAGACACCCGCATCGGGCCCCCGCCCCACGACCCTCAGCTTCGTGGGCGCAGCCGGAGGTCCTGCATTCCGCCGTCCACCGCGATTGCCGTCCCCGCGGTGGATGCCGCGAGCGGGCTCGCCAGGTACGTGACCGCGTGGGCGACCTCCGCCGCCGAGACGAGCCGGCCGTGTGGTTGCCGTGCCTCCAGCGCGGCGCGCTCGGCCGCCGGGTCGCCGGCCTTGTCCAGCAGGCGGCCGATCCACGGGGTGTCCGCGGTGCCCGGGTTGACGCAGTTCACCCGGATGCCCTCGCCGAGGTGGTCCGCGGCCATCGCGTGCGTCAGTGCGATCACCGCGCCCTTCGACGCGCTGTAGAGGGCGCGCTGCGGCAGGCCCGCCGTGCCCGCGATAGATCCGATGTTTACGATCGCCGCCGCCCGGGACTTGCGCAAGAACGGCAGCGCGGCCCTGGCCACGCGCACCATGCCGAGCAGGTTCACGTCCAGCACCCGCAGCCACTCGGCGTCGTCGTTGTCGGCGATCGTGCCCTGCGCGCCGATCCCGGCGTTGTTGACCACGATGTCGAGCCCGCCGAATCGGTCCACCACAACGGAAATCGCCCGACGTACCGACTCGTCGTCGGTGACGTCGGTTCGCACGCCGAGCAGATCCTCCTTCGGCTCGACCTCGTGCAGATCGAGCGCCGCGACCCGGGCACCCCGCTCGCGCAGCGCCGCGACGACCGCCGACCCGATCCCGGACGCGCCACCCGTGACGGCGGCGACCAGACCCTCGAACTCAGCCATGCTTCACGAACTCCTGCCGCTGCCGCCCGAGTCCCTCGATCTCCAGCTCCACCACGTCGCCCGGCTTCAGATACGGATACCTGCCCGACAACGCCACACCCTCCGGCGTGCCGGTCAGGATCACGTCACCGGGTTCGAGCGCGAGGTACTGGCTCAGATGCCACACCAGATACTCGACCCCGAAGATCAGATCCGCCGTGGTCGAGTCCTGCCGCGGCTCGCCGTTGACCCAGCTGCGCAGCCGCAGGTTCCGGTGATCGACCTCGTCCGGCGTGACGAGCCACGGGCCGAGCGGGCTGAACCCCGGCGCGCATTTGCCCTTGCTCCACTGCCCGCCCGAGTCCTCCAGCTGGAACTGCCGCTCCGAGACGTCGTTGCCCATCAGGAATCCCGCGACGTGGTCGAGGCTCTCCTCCGCCGAATCGAGATACAGCGCCCGTTTGCCGATCACGACACCGAGTTCGACCTCCCAGTCCGTGCGCTCGCTGCCGCGCGGGATGGTCACCGGATCGTCCGGACCACCGACGGTGTTCGGCGTTTTGAGGAACAGGATCGGGACCTCCGGCGGGGCCGAACCGGATTCGGCCGCGTGTGCCGCGTAGTTCATGCCGATGCAGAGGATCGCGCCGGGACGGGCGACCGGGGGACCGGCGCGCAGGCCGGACGCGTCGCTCAGTTCGGGCAGCGAGCCGGCGGCCAGCGCGGACCGGACGGCGTCGAGGCCGCCGGAGGCGAGGAAAGCGCCATCGATGTCGGCCGTCAGCCCGGCCAGGTCGTAGGTCTTGTCGCCGTTGATGACAACGGGCCGCTCACTGCCCGCGGCGCCCAGCCGGGCGAGCTTCACTATGTCTCCTCAGGGTGGAGTGGTCGGGTGTATGGCCTGAATGTTAGGCAAAAATCAGGTCGGTAGCGAGCCTTGACGGCCGAGACATCGGATGTCTATCGTTCGGCGTGACGCAGGCCATACTGCGGCTCTCGCGAAGGAGTGTGCGTGGCTCGAATCATCGCCCTGCAGACCCACGACGTGCGGTTCCCGACCTCGCAGACGCTGGACGGATCCGACGCGATGAACCCGGATCCGGACTATTCGGCCGCCTATCTCCGGCTGCTGACCGACGCCGGCGACGGCCTGGAGGGCCACGGTTTCGTCTTCACCATCGGCCGCGGCAACGACGTGCAGGTCGCCGCGCTGCACGCGCTCGAAGGCCACCTCCTCGGCCGGGACGTCGACGCGACACTGGCCGACCTCGGCGGTGTGTGGCGGGAACTGGTGCACGACTCGCATCTGCGCTGGCTCGGCCCCGAGAAGGGGATCATGCACATGGCGATCGGCGCCGCCGTCACCGCGCTGTGGGATCTGCGGGCCAAGCGCGAGGGCAAGCCGCTGTGGCAACTGCTGGCCTCGCTGAGCCCCGAGGAGATCGTGGATCTGGTCGATTTCCGTTACCTGACAGACGCTTTGACCCGTGACGAGGCGCTGGGCATCCTCCGCGCCGCGCACGCCGGCCGCGCCGAACGCGAGGCGAAGCTGCTGGCCGAGGGCTACCCGGCCTACACCACGACGCCCGGCTGGCTCGGCTACGACGACGACAAGCTCACCCGGCTCTGCCGGGAAGCCGCCGACGAGGGTTTCACCCAGATCAAGCTCAAGGTCGGCGCCGACCTCGACGACGACATCCGCAGGCTGCGCCTCGCCCGCGAGACCGTCGGTCCGGACATCCGCATCGCGGTGGACGCGAACCAGCGCTGGGACGTTGCGGACGCGATCTCCTGGCTGGAAGCGTTGCGCCCCTTCGACATCGCGTGGATCGAGGAGCCGACGAGCCCGGATGACGTGCTCGGGCACGCGGCGATCGCGAAGGCCGTCGCCCCGATCCCGGTCGCCACCGGCGAGCACGCCGCGAACCGGGTGCTGTTCAAGCAGTTCCTGCAGGCGAAAGCGCTTTCCGTACTCCAGCTCGACGCGACCAGGGTGGCCGGAATCAACGAGAACATCGCGATCCTGTTGCTGGCGGCCAAGTTCGGCGTCCGGGTGTGCCCGCACGCCGGCGGCGTCGGCCTGTGCGAGGCAGTGCAGCATCTGGCGATGTTCGACTATGTGGCGGTATCGGGCAGCGCCGAGAACCGGATGATCGAGTACGTCGACCATCTGCACGAGCATTTCGTGACACCGGTCGAGGTCCGCGGCGGCCGGTACTCCGCGCCCACCGCGCCGGGCGCGGGCACGGAGATGCACAAGGCGTCCATTGTGGAGTACGGCCATGGCTAGCCCACCGCTCGGCCGGTTCGCGCTCGGGACGGCGAGTCTCGGGAATCTCTACGCGCCGGTCAGCGACGAGCAGGCGCAGGCCGTGCTCGAAGCGGCCTGGGAGTGCGGCGTGCGGTATTTCGACACCGCGCCGCACTACGGGCTCGGGCTTGCCGAACGACGCCTCGGCGCTTTCCTCGCCACGAAACCGCGCGGGGAGTACGTGGTGTCCACAAAGGTCGGCAGGTTACTCGTGCCGTCCCCGGAAGGCGCGTCCCGGCTGGATCTCGCCGGCGGTTACCACGTGCCTGCCGATCACCGCCGGGTCTGGGACTTCACGGCGGCGGGCATCCGCCGGAGTCTCGACGAGTCGCTGACGCGGCTTGGCCTGGACGAGGTCGACATCGTGTACTTGCACGACCCCGACGAGTACGAGCTGGAACCCGCGCTGGCGCAAGGACTTCCCGCCATCGTCGCACTCCGCGAGGAAGGCGTGGTGCGCAGCGTGGGCCTCGGCTCGAAGTCCACGAAGGCACTCGCCGCCGGTGCGCGATCTGGGATGCTCGATCTGCTGATGGTCGCCGGCCGGTTCACGTTGCTGGAACAGCCGGCACTGGACGACATCCTGCCCGAATGCCGCGAGTATTCGGTCGGGATCGTCACCGCGGGCGTGTTCAACTCCGGCCTGCTCGCCACCCCGGCGCCCTCGGCCGAGGCGCATTACGAATACGCCACCGTGCCGCCGGACAAGCTCGGCACCGCACGTGAACTCGCCGCCGTGTGCACGGAGTTCGGCGTGGACCTGCCGACGGCGGCTTTGCGGTACCCGCTGCGGGAACCGCTGGTGCGGACGGTCGTCGTGGGGGCGGCGACCGCGGACGAGGTGCGGCAGAACCACCACCGCTTCACCGCGAGCGTGCCGGCCGATCTGTGGACCGCGTTGCACGAGAAGGGGTTGATCCGGCAATGATCGTGGACACCCACCTCCATCTGTGGGACCTCACGATGAGCGAGTACTCCTGGATCCCCGAGGGCCCGTTGCACGCCACCTACACCGCGAAACAGGCACGGTCCGAATTGGACGCCGCCGGCATCGACACCGCGATCCTCGTGCAGGCGGAGGATTCCGAGGCAGACACCGAGTTCATGCTCGGGCAGGCCGCCGAGCACGACTGGATCACCGGCGTGGTCGGCTGGGTCCGGCTGGAGGACCCGGACACCGCCGCCCGGCAGCTCGACCGCTGGCAGGAACACGCCGAGTTCCGCGGCGTGCGGCACCTCGTACACGACGATCCGCGCGACGACTTCCTCGAACTGCCCGGCGTGCGCCGGTCGCTGGCGATGCTCGCCGGTCGCGGACTGACCTTCGACGTGCCCGACGCGTGGCCCCGGCACCTCGCCCAGATCGCCGACCTCGCCGCGGCCGTGCCCGAGCTGACCATCGTCGTGGATCACCTCGGCAAACCGCCACGGGACCCCGAAGCCTTCCGGCGCTGGCGCACCACCTTGCGGCGGGTCGCGGAACGGCCCAACACGGTCGCGAAACTGTCCGGTCTTCAAATGCCGGGAGAGCCGTTCACGGTCGAGGCCGTGCGCCCCGCCGTGGCCGAGGCGCTGGAGGCGTTCGGGCCGCGTCGCCTGATGTACGGCGGGGACTGGCCGATGACCGTCCTTTTCGGAGGGTACGGCCGCGCCTGGGCGGTTCTGTCGGAACTGGTCGGCGAACTGCCGGAACCAGAGCGGGAACGGGTGCTTTCCGGTACGGCGCACCAGGTCTACGGAGGCGGCCGATGACGGGAGTGGTCACCATGACCGAACCGCTGCTCGAAGTCGAGGGCGTGGACAAGAGCTTCCCCGGCGTGCGGGCGCTGCACGACATGCGGCTGGACCTCGGTTCCGGCGAGGTGCTCGCACTGGTCGGCGAGAACGGTGCGGGCAAATCCACCCTGATGAAACTGCTGTCGGGTATCCACAAGGCCGACGCCGGCCACTTCAAGCTCGGCGGAAAGCCTTACGAGCCCACGAATCCACGGCAAGCGCTGGAACTGGGCATCAGCATCATCCACCAGGAGTTCAACCTGGTGCCGCATCTGACGGTGGCGCAGAACATCTTCATCGGCAGGGAACCCCGGCGTGGCAGGCTGCTGCTCGACGAACGCAAGCTCAACGACAACACCGCGCGGCTGCTCGACGCGCTCGGGCTGCCGCTCGATCCACGCGCGATCGTGGGCGAGCTGACCGTGGCCAACCAGCAGATGGTGGAGATCGCGAAGGCGCTGTCCTACGAACCCCGCGTGCTGATCATGGACGAGCCGACCGCCGCGCTCAACGATGCCGAGGTCGACACGCTGCACGAGCTGATCCGCCGGTTCGTCAAGCCGGGCACCGGCGTCATCTACATCTCGCACCGGATGGAGGAGATCAAGCGGATCGCCGACCGGGTCACGGTGATCCGCGACGGCGAGTACATCGACACGCTCGACGTCGCGACCGCGAACACGTCGGAGATCATCGCGCTGATGGTGGGCAGGGCGATCAACACCGACGCCCGCCCGCAGGGCGTGCGCGACGACCGCGAGGTGGTGCTCTCGGTCGAGGGACTCGGCACGAAGGACCTGCTCACGGACGTGTCGTTCGACCTGCGCAGGGGCGAGATCCTGGGCTTCGCGGGGCTGATGGGCGCCGGCCGCACCGAGGTCGCCCGCGCGCTCGTCGGCGCCGACAAGGCCGACGCGGGCACGATCACGTTGCACGGCAAGCGGATCCGCGTCGCCACACCGGCGGACGCGGCGCGCCTGGGCATCGGGTACCTGTCCGAGGACCGCAAACGGTACGGGCTGCTGCTGGACCAGGACGTCAAGACGAACATCGCGCTCTCGGCGTTACGCGATCAGTTCACCGTCGGCGGTTTCGTGCGCGACCGGGCGCTGCGCACGAAGGCGGGGGAGTTCGTCGGCACGCTGAGCATCAAGACCCCGTCGCTCGACCAGACCGCGAAGAACCTCTCCGGCGGCAACCAGCAGAAGGTGGTCATCGCCAAATGGCTGGCCAAGGACTGCGATGTGCTGATCTTCGACGAGCCGACGCGTGGGATCGACGTCGGCGCGAAGGAGGAGATCTACCAGCTGCTGAACGAACTGGCGGGGCAGGGGAAGTCGATCATCATGATCTCCTCGGAGCTGCCCGAGATCCTGCGCATGTCGCACCGGGTCGTGGTCATGAGCGAGGGCCGGGTCACCCGTGTGCTGGCCGCGGCCGAGGCGACCCAGGAGAACATCATGCACTTCGCGACGCTGCGCCCCGACGAGAACCCCGCCGACGCCGCCGAACTGGGCCTCATCGCTGAGGAAGGAATCCAGGCATGACGACCACGAAAGCTCCAGCGCGGGAGCGAACCCAGGCCACCGGGCTGACCGGCGCGATCAAGGGCAGGCTGCAGCAACTGCTCGCGTTCGCGAGCCTCATCGTGATCTACGCGTTCTTCTCGATCGTGAGCCCGTTCTTCTTCTCCTACGGCAACTTCATCGCGATCCTGTTCTCGACCGTGGTGATCGGCACGCTCGCGATCGGCACCACATTCGTGATCATCTCGGCGGGTATCGACCTGTCGGTCGGCACCGGGATGGCGTTGTGCGCGGTGATGTCGGGCGTGTTCATGGTGAACATGGATCTGCCGCTGGCGCTGGGCGTGCCGCTGGCCGTGCTGTTCGGCGGTCTGATGGGGCTGGTCAACGGGATCAACGTGGCGATACTGCGGATTCCGCCGTTCATCGCGACGCTGGCGATGATGCTCGTCGCCGAGGGACTCGCGCTGGTGCTGTCGCATTCGACGCCGATCTACTTCAGCGATGTGCCGGGCTACACGGATCTCTCCACCGGCAACCTGATCCCGAACGTGCCGAACGCGGTGCTGATCCTGCTGGTCGTCGCGATCATCGCGGGGGTGCTGCTGACCAAGAGCGTGCTGGGCCGGTACACGTACTCGATCGGCAGCAACGAGGAAGCGACCGCGCTGTCCGGTATCGACGTGCGCAAGTGGAAGATCGCGATCTACGCGTTCGCCGGGCTGTTCACCGGGCTCGCGGGCGTGATGATCTCGGCGCGGCTCGGTTCGGCGCAGCCCGCGACCGGCATGGGCTACGAACTGCAGGCGATCGCCGCGGTGGTGATCGGCGGGACGTCGCTGTCCGGCGGCAAGGGCTCGATCATTGGCACCCTGATCGGCGCGCTGATCATCTCGGTGCTCAACAACGGCCTGCAGATCATGTCGATCCCGCAGGAATGGCAGAACGTCATTCTCGGCGGGGTCATCCTCGTCGCCGTCTACACGGACCGGATCCGGAAAAGGGAAGCCTGAACAAAGGAGTTCTTGCATGAGGACACGGAAGATCGTTGCCGCGGCCGCGGGGGCGGTGCTCGCGCTGAGCCTGGCCGCGTGTGGTCAGGGCGGTACCTCGGGGGCCGGTGGCGGGCCGCTGATCGCGATCGTCTCGAAGGGTTTCCAGCACCAGTTCTGGCAGTCGGTGAAGAAGGGCGCCGAGGACGAGGCGGCCGCGAAGGGCGCGCGCATCACGTTCGTCGGCCCGCCGACGGAGAAGGACGTCGAGCAGCAGGTCAACATGCTGACCAACGAGCTCGCGAAATCCCCGCAGGCGCTGGGTTTCGCGGCACTGGACTCGCGGGCGGCGGCGCCGTTGCTGCAGCAGGCCAAATCGCAGAACATCCCGGTGGTCGCGTTCGACTCCGGTGTGGACAGTGACATCCCGGTGACCACGGTCGCCACGGACAACAAGGCCGCGGCGGCGGAGGCGGCCAAGCATCTGTCCGAGCAGATCGGCGGGCAGGGCAAGGTGGCGCTCGTCGTGCACGACCAGACGAGCCTGTCCGGCAAGGACCGCCGCGACGGTTTCCTGGACTGGATGCGGCAGAACGCGCCGGGCATCACGGTGCTGCCCCCGCAGTACGGCGGTGGTGACCAGCTCGAATCGGCCAACATCACCAAGTCGATCATCTCGGCCAACCCGGACCTGAAGGGCATCTACGCGGCGAACGAGGGTTCCGCGATCGGCGTGATCAAGGGCGTCGAGGAGAGCGGCAAGTCCGGCGCGATCAAGATCGCCGGCTTCGACTCGGGCAAGGCCCAGATCGACGCGATCAACAGCGGCCTGATGGCAGGCGCCGTCACCCAGGACCCGCTGGACATGGGCAAGCAGCTCGTGGACGCCGCCCTGAAGGCGATCAACAAGGAGCAACTCCCGAAGCGCATCGACACGGCCTACTACTGGTACGACAAGACGAACATCAATGACCCGAAGATCAAGGCCGCGCTGTACCAGTGAACCCGGTGGCGGGATTACGTGCGCATGACGTGGAGGGTGTTGCGGCGGGGTGTGGCGGTGGGGTCGATGTGGGGTGGTGGGATGTACCAGGGGTGGTTGTG
>Ga0164243_10014284_pt1 | contig 11077 bp, 5 predicted proteins | sample OricompcompostOP_FD_108781 | JGI IMG/M metagenome (GOLD analysis project Ga0164243, IMG submission 108781) | Organic Plus compost microbial communities from Emeryville, California, USA - Original compost - Organic plus compost (OP) | ecosystem: Engineered > Solid waste > Mixed feedstock >... | reverse complement strand
TGTCCGTCACCGTCGCGGGCGCCGGGGGCTTCGTGCCCCAGACCGTCGGCATCATCGGCGGGGGGCGCGCCACCATCCTCGAGGCGGGCCCGTTCACGACCCAGTTCCAGATTCCCCCCGAGGCGCTCGGCTCCGTCTCGCTCTCCGCGTTCGGCGTCGACGCGCAGGGACGGACGCTGGCGGCGCCCCGGGTCGACCTGCCCGTGGTGACCTCCGCGCAGCTGAAGTCCATCGAGATCCTCAACGGCGACGCCATCCTCAGCGGCCCCGGCGCGAAGCGCAAGCTGGTCGTCCATGGCCTGTACACCGACGGCGTCACGCGCGACATCTCCTCTCCCACCCTGGGGACGCGCTACTCCACGTCGAACGGCGGCATCGCCTCCATCACCGCGGACGGGACGCTGACGGGCGTCGGCCAGGGCATGGCCACCGTCATGGTGCTCAACGGGACCGTGCTCACCAGCATCACCGTCACCGTGGGGGCCACCCCGACCAACTCGTGCATCCCGGTCCGCCTGGGGGAGTACAACCTCTTCGTCCTCACCGACTACTCGGAGGGCAACGAGGTCTACGGAAAGGTCGCCGCGGGCCGCAACCTGTCCATGCAGAACTTCTCGGTGGGCGCCAAGCTCGCCGACAACGACGTCTCGAACGTGCTCGTCGCCGGAGGCAACCTCTCGCTCGCCAACGGCAGCGTCTGGGGCGACGCCCGGTACGGCGGGAAGTACATCCTCGAGGGCAAGGTCTCCTTCCCTCGCGGGGCGCTCGCCAGGGCGACGCCCATCAACTTCACCGCCCAGGGCAACTGGCTGCGCGCGCTCTCCAGCAACCTCGGGAGCCTCCCCGCCAACGGGAAGACCGTCATCGAGTCGTGGGGCGGCATCTACCTGACGGGCACGAACAAGAAGGCGAACGTCTTCGACGTCGACGCCAGCGCCTTCAAGGGCGCCGTGCTGCTCTCCATCGAAGCGCCCACCAAGAGCCACGTCATCATCAACGTCCGCGGCGACTTCCCCGTCTTCACCAACTTCGGCCACGTCTTCAGCGGCGGCATCGACGAGACCGGCGTCCTCTTCAACTTCCCGGACGCCACCTCCATCACCGCCTATGACTATGGCTTCTACGGCACAGTGCTTGCACCAAATGCAGACATCTCCTTCAATGCTGGCAGCTTCGTGGGTGGAATCTATGCCCGTTCGCTGAAGGGCAACGCGGTCGGGCAGCTCAACCGGCTGCGGGACACCGACATCTGCAATTGATGGCAGGCGTCAGCGCTCGCCGCTGAACCACGACAACGGGGGTCCAGGGTGCTCGAAAATCTGAGGAGCAGATCAGCCTCCATGGTGGCCGCGCTCGCGCTCTGTGCGGGGTGCGCGGTGGAGCCCCCCGCGCCCCCCTCCCCCGACCTGGCGGCGCGGGTCGGGGGACGTGAGCCGTCACGGCGGACCTCCGTCGTCGTCTCGCGGGACGAGGAGCGCCGGGTCCCGACGATGATGTGGGCCGCGTCCGGCGCCATCACCGCGAGCCCCGAGGCGCGCACCCCCGAGGCGGCCGCCTGGGAGTACCTGAGGGCCCACGCCTCGCATTACCGCCTGTCGCCCGCCGCGCTGGGGACGGCGTACGTGCACGGCGTCCACGACACGGGCCGGGGCGGCATCATCGTCTTCTTCCGGCAGCGCGTGGGCGACATCGAGGTGGCGCGCACGGAGCTGAAGGTCCTCATGACGCGGGAGCTCTCCCTCGTCGCGCTCACCGGCAACCTGCATGACGGCGTGGACGCGCTCCTGGACGAGCCGACCCGCCGGCGCGCGGACTTCTCCACGCCTCCCTCCCGGGCCGTCCTGGGGGCCCTGGAGGACCTCTACGGGCTCACGCTCCCGGACGGCGTGGCCCTCCAGTCCGTGGCCACGGCCCGCCCGGACATGGAGCGGTTCGAGCTCGCCGCGGGCGGCGCGGACCAGCGCTCGGGGATCTCGCTGCTCGAACCCGCCACCGTCCGGCGCGTCTACCTCCCGTTCGAGGGGACGCTGCGGCCCGCGTACTCGATCGACCTGCTCGCGCGGCGCGCGGGAGACGCCGAGCGACGGGGCCACGAGTACATGGTCGACGCGGCGGATGGCAGGACGCTGTGGAGCACCTCCCGCGTCTTCGGCAACGCCTTCTCCTACCGCGTCTGGGTGGAGGATGACGGGACGCCCCGGGATGGGCCGCTCGTCGACTTCACGCCCCACCCCACGGGCATGCCGGACGAGCACTACGACCCGGGCTTCGTCGCGCCCCGGGACTTCACGTGGGCGGGCCGGGCGAGCGACGGCCCGCTCGGGGTGGACCCCTGGCTGGACGCCAGCGCGACCCAGACCCGGGGGAACAACGTCCACGCCTACGCGGACCACTTCGACCCGGACGGCTACACCGAGGGCAAGGACCCGCAGGCCCCGGTGGGGCCGGGACCGCGCCAGTTCCATTACGACCTCGACCCCGCCCTCGACCCCATCGCGTCCGGCCAGCCCAACCAGACGCGCGCGGCCGTCGTCAGCCTTTTCTATACGACCAACTGGCTCCACGACTATTTCTACGAGTCTGGCTTCACGGAGTCCGCGGGCAACGCCCAGCTGGACAACCTGGGCCGGGGAGGCGTGGCGGGGGATCCGCTGCTCGCGGAGGCGCAGAACCTGGGCCCCACCGCCACCGCCCGCAACAACGCCTATATGTACGTCCCGAAGGACGGGACGTCGCCTCGCATGGAGATGTACCTCTGGGAGGTCCCGGAGGTGAGCAACGTCCGGGTCGCGCTCAAGGACCACGCCACGGGAAGGGCCGCCTTCGGCCCGCGGACCTTCGACCTGCGCGACGTGCGCCTGGTGCTGGCCAACAGCGGCACGACCAACCCCACCATGGCGTGCGCCCCGCTGACCAACGACGTCACCGGGGCCATCGTGCTGGCGGACCGTGGCGGGGGGTGCTCCTACGAGCTCAAGGCCGTCAACGCCGAGAACGCGGGCGCGGCCGGGCTCATCATCCTCAATCACATCCCGGGCGGCGACCCGCCCATCATGTTCGACGCGGACGCGAGCCTCGACCCCACCATCCCCGTCCTGTCCGTCACGTACGAGGCGGGGGTCGCCATCAAGCAGCTGCTGCTCGGCGGCCCCGTCACCGGCACCATGACGCGCCGCCGGACCCGGCCCGAGCGGGACGGGACCCTCGACAACACCGTCGTCGCCCACGAGTGGGGCCACCTGCTGCACCTGCGGCTGGTGGACTGCATCGAGGCGCAGTGCAAGGCCCAGAGCGAGGGGTGGGCGGACTTCATCGCGCTCCACATGATGGTGCGCCCGGGGGATGACCGCGACGGGACGTATGGCGTGGGCGGCTACGCGGCGTTCATCACCGGCGACAGCCCGTACTACGGCGCCCGCCGGGCCCCCTACTCCCGCGACCCCGCGCGCAATGCCCTGCGCTTCCGCCACCTCCGCGAGAGCGAGGCGCTGCCCGACGCCCATCCCCTCCGGGACAACGGTGGCCCGCACGCCGACCCCCACAACGCGGGGGAGGTCTGGGCGTCGATGCTCTTCGATGGGTACCTGGCCCTGCTCGACCAGGTCGGCGTGCCGGGCTCGGGGCTCGCCAGCTTCGGCGACGCCAGGCGCCGCATGGCGGACTACATCGTCGCGGGCATGAGGGTGGCCCCCCCGGACCCCACCTTCACGGAGCAGCGTGACGCCCTGCTCATGGCGGCCGTGAGCGAGAACGGCGGAGACCCGCGCGACGCGCACCTGCTGGCCCAGGCCTTCGCCCGCCGCGGGGCCGGCACCTGCGCCAGCGCGCCGCCCCGGAAGGCCCAGGACTTCGACGACCTGGTGGAGTCCGACCTCGTCCAGCCGGACCTGCGGTTCGAGCTGGAGCGGCTGGACGACAGCACCCGTGCGTGCGACGCGACCCGCGACGGCGTCCTCGACGCCGGCGAGGCGGGCCAGCTGCGGCTGACGGTGACCAACCAGGGCCTCGTCACCGCCGAGGGCGCCACCGTGGGCTTCGCCAGCAACCTGGCCCGGGAGCTGGGGCTGCCCGCGGGCGCCCTGGAGCTGCCCACGCTCCTCCCGTTCACCTCCACCACGCTGACCTTCCCCGTCTCGCTCCCGCTGGCCTCCGTGCCCACCAAGGTCCTCGAGCTGACGCTCACGCCCCAGGCCTCCCTCGCCTGCGACACGCGTCCCCAGCGCCTGTTCGTCCGGCTCGACCATGACCTGGGCCAGGACACCCGGGACACGGTCGAGAGTCCGGCGACGGCGTGGAAGGCGGTCGTCCTCCAAGGGCCCACGGACGAGCGCTGGCGGCGCGTGGTGACCGACGACAGCACGGCCGGCACCCTCAACCACGTCTGGCACATGAAGGACGACTTCGACTTCGCCGACACGGCGCTGGTCTCTCCGCCCCTGACCCTCTCCGAGACGGAGCCCTTCACGCTGCGCTTCGACCACCGCCACGCCTTCGCGTTCATCGACCGGGGGCCTGGAAGGCGCGAGTACTGGTCAGGCGGTGTCATCGAGCTCAGCCTGGATGGAGGACAGACCTGGGAAGACGTGAACCGCTACGTCACGCCCGGCTATGGGGGGACGCTCGACCCGGGGACGAGCAACAACCTGGCCGGACGCGCGGCCTACGTGGACCGCAGCAGCAGCTGGCCGGCGCTGGTGGCCGCCCCGCTGATGGACTTCGGCACGCGGTTCAAGGGCAGGACGCTCCAGCTGCGCTTCCGCTTCGGCTCCCCCTGGCTCGTCGAGGCCCACGGCTGGGACATCGACAACATCACCTTGGGCGGGATTGTCGAGAAGCCCTTCGACACCCTCGTCGCCGACACCGGCTCCTGCGAGCCCGTCGCCCACGCGGGCGTCGACCAGGGCGTCGAGGCGGGAGCGACGGTCACCCTCCAGGGCTCCGGCGGCGTGACGCCCGTGGGCGCCACGCCGACCTTCGACTGGAAGCAGGTCGGCGGCCCCGCCGTGGAGCTGACGGGGAGCACCACCCCCACGCCCCGGTTCACCGCGCCCAGGCCCACGGAGGACACGCCGCTCACCTTCGAGCTGACCGTGACGTTCGGTCCGTTCTCCGCGCAGGACCGCGTGGTCGTCACCGTCAGGAAGGCCCCCGCCCCGGACCCCGACCCGGATCCAGACCCCGACCCGGGTCCCTCCGGGGGCGGCTGCGCGAGCGCCACCGAAAGACGCGGAGGTGGGAGCGTGTGGCTCGCGAGCGCGCTGCTGCTGCTCGCGCGTGGCTGGAAGCGCGGGGGCCCGGGGCTCCGGGACGGAGGGAGCGCCCGTCGGTAGCAGCCAGGCAGCCGGGCACGTTCCCGGCGCGAGCCTTGTTCTGGGCGAGCGCGCGAGTGTCCACTACACTCGCCTCCCGCCCCATGCGAATCGCCCCCCTCCTGAGCCTGGCCACCCTGCTGGTGGCGACCTCCTCCGAGGCCGTCGTCCGGTATGAAATCAAGAACCGCCGCATCGAGCCGCGGCAGACCCTGGCGGGCGCGCTGCACGAGGCGAAGCTGCCGGACGCCCAGGTGACGGCGGTCATCTCCGCGCTGGAGGGCGTGTTCGACTTCCGCAAGTCGCGCGTGGGCGACCAGTTCCGGCTGGTGCTGCGCGACGGCGAGCTGGACTTCTTCGACTACCGCCAGAGCATGGTGGACGAGTGGCAGGTGCGGCGCGACGGCGAGAAGTACGTCGGCAGCAAGCGCTCCATCGAGGTGGAGAAGCAGGTCGCGGTGGTGTCACTGGACATCCAGACGTCGCTGTACGAGGCGGCGGTGGACGCGGGCGAGGACCCGGCCATCGGCATGGTGCTGGCGGACGTGTTCGCCTGGGACATCGACTTCTACCGGGACGTGCGCAAGGGCGACACGGCGAAGGCCCTGGTGGAGAAGTTCGTCTCCAAGGGCCGCGTGCTGCGCTACGGCGAGGTGCTCGCCGCCCAGTACGTGGGGGGCCTGGTGGGGCCCAAGCAGGTCTACCGCTACGTGCTGCCGGACGGGCAGCCCAACTACTTCCAGGCGGACGGCTCCAGCGCCAAGAAGACCTTCCTCAAGAGCCCGCTGAAGTACGCGCACGTCACCAGCAAGTTCGGCTCGCGCTTCCACCCGGTGCTCCAGTACGTGAAGAACCACAACGGCGTGGACTACGGCACGCCCATTGGCACGCCCGTGTGGGCCGTGGCCGACGGCACCGTCACCCAGGCGGGCAACGCGGGCGCGGCGGGCAACATGGTGGTCATCCGCCACGCCAACGGCTTCGAGACGCAGTACATGCACCTGTCGCGCTTCGGCGAGGGCATCCGCGCCGGGGTCCGCGTCAGCCAGAAGCAGGTCATCGCCTACTCGGGCAACACCGGCCGCTCCACCGGGCCGCACCTGCACTTCGGCATGAAGCGCGGCGGCAGCTACACCAACCCGCTCAACCAGCAGTTCCCCCGCGCGGACCCGCTGCCCAAGGCGCTGCTGCCGGACTTCCTCGCCAAGGCCGGGGAGCTGGCCGGGCAGATGGAGGCCGTGTCCGTGGCCGCCGTCGCGGGCAAGGCGCCCGCTCCCGCCGCCCCGTGAAGGGCCGGGGGCCTCACGCCTCCCACTGGATGTCGTAGTCCGCGGCGAAGTAGCCGCGGGGCGTGCCGGTGACGGTTCCGTTGCACTGGATGGCCTTCAGGGCCTCCTGGAGCACGCCCTCGTGGAACTGCACCGGCTGCATGTCCCCCTCGAAGGCCAGGCGCACGTGGCGCTCCGCGACCACGGAGTACTCGCGCCGGCCGTAGCTCACCAGCGTGGAGTAGGCGGTGGGGGCGTTGGACAGCAGGCGCTTGGGGTCCCCCTTGCCGATGAGCCGCGTGAGCGTCTGCCCCACGGTGGAGGAGAAGAAGCCGGTGACGGCCGCGGCCCCGCAGGCGCGCACCGCCTCCTCCTGCGAGCCGAACCGGCCGGCGCGCGCCAGCGCGTCCGACGTGGCGTACAGCAACCGGATGGCGTCCACCGCGGAGTAGGAGAAGAAGTCCACCGGCGAGCGCTTGAAGAGCGGCTCGCGCAGCTTCGCGGCCGCGTCCGGGCCGAGCTGTCGCTCGGCGAGGTTCAGCACCGCGTTGAAGATGAGGCCGCGGACCGTGTCTTCGGGCCGCACCAGCGCCAGCCGCTGGTCCATGTCGTTCTTCGGATAGGCCATGACCGTTGATTTCTACATCAAACCCGGGACTTCGGGGCGGCCGTTCGGCGCGCGGGCTGTGTGAAAGCGAGCGGAGAGGGGGCGCCTGGACGAGCGTCCTGGACGTCCCGGGTCCTTGCCAGGGAGCATCCTCCCCCTCCCCGGCTCCGCGCTTTTGCGCGTACGGCGCGTGCCGGGGCTGGGCTACCCTGACCTCGGGTCCACACGCCTTCCCACCCGTCACTTCCCTGGATGGAGACACCTCGCGACATGGCCTCTCCCGCCTCCCAGCCCCGTTCCGCCACGGCCCCCTCGAACGACGACAGCGGCCGCACCGGGGGCGACGCGAACACCATGCGGCGGTCGTTCCTCGACCACGTGCGCTACTCGCGTGGAAAGAACTACGAGACCGCCACGGCCCATGACCGCTTCATGGCGCTGTCGCTGGCCGTGCGCGACCGGCTGGCGGACCGCTGGGTGCGCACCGCGCGCACGTACTACGAGAAGGACGTCAAGCGCGCCTACTACCTGTCCGCCGAGTACCTGCTGGGGCGCGCGCTGGGCAACAACCTGCTCAGCCTGGGCATGCACGAGGCGGCCAGCGAGGCCATGCGGGAGGTGGGGGTGGACCTCACCAACCTGCTGGAGATGGAGCCGGACGCGGGCCTGGGCAACGGCGGCCTGGGGCGGCTGGCGGCGTGCTTCCTGGACTCGCTGGCGACGCTCGGCTACCCCGGCATGGGGTACGGCATCCGCTACGAGTTCGGAATCTTCACCCAGGACATCGTCGACGGCTACCAGGTGGAGCGCGCCGACGAGTGGCTCAAGTTCGGCAACCCGTGGGAGATCGTCCGGCCGGAGAAGGCGGTGCCGGTGCGCTTCTTCGGGCGGGTGGAGCACCACCAGGGGCCGGACGGCAAGCCCATGGCGCGGTGGGTGGGCGGCAAGACGGTGATTGGCGTGCCGTACGACACGCCCATCGCCGGCTACCACAACGACACCGTCAACACGCTGCGGCTGTGGCAGGCCCGGGCGTCCGAGGAGTTCGACCTGCTGCTGTTCAACGCGGGCGACTACGAGCGCTCCGTGGTGGAGAAGAACGATTCGGAGGTCATCTCCAAGGTCCTCTACCCCAACGACGCGTTCCAGGCCGGCAAGGAGCTGCGGCTCAAGCAGCAGTACTTCTTCGTCGCCTGCTCCATCGCGGACATCGTCCGGCGCTACCTGAAGAACCACACCGACTTCAGGGACTTCCCCAGCAAGGCGGCCATCCAGCTCAACGACACGCACCCGGCCATTGGCGTGGCGGAGCTGATGCGCGTGCTGGTGGACGAGAAGCGGCTGGCCTGGGACGAGGCGTGGGCCATCACCCAGGGCGTGTTCGGCTACACCAACCACACGCTGCTGGCGGAGGCGATGGAGAAGTGGCCGGTGACGCTGTTCGAGCGGCTGCTGCCCCGGCACCTGGAGCTCATCTACGAAATCAACACGCGCTTCCTGCGCCAGGTGCAGATCCGCTACCCCTATGACCAGGAGAAGCTGCGGCGGATGAGCCTGGTGGAGGAAGGCGCGGAGAAGAAGATCCGCATGGCGCACCTCGCGGTGGTGGGCAGCCACAGCGTCAACGGCGTGGCCGCGCTGCACACGGACCTCCTGCGCCGGGACGTGCTGCCGGACTTCGCGGCCATGTATCCGGAGCGCTTCAACAACAAGACCAACGGCGTGACGCCGCGCCGGTGGCTGGCGTGGTGCAACCCGCGTCTGTCCAGGCTCATCACCTCGCGCATCGGCGAGGGCTGGGTCACGGACCTGGACCAACTGCGGGAGCTGGAGCCGCACGCGGAGGACCCGGCGTTCCGCAAGGCCTTCCGCGAGGTGAAGCGCGCCAACAAGGAGGACCTGTCCCGCTACCTCCAGGACCTGCGTTCGGTGCGGCTCAACCCGGACGCCATCTTCGACGTGCAGATCAAACGCCTGCACGAGTACAAGCGGCAGCTGCTGGACGCGCTGCACATCGTCGCGCTGTGGATGCGCGCGCGCCGCGACCCGGGCACCATCGTCCATCCGCGCGCGTTCATCTTCGGCGCCAAGGCGGCGCCGGGCTACCACCTGGCGAAGCTGACCATCCGGCTCATCAACGGCATCGCCGAGGTGGTCAACAGCGACGCGGGCACCACGGGGCTCCAGGTGGTGTTCGCGCCCAACTACCGGGTGAGCCTGGCCGAGCGCATCATCCCCGCGGCGGACGTGTCCGAGCAGATCTCCACCGCGGGCATGGAGGCGTCCGGCACGGGCAACATGAAGCTGATGCTCAACGGCGCGCTGACGCTGGGCACGCTGGACGGCGCCAACGTGGAGATTCGCGACGCGGTGGGCGACGAGAACTTCTTCCTCTTCGGCCTCACCGCGGACGAGGTCATCGCGCGCAAGCGCGCCGGCTACCGGCCACGCGAGGTGTACCAGCAGAACCAGGAGCTGCGCGAGGCGCTGGACCTCATCTCCACCGGCTTCTTCTCCCCGGAGGACAAGAACCTCTACAAGCCCCTGGTGGACAGCCTCCTGGAGGAGGACCGCTACCTGGTGCTGGCGGACTTCGCCTCGTACATGGCGAAGCAGGAGGACGTGGTGCGCGCCTACCAGGCCCCGGACGCCTGGACGCGCAAGTGCATCGTCAACGTCGCCCGCGCCGGCATCTTCTCCTCCGACCGCACCATCAAGCAGTACGCGGAGGAGATCTGGCGCATCCAGCGGACGACCGTGGAGCCGTGAGCATGGACGCGCCCGAGAACGAGCGGCCCTCGAGGCAGGCCCTGGTGGAGCGCGTGCTCGCCTTCACCGAGGCGTTCAACCGCGAGGACCTGGACGCGGTGATGGGCTTCTTCGCTCCGGACGCGCTCTATGTGACCTTCGAGGGGCGGCACTGCCGGGGCCTCGCCCAGGTGCGCGCCGCCTTCGAGCCGCAGTTCCAGCGCGCCTATGGCCGCATCCGCTTCCTCACCGACGACCTGGTCGTGGACGCGGACGCGGGCAAGGTGGTCCTCAGCTGGCGCTGCCAGCACGAGCTGGTGGCGCTGCCCGGCCCCCGCCAGTGGCTGTACCGGCTCGCCTACGGCAAGCACTTCGGCTGGAACGGCGTGGACGTGCTGCACTGGGAGGCGGGCCGCTTGAAGGAGAAGCGGACCTACGCCCGGACGGGCCTGCCTCGCGTGACCCGGGGCGGCATGTCGTTCTGACGACGCCGCGCAAGGGCCCTTCGTCTCAATCGACGACGCAGTGCGACACCGGACGAAGGGCTCGTCCGGCGGGGCTGACGCGTGGCGGCGTATTGACTCTGGAGTCAATCCTGATGCACTCATACGTGGGGTGTTCGGGATTCACCCGCGGGTCGGGTCGCGCGGAGACCTTCGAGGCAGCGGTCGTGGCGGGGTGGGGACTCCCGGGCAGCCCGGTTCCGACGTGCATGGGTCGTGGCAGGCCTTCCCTCAAGCAAGGAGTCCCCCATGAAGCAACAGCCGTTGTCCCTGGCGGTCCTGGCCCTGTTCCTCGCGGGCGTCGCGCCCATCCCCGCCGCGGCGGCGGAGCGGACGACGTATCCCGTCGTCTTCGCGCATGGCCTGGGCGGCTTCGACGACATCCTCGGGTACGACTACTGGGGCGACGACTACGGCGTCTTCGTGGGCGACCCGTGCAACGAGTTCCTCGAGGTGACGTGTAACGGCGGCATCGATTCGAACCAGAAGTCCTTCGTGGCCGCGGTGCAGCCGCTGCACGACTCCGAGGTCCGTGGCCTGCAGCTGGCCAACGAAATCGAGGGCTACATGGCCACCGCGGGGGTGAGGCACGTGAACCTGGTGGGCCACTCGCAGGGCGGCATCGACGCGCGCAAGGCGGCG
>Ga0164243_10014280_pt1 | contig 11078 bp, 7 predicted proteins | sample OricompcompostOP_FD_108781 | JGI IMG/M metagenome (GOLD analysis project Ga0164243, IMG submission 108781) | Organic Plus compost microbial communities from Emeryville, California, USA - Original compost - Organic plus compost (OP) | ecosystem: Engineered > Solid waste > Mixed feedstock >... | reverse complement strand
TCGTGGCCAGCACCTCGGGGTGGTAGGAGAACCAGTACGACGGCTCGACGGCCGCCGTGCCCAGGATGTCCCAGCCCTTGCCGAGCGGGTCGCTGGCCCGGGCCAGCGTCTGCGTGCCGACGTCGACGAAGAGCGTGAGGTAGTGCGCCACGATGTAGCCCAGGATGATCGGAACGATCGAGTGGGCGTACTGGCGAGGCAGTCGGCGTCGGGCGAGCTCGCCGCGCGACGGCGTGAGCGCGCTCGCCACGCTGAACAGCACGGCGGCCGTCACGCAGAAGGCCAGCAGCGCGACGTTGTCGAGCAGCGACTTGCTGACGCTCGCGTTCTGGTAGGTCTTCACCCAGAACTCCGACTCGGCGAAGGAGTCGAAGGCGGTGCTGCCGAAGAGCACCGCCACGACGCCGACGAGGCCGGGCGCCGGGCGGATCGTGGCGAGATGGGCCAGCGGGCTGCGCAGCACCAGCCGCCGACCGGTCTCACCGTCCTGCCCGTCCGGCCGGTCCGCCCGCGCCCACGGCGACAGCTTGGCGATGAGCGAGGAGTACACCTCGAAGGGATCGGCGTTCTCGTAGAAGCGGTTGCCGAAGACCGCGCCGCCGATGAGCATCGCGCCGACGTAGAGCGCGCACCACAGCCGGACGGACCCGAGCTCGGTGGGGTACTTGTAGACCAGCTCCAGCCAGACGAAGGCATACAGGCCCAGCGCCGCGGGCCAGTAGCCGAGCCGCTCGGGATAGCGGACCAGGCCGACGTCGGGGTCGCTGCCGGCGAGCCGCGCGACGCCGGCGTTGATGGTGCGGACCGGACTGATCGCCTTCCAGACCGGGCCGAGGACGGCCGAGGCGAAGACGAGGCCCACCCACCACCAGACGTAGACGATGCCGAAGAACGGGTTGGTCAGGCTGTCCTCGCCGAACACGGCGGTGAGGACGGTGAAGGCGGCGAGCACCAGCCCGAGCACACGCAGGCCGACGCCGAACGCCCGCGAGCCGGTGATCGCGTCGAGCAGCGCGGGGGCGGGCCGGCCCGGGATCCGCCCGCCGTCGTACCGGGGCCGGTTCCAGGCGACGATGAGGATCGTGAACGAGACGACCAGCGCGGCGACCGCTCCGGAGACGGCCAGCTCCAGTGAGATCGGCAGGTCCGCCTGACCGCCGATGCCGTGGGCCTCGACGGTTCCGGTGTCGGCGGGCGTCATCGCACTTCGAGCTGGACGATGATCTGCGGCGGGTCGTGCGACTCCACCTCGATCACGCCTGGGCGGTCGATCGAGATGGCGAAGGTCTGCGTCCCCACGTCGTAGGCGAACTCCTGCTCGGGGTCGGAGTGCATGTGCAGCGAGCCCGCGGCGTCGGCGGTGACGACGAGGTCGATCGGCTGGCCCGCCGAGACCTCGACCCGGTCGCCCTTCGGGGTGATCTGGCCGTCCTCGACGCTGATCTCGACGACGACCTTCTCGTCGGAGCCCGCCTTCTCGTCGGAGCCGCACGCGGAGGCGGTCCCGAGGAGCATGATCCCGGCGAGGGCCGCGCCGACGATGCGCAGCGGCTGCATGGTTCCTCCTGTCGCAGAACATCCGTGGACGAATCCACGGATGATCGATGTCGCGTGCCAGAATCTCATGTGATCCCAAGGTGGCCGGATGGGGCCGGTCTCCGATGGTCCGGGGATCCGTCCAGAGGCTGGAGTACGACGTGGTGGATCGGGTCCGTCCGCGCGACCTGACGTTCCTCGAGCAGGAGTCGCCGCAGACACCGCAGCACAACGCGACCATCGAGATCTTCGACCCCGGCGAGGGGCCCGACGCCCTCGACCACGCCCGCCTGATCGGCCTGATCCGCGACCGGATCGCGTTCGTGCCGCGCTACCGGCAGCGGCTGCAGGCGGTGCCCGGCCACTTGGCCAACCCGGTGTGGGTCGACGACGAGGGCTTCGACCTCGGCTTCCACGTGCGCCGCTCGGCGCTGCCGCGACCGGGCACGGCGGCACAGCTCCTCGAGCTGGTGGCCCGCATCGTCTCCCGGCCGCTGGACCGCACCCGCCCGCTGTGGGAGATCTACTTCGTCGAGGGCCTCGAGGGTGGCCGGGTCGCGGTGCTCTCGAAGACCCACCAGGCGCTCGTCGACGGCGTCCACACCGTCGACCTCGGCCAACTGCTGCTCGACCTCCAACCGGAGGCGCGCGCGCTCGAGCCCGACGACTGGGCGCCGCGCCGCTCGCCGAACCCCGCCCACCTCCTGGCCTCCGCCGTGCGGGACAACCTCACCGACCCCGGCGAGCTGCTCGACACCGTGCGGACCGGCTCGCGGGCGCTCGCCCGCACGGCCGACCGGCGCAGCGAGCGCGCCCGCGCCTTCCTCGCCGCGGCGACCGGCCGCAGGCCCAAGACGAAAGGCGTCATCAACGGGCCCCTGTCGCAGCAGCGGCGGATCGTCACCGTCGAGACCCGGCTGGCGGACTACCGGCGGATCCGGGACGCGCACGGCGGCACCGTCAACGACGTCATCTTGGCCACGGTGACCGGAGCGCTGCGCTCGTGGCTGATGACCCGCGCCGAGTCGCTGGGCGGGCTGCGCCAGGTGCGGGCGGTGGTCCCGGTCTCGGTCATCGACGAGGAGCTCGAGGCGACCTCGCTCGGCAGCCAGATCGCCGCGCACTTCGTCGACCTGCCGGTCGGGGAGCCGAGCCCGGTGGTGCGCCTGCACCAGGTGTCCTACTCCTTCCAGGCGCACAAGGACACCGGCCGCAGCGTGGCGGCCAACCGGCTCGCCGGAATCGCCGGCTTTGCGCCCACCACCTTCCACGCCATCGGATCGCGGGTGGCCGCCTTCGAGCTGCGCCGCGGCTACCAGCTCTCGGTCACCAACGTCCCCGGCCCCCAGGCACCGCTGTACGCCGCGGGCGCGCGGATGCTGGCGAGCTATCCGGTGCCGCCGCTGACGCCCGGGCACCCGCTCGCGATCGGCGTGACGTCCTACGACGGCGGGGTGTTCTACGGCATCACCGCCGACCGGGACTCGATCCCGGACGCCGAGGTCCTCGGCGCCTGCGTCCGGGAGGCGCTCGACGAGCTGCTCGACCTGTCCTCGGCGAGCCGTCAGCGCGCACCCCGCGGTCGGCGTACCCCGCGACGGCCGGACGCGCCACGCTGATCCTCGCGCCGGAGTGGGACGATGGTGCGGTGACTCCGCTGCACCTGGGCCCGCTGCACCCCGTCGAGCAGATCGCGACGATCGTGCTCGCGTTCGGCCCGTTCCTGGTGCTGGGGATCGTGATCGCGATCCGCCGGCGCGCGGAGGCCGATCTCGACGACGATCGCGGGCTCGACGCCCCCGACCGCGACCTCGACGGCGGTCCCGAGCACCGCCGCGATCCCGAGCGCTGACGCGCCCGGGGCGGCTCACCCGGCGAGCCACTCCTTGCCGGTGCGCTCCTCGGCGCGCAGCGCGCTGCCGAGCAGCTTGGCCAGCAGCTCCTCGATCTTGCCCGCGACCAGCGGGATCTTGACCTTGATCTCGAGGTCGACGGTCTCGGTGGTGACCCCGCCGCTCTCGACCAGCGTCGCGGTGCCCGAGATCTCCCCGGGCTTGCCGGGGATCCCGACCGTGACGGTCGCCTTCAGCGGGCTCGACCAGGTCTCGGTCTGGACGATCGTGGTGGTGTCGCCGACGAACTTCCGGGCGAACGAGGGCACCCGGTCGGTCGGCTGCTCCATCTCGATCCGGACCGCCTTGGCGTTGACGTCGCCCTCGATCTCCACGGCGTACGACGTGGCGCGCTGGTTGCGGCACACCGTCTCCCGGAACACCGGGTCGGACAGCATCGCCGCGACCTCGATCGCCGGCGCGTCGTAGGTCATCTCGTGCACCAGTCGGGTCGCCATGTCAGCGCTCTCCCCTCAGCCAGGCCTGGCCCACCGCGTGCTCCACGGTGAGTCCGGCGTCGATGTTGTCGGCCATCAGCCGCTCCAGCTTGCCCGCCACGAGCGGCACCTTGACGGCGATGTCGAGCTCGTGGACATAGCGGGCGCCGGAGCCGTCGGCCTCCAGCCGCAGCGTCCCGGTCGCCCGGGTCGGCTTCCCGGGCGCGGTGATCTCGATCGTCCCCGTCGTCGGATCCGCCCACGCCTCGCGGATCACGGCGCGGGTCGTGTCCCCGGCGATCTTCTTCGCGATCGCCGGCAGGCCCGCGGTGTCCTGGACCTGGTCGCAGACCAGCGTGAAGCCGGCGCCCTGGGCGGTCACCGTCACCTCCATCGAGACCACCCCCTGCGCCGCGCCCACCTTCTCGCGGAACGCGGCGTCCGCGAGCATCGCGAAGACCGCCTCGGCGGGGGCGTCGTACACCAGCTCTCGGCTGTATCGCATACGAGACATCATGGCGCATGGCTTGGTTGTCGCCGGTCACGACGAGGTCCTAGGGTCGACGGTGTGTCAATGACGACGCTGCCGCCCTCGGCCCACGGGGCCGACCGTGACCGGATCTTCGAGCAGGCCGCCGCGGTGGCCGGCCCGCCCAAGGGGTCGGGGGGACCGCCCCGCGACGCGTTGCCGGCGCTGCTGCCGGCCTACTACCGGCACGTGGCGACCGAGGAGCTGGCGGCGCGCAGCGACGTCGACGTCTACGGCGCCTTCGCCTCCCACCACCACCTCGCAGCGCAGCGGCTGCCGGGCGAGGCCAAGGTCCGCGTGCACACGCCGACCGTCGCCGAGCACGGCTGGTCGGCCGGGAGCCACTCGGTCGTCGAGGTGGTCGTCGACGACATGCCCTTCCTCGTCGACTCGCTGACGATGGAGCTGGCTCGCGGCCTGCACGACGTGCGGGCCGTGGTGCACCCGACCTTCGACGTACGCCGCGACGAGTCCGGGCGCCTGCTCTCGGCGGAGCCGGTCGCGTCCGGCTCGGCGGCACCGGCCGAGGGCCGGATCCGCGAGTCCTGGATGCACATCGAGATCAGCAGGCTCAGCGGCGAGGGCGACGACACGCCGGAGCAGGTGGCCGACGACTGCCGCCGGGTGCTCGGCGACGTCCGTGCCGCGGTCGCGGACTGGCCGGCGATGCAGGAGCGGGTCCGCGAGGTCGTGGACTCCCTGGCCGCCGAGCCGCCTCCGGTGGACGCCGACGAGGTGCGGCAGGCCGCGGAGCTGCTCGAGTGGCTGGCCGACGAGCACTTCACCTTCCTCGGCTACCGGGAGTACGTCTTGGACCGGGTCCCGGTCGATGCGGCCGACGGCGATCCCGAGGGCGTTCTCGACGACGTCCTGCGCCCGGTCCCCGGCACCGGTCTCGGCATCCTGCGCGAGCATCCCGCCGAGGGCGACACCTCCGTCGCCTTCAGCCGACTGCCGGAGGCGGTCAAGGCGAAGGCGCGCGAGAAGCGCCTCCTCGTGCTGGCCAAGGCCAACTCCCGCTCCACGGTGCACCGCCCCGCCTATCTCGACTACGTCGGCGTCAAGACGTTCGGGCCCGACGGCGAGGTGGTGGGGGAGCGCCGCTTCCTCGGGCTGCTGTCGAGCGCCGCCTACACCGAGTCGCTGCTGCGGATCCCGCTGCTGCGCGAGAAGGTCGACGAGGTGATGCGGCGCAGCGGCTACGACGCCCGCAGCCACGACGGCGCGGCGCTGCTCGACACCCTCGAGACCTACCCGCGCGACGAGCTCTTCCACACGCCGGTCGACGAGCTCGCCCCGATCGTCGAGGCCGCGATGCAGGCGAGGGAGCGCCGGGCGGTGCGCCTGTTCATCCGCCGCGACACCTACGCCCGCTATCTCTCCGTGCTCGTCTACCTGCCGCGCGACCGCTACAACACCAACGTCCGGCACCGGTTCGTGCAGATCCTCACCGAGCACATCGGCAAGGGCCGCATCGGCCCGGACGCGGTGGAGTTCAACGTCAGCATCAACGAGTCGACCACCGCGCGCGTGCACTTCGTGGTCCACCTGCCCAAGGGCGAGCTGATCCCCGACGACATCGACACCGCCGACCTCGAGCGCCGCCTCATCGACGCGTCGCGCTCCTGGCAGGAGGACTTCCTGCAGGCCGTGATCGCGGAGTACGGCGAGGACGCCGGCGCCGTCCTGGGGCGCCGCTACCTCGACGCCTTCCCTGAGGCCTACAAGGAGGACTTCAGCCCGCGCACGGCGGCCGTGGACCTCGGCCGGATCGAGCGCATCCCGGGCGAGGAGGGGCGCGACCAGTTCCTCTACGCCGAGGTCGACGCCGCAGAGGGCGAGGCGCGGCTGAAGATGTTCCGCGTCGGCGAGCCGCTCTCGCTGAGCGCCATCTTGCCGATGCTCACCTCCATGGGCGTCGAGGTCGTCGACGAGCGCCCGTATCTGCTGAGCGGACTCGGCCGGACCACCCACATCTACGACTTCGGGCTGCGCTACGACCAGCCGCTGGCCGACCACGCCCGCGAGCTCTTCTCCGACACGCTGCGGGCGATCTGGGGCGGCTACACCGAGGTCGACGGGTTCAACCGCCTGGTGCTGCGCGCCGGGCTCACCTGGCGTCAGGCCATGCTGCTGCGGGCCTACGCGAAGTACATGAAGCAGGGCAACAGCCCCTTCGCCGTGGACTCCATCGAGCAGGCACTCGTGGTCAACGTCGACCTCGCCCGCCTGCTCGTGACGCTCTTCGAGGTCCGCTTCGACCCCGCCCACGAGAGCGACCGTGCCGCGCGCGAGGAGGCGCTCGTCGAGCGGATCCGCGCCGCGCTGGACGACGTGGTCAGCCTCGACCACGACCGGATCCTGCGGTCCTATCTCACCCACATCCGCGCCACCTTGCGCACCAACTACTTCCAGACCGACGACGGCGACCCGAAGCCCTACCTGTCGCTCAAGCTGGAGCCGTCGGCGATCCCCGACCTGCCCGAGCCGCGGCCGCGGTTCGAGATCTTCGTCTACTCGCCGCGCGTCGAGGGCGTGCACCTGCGCTTCGGCGCGGTCGCCCGCGGCGGTCTGCGCTGGTCGGACCGGCGCGACGACTTCCGCACCGAGATCCTCGGCCTGGTCAAGGCGCAGATGGTCAAGAACACCGTCATCGTGCCGGTCGGCGCGAAGGGCGGCTTCTACGCCAAGCAGCTGCCGGACGGCTCCGACCGCGAGGCGTGGCTGGCGGAGGGCATCGCCTGCTACAAGACCTTCATCCGCGGCCTGCTCGACGTCACCGACAACCTGGTGGCGGGGGAGACCGTGCCGCCGCCGGACGTGGTGCGCCACGACGGCGACGACTCCTATCTGGTGGTGGCCGCCGACAAGGGCACGGCCACCTTCTCCGACATCGCCAACGGCGTGGCGGCCGACTACGGCTTCTGGCTCGGCGACGCCTTCGCCAGCGGCGGGTCGGTGGGCTACGACCACAAGGCCATGGGCATCACCGCCCGCGGCGCGTGGGTCTCGGTGCGGCGGCACTTCCGCGAGATGGGCATCGACTGCCAGACGGAGGACATCACGGTCGTCGGCATCGGCGACATGTCCGGCGACGTCTTCGGCAACGGCATGCTCTGCTCCGAGCACATCCGGCTGGTCGCGGCCTTCGACCACCGCGACATCTTCCTCGACCCCCAGCCCGACGCGGCCACGTCGTACGCCGAGCGCCGCCGCCTCTTCGAGCTGCCCCGGTCGAGCTGGCAGGACTACGACCGGTCGCTGATCTCCTCGGGCGGCGGCGTCTACCGCCGCACCGCCAAGTCCATCCCGATCACCCCCGAGGTGCGGGCCGCCCTGGGCATCGAGGACGGCGTGCGGCAGATGACGCCGGCGGAGCTGATGCGGGCGATCCTGCTCGCCCCGGTCGACCTGCTGTGGAACGGCGGCATCGGGACCTACGTGAAGGCCTCGACCGAGACCCACGCCGAGGCCGGCGACAAGTCCAACGACGCGATCCGCGTCGACGGTGGCCAGCTGCGGGTGCGGTGCGTCGGCGAGGGCGGCAACCTCGGCTTCACCCAGCGCGGCCGGATCGAGTATGCCCTCGCGGGCGGCCGGATCAACACCGACTTCATCGACAACTCCGCAGGCGTCGACACCTCCGATCACGAGGTGAACCTCAAGATCCTGCTCGACCGGGTCGTCGCGGACGGCGACCTCACCGGCAAGCAGCGCAACGAGCTGCTGGCGTCGATGACCGACGAGGTCGCGGACCTGGTGCTGCGCGACAACTACGAGCAGAACCTCGCGCTGGCCAACGCCGCCAAGAACGCCGTCTCGCTGCTGCACGTGCACGAGCAGTGGATGCGCGACCTGGAGGCCCAGGGCCTGCTCGACCGCGAGCTCGAGGCGCTGCCGTCCAGCAAGGAGGTGGCTCGCCGGATCGAGGCCGGGGGAACGCTCACCCAGCCGGAGCTCGCGGTGCTGATGGCCTACACCAAGATCGTCCTCGCCGACGAGCTGCTCGCCTCCGACCTGCCGGAGGACCCCTACCTGATGCTCGACCTGGAGTCCTACTTCCCCGCTCCGGTCCGGGAGGGCTTCCGCGACCGGATCGCCGAGCACCCGCTGCGGCGCGAGATCATCGTGACCCAGGTCGTCAACGACCTGGTCAACGGCGCCGGGATCACCTACTGGCCCCGGCTCGCCGCCGAGACCGGCGCCAGCGCCGCCGAGCTCACCCGCGCCAACTTCGTTGCCCGCGAGATCTTCGGCTCGCTGGAGCTGCGTCGCGAGCTCGAGCGGTACGACAACGTGCTGGACGCCGCCGTCCAGACCCGGATGCGGGTCGAGATGCGCACCCTGGTCGAGCGCGCGTCGCGCTGGCTGGTCATCAACCGGCGGCCACCGCTGGACAGCCGCGCGAACGTCGACTTCTTCGCGGCGCCCGTGCAGGAGACGATGCTGGAGCTGCCGCAGCTGCTCACCGGCGCCGAGCTGGCGGCGTACGAGTCGCGCCGGTCGTTCCTCCTCGGCCAGGACGTCCCCGAGGAGCTCGCCGCGCGGGTCGCGTCCTTCGACGTCGCCTACACCCTGCTCAACGTCGTCGAGATCGCGCACCGTCACGACCTCACGCCCGCCGAGGTGGCTCGGGTGCACTTCGCACTCGGGGAGCGGCTGGGGCTTTCGGTGCTCCAGCGCCGCATCGTCGACCTGCCCCGTGCCGACCAGTGGCAGACCATGGCGCGCGCCGCGCTCCGCGACGACCTCCACGCGGTGCACGCCCAGCTGACCGCGCAGGTCCTCGCCGCGACCGGCGAGCTCCCCGACACCGCCGACACCGGCGACGCCGGCGACACCGACCCGGCGGCGGCCGCGGCGGGCCGGGTGGGTGCGTGGGAGGTGGAGGCCGGCGGCGAGGTCGACAAGGCGGTCGCCGCGCTGAGCGCGGTCTGCGCCGACGAGCCGACCGACCTCGCCAAGGTCTCGGTCGGGCTGCGGGTCGTGCGCGGGCTGCTCGCCTGAGCTCGTAGTCACCGACATCTCGCTGCTGCGCGCCAGCTGACTCCGAGCCGAGCCCGTCGCGCGGCGCGGTCGGGGGATGTGTCGAGGGTTCACCACGATAATCTAGAGTCGTGCGCGATGACAGCGATCAACGTGACCGGTCTGACGAAGAGGTACGGCGACCTAGTCGCTGTCGACGACGTCGCCCTGCAGGTCGCCGAAGGCGAGTTCGTGGGCGTCCTCGGTCCCAACGGCGCCGGCAAGACCACGCTGCTGGAGATGATCGAGGGCCTGCGCCAGCCCGACGCCGGGACCGTCGAGGTCCTCGGCGAGGCGGTCTGGCCGCGCAACCCGCGGCTGCAGCCGCGCATCGGGGTGCAGCTCCAGGCGTCGTCGTTCTTCGAGCGGCTGACCGCGCGCGAGCAGATCCGCACCTTCGCCAGCCTCTACGGCGTCGGCCAGGACACAGCCGACGGCTGGCTGGACCGCGTGGGCCTGGCCGACAAGGCCGACACCCGGGTCGAGCAGCTGTCCGGGGGCCAGGCGCAGCGCCTCTCGATCGCCTGCGCGCTCGTGCACGACCCGGAGCTGGTGTTCCTCGACGAGCCGACCGCCGCGCTCGACCCGCAGGCCCGCCGCAACCTGTGGGACCTGCTGGCCTCGATCAACGACCGCGGACGCACCGTCGTGCTGACCACCCACTACATGGACGAGGCGGAGGTCCTCTGCGACCGCGTCGCGGTCATGGACCACGGCCGGATCCTCCAGTTCGACACCCCCGCCGCACTGATCCGCGGTCTCGACGCACCCGCCCGCATCCGCCTCGCCCCCGGCGCACTGGAGCGGGAGCAGGCCGCGGCCATCCCCGGCGTCGCCGAGGCGCGGCAGGACGCCGACGGTGTCGTGCTGGTGACCCGCGACCCCGCCGCGGTCATCGGCGCCCTGGCCGCGGGCGACCACCTCGACGGCGTGACCGTGCAGACCGGGACGCTCGAGGACGTCTTCCTCGCCCTCACCGGACGGGAGTACCGCGCATGAGCAACCCCACCGCATCCTCCCCCTCCGCTTGGCTCGCCCGAACCACGCCGAGGAACCCCGCATGAGCGGCCGGCAGTCACCGTTCTGGGCGCTGTCGATCGCGATCCTGCGCGGCTTCCTCCGCGACCGCGCCGCGGTGTTCTTCGCGGTCGTGTTCCCCCTGATGTTCCTGGTCCTCTTCGGCGGGCTGTTCTCCAACCAGGACCAGTCGAAGGTCGACCTGATCCAGGTCGGCACCGTCCCGCTGGTCGAGCAGCTCCCCGCGGACGCCGAGGAGGCCTTCGAGGACACCTTCGAGGTGACCCGCAGCGACGACCTCGACGACGCGCTCGAGCAGGTGCGCAAGGGCGACGCCGACGTCGCGCTCGAGCAGCGCGGCGACGAGCTCGTCGCGCACTACACCCAGACAGAGCAGGTCAAGGCCGCGATCACGCAGGGCACGCTGCGTGCCTTCGTCGACGGCACCAACGTCGCCCTCAGCGGTACGCCGCCGAGGTTCTCGCTGGTGACGGAGCGGGTCGAGGACGACTCGCTCACCACCATCCAGTTCGTCACGCCGGGACTGCTGGGCTGGGCGGTGGCGATGAGCGCCGCCTTCGGCGCGGCCGCGACCCTCCAGGGCTGGCGCCAGTCCAAGCTGCTGCGCCGCCTCCAGCTCGC
>Ga0164243_10014279_pt1 | contig 11078 bp, 4 predicted proteins | sample OricompcompostOP_FD_108781 | JGI IMG/M metagenome (GOLD analysis project Ga0164243, IMG submission 108781) | Organic Plus compost microbial communities from Emeryville, California, USA - Original compost - Organic plus compost (OP) | ecosystem: Engineered > Solid waste > Mixed feedstock >... | reverse complement strand
TGCCCAGGCTGGAGCGTGAAATCAACAAAGCTAGGTTTTCAACAGTGATCCTGTCAGGAGACAACACTTCGGTAGCCGGCGATCGGGACCTTGCGAGAATATGGGATGGCATTACCGGCAACCCCAATATCCTGCATACTGCCGAAAATGCGCCAGGCTTTAACTTTCCCCATCATTTTACTTTTGATATGGGGGCGTTAGCGGAGCTGAGCCGATTTCGGATATGGCCGCGCACGGAAGCGGGAGCGTTCACAGGACATAGCCCTCGGTACTTCGAAATCTGGGCAACCGACGAGTTGAAAAGGCCCGCGGATGATGAAGCATATTGGAAGTCCGACAGCTGGAAAAGCGATTGGAAGCTGATTGGTGACCATGAAATCATCAAGCCGGCAACGGCCGCGGACCAAGCCGCTGAGTGGACTGCCGGCTGGGAATACGGGGTTGGCGACGGTATCGGCCGGGTACGTTATGTGCGTCTGGTGATTAAAAATTCCAATTGGCAAGGGTCTAATTGTGTTAATATCGGTGAAATCACCCTTTGGGGCGACGATCTTTAGCAGTGCTCATCGAGCGAGAAAGCAAGTTCAACCCACCGAAACATTTGGTCGGAGGGTTGAACTTGCTTTCTTGGAACGCCTCCACCTAAGCAGGTAGGGACAGGATAACACAATTCAACAAGTTTGTTTTCTTTGTTGGATTATAAACAAAACGCCTGAAATGACTACCCTGCAAGTAAAGCTGCTTTTCCTCCATCTGATTCTCAGTACGGTCTTATCTGTAAGTGCCCAACAACTGCAGATCTCAGGGCTAAGATTGGATCATTTGACCAAAGCCGACTTCCAAGTAGTTAACGGGTATCCGACCGTTGGCTTTGCCGATAGTCGCGGAAAGCGTGTGCAGGTGGCGAACCGGGCGCCTGTTTTCGGGTGGGAGCTTATAGGTGCCGGACAGGGATCCAGCCAGTCGGCATACCGTATCCTCGTTTCTACTCAAACCGATAGCTTGGCTAACGAAGTGGGAGAGATCTGGGATTCCGGTAAAGTCTTTTCCAGTGAATCCAGTAATGTTCAATATGCAGGTAAACCGTTGGAGCCTCGTACCCGCTATGCATGGTCCGTCATGGTGTGGGATGAAAGGGACGTTCCGTCGTCCTGGTCACGGGTAGGTCAATTCTGGACTGCCGATACGTTGGTGGACTACCGAACAACGGTTTATCCCTTGCAGAAGACCGATGAGGTGCCGCAACGGATACGTACGAGTGATCAGGTTGTCCGAATCGACTTTGGCAGAGCTGCTTTCGGACAGCTAAGGCTGACCCTTCATTCCTCAACCGGACGTGAAACGGTGACTGTACGGCTGGGAGAAACCGTTCATCCCGACGGAAGCATTAACCGAAAGCCGGGGGGAACCATCCGGTATTCGGAATATAAATTAGCACTTCACAAAGGTACGCATACCTATCAATTGCAATTGAGACCGGACCGACGCAATACCGGCGCACAGGCCGTTAAGATGCCCGATTACATCGGGGAGGTATTGCCCTTCCGGTATGTCGAACTGGAAGGGTACAAAGAAACTGTGAAAGAAGCGGATATCGTGCGCTCAAGTGTTCATTATCCATTTGATGACTCCGCTTCCTCCTTCGAAAGTTCAGATTCCGTGCTGAACGCTGTATGGAACCTTTGTAAATATAGCGTCAAGGCAACCACCTTCGCCGGTATTTATGTAGACGGCGATCGCGAGCGTATTCCGTACGAAGCCGACGCCTATATCAATCAGTTGTGCCATTACAGTGTTGATAATGAATATAGCATGGCACGCCGCTCGCATGAGTATCTACTGTATAATGCCACCTGGCCTACTGAGTGGATTTTGCAATCGGTATTAATGGCTTATAACGATTACCTCTATACCGGCGATCTGCGGTCCGCCGCGCATCATTACGATGACCTAAAGGCTAAGTTATTGCTCCCGCTGCGGGAAGAGAACGGCTTGTTGAGCACCAAAACGGGAAAGCAGAACAAGCCATTGATGAAAGCCATCCATTTCCAGGGCGACTCGCTGCGCGACATTGTTGACTGGCCACATACAGGTGGATTTGGGATGGTTGGCAACGGCGAAACGGATGGTTTCGTCTTTACTACGTTTAATGCTGTAGTCAATGCCTTTCATTATAAGGCGTTGAAGGATATGGCTGAATTAGCCTCGGCATTGTCCAAGGATGACGATGCCCGATTGTTCTCTAGGAAGGCACAAGAGACGTTTGATGCTTTTCAAAATTTGCTGTGGGACAAAAAAAGGAGTGTATTTCTCGACGGGATAGATACCGATCACGCCTCCTTACATACCAACATGATGGCATTATCCTTCGGCTTAGTGCCGCCCGATAAAAGGGATCATGTGATGGCTTTCATCCGTTCACGGGGAATGGCGTGTAGCGTGTACGGTAGCCAGTTTTTAATGGACGCTACCTACATGGCAGGTGATGCGGACTACGGACTGTCGCTACTTACGTCCCAGAGTGATCGGAGCTGGTATAATATGATCCGAGCCGGAAGCACCATTACCATGGAAGCATGGGATAATAAATATAAACCGAATCAGGATTGGAATCACGTTTGGGGGGCTGTTCCCGCAAATATTATTCCGAGGAAGCTGTTGGGAATCGAGCCGATAGGTGCAGGTTGGACCACATTCCGTGTACGGCCACAGATCGGTACACTCCAATGGGTGAAGGGTAAAGTGCCTACTCTCAAAGGAGACATAACCCTTTCATGCGATCAGGATGACAACCGTTATCGGATGTGTTTGGTGGTTCCCGCCAATACGCGGGGCACCGTTGAGCTGCCGGTTGGCTTGCTGAAGAATGCCCGCATGGAAATCAATGGTAATCCCGTAAAGGCCCGTAAGAAAGACGATTGGATGGTGTCTCCTCCTTTAGATGCCGGCAGGTATGAAATAACCATAACCAGAGAATGATGAAAATAGTATATTTCTCCCTTTGTGTAATCGCCTTAGGAGTCAGCGGCTGCCGAACAGACCGTTCTCCGGAACCTGACTGGGATACCATCGAAAAAGTTTTTGCGAAGGCCCCTGACTCGATCCAGACCAGCGTATATTGGTATTGGATTTCGGACAACCTTTCAAAGGAAGGGGTGATCAACGACCTCCATGCCATGAAAAAGGTGGGAATTAATCGGGCGTTTATCGGTAACATTGGCCTGAATGACCTGCCAGAAGGCTCAAGTGGACTTGTGAAGTTATTTACGGATGAGTGGTGGGAAATTATGCATGCCGCTTTAAAAACGGCTACAGAGCTGGGTATCGAAATAGGAATTTTCAATAGTCCGGGCTGGAGCCAGTCGGGCGGACCCTGGGTGAAGCCTGATCAGGCAATGCGCTACCTTGCTGCTACAGACACGGTTGTCAAAGGGCCGCTCGTCTTTTCCGGAGGGTTGCCGGCGCCTTCCGGTGCGTTCCAGCCGTTGAAAACGCTGGCGTTCCCGATATCGTCGGATTTCGCTGTTAGCATTGCCGACCGCCATCCTAAGGTGCAGGGAACCATAGAAGGGCAGATCTTGAGGAACCTGTTTGATGGCGATCGGGGAACGGAGGTGGCCTTGCCCGACAATGCGTCTGCGATAACGGTTTCGGTAGACAGTGCTTTTACAGCACGGAGTATGACGATCCATCCAGCAGCCCGGAATATGGGGTTCAACGTGACGCTGGAGGCGATGCAGAACGGGGTGTTTGAGCCCATCAAATCGTTTCGGCTGGACCGTACCAACAACGCATTGAATGTGGGCTTTGAACCGTTTGCTCCGGTTGTTGTATCGTTTGCCGCTGTGGAAAGCCGGGTGTTCCGTGTGGTATTTGACAAAATTGTCGGACAGGCTGCCGTCGCCGAAATTGAATTGGGCACGGCTCCCCGGGTAGAACGGTATAAAGAGAAATCATTGGTACGTATGCACCCCACACCGCTTCCATACTGGCACGATTACCAGTGGGAGGATCAGACAGAGGTGGACGCACAGTTCACGATTGACCCTGCTGGAATAAAGGACATCTCTTCGTATGTATCAGCTACCGGAGAGTTGAAGTGGGAAGTTCCGGAGGGGTGTTGGATGATCCTCCAAACGGGAATGCTGCCGACGGGCGTTACCAATGGACCGGCAAGTCCCGAGGGAACCGGATTGGAAATTGACAAAATGAACCACGAGCATGTTCTCCGTCACTTCGACGCGTTCCTGGGAGAGATTTTGCGGCGAATACCCGAAGGTGACCGCAAAACGTTTAAAGTGGCCGTGCAGGATAGCTATGAAACAGGTGGCCAAAATTGGACGGATGGTTTTGAAGATAAATTTAAACAGGCATTTGGATACGACCCGACACCTTACATTCCCGTATTTTATGGGCATATTGTAGGCAGTCAAGACCAATCAGACCGGTTTTTATGGGATGTCAGGCGGTTTGTAGCAGACAAGGTCGCGTATGAATACGTGGGCGGGCTGCGAGAAGTCAGCCATAAACACGGTCTAAACATCTGGCTGGAGAATTATGGTCATTGGGGATTTCCTGGTGAATTTCTGCAATATGGCGGACAGTCGGACGAAATCGCAGGAGAGTTCTGGAGTGAGGGTGAGCTGGGTGATATTGAGAACCGGGCTGCCTCTTCAGCGGCTCATATCTATGGGAAAATCAAGGTGTCGGCCGAATCGTTCACTGCCGCCGGAAACACCTATGGGCGGTACCCTGCCTTGTTCAAGCAGCGGGGCGATCGTTTTTTTGCAGAAGGCATTAACAATACCCTGCTCCACGTATATATTCATCAACCATATGAAAACAAGCGCCCGGGAGTAAACGCATGGTTTGGCAACGAGTTCAATCGCTTCAACATCTGGTATGATGACATGGACCTGTTCGTGGATTATCTGAAACGTTGCAATTTTCTGTTACAACAAGGGCGTTACGTGGCTGATGTTGCGTATTTCATCGGCGAGGACGCCCCGAAGATGACGGGGGTTCAGGATCCGCCGTTGCCGAAAGGGTACTCCTTTGATTACATCAATGCGGAGGTTATCCTAAATCGGATTTCCATAAAGGACGGACGGTTTACCCTACCGGATGGTCTTTCTTACCGGGTGCTGGTGCTCCCAAAACTGGAAACCATTCGGCCGGAGCTGCTCCGGAAAATTGAACAATTGGTGGAGGAAGGTGGCATTGTGTTGGGGCCAAAACCAAGACGTTCGCCGAGTTTGTCCGATTACGGAAAGGCAGATGAGGAAGTGCGGACGCTGGCGGATAAGCTTTGGGGTGAAGGTACGGCTACCCAACAGCGCGAGAACAGGTATGGAAAAGGGGTTGTTTTAGAAGGGTTCACGCTCGAAGAGGCATTAAGCCGTGCAGGAATGGGTCCTGACGTCCGATTGGACGATGCAGATCCCATATTGTTTATACACCGATCGCTGTCGGATGGAGAAATTTATTTTATCTCCAATCAAAGCAAAGATAAAATTCAAGTGAACCCCGTTTTCCGGGTAACCGGCAAACAACCTGAGCTATGGGATGCCGTACACGGAACGATGAGGGACTTACCAGAGTTTGAAGCAACGGGCGAGGGCACGGTGGTGCCGTTGGAACTCTACGGCTTTGAAAGTGCCTTTATCGTATTCCAAAAGGAAGCGACACCGGATGGTTCTCCCGCAGACAAAAATTTCCCGGTACCTGAACAGACCGTGCCCGTGGCCGGAACCTGGCAGGTGGATTTCAAACGGCCGGATGCGAGCACGTTCACTGTACAGATGGACACGCTCACCGACTGGTCGCTGGCATCGGATACGGCAATTGCTCATTTTTCCGGTGAAGCATGGTACCGGAACGAATTGCCTGCGGTGGAACTACCAGAAAAGGCCCGGATTTACCTGGATCTTGGAAATGTAGTTGCCATTGCAAAGGTATCTGTCAACGGGAAGGAAATGGGAGGTGTGTGGACCCCGCCGTATCGGTTGGACATTACCTCCGCTTGGCAAAAGGGAACGAACTTCGTGGAGATAAAGGTAGTAAATACATGGGTGAATCGATTGATTGGAGATCAGAAATTACCTTATGAGGAACGTTCAACCTGGACATTGGTCAATCCTTACACTTCAGAAAGCGCGTTGCACCCTTCCGGTTTGACAGGTCCGGTACAGCTTGAAATCGTCATGGACTAAATATTAGAGTGAATGCTCCCATGGAAGTAACCGGGTAGGCGATCACTTTCAGGCGGTGATACGCGGCCCCGTCGTTTTGTCGCGGGGCGAAAGTATACCGGAGACACCCACCCGAAGAGAGGTGTTAATATGCAGTTTTCGGATTATGCACCGTTCGATAATTGAAAAAATAATACCTTATGGTGTTGTTACTTAAAGTTGATGTCCAACCACTTGCCGGATAATCCGCGATCGATAAGCAGTACGACCGTTCCGTTCTGAAGGGTGTGTTTGACCGTTGACTTTCCATTCATTACCGTTGCGGATTTAAAGGCGGCCGAGGGCAGGGGTAGTCTAATTTCTCCTTCACCCGAAACGCGCAACTGATAAGACTTCAACTGTTGGTCGACAGGTACATACGTTATGTCCACAGGCTTGTCGCTGAAAGTGTAATTGACACCATCGAGCTCCAGGGCGGTACATTGAACTCCGTTAAAAGCGATCAATCTGGACGTCTCATCCGTGCGGAAAGCCATGTTCATTTTTCCTTGGTACGTTACTTCATGGCCATTGATTTTTAGATGCCGGACAGCCAGTTCATCGGACGGCAGTGGATTTTCGGCAAGTGCCTTAGCGTCAGCTTCTTCATTTCTTGAAAATCCGCCTTCCCAATTTTCGCGGTGCGTGCGGTAGTGCTTCACGAGAGCGGTAGTACCATTGGGAAATTTAGTGGCGAAAACGTCGGTAGTACGCGATACGTAAGTGGGGTTGTCGTTTCCGCATATTTTCCGGTAGCGGGGTACGCATCAGCGGCACACAGCACTTCAAATAGCGTACGCGTTTCATATCCAAGACTGGCTGATTGATCATCTCTGGGCCGGAATCCGCAAAAGTAGGCCGTTCCTTTTCCTTTTTTCAGCTTGGTGCCTACCAATTGTTTGTCTACTTTAGCCACCGTTTCCACGTTCGCGGAAGTAACGGTAACCGGGTAAATGCGGTCAACAAGGAAATCGGTGAGAATGACCTGCTCCGGCACAGTTGAAAAGCTGTTCTCAAAAACGACTTTTTTCCCGGTGGCGATTTCGCCCATGTATTCGTCGAAGCGGTAATTGACTCCAAACAGAGATTGCCATTTCTGTGAGCAGTCGGCGCCTTTGCTGTCTATCAGGGGCGGGGCACTGCACCAGATCACGTTACCCCCGTTTTGTACAAAGTTGTCCATCAAATCAAGTAAACCTACTTCCGGTAGGGGCTCGAATAAAGCCACGAGTGTGCTGTAGGTTTTATCAGCGACTTGGATCCGCCCATCCGGCAGTACCTTCCCCAACTCCAACAGTTTGTCTGCCGTAAGGTAATTGGCGTAGCCATACTGCGTCATCCAACTGCCAAACCGCTCTTCCACGGCGACGAGGTTCATGGGGTATAAGATCAGTACCTCGATATCCCGATGTACATTGCCGGTCATCATCTTCATTGGCTTTGAGGGTTGGGCCCCAAACGCTTCGTTAAGCATATTTTTCCAGTGAAGTGCTTCTTTCGGGAATCCCCACGCTGCCGCATAAGCATTTGGATATTTATTGACTACGCCGATAGACGTGCCCATGGCGGCACCGTAATAATTGCGGTCACCCCACCCGCATTCGGCAAAATCATTACCGGTGGGTTGGAGATATTCACCCCATTTGAAATAATCGTAACACGCTGCGGCAGCTTGGTGAACGGTATTTCCCCACACAAAATTAGATGTATACTCATAACGATATGCGTTGTCATGAAGTTTTTCCACATCCCAAAGATCAATCGTAGGACTTTCTGCCCATGAGGAATGGGCGCTGGTAGGCATCTCCCTGTCGAACAGCTTTTCAGCATATGCTTTGGCGTCCTTAAACAGGTCGACCACACCATGGTTAAGCAGCCTGTAATACCGGTCTCTCAACAGGTAGGTACGGTGGATTTCCTCTGGCGTTTCACCCATTACATACTGGACATTACGTACCGCTGCCGCTGTTGCCTGGTGGTATGGAGCCCCATAGGCAAAATAAAGCATATATCGGTCGTCAAAGGTCTGCCCGTATTTCTGTTGGTATTGATGAGCGAATCCTTTGGTCAGAAATCGGGTGTTGAATTGACCGCCTTCGTGATGGGAGAAGTAAATCCAATCTTGCTGTATATGCATCTCATCGGAGTAAAAGGCAATTAAATTTACATCTTTCTTTTTGTACTTGTCAATCAGTCCTGTGAGGAAGCCGGGGGCTTTTTCACTGAAGTAGTCCATCTCCGGTGTTTCGTATTCCAGAAGCACCATCACGCGATCATACCCTTCGAGCTGTTTGGGTCCATCGTAATAAACGCGAAGGTTTCTGACAGGATAAACCATGTCTGAAGGGTCGTTTTTGATGCCGTACTCACCGCCTCCTACGTCCACGGTATCGCCTGCTTCGTACCGGATGCCCGTGATTTCGATAATATCGTTGGGGTCAACGGCAATGTGGTGCGACGATTTTGCGGGCTTTTCTTTAAACGCGTACGCCTTTACATTCTTCAGAGCAATTCTGAACTTTCCTTTGTTATTCGTCCAGAAAAGCTGTTGCCACATGGAGATGGAGAATTTACCGTCCGATGGGTTGCGTATCCCAACCTTGTACCCCAACCATCTTCCCGACTCCTGGGTTTGGTTTTTATAGGCCGGCCCCAGTTCGAGCGGACTGAGCAGACTGAGACAAATGCCCATGCCGTATTTTTTTGAGAAGTCGCTGATAAACTTAATTTTGTCTACGTACTCGTCCATATCAGGAGTCAGCTTGCGTTCTGTTCCCGCCTGTGGGCGATACTGCCGGAAAAATTCGTCAAAGGCGATGATCAGCTCTTTATCTCCACGTTTTTGCCCGGCTTCACATACCTCACGCAGACTACGCATTGACCGCGTGTGGCCTAGCGACATGTCGATTTTCCTGTCCGGGTCCATCAGGTCTAAAAGTTGCTGGTCGCTGGTGAGGATAATAACTTCCGGTCTGGCTGGCAGAAAAGTACCCACTAACCCTAAAATCAGGATGAGCCTTACAAAGACTTTTTGCAAGCGCCCGGAGGTTTTATTCTGTTGGTTGCTCATGGTTTAATGAATGGCTAAGTATTTATTCCTTGATGATCAATTCGTATCGGCCTGAACCAAGCTTGACGGTAGCACCTTGCTCGGTTTGTTGTATATCCTGTACCCATTTGCTTTTGGTAATCAATTTTCCGTTCAGATAGACACGGTCAAACGATGGTGTTTCTAAATGAAAATAGACGGTGGTATTGACGGGTATTTCGAACGAGTGACGTCTTGTATTGCCCGAATAGTCCCATGCTGAGCGGATGGTCCCATTGATTGAGTGGTAGGCGCCGTCTACTTTTTTGAGGTCAATACCGGCGGGCGGAATCTCGGGCTTGATATTCAGGGTGCGGAACCCCGGTTCAAGAGGTTGAATTCCTACCATGTTTCCGAACATCCATTCATTTACGGCGCCGAATGCGTAGTGGCTAAACGAGTTCATTTCCGCGTTATGCACGAAACCTTTGTCCTTGATGTAACTGTCCCACCGTTCCCAGATCGATGTCGCCCCGTTTGCCACTTCATATCCAAGTGAAGGATAGTCCGTGCTGGTGAGCAGTTTATACGCTTTATCAGAAGAACCGGTAGCGGAAAGAGCAGGCAATAGCGGTTTAAATCCGAGGAAGCCTGTAGTCAGTTGATCGTTGTTTGCTTCGACGAGTTCACGTAAAAAACGTCCGGCGGCAGTCAGGTCCTCCTCATCAAGCAGCTGCATGTATATGGCATTGGCGTACGCAGTTTGTGTATGGCCGGCAAAACCGTTTTGACCTTCTACATACCCCTTTCCATCTCCATAATGATCGGCGTTTACCGCGAACATACCATTTTGCCGGTAGTGGTCGAGGATGGCTTCCTTGATAGATGACGCAAGCTGTCGGTAGTTGGCAGCGAGGGTTTCCTCTTGAATGGCGGTGCACATTTTATCCATTAACCGTGCGCAGTGGAAATAGTACATGGCCGCTAGTAGGTCAGGACTGGTTTTTTTTCCTACAGACAGCCAGTCGCCAAAACCACCCTTTGGACTGATATCTTCGAAGCTTCCTTCTCTAATAAGGCCCCGGTGATCTGCCCGCGTTTTCAGGAAGTCCATGAATTTGACCATATACGGTAGTGATTCCTGAACAATCCGTTTGTCGTTATAGGCATTAAAGATTTCGTAGGTACAGATAATCCCCGCTTCGGACCAGCCCGGTGAAAACGTGTCCGATTCCCTGATCGCCGCCTTACCGTTGGCTGCTACGGGCATCGGGGCATATACCGGATATGCACCGTTTGGCCATTGAGAATCGTTCAGGTCCTGTATCCATTTTTTATGAAACACAGAAATGTCGTTGTTAAAGATGGCAGAACGGATATATACCTGTGCATCGGCTGTCCATCCTAACCGCTCATCACGCTGCGGACAGTCGGTCGGTACGTCCAGGTAGTTCGCCCGCTGGGTCCAAACAATGTTGCTGTATATCTGGTTCAACAAGCGATTGTCAGTTTCAAGATGCCCGACGGTTTCGAGGTTAGAACTGAGTGCCAGCCCAACCAGAAAGTCGTCTTCAGGCTGCTCCCTCAGCCCGGTTACCTCCACGAACTGGAATCCATGGAAGGTAAAGCGGGGGCTCCACATTTCTTCCTGATCGCCGCGGAGAACATACGTGTCAGTAGCCCGGGCTGTCCGCAGATTTTCGGTCACCAGCGTGCCATCGGGATGTAACATCTCTCCGTATCGGAATACCAGGGTATCGTTGGCCTTTCCTTTGATTTTTAACCGGATGATTCCCGCGAAATTTTGGCCGAAATCGACG
>Ga0164243_10014278_pt1 | contig 11078 bp, 6 predicted proteins | sample OricompcompostOP_FD_108781 | JGI IMG/M metagenome (GOLD analysis project Ga0164243, IMG submission 108781) | Organic Plus compost microbial communities from Emeryville, California, USA - Original compost - Organic plus compost (OP) | ecosystem: Engineered > Solid waste > Mixed feedstock >... | reverse complement strand
CACCTACACGTTGATCGACCCGAGGATCCGCTATTGACGGAAGTGATCGAAAGACCGACGGCCACTGACATCGGCACAGTCACCGTGAAGGGGCGCCGCGGCGGCTTCGTGTGGCGTTATCCGCTGGTCTTCCTCGGCGCCACGATCGTGGGGCTGATGGCAATCGCTGCCTTTGGGGCGCCCTGGCTTGGCACGGTCGATCCGCTTGCACTTGACCCGCTCCGACGCTTGCGTCCGCCGGACGCGGTAAATTGGCTGGGCACGGACCAATTCGGCCGCGACATCTGGAGCCGTGTCGTCTATGGCGCGCGCGTCTCGTTGATCGTCGGCATCGCCGCCGCGGTCCTTTCGATCGGGATCGGATTGGCGATCGGCCTGATCGCCGGATATGTCCGCCTGCTGGATTCCGTCGTGATGCGGATCATGGACGGGATCATGGCCATTCCAGGCATCCTCCTTGCAATCGCGCTGGTCTCCCTTTCCGGAGCCAGCACGCTGACGGTGGTCGTCGCCATCACCATTCCGGAAATTCCCAGGGTGGTGCGACTGGTCCGGGCGATCGTGCTCTCCGTCCGCGAAGAGCCCTATGTGGAGGCGGCAATCGCGGCGGGCACACGCCTGCCGCTGATCCTCCTGCGGCACGTCCTGCCCAACTGCATCCCGCCGCTCATCGTCCAGGCCACCTATGTATGCGCCTCGGCGATGTTGACCGAAGCGATTCTGAGCTTTCTCGGCGCCGGGACACCGCCGGAGATTCCGAGCTGGGGAAACATGATGGCCGAAGGACGCGCCTTCTTTCCGATCGCACCACGGATCGTGCTGTTTCCGGGCATCGCGCTGGCCCTCACCATTCTCGCCATCAACGTCCTTGGAGACGGCCTGCGCGATCGGCTCGACCCCAGGCTGGCAAGGCGGATGTGACGCATGGCAGACGCGACACCTGTATTGTCAATCGACGGCCTGACGGTCCAGCTTCCGGCCGGCGGAGACCGCTTCAACGCCGTCGAGAACGTGTCGTTTCATGTCAATCCGGGCGAGATCGTCTGCGTCGTCGGCGAATCCGGGTCCGGCAAATCCGTCACCGCGCATACCGTGATGGGGCTCCTGCCGCGTGACCAATTGACCCCTACAAGCGGGCGAATCCTGCTGCAGGGAGAGGAATTGCTCGGACGCACGCCGGATGAGCTGCGCCGCTTGCGCGGCGCTCGCATGGCGATGATCTTTCAAGAGCCAATGACCGCACTCAACCCGGTGATGCGCGTCGGCGAGCAGATCGAGGAAGTCCTGAAGATTCATACGACCTGGTCGGCCGCCCAGCGCCGGGCCCGCGTTCTCGACGTCATGGACGCCGTGCGTCTCCCGGACACCGAACGGCTGATCGGCTCCTATCCGCACCAATTGTCGGGGGGACAGCGGCAGCGGATCATGATCGCCGCCGCGCTGGCGCTGGATCCAGCGCTGCTGATCGCCGACGAGCCGACAACCGCGCTCGACGTGACGACGCAGGCACAAATCCTCAAACTGATCCGCGAGCTCCAGGAGCGCCGTGGCACCGGGGTTCTGTTCATCACGCATGACTTCGGCGTGGTGGCCGAGATCGCTGACCGTGTCGTGGTCATGAAGCACGGTCGTGTCGTCGAGCAAGGCACCGCGGCCGAGGTGCTGCAGGCGCCGCGCGATCCCTACACGCGTATGCTTATCGGGGCGGTTCCCAGCCTGACACCGCGCCATCGCACGGCACCCGAATCCGCGGAGGTGGCGCTCGAAACCCGATCATTGCAGAAGATCTATGTGATGGGCGGCCTGTTCGGACGCAAGCGCACCGTTCCGGCGGCAACAGATGTGAACCTGCGGATCAGGCGCGGTGAAACGCTCGGCATTGTCGGTGAATCAGGTTCGGGCAAATCGACCGTCGCGCGCTGCATCGCGCGGCTGATCGAGCCCTCGGACGGCGCCATTCTGATTCACGGCGCCGACGTGGCTCCCCTTTCGGCGCGTGCGCTGCGCCCGCACCGGAAACGCGTACAGATCGTCTTCCAGGATCCCTATCGTTCCCTCAACCCGCGCCGCACCGTCGGGGCCTCATTGATCGAAGGGCCGATGAATTTCGGCCTCGGCAAGGCCGAAGCGCTGGAACGGGCGCGCAACCTCATGACCATGGTCGGTCTGGATCCCGACGCGCTGACGCGCTTCCCGCATCAGTTCTCCGGCGGGCAGCGGCAGCGGATCTGCATTGCGCGCGCCCTGGCCATGGACCCGGAGATCCTCATCGCCGACGAGGCGGTCTCCGCGCTCGACGTGTCCGTTCAGGCGCAGGTGCTCGCTTTGCTGGACGACGTGCGGCAGCGCTTCAATCTGGCCGTCCTGTTCATCACCCACGATCTGCGCGTGGCGGCGCAGGTCTGCGACCGCATCGCGGTGATGCACCGCGGCCGGATCGTGGAGGAAGGCGGTACGGTCGCGCTGTTTCGCGCTCCCCAACACGACTACACACGCGCCTTGTTCGACGCGGCGCCGGGGCGCCATTTCGCCTTCGGCCAGCACGCCGCAAGCTAGCGGACACATCAGCTCCGCCGCTCGATGCGCCCCGGCGTGATTTCGAAGAGTTGCGCGCGTTCGGCGAGGGAGGCGAAGGCGCTCGGATCGGCGCCTGTCATCCAGACTTGGGCGCCCAGCCGTTCGATTTCGTCGTAGAGCGCGGCGCGTCGGATGGGATCCAGATGGGCGACGACCTCGTCCAACAAGAGCACTGGCGCGCATCCGGCCATTTCCGCGACCAGTTCGGCATGGGCGAGAACCAGGCCGATCAGCAGCGCCTTCTGTTCCCCGGTCGAAGCCTGGGATGCGGCGACGCCCTTGGGCCCATGCACCACGACCAGATCGGAGCGGTGCACGCCTTCAAGCGTACGGCCGGCAGCCGCGTCGCGTGCCCTGCCGGCCTGCAACACGGCGCGGTAGCGATCCTCCACCTCCGATGCCGGCGTCTGCAGAACGGCCTCTTCGATCCAGCCGGAGAGCACGACGTCCGCCCATGGAAATGCCGATGTCTCGTCGCGCCGGGCGGCGATGGCCCCGCGCAGGCGCCGGATCGTTTCGGCGCGGCCGGCGGCAACGGCGACGGCGAGCTCCGCCGCTTCGTGCTCGACAGCATCGAGCCAGCGTGGATCCGGCCGCGGCTGCTCAAGCAGCCGGTTGCGCGAACGCAGCGCGCGTTCGAACGCCGAGACGCGGCTGCCATGTTCGGCATCGACCGCCAGGACCAGCCGGTCGAGAAAGCGCCGGCGCTCCGAAGCGGGCCCTGCAAAGAGGCCGTCCATGGCGGGCGTGAGCCAGACGATCCCGAGGTGATCGGCGAACGCCGCGGCGGACGACACCGGCTCACGGTCGACGCGAAATCGACGAACGGCCGCCGGAGCGTCGGTTGTCGGCGGCTCAATCCCCGTGCCAAGCGAAACCAGACCCAAGGCGCCTTCGACATCGGCCGAGACCGCCCACGAACCATCGCCTTCGGTCGCGGCGACATCATCGAGCGTGGCGCGGCGCAGGCCCCGCCCCGGCGTCAGAAAGGATACGGCCTCGAGGACGTTGGTCTTGCCGGCGCCGTTCTGTCCGAACAGCACGATCGGGCGATCGTCCAAGTCGGCGGTCGCCGCGCGGTAGCTGCGAAAGTTCGACAGCGCCAGACGGCGGATCCTTGCCGCTACGGGCACGACCATAACGACCTTCCCGAAACGAGGGACAGGTCAGACGCGCATCGGCATCAAAACGTAAAGCGCGCCCTGGCTGTCCCGGTCCTGGATCAGCGTGGGCGAACCGGGATCGGCGAGCCGCAGCACCGCCCAATCACCCTCGATCTGCGCGGCGATGTCGAGCAGGTATCGGGAGTTGAAGCCAATGTCGATGGGCTCCGAGCGATAATCGACTTCCAATTCCTCGGTGGCACTGCCGGAATCGGGATTGGTGACCGAGAGAACCAGGCGGCCATCGGTCAGCGACAACTTGACCGCCCGCCCCCGCTCGCTCGAAACGGTCGAGACACGGTCGACCGCAGCTTCGAAATCGCGCTTGTCGACGTCGAGACGCTTGTCGTTGCCGGTCGGAATGACGCGGCCATAGTCCGGGAACGTCCCGTCAATCAGTTTCGAGGTCAGGACGATGGCGCCAAGCCCGAAGCGGATCTTGGTCGCCGAGAGTTCCACCTCGACCTCGGCGTCGGTGTCTTCGACCAGCCGCTGCAACTCGCCGACCGTCTTGCGCGGGATGATGATGCCGGGCATGCCGGCCGCACCGGACGGCGCCGGCAGCTCGACCTGGGCGAGGCGGTGGCCATCGGTCGCGACGGCACGGAGCACGGTGGTGCTGCCGCTTTCGGTGACATGAAGATAGATGCCGTTGAGATAGTAGCGGGTCTCTTCGGTCGAGATCGCAAACTGCGTCTTGTCGATGAGCCGCTTCAGATCCTTCGCCGGAACCTTGAACCTGTGGGTCAGGTCCCCGGCGGCGAGATCCGGAAAGTCGGTCTCCGGCAGCGTCTGCAGGGTGAAGCGCGAACGGCCGGCACGGATGGCCAGAACGGCGCGGTCCCCGGTCGCCTCCAGCACCACCTGGGTGCCGTCAGGCAGCTTGCGGACGATGTCATAGATCATGTGCGCGGGGACCGTGGTCGCCCCCGCGGTCGCCACTTCCGCCGGAACAGTCTCGATGACCTCGAGGTCGAGGTCGGTCGCCTTCAGCTGCAAGGCCGAATTGTCGACCTTGATGAGCACGTTGGCGAGGATCGGGATCGTGTTGCGCCGCTCCACCACCCGGTGCACGTGACCGAGAGACTTGAGGAGCGCGCTCCGTTCGACGGTGACCTTCATGGTGAACCCCGCACAACGCGTGGGACTGCAGACTCAGGATGACCGTCCCGACACCGCAATGCCGTGCAAGGCAAGCCGTTTCGGAACGTTGGCGCCACGGGAGGGTAGATCGCTGGGCGCACGGGAACCGGCGCGAGACCCGCGCCGGGGGCATGAAAGTGGCCCGATCGGATCCATTCGGCAAGCCCCGAAGTTCCGATTCCCACGCTCACCACACGATTATTGTTGCGTTTCGGCTCCGGCGGCAGTCAGGGGGCGGCGCGCCCCCTCATTCCTGCAGCAGCCGCTTCAGGATCTCGATCTCCTCGGCCAAGGCGTTGTCGCGGTCGACGAGGCCTTCGATCTTGCGCACCGCGTGGAGCACGGTGGTGTGGTCGCGGCCACCGAAACGCCGACCGATTTCCGGCAGGGAGCGCAAAGTCAGCGTCTTCGCCAGGTACATGGCGATCTGGCGCGGACGCACGACATTGGCGGTCCGGCGCGAGGACAGAAGATCGGCGCGGCTGACATTGTACTGCCGTGCCACCGTGCGCTGGATGTCCTCGATCTTGACCCGGCGCGGATCCTGCGGACGGACCAGGTCGCGGACCGCGCGCTCGGCCATCTCCATGGTGACGGGGTGACCGGTGAGCTTGTTGTGGGCGAGCAGCCGGTTCAGCGCGCCATCGAGGTCGCGACCGTTATGGGTGACGGTCTGGGCGATGAACTCCAGAACAGGCGCGGGCACATCGAAACCGGGGTGATGCTGCCGCGCGGCAGCGACGCGCGCCTTCAGGATCTCCAGGCGCAGTTCCTCGTCGAGCGAGCCCATCTCGACCACCAAGCCACCGGCCAGGCGCGAGCGGACGCGGTCGTCCAGGCTTTCGAGATCGGACGGCGGCCGGTCGGCGGCGATCACCACCTGACGGCCGGCATCGATCAAGGCATTTAGGGTGTGACAGAATTCGGCCTGGGTCGACTTCCCCTGCAGGAACTGCAGGTCGTCGATGACGAGGACGTCGATGCCCCGCAGCGCTTCCTTGAAGGCGAGCGCCGTCTGGGTGCGCAGCGCCGAGACGAAGCCGTACATGAATTTCTCGGCGGTCAGATACAGCACCTTGCGGGCGTTGCCGGCATTGCCCGCCCAGGCGATCGCCTGCAGCAGATGGGTCTTGCCGAGGCCGACGCCGGCATGGACGTAGAGCGGATTGAACATCACCGGGTCGCCGCGCCGGGCGGTGGCGACCTGCTTGGCCGCGGCGTGGGCGAGCGTGTTGGAGCGGCCGACGAGAAAGGCCTCGAAAGTCAGGCGCGGATCGAGCGGCGAGCCCCCGAGCGCTTCGTGCTGGGCTGCGCTCGGCATGGCCGGGGCGCGCAGCTCGGCGAGGACCGGCTCGCGCAGCTCGCGCACCGTCTCCGGCTGGCGCTCGACCCGCGGACGGGCAGGAAGCGCGCGGATCACCGAGGACCGGACGGTCAGATCGATGCGCTGGATGTCGGCGCGCTCGGCCTGCCAGCAGGCCAGGACGCGCTCGGCATAATGCGACTGGATCCAGCTCTTCAGGAAACGGGTGGGGACCGAGAGATAGACCTCGCCATCGTCGATGCCGTCGAGATCCATGCGGGCAAACCAGCTCTGGAAAATGTCGTCACCCACCTCCGCGCGCAGGCGACGTTTCACCCGCGACCAGTGCTCCTGATCGTTCGCTGTCATTGCCGCATTCCCGTGTCGTGGCGCGGCCTCGCCCCCCGGAGAGGCCGCAGCAAAGTCGGTCGGATCCGCGCGACGCATGGCGGCGGCACCGCCCGTCGTGTCAAAAGCTTTCAACATGTGAAACGTGCTCCGCAGCCGGTCGCCCGGCATCGAAAAGACAGATGGTCCCCTGCCCGCCGCGCGGCGGGCGCTGTCGTTCAGAACTGTCAGAACGATGGCTCAGCGGGGAAAGACGGCCCCAACAACAGGCCGTGGCGACGGAGCATGTGGCGCGCCTGCGGCACCCCGTCCGGGCCGCTGCTCGCCTGCGGCCCCTCCAGCGCGCCTTGCGGTGCCCCCCGCCGCGCCCTGTGTGACCGCCTTCAACATCATCATCTTCATTGTCATGCCCCCTCGTTCACCGCCGCCGAGCGATGAAGCGTACTCAGATCCGCATTTCAGATTTTAGCGCGTCTTCAAGGCTCAATACAGAAGTTTATCGAGCTTTGAAGCCAGCAAAAGAACGCACACACTACATATACCGGCATACTCACATTCGTATTCTTGAACGCCAGGCATAGATATCTCGTCGTCATCCTGCGATGAGCGGTGAATGCTGGACTTTTACTGAAAACTCTCGGTGCCCCGCGAGTGACTAGACCTTACACAGCAGGTCGGGGGGCCGCAACGGCTTTTGGTCAACGAATGGTTAACGGTGGTAGGGGTGTGACGGTTTTGCCACCCGGTCATTGTGGGACGGCAAAACCAACTGCTTGAAAGCGCGCACAGAATCAACCGTGACAATTGTGTCGGGATGCCGACAGATCCGCCCGCGTCCCGGAGCGACGGATCCCAGCTGCGGCGCCGGCGCGGCCAGGATTCTGGGTCCCCCTCTCCGCTTTCCAATTAACCCTTTGAATTTACGATACCATTTTTGCTCGCCGAGGGCACGTAGCCGGTCCCGGTAGGATCGCCCAAAGGGGTATTCGTCCGCTTCCAGGGCTATGCGTACAACTACGTACATCGCGTTCGCGGCAGCAGGTTCCGGCACGGATGTGACAGTCATGCAACAGACATCCGGCCGTCACGACACGGCCGGGCCGACGGAGCGGAATGGAAGGACGGGGATGGGCCAGACAGCACGAAGCCCGGCACCAAGGCCGGGCTCGCTGTGAACACGCAATGCAGTGCGCTTATTTCGCCAGCTTGGCGATACGCTGGCTGAGGCGCGAAACCTTCCGGCTCGCGGTATTACGGTGCAGAACACCTTTCTGAGCCGCGCGGATCAACTCCGGTTCTGCTGCCCGCAACGCCGCGGCGGCCGCCTGAGCGTCACCGGTGGCGATGGCCTCTTCGACCTTGCGCACGAAACTGCGCATCCGCGAACGGCGGTTGCGGTTGATTTCGGTGCGGCGCGCGATCTTGCGGACCGCCTTCTTGGCGGAACTGGTATTGGCCATGAGCCTCTGATCCAACGAAAATAGGTCGTGGCGGCGGGCGCGGCCCGCCGCTGCGTCGGCATGCTTATAGTCAGGCGTCCCGCAGCCGTCAACGCGGGAATAGCGCAGAAGAACTGAGAAGAATGCCTCGGAAGCCGCAGAACGGGCGAAAATCCGGCGAGTTCCGCGCGCGGAACAATCGCGCGGCGCCGGCGGCCGCCTCTCCGCGGTCGCCGGCGCGTCGCAGCGGTCAGCTGCTGACGTTGTAAGCGGCGAGCGCCGCCATGTTGACGAGGTCCGAGTCGCGGGCGCCGAGCCCGACGATCTGGACCGGCTTGTCGAGGCCGACCAGCATCGGCCCGATCACGGTCGCGCCGCCGAGCTCCTGCAGCAGCCGGGTGGCGATCGAGGCCGAGTGGAAGGCCGGCATGATCAGGACATTGGCCGGGCCGGACAGGCGGCAGAACGGATAGGCCGCCATCAGGTCCGGATTGAGGGCGACGTCGGCCGCCATCTCGCCGTCGTACTCGAAATCGACCCGGCGCTGGTCGAGCAGGCGGACCGCCTCCTGGACCCGGGTGGAGCGCTCGCCCGGCGGGTGCCGGAAGGTGGTGAAGGCGAGCATGGCCAGGCGCGGCTCGTAGCCGAGACGGCGGGCGACGCCGGCCGCCTCGACAGCGATCTCGGCGAGGTCGGCCGCGTCCGGCATCTCGGTGACCGCGGTGTCGGCGACCAGGATGGTGCGGCCGCGGGCGAGCACCAGCGACACGCCCATCACCCGGTGGCCGGGCTTGTCGTCGATGCAGCGGCGGACATCCTCGAGCGCGACCGAGAAGTTGCGGGTGACGCCGGTGACCATGGCATCGGCATCGCCGGTCGCGACCATGCAGGCCGCGAAATGGTTGCGGTCCTGATTGACCATGCGCTGGCAGTCGCGGAACAGGTAGCCCTGGCGCTGCAGGCGCTCGTAGAGATAGTTGGCGTAGTCGGCGTTGCGGTGCGACAGACGGGCATTGATGATGTCGATCCCGCCGCCGATCTCGATGCCGGCTTCCTGGGCGGTCTGGCGGATGCGCTCGTCGCGACCGACCAGCAGCGCGGAGCCGAGCCCCTGCTGGACGAAGCTGGCCGCGGCCCGGATCACCTGCTCCTCCTCGCCTTCGGCGAAGACGACGCGGCGCGGCTGCCGGCGCAGGCGCTGGAACACGGCGGAAAGGACGCCCGCCACCGGATCGCGGCGGCTGCGCAGCTGCTCACGGTAGGCGTCCATATCGACGATCGGCTTGCGCGCGACGCCGGTATCCATCGCCGCCTTGGCCACCGCCGGCGGCACCCAGGCGATCAGGCGCGGGTCGAACGGCACCGGGATGATGTAGTCCGGCCCGAATTTCGGCCGCGCGCCATAGGCGGTGGCGACCTCGTCCGGGACGTCCTCGCGGGCGAGGCTGGCCAAAGCCCGGGCCGCCGCCACCTTCATCTCCATGTTGATGGTGGTGGCGCGCACGTCGAGGGCGCCGCGGAAGATGTAGGGGAAGCCGAGAACGTTGTTGATCTGGTTCGGATAGTCCGACCGGCCCGTGGCCATGATGGCGTCGTCGCGGACGGCGGCGACCTCCTCGGCGGTGATCTCCGGATCCGGATTGGCCATGGCGAAGATGATCGGCTTCGGCGCCATCGCGCGGACCATGTCCTGCGTCACCGCGCCCTTCGCGGAGAGGCCGAAGAACACGTCGGCGCCTTCCAGCGCTTCGGCCAGGGTCCGCGCCTTGGTGCGCACCGCATGGGCCGACTTCCACTGGTTCATGCCCTCGGTGCGGCCTTCATAGACCACGCCCTTGGTGTCGCAGAGGATGACGTTTTCGGGGGTGAAGCCGATCGCCTTCAAGAGCTCGAGCGAGGCAATGCCGGCGGCACCGGCACCGTTGCAGACGAGCTTGGTGGTCTTGATGTCGCGCCCGGTCAGATCGAGCGCGTTGAGCAGACCGGCGGCGGCGATGATCGCGGTGCCGTGCTGGTCGTCATGGAAGACCGGGATGTCGAGCAGTTCGCGCAGGCGCTGCTCGATCACGAAACATTCCGGCGCCTTGATGTCTTCCAGGTTGATGCCGCCCCAGCTCTTGCCGAGGACCTTGATGGAATTGACGAACTCGTCCGCATCCTCGGTCGAGACCTCGAGGTCGATGGAATCGATGTCGGCGAAGCGCTTGAACAGCACCGACTTGCCTTCCATCACCGGCTTGGCCGCCAGCGCGCCGCGGTTGCCGAGGCCGAGAATGGCGGTGCCGTTGGTGATGACGGCGACGAAATTGCCCTTCGTCGTGTAGTCGAAGGCGCGGCTCTCGTCCTCGGCGATGGCGAGGACGGGCACGGCGACGCCGGGCGAATAAGCGAGCGACAGGTCGCGCTGGGTCGCCATCGGCTTGGTGGCGACCACTTCGAGCTTTCCGGGCCGGCCTTGGGCGTGGAACTGCAGCGCTTCTTGGTCGGTGAAAGTCGGCCGCCCGCGGCGACCATTGGATTTGACGGACATTCCCACTCCCTGGCAACCCGGCTGCCCCGCCGGTCGGCGGACGTTACCGAGGGAGTGGGCGGGACTCAAGAAAGATGGCACCGGGATGGCGCAAAGGGCGGCGCCTGGGGCCTGGCGATTGCGGCCCGCCGCGCATCGATGTGTTGCACCGCCGCTGGTCGTCTCGGATGGATGCACTGCAGCGCGCGTGCAGGTCGGAGCGGCCGGGGCTCCACAACCTGGCAGCGCTCGGGGGCAATCGGCTCCATCGCCGTGCCCCGGACGCGCCGCAGCGCGCAGCGCAGGCGGCGGCGCCGATCCGGGGCGCTTGCACCACCGCCGCCACGCGCCGGCTTGCGGGTGCTGGCGGCAACTACTCGTCGCGGCCCCGGATCTGCGAAGCACCGTGCCTGCGGCACGCTGCATCGCGTCCGGGGCACAGAAGCGTCATCGCGTCCGGGGCCAGAAGCGTCCTCGCACATCAGGGGCAGCGCCACGGCGGTGGACCACGTTTCCCTGATCCGCGCCCACTGCGCCGCGTCATGCCCGCGCTTGTCGCGGGCATCCACGTCTTGGGGCGTCCCGCCAAGGAATCT
>Ga0164243_10014276_pt1 | contig 11079 bp, 8 predicted proteins | sample OricompcompostOP_FD_108781 | JGI IMG/M metagenome (GOLD analysis project Ga0164243, IMG submission 108781) | Organic Plus compost microbial communities from Emeryville, California, USA - Original compost - Organic plus compost (OP) | ecosystem: Engineered > Solid waste > Mixed feedstock >... | reverse complement strand
GGGCTGAACACCCCGGCGACGGTCGATGCCGCGCTCGATGCCGGCGCCGACCTGGTCGGCTTCGTGTTCTTTCCGGCATCGCCGCGCCATGTGGACCTGGCGACCGGCGCCGCGCTTGGCCGCCGCGCGCGGGGGCGCGCCGAAATCGTGGCCCTGACGGTAAATGCCGAGGATACGCAGCTCGCCGAAATCGTCGCGGCGCTGCGGCCGGACGTCCTGCAGCTGCACGGAAGCGAGGCCCCGGAACGGATCACGGCCATCCGACAGCGGTTCGGCCGCCCGGTGATGAAGGCCCTCGGCATCGCCGCCGCCGCGGACCTTGCCGCCGTGCCGCACTACGCTGCGGCGGCCGACCGGATCCTGTTCGACGCGCGCCCCCCGAACGAGGCGAGCCGCCCGGGCGGGCTCGGCCGGCGGTTCGACTGGCGGCTGCTGGCGGGCCTTGACCCTGCCCTTTCCTTCATGCTCTCAGGCGGCCTCGACGCCGACAACGTGGCCGAGGCGCTGGCGGTAACGCGGGCGCCCGGTGTCGACGTCTCGTCCGGCGTCGAACGCGCGCCCGGCGAGAAAGACCCCGACAAGATCCGCGCCTTCGTGCGCGCTGCGCGTGCCGCGACGGCCGCGCCATCAGCCCAGGCGAAAACCGCATGAGCCTTCAACAGCCGAACTCATTCCGCACCGGTCCCGATGAACGGGGACATTTCGGCCTGTTCGGCGGCCGCTTCGTCGCCGAGACGCTGATGCCGCTGATCCTGGAACTGGAGCGCGCCTATGCGGAGGCCAAGGCCGATCCGGCGTTCCGCGCCGAAATGGACGGCTATCTCGCGCATTATGTCGGTCGCCCGAGCCCACTCTACTACGCCGAACGCCTGACGCAGCATCTCGGCGGCGCGAAGATCTACCTGAAGCGCGAGGAGCTCAACCACACGGGCTCGCACAAGGTGAACAACGTGCTCGGCCAGATCCTGCTGGCGCGACGCATGGGTAAGAAGCGGATCATCGCCGAGACCGGTGCCGGCCAGCACGGCGTCGCGACGGCGACGCTGTGCGCGCGGTTCGGACTCGAATGCGTCGTCTATATGGGCGCAGTCGACGTCGAGCGGCAGAAGCCGAACGTGTTCCGGATGAAGATGCTGGGCGCCGAGGTGGTGCCGGTGCAGTCGGGATCGAAGACGCTGAAAGACGCGATGAACGACGCGCTGCGCGACTGGGTGACCAACGTCGACACCACGTTCTACTGCATCGGCACGGTGGCCGGCCCGCATCCCTATCCGGCGATGGTGCGCGACTTCCAGTCGATCATCGGCCACGAGACGCGCACGCAGATGATGGAAGCCGAGGGGCGCCTGCCGGATTCGCTGATCGCGTGCATCGGCGGCGGCTCGAACGCCATGGGCCTGTTCCATCCGTTCCTCGACGATCGTTCCGTCGAGATCTACGGTGTCGAGGCCGCCGGCCACGGGCTTTCCACCGGCCTGCATGCGGCCTCGTTGACCGGCGGGCGGCCCGGCGTGCTGCACGGCAACCGCACCTACCTGCTGATGGACGACGACGGACAGATCAAGGACGCGCATTCGATCTCCGCCGGCCTCGACTATCCCGGGATCGGCCCGGAACATTCCTGGCTGCATGACACCGGCCGCGTCCGCTACATCTCGGCGACCGACGACGAGGCGCTGGCAGGCTTCCAGCTGCTGTCGAAGCTGGAAGGCATCATTCCGGCGCTCGAGCCGGCGCATGCCATCGCCAAGGTGATGGAGCTGGCGCCGCAGAAGCCGAAGGATCACCTGATGGTGGTCAATTTGTCGGGCCGGGGCGACAAGGACATTTTCGCCGTCGCGGAGCATCTGGGAGCGGGAATGTGATTCCGCCTCGCGATCGTTCTACCGCGCACATTTCTTCCAACCCGCGACCCTGGGCAGCATGACCACACGCATCGACACCCGCTTCGCCGCGCTCCGGCGCGAAGGCCGCGCCGGCCTGGTGACGTTCGTCACGGCCGGCGATCCCGATGCCGAAACGTCGTTGGCGATTTTGAAGGCGCTCCCGGGTGCGGGCGCCGACGTGATCGAACTCGGCATGCCGTTCACCGACCCGATGGCGGACGGCCCCGCGATCCAGGCGTCGTCGCAGCGCGCGTTGAAGGCCGGCCAGACCTTGGTGAAGACGCTCGCGATGGTGCGCGCGTTCCGCGCCGGCGACGATGCGACGCCGATCGTGCTAATGGGCTATTACAACCCGATCTATGTCTACGGCGTCGATCGGTTCCTTGCCGAAGCGAAGGACGCCGGCGTCGACGGGCTGATCGTGGTCGACCTGCCGCCGGAGGAAGACGAGGAACTCTGTCTGCCGGCGTTGAAGGCCGGTCTCAACTTCATCCGTCTGGCGACTCCGACGACGGACGACGCGCGGTTGCCGGCGGTGCTCGCGAACACGTCGGGCTTTGTCTATTACGTCTCCGTGACCGGGATTACCGGCACGGCGGCGCCCGATGCGAGCCGGGTGACCGAGGCGGTGGCACGTATCAAGCGCCACACGGCGCTGCCGGTCGCAGTCGGCTTCGGCGTCAAGACCGCCGTGCAGGCGGCGGCGATCGCGCGTGGTGCCGACGCCGTCGTGGTCGGCTCGGCCCTGGTGGAGGCGGTCCGCGCCAGCCTCGACGGCGCGGGCCAGGCAGGTCCGCAGACGGTCGCGGCGGTGAGCGATCTGGTGGCCAAGCTCGCCGAAGGGGTACGCGGCGCCCGTGCCCAGGCGGCGGAGTGACGCCGCGAAACAGCCGCAGCTGCGGTCGCGGCCGGCAATGACCATCTAAGCAGCGTGTGCATGCGTTTGCGTCTCGAAAGGCAGGTCCCATGAACTGGATCTCGAGCGTCGTCCGTCCCAAGATCCGGGGCTTCCTGCGCCGCGAGGTGCCGGAGAATCTCTGGGTCAAGTGCCCCGATACCGGGCAGATGGTGTTCTACAAGGACCTGGAGGCGAACCAGTTCGTCATTCCCGGCTCGAATTACCACATGCGCATGGGCGCGGTGGCGCGGCTCAAGTCGCTGTTCGACGACGGCGTCTACGAAGACATTCCGCTACCCGAGGTCGCCGTCGATCCGCTGAAGTTCCGCGACGAGCGGCGCTATGTCGACCGCTTGAAGGACGCCAGGACCAAGACGGCGATGGCGGATGCGATCAAGCTCGGTCACGGCCTGCTCGAAGGCCTGCCGGTCACGGCCGCGGTGCAGGATTTCGACTTCATGGGCGGATCGCTCGGCATGGCCGCGGGCGAAGCGGTCGTGAAAGGCCTGGAAACCGCAGCAGACCGCGGCACGCCGTTCATCATGTTCGCGGCGTCCGGCGGCGCGCGCATGCAGGAAGGCATTCTGTCGCTGATGCAATTGCCGCGCACGACCGTCGGCGTGCAGATGCTCCGGGAAGCCAAGCAGCCCTACATCGTCGTGCTGACCAACCCGACGACGGGCGGTGTCACCGCGTCCTACGCGATGCTCGGCGACGTGCATATCGCCGAACCGGGCGCGTTGATCGGCTTCGCCGGACCGCGCGTGATCGAGCAGACCATCCGAGAGAAACTGCCGGACGGCTTTCAGCGTGCCGAGTATCTGCGCGAGCACGGCATGGTCGACATGGTCGTGCATCGTCACGACCTGCGGCCGACCTTGGCGCGGCTGTGCCGGCTGCTGACGAAGGCGCCGGCGAGCGAGGCGGTCGCGGCGGCGGTGCCGGAGTTGGTGCCGAGCGAGGACTGAGAATGCGCCTGCGGAGCGAGCGCGCGAGGTCCTGAGATGACGCCGATCGATGCGATGATCGCGCGGCTGTTCGCGCTGCACCCGAAAAAGATCGATCTTTCGCTCGATCGGATGTGGCGCATCCTCGAGCGGCTCGGCAATCCGCAGAACAAGCTGCCACCGGTGATCCACGTGGCCGGCACCAACGGCAAGGGATCGACGGTTGCGTTCATGCGCGCGATCCTCGAAGCGGCCGGCAAGGGCGTTCACGTCTACACCTCGCCCAATCTGGTGCGTGTGAACGAGCGGTTCCGTTTGGCGGCGCCGGGCGGCGGACAGCTTGTCGCCGATGCCACCCTCGTCGAGGCGCTTAGCGAATGCGAACGTGCCAATGACGGCGACCCGATCACCGTTTTCGAGATCACCACCGCGGCCGGACTGCTGCTGTTCTCGCAGCATCCCGCGGACGTGCTCCTGCTCGAAGTGGGCCTCGGCGGCCGCCTCGACGCCACCAACGTGGTCGAGCGCCCGATCGCCACGGTGATCACGCCGGTGTCGCAGGATCATGCCGAACATCTCGGCGAAGGCGTCGCGACGATCGCGTTCGAGAAGGCCGGCATCCTCAAGCGGAACGTGACCGGCGTGATCGGCCCGCAGCCCGCGGAAGCGTTCGACGTCATCGTCCGCCAAGCGGCGGCGGTACGGGCGCCGCTGCGGCTTGCCGGCGAGCACTGGATGGCGTCAGAGGAACGCGGCCGCCTCGTGTATCAGGACGAGGACGGGCTCCTCGACCTGCCGGCGCCGCGACTCTACGGCCGGCACCAGTTCGACAATGCCGGCGCGGCGATCGCCACCTTGCGCAGCCTGCGTGACTGGAAGATCCCGCAGCAGGCTTTCGAGGCCGGCCTCACGCTGGTCGACTGGCCGGCGCGGATGCAACGGCTGGCACAGGGCAACCTCGCCGCCTTAGCGCCGGCGGGCAGCGAGTTGTGGCTCGACGGCGGCCACAATCCCGATGGCGGGCGCGCGATCGCAGCGGCGCTGGCCGATCTCGAAGAGCGGGTGTCGCGGCCGCTGGTGCTGGTGGTCGGGATGCTCGCGACCAAGGACAGCGGCGGGTTTCTCAAGCATTTCGCGGGACTCGCACGCCGGGTGATCGCGGTGCCGATCCGGCAGCAGGAAAAGGTGCAGCCGCCGGACGCGATTGCCGAGGCGGCGCGGCAGGCGGGCATTCCGTCGGAAACCGCCGATTCGATCGAGGCGGCACTGACCGCCGTGGGGGAATTGTCGCTGGATCCGGCACCGCGGATCCTGATCACCGGTTCGCTCTATCTCGCCGGCGAAGTGCTGGCCGCGAACGGTACGCCGCCGGCCTGAGCCTGCACGCGCCGTCTCGGCGCCGGATCGGCGCCAGAGCCGGGCGGCCGCCAACATCTCTCTGATCATCCTCTCGTTCACATCGCCGCTGCACGCGAAGCGTACCAGCGACACGGGGTGAATGATGCCGACGTGCCTTCGATGTATACTCACCAGTCGATATACGTGGCGGGAGCGCGAGAAATGGATACGACACGCGACCGGATCATCGCGGCGGCGGTGAAGCTGTTCTATGCGCAGGGAATCAGGGACGTCAGCGTGGACGCTGTGGCGGCCAAGGCCGGCGTCACCAAGCGGACCTTCTATTATCATTTCCGCAGCAAGGACGATCTGGTCGCCGCCTATCTGGAACGTCGCGACCAGCCCAATCTGGCCTATTTCATGCGTTGGTTCGCCGAGACCGAGGGCAGCGTCGCGGCGAAGGTGGAAGGGATCTTTCGCAACCTCGCGCGTTCCGCACGAAGCGCGAAATGGAAGGGCTGCGGCTATCTGCGGACGACGGCGGAACTCGTCAACATGCCCGGCCATCCGGCGATGAAGGCGGCCGCTGCGCACAAGAAGAAGGTCGAGGACTGGCTGCGTACGACATTCGAAACCGCACACCTCGCCGATGCGGCGCAGCTGGCGCGCCAGGTCATGCTGCTGCTTGACGGCTCGTTCGCGGTGGTGCTGCTGCATCGCGACGCCGCCTATATGGAGGCGGCCGGCGCGGCCGCTGCGACGCTGATCGAGACCGCGGGCAAGAAGCATCGTTCAGCGGCGGCGCGCGGCCAGAGCCGGGCGCGCTAGCGCAGCAGGCCAAGCAGATTGCCGCGCGGCTGCGCGAGTTGATCCATGGTGCATTGCCGCGGCGCCTTGTCGGGGCGGAAGCGCAGCAACTTGGTGCCGTGGCGAAAGCGGCCGCCGGTGAAATGGTCGTAGCAGACCTCGACGACGAGCTTCGCCTTCAAGGCCTGCCATTCGGCCGAACGCTTGCTCGACCACCGGCTCGGCCCGCCCGGGGCCTTGCCCGTGAAGCCCGGCCCGCCGACGAGCCGCTCCAGCTTCGCCGTCAACGCGGCCCGCTCGCTCGCCTTGATCGACGACGTGAAGCCGACATGGTGCAGCAGGCCCACGTCGTCATAGAGGCCGAGCAGCAGCGACCCCACCACCTTCTTGCCTTCGCCATAGCGGAATCCGCCGACAACGCAGTCGATGGTGCGCAGCGTCTTGATCTTCTCCATCCCGGCGCGCTCGCCCGAGCGGTAGGGCTGATCGACGCGCTTGGCGATGAGGCCATCGAGGGTGCTGCCGACATTCGCCAGCCAGTCCTTTGCTTCGGCGAGCTTCGTCGTGGCCGGAGACAGGCGGATCGTCTCACCGCGGAACTGCGCCGTCGCGAAACGCTCCAGCGCCTTGCGCCGTGTCGCGAGCGGTTCGCCCACCAGGGCGTGTTTGCCTTCGGCGAGGAGGTCGAACACCACGACGATGGCCGGCGTTTCCTTCGCCAGGCGCGCGACACGGCTGGCGGCCGGGTGAATGCGCTGCAGCAGCGCATCGAAGGAAAAGGCCGGGCCGTCGGGAACGGCGATCTCCCCGTCCAGCACGAAGGCCTTGGCGCGGACGGCGCGGATCGCGGCGACGAGTTCGGGAAAGTAGCGCGTCAGCGGCTGGCCCGATTTCGACTGCAGGGCGACGTCATCGCCGTCACGGAAGACGAGACAGCGGAAGCCGTCCCATTTCGGTTCGTACTGCCACTCAGGCCCGGCCGGCACGGCCGCGACGGCGCGGGCTTCCATGGGCGGGTAGGGCGAGGTCAACGGCAGCGTCATGGAGCCTCCTCAGGGCGCCTCGACCGCGGCCCCGCCTCCATAACGCAAACGGCCGGCGCAGGGCCGGCCGTTTCGTGAATATTTCCGCGCGGCTCAAACCGCCGCAGTGATCCACTGTTCGAGCTTCTGCTTCGGCGCGGCGCCGACCTGGCGCGAAGCCAGTTCGCCGTTCTTGAACAGCATCAGGGTCGGAATGGACATGATGCCGTACTTGGCGGCCGTCGCCGGGTTCTCGTCGACATTGAGCTTGACGATCTTCACCTTGTCGCCGAGCGAGCCTGCAATCTCCTCGAGGGCCGGCGCGATCATGCGGCAGGGGCCGCACCATTCGGCCCAGAAGTCCACCACCACCGGTTCGTTGGCCTTCAGGACCTCCGTCTCGAAGGTCGCGTCGGAGACCTTGGCAACGCCCATGGAACACCTCGCAAGAAAAATCTGGGCGCATCCGGCGCCCGCGGCTCTCGGGGCTGAACCTAGGGAGGGGCCCGGAGAGCGTCAAGGCACCATCACGCGCAGGTGACAGGACACGTCCGCAGGGCAGCGCAATTCAGATGCCGAGGCGCAGGCCGGCGGCGTCGAGCGCCGCGGCGGGAAGCTCCATCAGGTCCGGTACTTCGGTCCATATCAGCGCAGCGCGCACGGCGCGATCGGGGTACAGCTTTCGCAGGACCGCGCGATAGAGCGCGAGCTGTGCGACATAGTTCGCCGGAACGTCGGCGAGTTCGCGCGGCGGCGGACGATTGCTCTTGTAGTCCGCGATCAACACGAATTCAGGCGTGATCACGAGGCGGTCCACCTGGCCGGACACATGAAGCGCCGGCCGCGCGGCGCCGCGCGCGAGCCGGCCGACGATCGGCACCTCGGCGCGGCTGCCCGGCGCGAACAGCAAGCGGAAAGCAGGATCGGCGAGCACAGCGAAGACCTGCGCCGCCAGCCCGGCGCGGACGGCAGCATCGAGATCCGCGCCGGCGCGTTCCAGGTAGCGCGCGGCCGCCGCCTGCCGCTGTTCCGGCTGCAGATCCGGCAGGACCTGCAGCAGGCGGTGAACGAGGACGCCACGGCGCAGGGCGTCGGCGCGGCCGCCCCCCGAACCTGCTGCGATACCGTCTTCTGCCCCGGAAGGCTGCACGGCCAGAACGGGCGGCGCTTCGCGGGGCGCCGGCCGGGCGAGCCAATCCGGCAGTGTGGTGTCCGGTGCAGGAGCAGACGTCTCCGGTGCCGAGACAGAAGCGGGGCGGGGCGGGTTTTTGCGCCAGCACAGCACCTCGCCGTCGCCGTCGATCGCCGGTTCGGCAACTGCGCCCGGCGCGAGCGCGTCATGGACGAGGTCGTACCAGCAGCCATCCGGACGCTTGTTGCGTCCCTGCGCGCCGCAGACGATCAGGCGGTCCTCGGCACGCGTCATGGCGACGTAGAGGAGACGGCGATGTTCGTCCTCGGCGGCGCGGCGCGCCGCCTCGCGTGCGGCTGCGACCGCAGGCGGATCGGTGTCCTTGCGACCGATCCAGACGAGGCGATCGGGCAGACCGCCACCAGCCGGCAGGCGCAGCAGCCGCGGGTCGCGGGGGCCGGCCGGGCGCGTCGTCGTGTCGGCGAGGATGACGATCGGTGCTTCGAGCCCCTTGGCGCCGTGGGCAGTCATCACCCGCACCTCATCGCGGCCCATTTCCATGTCGCGCTTCACATCGGCGCAGGAGGCGCGGAGCCAGGCAACGAAGCCCTGCAGCGACGGGGTCTCGCGGCGCTCGTAGTCGAGCGCCAGTGCCAGAAATTCATCAAGCGCATCCGCGGCTTCGATCCCGAGCCGCGCCAAAATGCGGCGACGACCGCCACCGGCTCCGAGAAGCCGCGCGTAGAAGGCAAACGGCGTGTCGTGCCGGGCCGCCTGCGCCAGCGCGGCGAGCTCGCCGTCGGCCTCGGCGAAGCGCGGGTCGTCGCCGGCGCGTGCAGCCAGCGCCGCGCGCAAGGTGCCGCGCCGGTTGTGTGCCAGCGTGAACAGCTGATCGTCGTCAAAACCGAAAAGCGGGCTCTTCAGCACGGTCGCCAGCGCGAGATCGTCCGCCGGCAGCAGCAAAGCATCGGCCAGCGCCATCAAATCCATGATGGCGATGTGCTCCGTGAGAACCAGGCGATCGGCTCCCGCGACCGGCACGCGTTCGTCCTTGAGCGCGCGAATGATCGCTTCGAACAAGGCGCCGCGCTGGCGCACGAGAATGAGAACGTCGCCGGCCCGCATCGGCCGACCGGTCGCGGCCACCGTCTCGCCGCGCGCGATCTGCAGGCGGACCGTAGTGGCGATCCGGCGCGCCAGACGCACCACCGGACTGGTCTCGGTCAACTCATCGAACGGCGCATCCCAGCCCTCGATGGTCCGCCGCTCGGACGCTTCGATCAGCGGCCAGATCTCGACCACACCGGGCGCTTGCGCCCGCACGGCCTGGTGCACCGTCGGCACTGGATCGTCGGCCAGGCCGCGATAGGCTTCGCTGCGGCTGAAGACCATGTCGACGGCGCCGAGCACGTCGGGCGCCGAGCGGAACGAGTAGCTGAAGCGCAGGTCGCGAAAGATGAGATCGCCATCTTCGTGTGCGCGGCGGAAGTGCCGGCGCATCGCGGCGAATTCATGCGGGGCGGCATCCTGGAACGAGAAGATCGACTGCTTCTCGTCACCGACCGCGAAGATCGTCCGGCGCGTCCCGCGCGCGCCTTCGCCGGCCGTGAACTCGGACACCAGGCGCTTGACGATCTGCCACTGCTTCGGGCTCGTGTCCTGGGCTTCGTCGATCAGCACGTGATCGATGCCGAGATCGAGCTTGTAGTGAACCCAAGCGGCCGCGACGTTGTCGAGAAGGCCCAGCGTCTTGTCGATCAGATCGTCGTAATCGAGCAGGCCGCGGCGATCCTTCTCGCGGCGATAACGGGCGATCACGGCCGTCGCAATGGTGAGCAACGCCGCGGTCCGGTCCCGCGCCGCGACGGCGTGGCGGCGCGCACAGAGCGGACCGAGACGCTCCTGCTCCGCCTGCAGGCGCGGACCGAGGTCCGGCGCGATCTTATCGATCGCCTGGGTGGCGAGGCGCTGGCGCAATCCCTTCTCGGTGAAGAAAACGTCGAGATAGCAGTCGAGCCGCTCGGCACCGTCCGTCGCAAGCGCATTGCGGAGCCGCTCGGCCTGCTTGCGATCGTTGGTCGATCCCAGCGCCAGGGTGGCGGCGACGGCCTCCCATTCGGAGAGCGGAAGAAGAGGGCCGTCCATCATATCGCGCTCGACGGAGCCGAGCGTGTCGTGCGGCTCCAGTCCAAGCGTGCGGCCGAGCGCGGCGATCGCCCCCTCGATGCCGCCGTCGGCCTCGATCCAGGCGAAGATCGCGTCGCGCTCGCGCATCGCCTCGCGGACGATGTCGGCGAAGGTCGAGTCAGCGGCGGCCGGGATCGCCGTCGCAAGCGCGCGGCCGAGCGCGCTGTCGGGCGCCGCTGCGGCCTCGAGCAGCACTTCCAGACGCAAGCGATCGATCAGCTCGCTCTCGGTCGCCTCCTCGAGCACCGCAAAAGGCGCGGCGACATCGGCCTCGAACGGAAACTGATGCAGCAGCCGGGTGCAGAACGCGTGGATGGTCTGCACCTTGAGTCCGCCCGGGGTGTCGAGCGCACGGGCGAACAGGCGCCGCGCGCGCAGCCGCCGTTGCGGATCTGGCGCGCGTCCATCGATCTTGGCGATCTCCGCGTCGAGCGCGTCATCGTCCAGCGCGGTCCAGGCCGCGAGCGTGCCGAAGACGCGGTTCGCCATGTTGGCGGCCGCAGCCTTCGTGTAGGTGAGGCAGAGGATCTTGGCAGGGTCGCAGCCCGCCAGCATCAGGCGAATCACCCGCTGCGCGAGAACGTGGGTCTTGCCCGAACCGGCATTGGCCGAGACCCAGGCGGACACATCGGGGTCGGACGCTTCGATCTGGACCCGAATGACGTCGGCGGGAATCGGGAAGGCGGGCTTCATGACACAGCCTCGCCGCTGTCGACCGCACCGCCGGTGACGGACCATTCCTTGATCCGGGCGAGGTGGTCGTAGTCGCCGTAGCCGGTCGACCACATCGGCGAAACCAGCGAGCGATACGGCGTCGCCTCATCCTCGAAGCGCGCCAGCACGCCCCGCAGGCGATCCAGTG
>Ga0164243_10014275_pt1 | contig 11080 bp, 9 predicted proteins | sample OricompcompostOP_FD_108781 | JGI IMG/M metagenome (GOLD analysis project Ga0164243, IMG submission 108781) | Organic Plus compost microbial communities from Emeryville, California, USA - Original compost - Organic plus compost (OP) | ecosystem: Engineered > Solid waste > Mixed feedstock >... | reverse complement strand
CCTTACGATCCGACGCGCAAGCGCCTGGCGGTGCAGTCGAGCGTCGGCACGATCGATATAACGGGCTCGGTGTCCGGCGGTACGTTGGGCGGCCTGCTCAGCTTCCGCTCGGAAATGCTGGATCCGGCGCGCAATACCATCGGCAAGATCAGCGTCGCGCTCGCCGATGTGATGAACGAGCAGCACAACGCCGGCATGGATCTGAACGGCAACATGGGCGGAGACTTTTTCTCCGTCGGCGATGTTGTAGTCCGCGGGCACGTCAACAACACAGGCAACGCCAGCGCGACCGTCACGCGTACCGACACAGGCGCGTTGACCAACACTGATTACATTCTCACGAACACTGCGGGCGGCTGGACCCTGCGCCGCGCCGACAACGGTGCCACGGTGCCGATGACCGGTACTGGCACGGCGGGCGATCCATTCGTGGTCGATGGCATGTCCATCGTCGTGAGCGGCACAGCGAACGTCGGCGACAGCCTGAAGATCATGCCGACCTCGGGCGCGGTGAGCTCGATGCAGGTGTTGATCACCGATCCATCCGAGATCGCGGCCGCCGCACCGATTCGCGCGCAGGCAACTGCGGGCAACCAGGGCAATGCCACGATCAGCGCAGGCGAGGTGTTGAATCCCACCAACCCGGCGCTGCGCACCTCGGCGACGATCACCTTCACCAGCGCCACGACCTACACGATCAGCGGCGATCCCACTGTTTACACGTACACGCCAGGCTCGAACATCGACGCCAACGGCTGGCGCGTGCAGATCAACGGCACGCCCGTGGCAGGCGATTCCTTTACGGTCGGCGACAACAGCAACGGCACCGGCGACAACCGCAACATGCTGCTGCTGGCCGGTCTCATGAACGAGCCGGTGATGGACAACGGCACCACGTCGCTGTCGCAAGGCATCGGCAAGTTCGTCGGCGACATCGGCGTCAAGACCAATCAGGCTCAAGTGACAGCTGCCGCGCAGAAGGTCGTGGCCGAGGAAGCGCAGGATGCCATGCAGTCGGTGTCCGGCGTCAACCTCGATGAGGAAGCTGCCAACCTGCTGCGTTATCAGCAGGCTTACATGGCCATCTCGCAAATGATCCGAGTCGCGGACAGCTGCTTCCAGTCCGTGCTCGATGCCACCCGCGGGTGAGCCCGGATGCCTTTTTGAAGACACTCAACGTGTCTTCAAACCGGGCGAACGCCGGTACACGGATGTAACGGCTGGCTAACGTTCCAGGGATGGCTGCTTGAGAAGAGGTTTGAACATGCGCATGTCCACTCTCGGCTTTTCGATGGGCTCGCTCAGCGCGATGCTGGAACAGCAGTCGGCGCTTGCGAAGCTGCAGAACCAGATGGCGCTCGGTCTGCGAGTCATCACACCGGCGGACGATCCGATTGCTTACGTGCACATCCAGGAGCTGCAGCGCTCGCAGGCCGAGTCCGAGCAGTTCGCAAAGAACAGCACCATCGCGAAGAATCGTCTGAGCCTGGAAGAGCAGGCGTTCGTCGATACCGCGAACGTCATGACGCGCGTGCGCGAACTGGTGGTGCGGGCGGGCAATACGGCGACTTTGAGCAATGCCGATCGCGAATCGATTGCGACCGAGCTGGCGCAGCGCCTGGACGAGCTGCAGGCCATCGCCAACCGCCAGGACGGCAACGGCGAATTTTTGTTCTCGGGCTACTCGACCCGCACGCAGCCGTTCTCCGGCGGCAGCGGCACCCCGATCAACTACGTGGCCGACCAGGGCGCGCGGCAGCTGCAGATCTCCAGCACGCAACGCATTGCCGACAGTCACAACGGCTATGAAGTGTTCGTGAACATTCCCGAAGGCAATGGCACGTTCTCGACGGCCGTGAACATGAGCAACACCGGCTCGGGCGCCATCGACGTGGGCTCGGTGGTCGATCGGCCCAGCTGGGTGCCGGACGATTACACCATCACGTTCACCTCGCCGACCGAGTATGAAATCACCGATGGCGCCACTCCGGCGAACGTGGTCCAGACCGGAACATATGCCGCAGGCAGCGCAATCACATTCAATGGCGTGAGTGTCACCATCACCGGCGCGCCCGCGGCCGGCGACACGTTCACCGTCAATCGCAGTCGTAACGAGAGCATCTTCGAGACGATTGGAAACATCGTCGACGTGCTCAGGCTGCCGGCCGGCGATGCAACATCGAATGCCAAGTTGTCCTCGTCGCTGCAGGGCGCCCTGCAGCAGCTGGATCAAGCGACCGATCATTTCCTCGGGGTGCGCGCGCAAGTGGGCGTTCGGCTGGCATCGATCGACGCCGCCGATGCGACGCGCGAAGCGATGGATATCGATACCGCGAGCGCGCTATCAGATCTGCGCGATCTGGACTATGCGCAGGCGCTCACAAAAATGAACCAGCAGCTGGTGGGGTTGCAGGCGGCGCAGCTGTCCTACAGCAAGATCTCCAACCTGTCGCTCTTCAATTACCTGCGTTAGTGCCGGGCCGTCATCGGAAGGGGCCTCGGCCGCTTTCGATCCTGAATCAGACGGCTGCTGCGCGGGCTTTTTACCCTTTGCGCGGCACTGTTAACAGTCTGTCCGTGACCGAGTCCTCAGTTTGCAGCGATATGGGAACACCCACTCAAGTTCCCTCCAGGCGCACCGATACAGGACTCGAACAGCAGTCCGGCGCACATCACGCCGTAAGTGCTGAGAGCAAGCCAGAGGACAGGGGTCCCGCGGCAAGGTAATCACCAGGAGTTAGATTCATGGCACTTGTTATCAACACGAACGTGATGTCGCTGAACGCTCAGCGTAACCTGTCGACATCCGCCAACCAGTTGGCGACCTCCCTGCAGCGCCTGTCTTCCGGTCTGCGCATCAACAGCGCGAAGGACGACGCCGCCGGTCTCGCCATTTCCGAACGTCTGACCTCGCAGATCAACGGCCTCACGGTCGCTGCTCGTAACGCGAACGACGGTATCTCGCTGGCGCAGACGGCCGAAGGCGACCTCGCCCAGATCGGCAACAACCTGCAGCGTATGCGCGAGCTGGCGGTGCAGTCCGCCAACGCGTCCAACAGCGCCTCCGACCGCGATGCGTTGAACGCCGAAGTGCAGCAGCTGGTCGAAGAAATCGACCGCGTCGCGCAGGCTTCCGCCTTCAACGGCGTGAAGCTGCTGGACGGTTCGTTCAGCGCCCAGACCTTCCAGGTCGGCGCGAATGCGACCGCCACCGACCAGATCACGGTCGCCTCGATCGCCAATGCCCGTTCGAGCGCGCTGGGTGCGTTCAACGGCTTCCAGGCGAACAACCAGGTCTTCACCACTGCCGGCACGTTCTCCATCGACACCGGCGGTGGCGCAGTGGAAATTGGGGGCGGTGCGTCGTTTTCGGATACGAAAGCGCTCGTGAATGCGATCAACTCGCAGGGCATCACCGGCCTGACCGCGCATGCCGACGCTACCACTGGCACCGGTACTCTGACGGGCGCTGGCACCGTGACCGCGGCTGGTACCTCGACGTTCACCCTCAACGGCATCCAGATCTCGGTCTCTACCTCGGCGAGCGATGCCAGCAACATTGCCAATACGGTCACCGCGATCAACGCGCAGTCCGCTGCTACGGGCGTGACGGCGACGGACACCGGCACGGGCCTGCGGTTGACGGCTGCCGATGGTCGTAACATCACGATTGCGAACTTCACGGGTGACAGCGGTGCGACTCTGGGCAATCTCGGCCTGGAAGGCCTGGACACCACCACCCGCGCGACGTTCGACATCAGCTACGTTGCTCCGAATGACGTGACGGGAATCACTTTCGGCGGCACGGCGGTCACCGATCTGGGTACTGCCGAGAACGAAGTGACGCAGACCGGCACGGCCATCTCCGCCATCAACGTGTCGACTGCCGAGAACGCGCGTAACGCGCTCGCCTCGATCGACGCCGCGCTGAGCCAGATCAGCGGCGCGCGCGCTTCGCTCGGTGCTACGCAGAACCGCTTCCAGTCGGTCGTCGCCTCGCTGCAGACCACTGCCGAGAACTTGACTGCTTCGCGCAGCCGAATCCAGGACGCGGACTTCGCGTCTGAAACGGCCGCCATGACCAAGGCCCAGATCCTGCAGCAGGCGGGTACGGCGATGGTCGCGCAGGCGAACTCGGCTCCGCAGAACGTGCTCTCGCTGCTGCGCGGTTGATGAGTGATCGATGAACAGGCTTGACGCAAGTCAGGTCGAAGCGGGCGGGGAGATCGCAAGATCTCCCCGCTCGCCGTCATTTCCGCAGCCGACCACGGCTGCCGAAGTGGTGCATGTGCAAGGGGCGGCGCAGAACTTGGGCGGCGAGGCGCCCGCCGGTCCGATCGATCGGACCGTGTAACGAACAAGGAACAGACAATGGCAACTTCAGGTGTGGTGGGCGGCTCGACGATCGATGTGAACAGCCTGGTGTCCCAGCTGGTCGCGGCCGAACGCAAACCGCTGGACGATCAGCTGGCGCGTGCCGTTTCCAAGAACACGCTGAAGATTTCCGCCACCAGTGCCTTGCTGGGCGCGCTGTCTTCATTTCAGACGGCCTTGAATGGGCTGAAGACCACGAACGTATTCAGCGGTCGCTCCACCACCAGCACCAATAAAGACATCGTGACCGCCACCGCCACGGCCACGGCCGCGCCGGGGCGCTACGATATCCAAGTCGAGCGGCTCGCAAGCTCGCAACAGATCTCCTCGACGGCGTTCGCCGGCGGCGCCACCACGGTGGTCGGCACCGGCACCCTGACGTTGTCGCTCGGCGGAACCAGTTTCTCGGTCAACATCGCCGATCCCGCCAACACGCTGGCCGACATTCGCCATGCCATCAACGCGGCGGCCGACAATCCCGGCATCAGCGCGGCGATCGTCAATGCGGCGGACGGCGCGCACCTGGTGCTCACCTCGACCAAGACCGGCGCCGCCAACGCGATTGAAGTGACCCAGACGGGCACGTTGTCGGCACTCGAGTACACGAGCACCAACCAGGCAAACTACACGCAGCTGCGCGCGGCGCAGGATGCGCTGGCGACTGTGGCCGGTTACGAGGTGACCAGCGAAACGAACACTCTGGCGAGCGTGATCGACGGTGTGTCGTTGAACCTGGCCTCGGCTTCGCCGGGTACGACCGTCAGCATCGAAGTGGGCTATGACAAGGCCGCGGCGAAGGACAAGATCAATGCTTTCGTGACTGCGTACAATTCACTGCGCAGCATGATGACGCGCCTCGGCGGCTACGACTCCGCCAGCAAGACCGCCGGCCCGCTGCTCGGCGATTCGATCCTGAGCGGCATCGACGCGGAAATTCGTCGTACGCTGTCCACGCCGGTGACCGAAGCCGGCGCGTTCGCACAGACGCTCTCAGCCATCGGCGTCAATTCCTCGGCGAAGGATGGCACGCTCTCCATCGATGCCAGCAAGCTCGATGAAGCGCTGGCCAACGACTTCGACGGAGTGGCGCGGCTGTTCGGCAATCCCCAGACCGGCGTGGCTGCGAAGCTGCACGCCCAGATCAGCGATCATCTTGCCGATGGTGCCGCCATCGACTCGCGCAGCAAGAGCCTGCAGGACGAGCAGCGCGCGCTGACCAAGAAGAAGGACGATATCGACGTTCGCATGGCGATCGTCAGGCAAACGTACATGAAGCAGTTCACCCGACTCGACACGCTGCTATCGAGCCTGTCCGCGACCTCCGCCTACCTGTCGCAACAGATCGATTCGCTGCCGGGCTGGTCGACGAAGTAACGGTGCAACCGCGGTTTCGGCGCCTCAAGTAAGCACGTCGGGCGCCGTTATCTCCACCAAGGATCGATGGAGCATTCGAGCATGCTGGGTTACGCAAAATCGTCGAATCTGGCCGCCTATCAGAGCGCCGCAGCTCATGGTGGCGTGGCGGCTTCGGACCCGCATCGCTTGATCGTGATGTTGCTGGATGGCGCGCTCGAACGCATCGCAACCGCGCGTGGCTGCATGCAGCGGAACGAGACGTCCGAGAAGGCACGGCTGATCAATCGCGCCATGTCCATCATCGGTGAGCTGCGCAACAGTCTGGATCTGCGCAATGGCGGACAGATCGCCGCCAATCTCGCCGAGCTGTACGACTACATGTGCCGCCGCCTGCTGCTCGCCACCACCGAGAACAAGGTGGAGATGCTCGATGAAATCAGCACGCTCCTGCACGAGATCCGCAATGCCTGGCTGGCGATCGCTCCGGAGGGCCGTGGCCGATGAGCTCGATCACTGCGGATGGCGTCCTGGCGGCGACTCACAAGCTGGTCCAGCAGGCCATGACCGGCCAGTGGCAGGAAGTGCCCAAGACGGTCCAGGAGCGCCGTGAGCTGCTCGACAATCTGTCGGCGTCCGCGTCGCCGCAGGATCGGCACTGGCTGGGCGCGCTCCAGCAGGCGATGGCAGAATCGGATGCGGCCGTGGCGAAGATCGCACCGGCGAACGTATCGACGCACTTTCACAGTCAGCTACAGGCACAGGGAACGGCCGCGGCCGGCGCGCTCGACACGCCCGGCTCGGCTGCGGTGGACAGCATGATGGAGCTGCTCAGACAGAGCAGATAGCTGCTATGTACGAAGGATTGGACACGGTCATTCTGTACGAAGAGCTCGCCTACGAAGACGTGTTGCCGGTGGCATGGAGGCCGCTGCCCGAACCTTTCGATCCCGCCATCGTCGGCAGCTTCGCCGATCGCAACCTGCGCGTCCTGCAGGCGGTCGCCGCGCTCGATGAGCACGGCCAGATCGAAAAGCCCGACGAGAGCTCGCCGCATGCCGCCGACATCCTGCGGCTGGAAATGAAAGTGAATCTGTTGCTGGACATGGTCGGCGCGCTGCTGATCGCCAGCCGTCCGCGCCCCAAGCCGGCCGCCGTGCGTTTCAATGCGCTCGGCGGTGTGTACCAAGGCTCGTCGCCGTTCCCGCCGCTGGGCAACCAGGGCGTGCTCGAGGTCTACCTGCGCGATTGCGTCGCCGATCCGTTGCGGCTGTTCGGCCGCATCGCTTCGGTCACGCCCGATGGCAAGGTCAAGGTGCGCTTCGTGCCGCCGGGGGAGAACATTTCGGACCTGCTCGAGAAGCTCGCGTTCCGCAAGCATCGCCGGCAGGTCGCGGGCGTGCGCCAGCCCAAAAAGTAATCCTTGCCGCCGCTCGGCCGTTGAGTTGGCAAGTGTTGTTACACCACCAAGTGTGACGCGCATCGCACCCCATTTGCGCGCGTTCCAATTTCGTTACTGCCCGGCCGCGGCAAAAGTGCGCGCCAGTGCGCATTTCGTCGCGCTCGACACTCCGGTTCATGCAGCGCCTCCCCGAGCCCGGCGCCAAATTTCTGGCAGCAGTTCACGCACAGGAGGCGTTCAGGGATAGTCTGATAGAGCCCTTCGTCACCACGTCCAGAATGGCTCTCAGGCAGACCAAGAAACACGCGTTTCGGCGCGAGGCATAAGAATGCATTTGAACGACACCCAGGCTAGGAGCCTGACCATCCAGCAAGCCGTCGTCTATGACAGCGATACTGGGAGGGCAGAAAAAGTCGCGGAAGTTTTGCGTGAACTGAGTCTCGAACCGCTGCTCATCGATCATTGCGCGCTGATGCGCGCCATGATCCAGACCCCGAACAATCCGCCCGCGCTGCTGGTCGGCGATGTCGCCGACTGCGACTGGGTCGAGCTGGGTGCCGCCTTGCGCGAGCAGCTGAGCGACATCCCGGTGGTCGCGTACGGTTCGGCGTCGGTGGCGGATCAATTGATCGCCGCGGTCGGCGCGGCGCGTGTGCGCCGTCTCACATTTCCGTTCAAGCCCGCAGCGCTCGGCACGGCCTTGCGCATGCCTGCACAACCCACCCCGGCCGAGATCGGCGATGTCGCCATGCCCACGGGCAGCTCGGCCGCGATTCGCGATGTCACGCGCCTGATTCGCCAGGTCGCCGCTCACGACTCCAGCGTGCTGATCCTGGGCGAGTCGGGCACCGGCAAGGAGCTGGCGGCTCGTGCCGTTCACGACGCGAGTCCGCGTCGCCAACGTCCGTTCGTAGCCATCAACTGCGGTGCCATCCCGGCGGAGCTGCTGGAGAGCGAGCTGTTCGGACACGAGAAGGGCTCCTTCACCGGTGCCATCGCGGCTCGCAAGGGCCGCTTCGAGATCGCCGAGGGCGGCACGCTGTTTCTCGACGAGATCGGCGACATGAGCCTGCCCATGCAGGTAAAGCTGCTCCGGGTCCTGCAGGAGCGCGTGTTCGAGCGTGTCGGCAATCACACCCCGATCCGCTGCAACGTGCGCATCATCGCCGCGACTCATCGCAACCTCGAGGAGTCGATCGCGAAGGGCACGTTCCGCGAGGACCTGTTCTATCGCTTGAACGTGTTCCCGATCGAAATGCCGGCACTGCGCACTCGCATCGAAGATCTGGCGATGCTGGTGCGGGACTTCTCCGAGCGCAACGTGGCCGAAGGCCGCGGCCGTGTGGAGCTGACCGCGCGCACGCTCAAAGTGCTGAGCCATTATCCGTGGCCCGGCAACGTGCGCGAGCTCGGCAACCTGATCGAGCGTCTGTCCATCTTGTGTCCGAATCGCTCGGTCGATGTGTCCGATCTGCCGCTGAAATATCGGCCGGCGGACCTGCTGGCGGAGCTGGATCTCAACGCCGATCTGGAATTGCCGGTCGAGACGCTCGAATCGGAGCTGGAAGCGGAGCAGTCATTGGATGAAGACCGCGAGGTCATGTCCATGCTGTCGAGCGAGCCGAGCGAGCACGCGGTCGTGCAGCTGCCGCCGGACGGCATCGACCTGCGCGATCACCTGTTTACGATCGAACGCGATCTGATCCAGCAGGCGCTGACCCGCGCTGGCGGCACGGTCGCGCATGCGGCGCGTCTGCTGAAATTGCGTCGTACCACGCTCGTGGAAAAGCTTCGCAAATTCCACATGCTCAACGAGGCCGCCGCGTCGGAACTTTGACGGACGCGGCTCGCGGCTCGGGCAGCCCGGGTGCTTTGCTGAGCACCAGCCCGAGTCGCAGCGCCGCGCTTGCCGCGGCAAACCTTTGCCGGTGTGATCGGCTCCACAGGATTCGACGGCAAAAGCTCATCCCTGCAGCTCTGGAACAGAACTTGCTCCCTTCCTGGCGGCAACGAGAGATCCGAAGGAATGAGCGCAGTGTCACAAACAGAATTCGACCCGGCGAGCACCGGGCAGGCGGTCAATGACGACGCCGTTGCGGTCTCGTCGAGCGCATCGAATTCCTCCTCCGACGACATGGTGGCGATCGCGGACACCTCGCGACGCTTGGCCGACCTTGCGCGCCGTGTCGCTGCCAGTGACTGCACGGTGCTGATCGCAGGCGAGTCGGGCACCGGCAAGGAAGTGCTGGCGCGTTTCATCCATCGTCATTCGCCTCGCGCCAATCGCGCCTTCGTGGCCGTGAACTGTGCGGCGATTCCGGAAAACATGCTCGAAGCCATTCTGTTCGGCTACGAGAAGGGCTCGTTCACCGGCGCGCACGCCAGCCACGCTGGCAAGTTCGAGCAGGCGCAGGGCGGCACGCTGTTGCTGGATGAAGTGACCGAGATGCCGCTGGGCCTGCAGGCCAAGCTGCTGCGCGTTCTGCAGGAGCGCGAAGTCGAGCGCCTCGGCGGTCGTTCCTCCATTGCTTTGGACGTGCGCGTGCTTGCGACGACGAACCGCAACCTGCGTACCGAAGTCGCCGCCGGTCGTTTTCGTGAAGATCTCTACTATCGTTTGAACGTGTTTCCGCTGCAGACCTCGCCGCTGCGTGAGCGTCGTGACGACGTGCTGCCGCTCGCGATGCGTTTGCTGACGGCCCGCTGCCGCGCCGGCGAGCGCATTCCGGCGCTGAGCGCCGATGCCGCTCATATGTTGTTGCTGTATCCGTGGCCCGGCAACGTCCGCGAGCTCGACAACGTCATGCAGCGTGCGCTGATTCTGGCGAATGGCTCGGTGATTCAACCCGAGCACATCCATCTGGAGATCGAAGGTCTGGATGCGTTGCCGGCCGCGCTGGCCGCGGCGAATCAGACCGTTCGCGATTTCGTGGCTGCCCCGCAGCGTTCGACCGATACGCCGAGAAAGAACGGCACGGCGGAGGGCGGCTTGTCCGATTCGCTGTCCAGCGCCGAGCGCGATTTGATTCTGGACGCTTTGCGTTCGGACAACGGCAATCGTCAGGCCGCCGCCAAGCGTCTCGGCATCAGCCCGCGCACGCTGCGTTACAAATTGCAGCGGCTGCGTGAAGCGGGCTTCGTGGTTCCTGCCGCCTGATACAGCTGGAGTAAGCACCCATGTCCTCATTGCAGATCGACGCCGTGCTCTCGCAGATCCGCGCCATGCAGTCGCAGATCAAGGGTGTCGGCGCCCCGCAGAACGATGTCGCCAAGGTGGCGGGCGTGGAAAGCGCGGTTCAGGCGCCGACCAGCTCGTTCGCGAACGTGTTGAAACAAGGGCTGGATTCGGTCAGCCAGGCGCAGGCGCGCGCCTCGGAGCTGGCGACCAGGTTCGAGCAGGGCGTGCCCGGCGTCGAGCTGCCGCAAGTGATGTTGGAGATGCAAAAGGCCAGTGTTTCCTTTCGCGCGGTCACCGAAGTGCGCAACCGCTTCGTGAGCGCGTACCAGGAAATCATGAACATGCCGATCTAGGCCTGAGCATCAGCCATGAATCTGGAGTCGCCGAATTTTTTATGGAACGTGGGTACGTTCGGAGTGAAGGATGAGCGCTGAAGCAGCAGCATTGCCGTCACCTGCGCCGCAGATGGCGGGTGTGCCGGAACCGTCGACGCCGGCGCAGCCGCCGCGTCCGACGCTCATTCCGCCGGCCTTCAAGCCGCTCGCCCTGCTGATCGGCATTGCAGCCGCCGTGGCTGCGGGTGTCGGCGTCGTGTTGTGGTCGAAGGAGCCGACCTACAGTCTGCTTTACGGCAATCTGGGTCAGCAGGACGCAGCGCAGATCGCGCAGGCGCTCGATACCAACGGCATTCCTTATAAGCTCGAAGGCAGCGGCACCATCACCGTGCCGGCCGACCGTGTGCACGATGCGCGTTTGAAACTCGCCGCTCAGGG
>Ga0164243_10014274_pt1 | contig 11080 bp, 8 predicted proteins | sample OricompcompostOP_FD_108781 | JGI IMG/M metagenome (GOLD analysis project Ga0164243, IMG submission 108781) | Organic Plus compost microbial communities from Emeryville, California, USA - Original compost - Organic plus compost (OP) | ecosystem: Engineered > Solid waste > Mixed feedstock >... | reverse complement strand
CAAGTGACGTAAACTTGCTTTTCATATCCTCCCAGCTCATCGGACGCCCTGGATTCCCAAGCGCCAGCGGCGTGTGCTCCTCGAGCTTTCCGCCACCAGCCATGGAAACCTCAACCGTGGCGGCCCTGAGATCCATGGACGGCGTCGGAACAAGGACGACTCGGGACAGGAGGGATCGGATCTCGCTATCGCTCACCGTCCTGGGCGAGAAATCCTCCTGAGATACGCGATATCCTTTAAGGGCGAGCGCCACACAGAACGCCAAGCTGAACTTACCCTCAAACGGTGACTGCGGGTTCGGCTTTCCCGCGATCTGGATCGACAACGGATTGACGCTCACCGTGATCGCCTCAACGGCGACTTTTCTCCCCAGCTTCGAGTGAATTTGACGACCGGCATCGATTACAGGATGCGTGAGCAGGCACGATGCATAGGGCTTCAGCGTGTTCCGCGTGATTTCCCACCCCTCCGAGAAATCGAGGGCCAAAGGCGCATGGGCGCCATCCTGGACAAGCGCCCGCGCCAGTCCTCCCTCGGGCTCGATCAGGTCGGTGGCGGCTGTAAAGCCGTCCCGGGCGAGCTCCGCGGCCAGCACGCCGTTGAACGCCGCCTTGCCAGCGTGAAAGGGCTTTGCGGGCGTTCCAAACGACTCCGTAAGACCCGCAACTTGCGTTGCGGCAAGGCCGATCGCACGCTTCAGGCGCTCGGCGTCGAGTCCATAAAGAGCACTGGCGGCCACAGCAGCACCGATACACCCGAACACGCCGGTCGAGTGGATGCGGCGCTCGTTAACGGCCACACCGAATCCTCCGCACCCGAGGCGACCGCCAACCTCAAAACCTGCCACGAACGCTTGGACCATCTGTTTCGCGGGCGCTCTGAGATGCGTGCCGACGGCGAAGGCCGCCGCCCAAGTCGGCCCACTGAGATGCGCGATCGAGCCGACATGAGTGTCATCGAAATCCAGGCAATGCGCCATCGTCCCATTGATGAGCGCCGTGGGCGCCGGCGCCATCGTGCCATCCAACAGCACCTGCGCACCGCCCGTCGATCCCCAAAGTGAAACCGCACGCTTCATGGCCTGGATAGGGAGTTCCGGCTCGGCACCGAGTGCAACACCGAACCAGTCAACGATGGCGAAACGGGCGGCCTCGAGCGCCTCTGACGGAAGCTCTTGCGCCATCGTCGCCGAAACGAAATCCGCAATGACATCCGCGTTTCGGGTTTGCACTGCAGCACTCACGCCTTCCTCCTCGTCTGCGGCCGCACCGTACCAGCTTTGACCTCGCGCTTGATCTGATCGCTGTCCTGACCGATCGTCGGGGCCGGCCGCCGATGCCGTACCGTCAACCCGCTCCGGCCGAGCGGATTGGCGAGAACGGGGATGCGGCCTTCCACCGGATGCTCAATCCACTGGACGAGGCCCCGCGCGGTGACGTGCTCGCTGCGAAGCGCCTCGTCGGGCGTGTAGACGGGCAGAATCGGCACGTCATTCGCCTTCGCCCATGCCACGAGCTCGTCGCGATCTCGCGACAGGCAGAACTCTTTGAGCGCTTCTCGGTAGAGGGCCGAGCGATCGCCGTGAACGGTATGACGGTCCTTTGGCGTCTCCTCCGGAGAGATCAGATCGGGACGTCCGATCAGCTCACAGAACGCGCTCCAGATCCGCGTCTCGAGGAGTGACACCGCAACCGCCTTGCCGTCCCGCGTCAGATAGGTGGCATATCGCGGATTGCCGCCCCACAGCTCCATAATGGACGAGACCTCATGACCGCTCGCACGCGCGAGAGCGGCACCCGATATGACATTCGTCATGCTGATCAGGCTGTCAAACATCGAGATATCCAGATAACAGCCTTCCCCCGTTGAGCGTCGACGATGGAGAGCAGCAAGAATGCCGGCGAGCGCATACGCGGCGCCCGCGTAATCGGCGGCCTGGAAGCCTGGCATCGGTGGAACGACGCCGATCTTCTCGCTCACGCCCATAACACCGGTCATCGACTGCACCACAAGATCATGGCCCGGGATTCCAGCGAACGGACCTGTCTGCCCGAAGCCGGTGATGGAGCAATAGATGACATTTGGCCGGAGCCGCCGCGCGGTCTCATAGTCGACTTGCAAGCGCGCAGGAACACCGGTGCGGAATGACTCCACCACGACATCGGCCTCGGCCATCAACTGATGCGCGACATCGCGGTCCTCTGCTTTTGCGAGATCGAGTTCGACACTTCGCTTGTTCAGATTGACGCTATTGAAATACACGCTGCCAACGCGAAAGTTCGGCGGATTATACCGCCCGAGGTCGCCGACGCCAGGCTGCTCGACCTTTATGACGTCGGCGCCAAGATCGCCCAGCATCTGGGTACACCACGGTCCTGGCAACATTCGACTGAAGTCCAGCACCCGAATGCCTTGCAACGCGCCGGTCCGCTCTGAGGTCGGGTCGGCCGTAAGTCTGGCGTCCATCATGGCGTGGCAGCTACCTTTCTGGTGTGTTTGTCCCCAAGCCGGCGTGGCTCAAAGTCGGCTCGGAAGGTAAGTCGCGATGCTGGGGAATGCCGTGAGAAGGCAAACGCCGGCGATCAGAAGAAAGAAGAACGGGAGCGCGGCGCGGGCCACCTCGAAAAGATCTTTCTTCAGCAAACTCTGAATCACAAAGAGATTGAAGCCGACTGGCGGCGTAATCATCGAGATCTCGACGATGATGACGAGGTAAACGCCGAACCAAATTGGATCGAACCCGAACTGCTTCACGGTCGGCAATATGACCGCCGCGGTGAGGAGCACGATCGAGATCCCATCCAAGAAGCAGCCGAGGATCAGAAAAACGACTGTCAGTCCCAACAGAAACGCGTAGGGCGACAGTCCCAGCGAGCCGAGTGCCGCGGCCATGGCCCGCGGAATTCCGGCGAAGCCCATCGCCACCGACAAGAACGCCGCGCCACTCATGATGAACGCGATCATGCAGGAGGTCACCGTCGCGCCGACCAGGCTTGCCCGAAACGATTCCCAGCTTAGTGAGCCGAAAATGAGAGAGAGGAGGAGTGCGCCCAGGACGCCCAGTGCCGCCGCTTCAGTCGGGGTGACCACGCCCGTATAGATCGATCCAATCACCGCGGCGATCAGGAGACCGATCGGAATCATGCGACGCGCGGCCTTGAGGCGCTCCAGGAAGGACACCTGAATGTTTCTTTCGTTCGGGATCAGCGCCGGGGTGATAAGGCTGCGGATCGCGATATAGCCGGAGAACAACCCCGCGATGAGGAGGCCCGGTAATATGCCGGCGATGAAAAGTCTGGCGATCGATACATCCGCCGCGGCCCCATAGACGATCATGATGATCGAAGGCGGTATCAGAAGACCGAGCGTCCCAGCGCCGGCCAATGAGCCAATCGCCAGGCCCGCGGGATAGCCCCGCGCCATTAGCTCTGGCAATGCAATCTTGCCGATGGTCGCACATGTTGCCGTGGACGATCCGGAGACGGCCGCAAAGATGCCGCAGCCGATTACATTGACGTGCAGGAGCCGACCGGGGACGCGAGCCAGCCATGGCGCAAGTCCATGGAACATGTCATCGCTCAAGCGGGTGCGGAACAGAATCTCGCCCATCCAGATGAACAAGGGGAGAGAGGTAACGGTCCACTTTGCACTCTCTCCCCACGCTGTCGTCGCCATGATCAGGCCAATTGTCGACACGTCGCCGAACATTGTCAGCGCCACGATGGCTACGGCCATAAGCGAGAATGCGACCCAGAGACCGCCAAACAGCAAAAGAAACAGGACGATCACGAGGCCGACTGACAGAAGTCCTTCTTGCATTGGTGTTCCCCTCTGCTCTTATCGGCTTTAGTGCCCGAGTTCGTCTTTCCCGACGTAGGTGGGCATGCGTCCCTGTAATGCGTTGACGAGCTCTTCGCCGATAGCAAGCGCGAGCGCAAAAACGCCGACCGTGATGAACGTTTGCGGGATCCACAGCGGGATTGCTAAGACACCCGAGGAGACTTCGTTCAGCGCGTAGGTTTCGACCGTCATCCAAGCAATATAAATGAAGAAGCACACGCAAAGAGCGAGGGCCAAACCGAGCACGGCGATTTCGACCAGCCGGCGTCGGTGGTCGGAAATATTTGCGATCAGGAGAGAGACACGAACATGGCCGCCGGTCCGGAACGTGTAGGCCAGCGCCATAAACGAGGACGTCGCCATGGCGTAGCCGGCGATTTCGGGTGCGGACGGAACCATTATTCCGAACAGCCGCCCGAAGACCTGGGCAAGGACGACGAGGCCGATGAGTACCATCCCCGTCGCCGCCACCATCAGGCAGACACGATAGAACGCATCCAGAAATTCCCGCATGATCATATCCGCCTGAGTTGATTTCGTGATGCGTAGTGTCATCAATCTTTGAGCTGCTTCACGATCTCGGCGCCTTCGGAGCCGGCGCGCTTGACCCAGTCTTGAATCATGCTTTGTCCAACCTTTTGGAGCGCGCGTTGAAGGTCGTCGCTCGGCTGCACGATCGTCACGCCGTTCGCCGCAAGCGTTCTCACCGCCTCAGCGGCTGTCTCCTGGCTGATCTTCCAGCCTCGTTCCTCGGCACGGCGCGCCGCTTCCAGAACGGCCCCCCGGGTCGCCTCATCGAGGCGGCTGAACGCCCGGCGATTCACAATGACGAAATTCTTGTTATGCCAGGCCCGGATATCCGTATAGTACTCGATGTAATCCCAAGATTGCGTGTCGACGCCGGTGATCGGCGACGTGATCATCGTCTCGATCACGCCAGTGGCGAACGCTTGCGGCACTTCGACCTGCTCCACCGTGGTGGGAACGGCGCCAAGACGCTCGGCCAGACGCGACGTGGCCGCGTTGTAGGCTCTCATTTTGAGGCCACGTAGGTCGTCAAGACTCTTGATTGGCTTTCGCGAATAAATGGCGGTGCCAGGCCAGGCGACCGCATACATCAGGATCAAGCCTTCCTTTTCGAACTGCTTCTGGAGAAATGGCCTTTGCGCCATCCAAAGCGCATGTGACCTTTCGTACCCGGTTGCCAGAAACGGGATCGCGTCTGCATCGTAGAGCGCGTTCTCGTTGCCGTACGCCGAGAGAAGCACCTCGCCCGCTTGAATTTGCCCGGAGCTCACCGCACGCTTGATTTCTGGCTGACGGTAAAGCGACATGCCGCTGTGCACGACGATTTCGAGCTTGCCGTTGCTCAGCCGCTTCACTTCGTCGGCAAAGAATTGGACGTTCTTGGTTTGAAAGTTTCCTTCGGAAAACCCTGTTGCCATGTTCCATTTTTCGGCGAGGGCCGGAGGCGCGAACACGGCAGAGATGCCCAGAGCGATCGCTGCGACGAGTGATTGAGATTTCATCTGTTTCCTCCCGATTTGTGCTTGTTATTTTCCGTTGAAGCGTGGCTCTCGCTTCTCAAGAAAGGCGGAGATCCCTTCCCGCTTGTCGTCGGTCGTGTAGATCGAGGTGACGGGCGAGAACTCAAACTCGATAGCAGACGAAAGATCCATCTGCATGCCCCTGCGAACGGCCCGCTTGGCAAACGCGAGACTGATCGGCCCTCTTTTCTCGTAGACAGCGACCATTCGTTTTGCTTCTGCGAGCGCGCCCCCTGCCTCGGTCAGGCGATCAAGGAGGCCAATGCGGAAGGCCTGCTCAGCGTCGATCGGATCCGCGGAGAACAACATGTCCATGGCCCTGCCCGGACCGACGAGGCGCGGCAGTCGTTGCGTCCCACCGAACCCCGCGACCGTGCCAATCCGCGCGCTGGTTATTGCGTAAGACGACCCGCGCGCGCCGACGCGAATGTCGCATGCCATTGCGAGTTCGCAGCCCCCCGTCATGCAGAAGCCCTCGATGGCGGCCAGAACAGGCTTGGACAGACCTTCCAAGAGCGCAAAGAGTCGGTTTGCACGGCCGAAGAACGCGTCTCCATCCGAGATCGTCTTGACCTCGAGCGCCTCGTTCAGATCCGCACCTGCTGAAAAGAAGCGGTCCCCGCCGGTAATGATGATCGCGCGCACACCCGGATCAGCCTCGGCCTGCCGGACGACGTCGCTTATTTCGTCCATGGTCTTCAGGCTGAGCGCGTTGCGTTTCTCAGGACGGTGTAGCGTTACGATAAGAGCTGCGCCGTCTTGCTCGCGTTTGATCGTTTCGTAGGTCATGCGGAGTCCTTAGGTGGAGGCGGCCGGCCGACAATCCGCGGCGGGCGATGGTGCGGTCGACTTTCCTGAAACATCGGACGAGCTCAGGGGCCCAAGAATCGCCGCGTTGTCGCATCCGAGAGCCGGGCCCGGCCGTGCGACAACGGAGGGGGTGCCGAGAAGCCGCAGCGTGGTGGCGAGCGCTGGCCACTCGCCGCGCTCATCGGAGACGGTCAAGTACAACCGCCGCGCCCTTGTCTGCTCGGCGGCCATCATCTCTGCCGGGCTGAGGACCGGGACGACCCGCGCCCCGCACCGCTCCCTCTCCTCGACGAACGCGCACCGCGTGATATCCCGAGCGCCCGTCCTCGAGGCGTCCGGCTCAAACTCGAGCGCGTAGCCGTCTCGGCACGCAACGGCCTGCCAGCCAGCGGCAGAATCAGCCTTCCCGTTCCAAGCTGTCTGCGTGGCCCAAGCGACGATGTCCTGCATGGACAGATCGACTGATTGGCCAACGCCGGTCGCGTCACGCCACTCGAGGGCCGCGAGGACGGACAGGACTGCGATGGCAGCCCCCATAACATCCGCCGTTGAGATGCCTGTTTTCACCGGACTCCCGCCCGAGCGAATGAGATCCATAAGCCCCGACATGGCTTGGACGACGGTGTCGAAGGCAGGACGCCCGGGATACAGACTGTTGGCGCCGAAGCCCGAAATGGCGCAGTACACGAGACGCGGATTAAGCCGCTCAAGGTCGGCTGGGGCAAAGCCCCGCCGCGCAAGCGTCCCCGGCTTAAGATTCTCGATGAGAACGTCCGCGCTTTGCAGCAGTCTTCGCAGAGATCGGCAGCCAGATTCGGTGTTAAGGTCGAGGGTGACGGCGCGCTTGTCTGAGTTATTGACCGTGTAAAAGACGCTCTGGCCGCGATCGATAGGCGGCCACGCTCGAGACGCTTCGCCGTCAGGCGGCTCGACCTTTATCACCTCCGCGCCGATGCTTGCGAGGAAACGGGCCGCCACGGGCGCCGTTGTGTAATGACCGATCTCGATCACGCGCACACCTGAGAGTGGCATCGTCGATGTTCGCTCACGCGCCATGGACGGTGATCGACCACATTCGTTCTTTTTCTTTTGGACAAGGTCTTCAACCGCGGCGCGATCCTCGCCCTGGCGCGGCAGCCGGGTCGGCGAGAGCCCGGGGGTACGGTTCATGGCCAACGGTGAGCCCGGAACAAAGATCACGCCATTGCTGCGGTCCGGATCCGCGACCCTGCAAATCATTCGGCGATAGTCGAGATTGGCTTCGCGCGGGAAACGCTCAATCGGCGCGATCGGGCCGCTCGGGATGGAGGCGGAAGCGAGTGCGTCGACGCATTCGGCAACGCTTCGGCCGCCGACCCAGGACTGCACCTCAGCATCGACCATGGCAACTCGCTTCACGCGGTCCACGGACGTTGCGAAGCGATCATCCGTGGCGAGCTCCGGACGCCCCATGAGCGCACAAAGCCGGCGCCATTGCACATCGCTCCCGGTGCAGATCAGAAGCCAGCCATCCTGCGCCCGGTAGACATTCCAGGGCGCCGACAAGGCGTGGCGATTACCCAGCCGTCTTATGTCGGCCGCCTCTCCCGCGTGAAGCAGGCGGGTCAGAAAGGACGACATCGCCGCAAACGCGCAATCGTGGAGCGCAATATCGATCGGCTGACCGGTTCCGTTGAGGCGACGGCTCCTGACCGCGGCCACCACGGCTCCAGCCGCGTGCATACCCGCGAGATGCTCGACGAGCGGCAAAGCGGTCGCGACCGGCGGCTCGTCCGGCAGGCCCGTGGTGTCGGCCATGCCGGTCAGTGCCTGGATCTCGGCGTCGAGACAGGGCCGCCCGGCCAAGGGGCCGCCCTGCCCAAATGCCGTGACATCACATACGATCTGGTCGGAGCGATGCGATACCAAGCTCTGGAGATCGACGCGATCCGTGTCGCTCGAGGCGATGATGACGTCGGCGCACGCCAGAATGTCTGCAGTCAGCTGTCGGTCGGCCGGGTCGGCCACATTGGGCGCGAAGCTGAGCTTGCCGGCCACGAGTTGCTCCCGGTGGTGCGCCTTTGACACGGGTAGGGAAGACGTCGACTCCACCGCAACAACGGTCGCCCCCAGCTGCGCCAACAGAGAGCCGCAAACGGCCGCCCCGATGCGCGTTCCGATCTCGACCACGCAAAGGCCGTGCAAGACACCTCGGCCGGCTGCCATTTCGCGCCCCTGGACCGACATTGTGGCAATCGTCTACGGGCGAATGGTTGCAGGCGTGGAACGCCGCTTCATTGTGCTCATCATGCGATCCCCCCTTGGTTCAGCGATTTCGTTGACCTAGCGAAATTTCGGCTTTCGCTTCTCGCGAAACGCCTGCCCCGCCTCTTTCGCCTCGTCTGTCCCGTAGTACAAGGCGACCGCGTTGAATCCGAGCTGGGCGATGCCCTTAATGCTCTCGGTATCCGCATTGAAAGAGGCCTTGGCGATGGCGATGGCAGTTGGACTGCGCTCCAGGATCTCGGCGCACCAGCGATCCGTTTCGGCATCGAGTTCGTCATCAGGGACAACCCGATTGACAAGTCCCATCGCGAGGGCCTCCTGGGCGGAATAGCGCCGGCAGAGATACCAAAGCTCACGCGCCTTCTTCTCGCCGATGATACGGGCCAAATAGGCCGTGCCGTATCCTGGATCGACCGATCCCACTTTGGGGCCAACCTGCCCGAACTGCGCACTCTCGCCAGCGATCGTCAGATCGCAGACGGTCGCGAGCGCGTTGCCGCCTCCAATTGCGTATCCGCGCACCTTTGCGATGACCGGTTTCGGCACGTCGCGGATGGCCCCGTGCACCTGCTCGAGCGGGACTCCAATAATCCCGCGGCCTTTGCGCTCTGCCTTCTTGTCCGAGGTATCACCGCCGACGCAGAAGGCGCGATTGCCGGCGCCCGTGAGCACGATCACGCCGATGCTCTTGTTCCAGCCCGCACGCAGGATCGCGTCTGCAATCTCCTCGTACATGCCAACGCGGATGGCGTTCAGCACTTCGGGGCGATTCAACGTGACCGTCGCAACCCCATCCCTCTCCTCGTACAACACGTCTCGATACGTTACACTGTTCATCGTGGACCCCTGTCGCTTGAGCGTCGGAATTAGGATCGATAGGCGGCAATGCCCGTGAGCTCGCGGCCTTCGATGAGCGTGAGTATCTGGTTCGTTCCGTCAGGAACCGTCAGCATCCGGGCATCACGATAAAGCTGCTCAAGCCCCATCTCGCGGCTGAGCCCCATTGCGCCATGCACCTCCATGGCGAGCGAAATTGCGCGCTGACACGCGGCGATCGCGCAACGTTTTGCCATGGCCGAGACTTGGTTGGCTCGCTCTCCGTTATCGATGCACGCGAGCGCGTAGTAGCAGAGCAGTCGGCTCGACGTGACTGCGGCCGAAATGTCGGCGAGCAACTCTTGCACGAGCTGGAAGCCACCAATTGTCCGACCAAACTGGCTGCGGTCTCTCGCGTAGACCAGCGCCGCATCCAACGCCTTCTGCGCGAGATGAACCGCGAAGAGGCCGAAGATCGGACGGTTTGCGAGCCACGTCAGGGTTAGGACGCGCGCCGCATCGCCCGCCTCGCCGAGCGCGTTGGCCTTGGGAACGCGGCACCCCTCGAAGAGCACCTCGGCCAGATGCCCCTGACGCAACCCCAGCATTGGGATTTCCTGCGCCGTGAAAGGTGATTGGTCGCGGTCAATCACCACGCGCATCAAGCGACTTAGGCCCTTTTCGTCCTTTCCGACCGCACAGGTAACATTGATGAGGTCACAGATGCTCGCATTCGTGATCCACATCTTGCGACCCGTGACGATATAGCTATCCCCGTCCTCGACAGCGCGCGTCTTCACGCTTCGTGGATCAGAGCCCACATCCGGCTCTGTGTTCCCCGTGCAGGCAATCTTGCGCGCCGACATGATGTCGGGAAGAAACCGCTCGCGCTGCTCAGGCGTGCTCGCGAGGTAAAGACGAGCGCCCGTCCCCTCATGCGCGATGACAGCCAGGCCGATCGCTGGCGGCAACTGCTCATAAATCAGCCCCATCGTGAGGGCCGACATTCCGGCCCCGCCTGATTCTTCGGGGATGCGGGCCGCGGTAAGGCCCTGATCGGCACAGACCTGAAAGATGCGCCGCATCGGCTCTTTCGGCAGCGGCCGATCGGGGTCATGGGCTGCCAAAATGGGCGCAATGTCCCGCTCGGCCATCTGCCTGGCCGAGTCCTGAATCATGCGTTGTTCGCTCGTGAGCTGAAAGTCCATCAATCCTCCCCCGCGGAATCGCAGGCACCCTGCGGTGGTCCTGACCGCACCGTCGTCGCGCCACTCCGGCATGGACGCGCAAGCCCCTTGCCCACTCCGTCCGTAGCAGCGAACGTGTTCTTCGCGGCGACCTTGCAGGCGTCTGCGCCCCCTGTCAATCGAAAATTATACGCAAGGATGCACTTGTATACATTCTCGCGGGACGCTAAGGTGAGCGCGTTTTCGGAGGGCGACGACCAGTTGTGTCACAAGCGCCCGAGTCAGCTGAGGATTGAGTCACATGTCCGTCGTGAACACCGAGCGCACGCCGCCAGCCTTCATCCAACGCTCCCCGAAAATGCTGATCGATGGCAAGTGGGTGGACGCTGCGTCAGGTCGCACGATCGACGTCGAAAATCCGGCCACCGGCCGGGTTATCGCGACAGTGCCTGCCGGCGAGGCCGAGGATGTCGATCTCGCCGTAAAGGCCGCGCGTCGCAGCTTCGAACAGGGCACTTGGCGCAAGCTCTCGGCGGTTCAGCGTGAGCGCATCTTGTGGCGGCTCTCCGATCTTCTCGAAGCGAATATCGCTGAACTCGTTGAGCTCGAGATTTT
>Ga0164243_10014273_pt1 | contig 11081 bp, 10 predicted proteins | sample OricompcompostOP_FD_108781 | JGI IMG/M metagenome (GOLD analysis project Ga0164243, IMG submission 108781) | Organic Plus compost microbial communities from Emeryville, California, USA - Original compost - Organic plus compost (OP) | ecosystem: Engineered > Solid waste > Mixed feedstock >... | reverse complement strand
GGGTGCAGCCGGGTGAAGCCGCGCACGTGCAGCTCGTAGATCACCGAGTCGGCCCAGGGCGTCTTCGGGCGGCGGTCGTCCTGCCACTCGTCGTCGGGAGCGTCGTCGTGCACGACCACGCCCTTGGGGACGTACGGCGCCGAGTCCCGCTCGTCGCGCACGGTGTCCGCGACATGCTGCTGGGGCCAGTCCCGGACATGGCCGTACACCTCGGGCGGCAGGCCGAAGTCGCCGTCCACCGCGCGCGCGTACGGGTCGAGGAGCAGCTTCGCCGGGTTCCAGCGGGCGCCGGTCCACGGGTCCCAGCGGCCGTGCACCCGGTAGCCGTAGCGCTGCCCGGGCATCACCCCGGGCACGAAGCCGTGCCAGATCTCGTGCGTCAGCTCGGTCAGCCTTGCGCGGGTCTCCTTGCCCCGCTCGTCGAACAGGCACAGCTCCACGGCCTCCGCCCCGCCCGCCCACAGCGCGAAGTTGGTGCCCGCCACCCCGTCCGGGCCCACCCGGAAGCGGGCGCCGAGCGGCACCGGCGTCCCCGGCCACACGGGCACCCCCGGCGCCCTGCCGCGTGCCCCGTTCACCGCGGTGGCCGGGCGCCCCTCCTCAGCGGCGACCGCCCCGGCCACCGCCTCCTGCTCGGCTGCGCTCGACACCTGACGGCCTCCCACGGCTCAGGGACCACACGCGTAAGGGAAGGGGGCCGCGGGCGTCCCGTACCGCGGCTCCCCGTCGCGTCGTCTCCCCACTGTTCTGCCCACCGCGTAGCTCGCACTCACGTTTCCCCAGGGCCGCCCCCGTCGTTGGGGTCTTCGTGAGGCACGTACAAGGGCGCGCGCGGCGCGCGGTGGCCGTGGTGGCCGCCGTACTGACATGGGCGGGACTGCTGGCCGGAGTGGCCGGCTGCACCGAGGACGGCGACGCGGCCGGGCTCGGCCAGCTGCTGAACAAGGCACCGGCGCCCGAGGACGTCATCCGGGTGACACCGGAGGACGGCACCAAGGGCGCGTCCCCGGACGGCCGGCTGCTGGTCCGGGTGCGCAGCGGGCGCCTGGAGTCGGTGCGGGTGGTGAAGTCGCAGGACGCCGAGGAGACCCCGGTGCCCGGGCACATCTCCAAGGACGGCCTGCGCTGGGAGCCGGACGAGCCCCGGCTCGCGCTGGCCGCCCGGTACACGGTCGACGCGGTGGCCCTCGACGGCCACGGACGCCGCAGCGCACGGCACACGACCTTCACCACGTACGTCCCCGAGAAGCGGTTCATCGGCTACGTCACACCCGAGGACCGGGCGACCGTCGGCACCGGGATGATCGTCTCCCTGGAGTTCAACCGCGTGATCGCCCGCCGGGCCGCCGTGGAGCGCGCCGTCCGCGTCACCGCCGAACCGGCCGTGGAGATCCGCCCGCACTGGTTCGGCGCGACCCGCCTGGACTTCCGCCCCGAGCACTACTGGAAGCCCGGCACCCGGGTCACCGTCGCGCTCGATCTGCGGGACGTGGAGGGGGCGCCGGACGTGTACGGCCTCCAGCGCAAGACGTTCTCCTTCACCGTCGGCCGCCACCAGGTCTCCGTCGTGGACGCGGCCCGGCACACCATGGAGGTGCGGCGCGACGGCGCCCTGCTGACGACCGTGCCGGTGACCGCGGGCGCCCCCGCGACGACCACCTACAACGGCAAGATGGTGGTCACCGAGATGCTGGAGCTGACCCGGATGAACGGCGCCACGGTCGGCTTCACGAAGGCCGACGGCAAGGGCGAGTACGACATCCCGGACGTCCCGCACGCCATGCGCCTGACCCGATCGGGCACGTTCCTGCACGGCAACTACTGGGCGGACGCCTCCGTGTTCGGGAACAGCAACGTCAGCCACGGGTGCGTGGGCCTGCGGGACGTCAAGGGAGGCGGCTCCGACACCCCTGCGGGCTGGTTCTTCGACCGCAGCCTCATCGGGGACGTCGTCGAGGTCGTGCACAGCAACGACAAGCAGGTCGCCCCGGACAACGGCCTCGGCGGATGGAACATGGGCTGGAAGGACTGGAAGGCGGGGAGCGCCGTGAAGTAGGCGGCGCACAGCGCCGGGTGGGGCGGCGGGGGGCCGTCCCGCCCGCCCGGCGATGTTGGAACGAAACGGTGACAGACGCACCGACGTCGGCGAGCTGACCTTGTGGTTAATATGCGCCGGTGAGCGCGGTGGACGCGCGGGGGATTGGGGCCTGTGGGGCCCGGGGGAGGGACACGGAATTGAACGTGCGGCCGATATCGGGGGCGTCGGTTGACGCACGCGCGCGGCGCGGACGCAAGGGCATGGCGGCACTGGCCGGAGTGCTGCTGCTGGCGGTCACCGCGTGCGGGGGCGGCGGCGGATCGGACAAGGGCGCGGACGGGGCCAAGGGCGGGGACTCCTCGCAGGCCGAGGTCCGCAAGTCCAGCGCGGAGGTGACGATAGCCCCGAAGGACGGGGCGAAATCCGTCGACACCAGCGGCGCGCTGAAGGTCACCGCGGCCAAGGGCAAGCTGACCGCCGTCGAGGTCAAGGACGCCGAGGGCAACGCGGTCGACGGCGAGATATCCGGCGACGGCGCCAGCTGGACGCCGTCCCGGCATCTCGCCGCCTCCACGAAGTACACCGTGCACGCGGTCGCCAAGGACACCGAGGGTGTCGAGACCACGAAGGACTCCGACTTCACGACGCTCACCCCGAAGGCCACCTTCCTCGGCAGGTTCACCCCCGAGGACGGCTCCACGGTCGGGGTCGGCATGCCGTTCTCCCTCCGTTTCGACCGGGGCATCACCAACCCGGAGGACGTCGAGAAGGCCATCACCATCAAGACCGAACCGGCCGTCGAGGTCGCCGGTCACTGGTTCGGCAACGACCGCCTGGACTTCCGCCCGGAGAAGTACTGGAAGGCCGGCACCAAGGTCACCGTCGACCTCGACCTCGACGGCGTCGAGGGCCGTGACGGCGTCTACGGCAAGCAGGACAAGAAGATCACCTTCACCATCGGCCGCAGCCAGGTCTCCTACGTCGACGTGAAGACCAAGAAGATGAAGGTCACCCGCGACGGCAAGACCATCAGGACGATCCCGGTCACGACGGGCGCGCCCGGCTACGAGACCTGGAACGGCCAGATGGTCATGACCGAGAAGTTCGTCCAGACCCGGATGAACGGCGACACGGTCGGCTACGCCGGCGAGTACGACATCAAGGACGTGCCGCACGCCATCCGCCTGACCGACTCCGGCACCTTCATCCACGGCAACTACTGGTCGGGCGGCGCCTTCGGCAACACCAACGCCAGCCACGGCTGCGTGGGTCTGCGCGACGTCAAGGGCGCCTGGGACAAGAACGCCCCGGCCGCCTGGTTCTACAACCGCTCGATGATCGGCGACGTCGTCGTCGTGAAGAACTCCGCCGACGCCACGGTGGCCCCGGACAACGGCCTGAACGGCTGGAACATGTCCTGGGAGAAGTGGAAGGCGTAACGCCCGGCTGTGACGGCCCGACGGCCCCGGTGCGCACCCGCACCGGGGCCGTTCGCGTTGCCGGGGCGCGGCATGTGACCGACCGCACCCCTCCGCCGCGCGTTAGCCCCCGTTAACCTGCTCGCATGACCGTGAATCTCGAAGTCGCCGAAGGCGTCGGTACCCTCCGTCTCGACCGGCCGCCGATGAACGCGCTGGACGTCGCCACCCAGGACCGGCTCAAGGAGCTCGCCGAGGAGGCGGGCCGCCGTGACGACGTGCGGGCCGTGGTGATCTACGGCGGGGAGAAGGTGTTCGCGGCCGGCGCGGACATCAAGGAGATGCAGGCCATGGACCACACGGCGATGGTCCTGCGCGCCCGCGCCCTCCAGGAGTCGTTCACGGCGGTGGCCCGCATCCCCAAGCCCGTCGTGGCCGCGGTGACCGGCTACGCGCTCGGCGGCGGCTGCGAGCTGGCGCTGTGCGCCGACTTTCGCGTCGCCGCGGACAACGCCAAGCTGGGCCAGCCCGAGATCCTGCTCGGCCTCATCCCGGGCGCGGGCGGCACCCAGCGGCTGGCCCGTCTGGTCGGCCCGTCGAAGGCCAAGGACCTGATCTTCACGGGCCGGATGGTCAAGGCCGAGGAGGCCCGGGAACTCGGCCTGGTGGACCGCGTGGTGGCGGCCGACCAGGTCTACGCCGAGGCGCACGCCTGGGCGGCGAGGCTGGCCCAGGGGCCGGCGCTCGCGCTGCGCGCGGCCAAGGAGTCCGTCGACACGGGCCTGGAGACCGACATCGAGACGGGCCTCGCCGTCGAGCGGAACTGGTTCGCGGGCCTGTTCGCGACCGAGGATCGCGAACGCGGGATGCGCAGCTTCGTCGAGGAGGGTCCCGGCAAGGCGAAGTTCCTCTGACCCGGCCGCGCGGTCCGGTGAAAGTCCGCCGTACCCCTTGCAATTGACACCGTGTCTGACCCGGATCCCTCGATGGGGCGGTTTATGGCAGCCTTAAGGCAGCCTTAAGCGTGCCTTGTCGAGGGAGCCGGTCAAAGGCCACCGAAGGGCCTTCCGCCGCAGCTCAGCGGGGCTGTTGACGGCTCCGAACTGCCTGTGGCATATGCCGATCGACAGTGGCGGAATGACCGCTTCCGGGGGGTGTATTCCGCGGGAACGGCCACGCGGAGCCCCGCGGGCGGCCATGATGGGGGCATGGCGGGGCTGGAGGGTATCGAACAGCCGCGGGGACACAGCCGTGCGGCCGCGGCGCGCTGGTCGCCGGCGGTCGAGGACGAAACTGCCGCGAAGGCACTGGAGTTGTTCGGCAATCCCACGGAGGCCGAAGTTCCGCTGCCGTCCCGCCCCGAATCCGCCGCCACCGCACGCCGGCTGACCCAGACGGTGGTCCTGCGCCAGTGGGCCCTGAGCCCCAGGATGGCCGAGGACGCCGTCCTCCTCGTCTCCGAACTCGTCGGCAACGCCGTCCGTCACACCGGCGCCCGGGTCTTCGGCTTACGGATGCGCCGCCGGCGCGGCTGGATCCGTATCGAGGTCCGCGACCCCTCCCGCGGTCTGCCCTGTCTGATGCCGGTCCAGGAGATGGACGTCAGCGGCCGGGGGCTCTTCCTCGTCGACAAGCTCGCCGACCGCTGGGGCGTGGATCTGCTGCCCCGCGGCAAGACCACCTGGTTCGAGATGAGGGTCACCGAACGCTGAGGCCCGCCCCGCCTCCGCGAACGGATAATCTGACCTGCGGCAAAAAGCCAGCATGACACGACGTGACGCGAGTACACGCGACAAGAGGGGCGGACCGGTGGCGCACATCGACATCGAGGAAGCACGCAAGCAGTTCGAGCGCATCGATGCGGACGGCGACGGCACCATCACCGCCGCCGAGTTCAAGACCGCCCTCGCCCAGGGCGGCGACTGGAACGTCACCGAGTCCGTCGCCGAGGCCATCATCAAGAGCCGCGACCTCAACGGCGACAAGGTGCTGTCCTTCGACGAGTTCTGGGCCTTCCTCAGCAAGTAGGACGGCAGGACCCCGTGAAGGGGCGCCCTCCCCTCGGGGAAGGCGCCCCTTCAGGCGTCACCGGCCCACTCCCGCAGCGCCGCCTTGCTCGGGAAATCCGCGACGTTCGTGTCCAGCGGGTCGTCCGTGTACTGGTGGAAGCGCCACTTCGCCTTGATCCGCGGCTTGCCCTTGGTGACGTAGTCGGCGATCCACAGCCCGTCCCCGGCGTACGACGTCGTGTCGACGTTCAGCCAGTAGTGGCGGTTGCAGTACAGGACCACCCGGTTGTCCGGCCGCTTCTCCTTCAGCAGGCGGATGAACTTGTCCTTCTCCGCGTTGCTCGCGTGCGTGCCCTCGCCGGTGGTCTCCCAGTCGACGGCGAGGATGTCGCCCGCCTTCTCCGGCGCGTGCTTGAGGAAGTAGTCGGCCTGGGCGGTCAGGTTCCCGGGCCACAGGAAGTGGTAGTAGCCGACGACCAGACCCGCGTCACGGCCGTGCTTGGTCTGGGCGGAGAGCTTCGGGTTGACGTACGAACGGCCCTCCGTCGCCTTGACGAAGACGAAGGAGAGGCCGTCGGTGCCGTAGGAGGAGGACTGGTACGCGCTCACGTCGATGCCGCGCAGCATGGGGGACTCCCTGAGGTGCCGTGGGGGGACAGGAGTTGACCTGGCTCATTCCCCACCGTGGCACGGCTGACGCGTCACCGACGTGGAATCGTCAACATTCGATGATGTTCACGGCCAGCCCGCCGCGCGCCGTCTCCTTGTACTTGACGGACATGTCGGCGCCCGTGTCCTTCATGGTCTTGATGACCTTGTCCAGGGACACCTTGTGCGAGCCGTCGCCGCGCATCGCCATCCGGGCCGCCGTGACCGCCTTCACGGCCGCCATGCCGTTGCGCTCGATGCAGGGGATCTGCACAAGGCCCCCGACCGGGTCGCAGGTCAGGCCCAGGTTGTGCTCCATGCCGATCTCGGCGGCGTTCTCCACCTGCTCCGGGGAGCCGCCCAGCACCTCCGCCAGCGCGCCCGCCGCCATCGAGCAGGCCGAGCCGACCTCGCCCTGGCAGCCGACCTCGGCGCCGGAGATCGAGGCGTTCTCCTTGAAGAGCATGCCGATCGCGCCCGCCGCCAGCAGGAAGCGGACCACGCCCTCCTCGTCGGCGCCCGGCACGAAGTTGATGTAGTAGTGCAGGACGGCCGGGATGATGCCGGCCGCGCCGTTCGTCGGGGCGGTGACCACCCGGCCGCCGGCGGCGTTCTCCTCGTTCACGGCCATCGCGTAGAGCGTGATCCACTCCATGGCCAGCGCCTTCGCGTCCCCCTCGGAACGCAGCTTGCGCGCGGTGTTCGCGGCCCGGCGCCGCACCTTCAGCCCGCCGGGCAGGATGCCCTCGCGGGTCATGCCCCGCGACACGCACTCCCGCATCACCCGCCAGATCTCCAGCAGGCCCTCGCGGATCTCCTCCTCGGTGCGCCAGGCCCGCTCGTTCTCCAGCATCAGCGCGGAGATCGACAGGCCCGTCTCACGGGTCAGGCGCAGCAGCTCGTCACCCGTGCGGAAGGGGTACTTCAGGACGGTGTCGTCGAGCTTGATCCGGTCCTCGCCGACCGCGTCCTCGTCGACGACGAAACCGCCGCCCACCGAGTAGTAGGTCTTCGTCAGCAGTTCGGCGCCCTGGGCGTCGTACGCCCACAGGGTCATGCCGTTCGCGTGGTAGGGCAGGGCCTTGCGGCGGTGCAGGACGAGGTCGTCGTCGAAGGAGAACGCGATCTCGCGCTCGCCGAGCAGCCGCAGCCGGCCCGACTCCCTGATCGCCTCCACCCGCCCGTCCGCGGACTCCACGTCCACCGTGCGCGGCGAGTCGCCCTCCAGGCCCAGCAGCACCGCCTTCGGGGTGCCGTGCCCGTGCCCGGTGGCGCCCAGCGAGCCGTACAGCTCGGCCCGGACGGCGGTGGCGGACTCCAGCAGGCCCTCGTTGCGCAGCCGGCGCGCGAACATACGGGCCGCCCGCATCGGGCCCACCGTGTGGGAGCTGGACGGGCCGATGCCGATCGAGAACAGGTCGAAGACCGATATGGCCACGGAAACTCCTCGGTGCGGGTGGTGCGGGTGGTGCGGGTGGTGCGGGTGGTGCGGGGTGGTGCGTGGACCTTCCCCGGGGGCCCCGCACCTTCGAGTGTGCGGGACGCCCCGGGAAAGGGACGACGGTCCTACTTGTTCAGACCGGCGTAGAGCGGGTGCTTGTCGGCGAGCGCCTTCACCCGGGCCTTGAGCGCCGCGGCGTCGTACGACGGCTTCAGCGTCTCGGCGATCACGTCCGCGACCTCGGCGAAGTCCTCCGCGGTGAAACCGCGGGTGGCCAGCGCCGGGGTGCCGATGCGCAGCCCGGAGGTCACCATCGGCGGACGCGGGTCGTTCGGGACCGCGTTGCGGTTGACCGTGATCCCCACCTCGTGGAGGCGGTCCTCGGCCTGCTGCCCGTCCAGCTCGGAGTCCCGCAGGTCGACCAGGATCAGATGCACGTCCGTGCCGCCGGACAGCACGTTCACCCCGGCCTCACGGGCGTCGGCCGCGGTCAGCCGGTCCGCGAGGATCCGGGCGCCCTCGACCGTGCGGCGCTGGCGCTCCTTGAACTCCTCGGAGGCCGCGACCTTGAACGAGACCGCCTTGGCGGCGATCACGTGCTCCAGCGGACCGCCCTGGAAGCCCGGGAAGACGGACGAGTTCAGCTTCTTCGCGAAGTCCTTGCTGCGGGCCAGGATGATCCCGCCGCGCGGACCGCCGAGCGTCTTGTGGGTGGTGGAGGTGACCACGTCGGCGTGCGGCACCGGGTTGGGGTGCAGCCCGGCCGCGACCAGACCCGCGAAGTGGGCCATGTCCACCCACAGGAGGGCGCCGGTCTCGTCGGCGATCCGGCGGAAGGCCGCGAAGTCCAGCTGCCGCGGGTACGCCGACCAGCCCGCGATGATCACCTTCGGGCGGTGCTCCTTGGCGAGGCGCTCCACCTCGTCCATGTCGACCAGACCGGTCTCGGCGTCCACGTGGTACGCGACCACGTCGAACTGCTTGCCGGAGAAGTTCAGCCGCATCCCGTGGGTGAGGTGGCCGCCGTGCGCCAGGTCCAGGCCCAGGATCGTGTCGCCCGGCTGGGCCAGCGCGAACAGCGCGGCCTGGTTGGCCGAGGCACCCGAGTGCGGCTGCACATTGGCGTACTCGGCGCCGAACAGCTCCTTGACCCGGTCGATCGCGATCTGCTCGGCGACGTCGACGTGCTCGCAGCCGCCGTAGTAGCGCCGGCCGGGGTAGCCCTCGGCGTACTTGTTCGTCAGGACCGAGCCCTGCGCCTCCATGACGGCGAGCGGGGCGAAGTTCTCCGACGCGATCATCTCGAGGGTGGACTGCTGACGCTCCAGCTCCGCGTCGAGCGCGGCGGCGACCGCCGGGTCCAGCTCGTGCAGGGGCGTGTTCAGAAGGGAGTTCTCAGACATGGGGGACTACGGCTCCTCAGCCGGCGGTGTGGGCGTCGTACTCGTCGGCGGAGAGCAGGTCGGCCGGCTCCTCCGTGACGCGCACCTTGAACAGCCAGCCGCCCTCGAAGGGGGCCGAGTTCACGAGGGCCGGGTCGTTCACCACGTCCTCGTTGATCTCGGTGACCTCGCCGGTGACCGGGGAGTACAGGTCGGAGACGGACTTCGTCGACTCCAGTTCGCCGCAGGTGTCACCGGCGGTCACGGTCGAGCCGACCTCGGGGAGCTGGGCGTAGACGACGTCGCCGAGCGCGTTCGCCGCGAACTCGGTGATGCCGACCGTGGCGACGCCGTCCTCGGCGGTCGCGAGCCACTCGTGCTCCTTGCTGTAACGCAGCTGCTGGGGGTTGCTCATGGCCTGAATTCTCCTGTACACGCGACGGTGCTGATGAAGGGGGGACGGGGGGACACGGACATGGCGGCGGGCGTGCGCGGTCGCACGCCGCCCTGCCAGTCTGTACGCGCGGCGTCGCTCGTGCCGCTCGCGGGTCCTACTTCTGGCGCTTGTAGAACGGCAGCGCCACGACCTCGTACGGCTCGTGGCTGCCGCGGATGTCCACGCCGACACCGGGGGTGCCCGGCGCCGCGTGCGCGGCGTCGACGTACGCCATGGCGATCGGCTTGCCCAGGGTGGGGGAGGGGGCGCCGGAGGTCACCTCGCCGACGGCCTCGCCGCCGGCGACGACCGGGTACCCGGCGCGCGGGACCCGGCGGCCCTCGGCGACCAGGCCGACCAGCACGCGCGGCGGGTCCGTCTCGGCGCGCTCGGCGGCCTTCCGGAGCGCCTCGCGCCCCACGAAGTCGCCCTCCTTCTCGAACTTCACCACCCGGCCGAGCCCGGCGTCGAAGGGGGTGAGCGAGGTCGACAGCTCGTTGCCGTACAGCGGCATGCCCGCCTCCAGGCGGAGCGTGTCCCGGCAGGACAGCCCGCACGGGACCAGGCCGACGCCCTCGCCGGCCTCGGTCAGCGCCTGCCACAGCTCCACCGCGTGCTCCGGCTTCACGAACAGCTCGAAGCCGTCCTCGCCGGTGTAGCCCGTGCGGGCGATCAGGGCGGGCACGCCGGCGACGGTGCCGGGCAGGCCGGCGTAGTACTTCAGGCCGTCGAGGTCGGCGTCGGTGAGGGACTTCAGGATGCCGGGGGACTCGGGGCCCTGGACGGCGATCAGGGCGTAGGCGTCGCGGTCGTCGCGGACCTCGGCGTCGAAGCCGGCCACCCGCTCGGTCAGGGCGTCGAGGACGACCTGGGCGTTGGAGGCGTTCGCGACGACCATGTACTCCGTCTCGGCGAGCCGGTACACGATCAGGTCGTCGAGGATGCCGCCGTCGGCCTGGCAGATCATGGTGTAGCGGGCGCGGCCGACGCCGACGGAGGCGATGTTGCCGACCAGGGCGTGGTTCAGGAAGGCGGCCGCCTGGGCACCGGTGACCGTGATCTCACCCATGTGGGACAGGTCGAACAGGCCGGCCCGGGTGCGCACCGCGTTGTGCTCGTCGCGCTCGGAGCCGTAGCGCAGGGGCATGTCCCAGCCGGCGAAGTCGGTCATGGTGGCGCCGAGCGAGCGATGCAGGGCATCGAGCGCGGTACGGCGCGGTGCGGAGGCTGCGGTACTGCTCATCGGTCGGTCTTCTCCAAGGGCAGACGGGCGAGGAAGGTCCTCCCCATCTGTCATCGGAACCTGAGAGGTTCGCCACGACCCCCGCGGGGGAGATTCATGGCTTGCACCTTGGGTGGGGCCACCGCGAACGGCGACCCGCTTTTCAGATGTGCCTCGCCCGCGCGGTAACGGGGCCTGAGAGATTCAAGGGAGGGACTTGCTCCTTCGGCGCCCCGGCGGCGTACTGCCGGGGACTCTCCCGCGCGGATTCAAACGGCCGGTATGCAGTTGGCGCCGCCATCATCGCATGCCCGGCCCCCTCTGCCCCAGGCCACTTCTGTAACCGGCCTGTGGCAGTAAGCGAACGAAATCGGAGGCGAGACTCCATTACCTTCTCTTTACGCACGGTGGGGACGGGGAAGCCTGTACGCGGAGGAGGACGATGACGGTGAAGCGCACCTCGGCGTACGCCACGACCTCGGGCATC
>Ga0164243_10014272_pt1 | contig 11081 bp, 7 predicted proteins | sample OricompcompostOP_FD_108781 | JGI IMG/M metagenome (GOLD analysis project Ga0164243, IMG submission 108781) | Organic Plus compost microbial communities from Emeryville, California, USA - Original compost - Organic plus compost (OP) | ecosystem: Engineered > Solid waste > Mixed feedstock >... | reverse complement strand
GCCTGGATTCCCTGACTGGTTACAACAACGAACTGGAAGGCAAACTGAGCGAGCGCAATACAGAAATCAGCAAACTGAAAGGTCAGATCAACAGCATTCTGAAAAAACAGCGTCTGACTGAAGACGAAAGAAAGAAAGCTCAGTCGCTGATTGCTGAACTGAACGACAAGATCAGCCACCTCGAAGCAGAAGTGGCCAGGTTGACCGCAGAGAACGAGCAGCTCACCATGGACAAGAACACACTTACCCAGGTAAAAGAGCAGCTCACTGCCGATCTTCAAAGCACCGCTACCGCCAAGGAAGAACTGGCCAGAAAAGTGGATATCGCTTCTACGCTGAATGCTTCCAACATCAGTGTAACGCCTGTTAACGAAAAAAGCGGCGGTAAGGAAAAAGTAACTACCAATGCAAAGCGCGTTGACAAACTGGTGATTGCATTTGATGTTGACAATCGTATAGCCGAAACCGGCAGCACCGAAGTATTCGTTTGCGTTACCGGTCCCGACGGCAAACCGATTACAGTAGAAGCCTTGGGTTCCGGTACCTTCACTACCCGCGAAGAAGGTGAGAAATTCTTCACTTTCAAAGTTCCGGTAGAGTTTGAATCCGGCAAAAGAAGGCATGTTGAATATCCCTGGAAACAAAACAGCCCCTTCAAAACGGGTAACTACAAAATTGAAGTGTATCACAACGGCTTCAAAATTGGTGAAGCTACCCGCGAGCTGAAAAAAGGTGGACTGTTTGGCTAAAAGTTGATAGAGAAAAATTTTATAAAAAAGAAGGAAGAGTTTTAAACATTCTTCCTTCTTTTTTTGGCTTATGCACAGCGTCTTTAGCTTTCGAAACTTTATCGCAGCCATCGTCATCTTCCACTCCTCAGAGCAGCGCTCTGATGGACGCCCTGCCGGTATGAATAATTCTCGTATCGCCCGGTTTGCGGCCTTCATACTGGATATTCATTTCAAGATTGTTCGATAGCCGCTTGGTAAGGTCCAGCGTCCACAAAAAGTTTTTACCGGGCTGCAGGCCTTCCAGCATGATATAAGCCGAAGGCGTGTTCAGATTCGGCACCGGGTCGTTGGAAGTAAAATTGATATTGCTGTAGGTGAATCTTGCGCTGATAGACGTATTCTGTAAAATATTGTACTTCACATCACTGTTCAGCGAATGGGCCGTTGACCGTTCTCCACTCCCCTCATGGTTGGTACGGTCGCTGAACTTATACCCCGCGCCTACGCGAAAATTGGCGCCACGCGTGTAGGTGATGCGTGGCTCCGCAGCATACTGGTCAATCTTGTAATTGCGGTTACCGAATTTGGGATTGGAACTAACCAGTTGGTTCTTTCCTGTTCTGCCGATCAGTTCCAGGCCGATGGGACGGGATATATTCCAGCGGGCGCGTACGCTCCAGTCGTCGAGGAGGCGTGTTTCATATCCATAGGTTAGCAATGCCTTGTTACTGGTGCGTGCATTATTGATATCAATGCCCCATTTGCTGCTGGCGCGGTTGAACGATAAGGTATTGATGAAGCTGGAATTGAGCGTAATGAGCGAAGTATCGTTCAGCGGCTTGCTGAAAGGATTGAATTGCACCATACCGCGCGCTACTTCTTTCTTGCTGATCTGCAACGAGGAGTTCCAGATCATTTTCGATAAGAAGCGTGCCAATTTCTTTGCTGTGGCCGGATCAATTGCTGCCGCCGGAGACAGGCTCATGCTATAGTTGAACGTATTGTAGTTGGCTTTCACAAATTCATTGCTGGGCGTATAGATCCTGATATAGCGCGCCTGGTCCTGGAACAGAGCCACTTCAAATTCGTTGAGTTGCTGGATGCCGTCGTTATTGTAATCAATCCAGGTGTATTCACCCTGACCGGCCGGCACTTCCAGGAAGGCGAAGTCACGCTTTTGCTCCTGCCCTGCTCCTACTTCGTATAGTATGCCGCCGGTAAGCATTCCTTTCCATTCATGCACCTGGTATTCTGCCCGCCCGATCATACTTTCATCCGGCTGCTGTTTAGTAACGGCATTATTCAGTATTTCCAGTGTACGATACGTAGTGGTTACACGCACCTGGTGTTTCGGGCTTTTTAGGAGTTCGGTAAAAACACTGAGGTTGCGGCTCCTGTCGCTCGTAGCCAGTTGCGTGCCGAGCGGATAGGCATTGGTACGCGTAAACCAGGTTACGCCCCATTTATTGGGCCTGGCCGGGTTCGATTTCAGGTATACCTGGAAATTGGTAAAAGAAAAACTGTAGGGCATTACCGAATCGGAAGACCGGTGGCGGATCTCGTTGTGCTCTACAGCATAATTTACGCCCACCACATAATTCCATAAGGCCGGAAACTGGCGGGATACGTCCAGCACAGGCCGCAGAAAATAGCCCTTCTCATTGGTGGCGTTGATGGCGCTATAGCTGAACTTGTTTTTGAACTGCCACCCTTTAATGCTTTGCGTGTGAAACAATTCATTTCGTATACCCGTAAACGTTTTATCACGATTGTAAGAAGTGAACTGATAGCGCAATGAGTTGCTTTTATTATCGGCCAGTTGAACGCCGGCCGTCATGATGGTTTCATCTACAGGAGTAACAACGGGTTCCAGAGGCAGGCCCCAGTCGCGGGAGAACTCTATATTCCGCAGGCGTTCCAGCGGTTTGAATTTGTCCTGCACAAATTCATAGCCCAGGTTGGTGACCAGTTTCAGGCCCTTTTCTTTCCTTCCTAATGGCTGCGTATTGCGTACCTGCACTTTCGCCGCATATCCCTTATCATTGCCTTTATCGCGGCCGGAAAAAGTATTGATGTCGTAATTGCTCATCGCTACTTCGGTATTGATCACCGTTTTTTCAGAAAGGGTGTATTCAATACCAAGATTCATGAGCTGTTGTTTTTTGGGCGTTACCAGGAAAACAGCCGGTTCATAGGCGCCCTGTTTTTCACCATTAACAGGTTCTACCCAGCGGTATACTTTACCATTGGCGCCGTTCAGGTCGGGCACGTAGTTACCATTGCCTTCGCCCACGTGAATAAAAGACAGACTGTAACGCGCCTGGTCTGGATCGGTGGAATAAATAAAAATGGAATCCTGGCTCAGGCCGCCGTTATACACCGTATCAATTTTTGCATACAGGATCTTTCCCACAGAGAATGTATCTATTACCGCATTCGGATAGAATGCCTGGGTAGTGTTATCGCCCAGTGAGTCGAGAAATCTTTTCTGATCGGCGTCCAGCGTTTGATTGATGGGAGAATTTTTAGCGTCGGCATTGCTGAAATAACCAATCCGCAGTTTCAGTTTGTTGTTGAAATTGGTTTCGTTGGTAAGGTATATGTTTGAATTGAGGTAGTTCCTGTCTGCATATTCAAATTCCACCACAATACGTTTGTCTTTGGTGATCATCTGCCGGGGCGTGAAGGTGATCTCTGCCGTGTTGTAGTTGATCACATAGTCCTGGTCTTCGCCCCGCTGCATCAGTTCCCCATCAATGTACACCCTTTCGGTATTGGCCAGCACAATGAAGAAGAATTCATTGTTGGCGCCCTGCAGCCGGTAAGGGCCCTGGTTGCCTTCCAGTGCGGGGATGACATTGCGGGTAAATTTTCCTTTGGCAATGGAGCCGCTCACCATAGAAGTATTGGAGATGCGCGGCCCCAATTGCGTGGTGGTTTCAAACGCGATGCCCTGCAGCCGTTTATAGAAAGTAAGGAAATAGCTTTGCTGCTGCCGGATATCAATATCGCCGAGACTTAGCTGCCAGTTGTTCTTTTTAAACTGCAGGAATATCCTGTCGAATTCGTTGAGTTGTTGCGTGGTGCCGTCGGGTTGTATGGGAATATTGTTGTCGGTAATAGCAGCTGCTATTTCGATACTGTCTGCCAGGTAACCATTGAGCTGGAGATTAAGATTGGAAGTCACCACCGCATCCTGGTTATTCCCAAACGATATAGCCCTGCCAAAGCTCCCGTTGTAATTGATGTTGCCAAAATTGAAGAAGTCGTTGGATTGGGGGGCGCCGGCAAATTCGGGCGCATAGGGCTGGCCAATGAAAAAGCTCATTACACTGTCGTAGTTCTGCCGCTGCGCAGTAGCATTCAGCCGGTAGGGAAACACACGGTAGGTAATGGTTACAACTGGTAGTGACGGGCGTTGTTTCCATATCAGCCGGCCATTCACGAGGTCGGGCGTATAGGTACTGTCTGGCACACCGGCAATGGAAAGCGTATGGGGAATGATGCTGAGGGAGTCGATCTGCAGGGTGTCGCTGATGACGGGGAGGGTTTTGCTGCGCAAATTAGACAAAGGCTTGTCTGGCCGTTGGGCCTGGGCAGCATCCATCAGCAGTCCGGTACAAAATAGTAAGCACAATATCAGGACTTTCCCGATCAACCCGGTTACATATTTCTTTTATTAAATACCTGAGGCTATTGGCACCACCAGGACGCGAAGCCGCAGCGTTTCAACAGGAAAAATGATGGTCACCTAACGTTTTCGTGGTAAACAATCGCTAACCCTGGTGATTTTCACAGTTTTACCCGCAACATGCGCCGTATCCTGTAATTAGCGTTTAAAAATAGGATTTATTGCATGAAAGAATGCTTTTATAAGCGGCCGAAAGCCTGATGGGGCCTGTACAATTTCAAAATGCGGGTATAGCAGGCGCCAAAAGAAAAACCAAATTGAAAATGGTGAACGGCTTGCCTGCCGGGCATTTTCAATTTGATTTTCCGGGAGTCTTATCTTATGTCATTTATGCTATACTGCCTGCAGTTTCCTTGCCTGTTTCTCTTCAAGGTATTCGTCAAACGTCATCAGCTTATCTATAGCGCCATGAGGCGTGAGTTCAATAATGCGGTTGGCCACCGTTTGCATAAACGTATGGTCATGCGAAGAGAGCAATACCACGCCTTTGAAATTGGTCATGCTTTCGTTGAACGCCTGGATGGATTCGAGGTCGAGGTGGTTGGTGGGTTCATCGAGCATGACGAGGTTGGGGTCCTGCAGCATCATGCGACTGACCATGCAACGCACTTTTTCACCACCGCTTAATACGGAGGTTTTCTTCAGCACTTCATCGCCGCTGAACAGCATTTTGCCTAAGAATCCACGGAGGAAGGGTTCGTCCACATCCGTTACATGCGGCGGCACAAACTGGCGCAACCAGTCCATGAGCGACAGATCCTTTCCTTCAAAATATTTACTGTTATCGTTGGGCAGATAGGCCTTGTTGACGGTAGTACCCCATTCATAGGTACCCGAATCAGCGGCCATTTCACCATTGATGATCTCAAAGAAGGCAGTTACGGCCAGTTGATCGTCTGCTACAATGGCTACCTTATCCCCTTTTTTAAGGGTGAAGGAAATGTCTTTGAACAGCACCCTGCCATCCACCGATTTGGTAAGCTTTTCAATATTGAGCACCTGGTTGCCTACTTCGCGCAGCGGCTTGAAAATAATGCCGGGATATTTGCGGTTGGAAGGCATGATGTCTTCAATAACCAGTTTTTCCAGCGCTTTCTTACGGGCGGTTGCCTGACGCGATTTGGAGGCGTTGGCGCTAAACCGCGCAATGAATTCCATCAGATCCTTTCGCTTTTCTTCAATCTTCTTGTTCTTATCCGCAAGCTGTCTGGCTGCAAGCTGGCTGCTCTCATACCAGAACGTGTAGTTACCGGTGTAGATTCGGATTTTCTGACGATCTACGTCGGCCACATGCGTACATACAGCGTCCAGGAAGTGACGGTCGTGCGATACTACGATCACAATATTTTCATAGCTGGCCAGGAAATTTTCCAGCCAGCTGATGGTTACCACATCGAGGTTGTTGGTAGGCTCGTCCAGAATGAGAATATCGGGATTTCCAAACAAGGCCTGGGCAAGCAACACCCTTACCTTGAGTGTACCGCTGATATCTTTCATCAGCGACTGGTGCGTATTTTCGGGCACGCCCAGTTCGCTCAGGAGACTGGCTGCATCACTTTCAGCGGTATACCCTCCCATTTCGCCAAACTCCGCTTCCAGTTCGCCGGCGCGGATACCGTCTTCTTCGGTAAAATCTGCCTTGGCGTAAATGGCATCGCGCTCCTGCATAACTTCCCAGAGTTTCTTGTGACCCATCATCACCGTATTGAGCACGGTGCAGTCATCAAACTCAAACTGGTTCTGTTTCAGCACGGCGATGCGCTCTCCGGGCGTAATGTCCACCGTACCTTTGTTCGGCTCAATTTCGCCGGACAATATTTTCAGGAAGGTACTTTTACCGGCCCCGTTGGCGCCGATGATGCCATAACAATTCCCTTTGCTAAAAGTCAGATTTACTTCATCAAATAAAACCCGCTTTCCAAACGACAGGGTAACATTATTCACTGTAATCATGCATCCAAAAATTTGAGGCGCAAAGGTACGAATAAATAATGGGGTAGCCGCTCCCTAATCCGCTTCGCGGAGCAGGGCTTCTATATCGAGTGGGTCGGTGACCATTTGGAGGTGGCCGGCGGCATCGAAGGGCCATTGGTCGCGGGGTTTGTCCCAATACAATTCCACGCCATTTTCATCGGGATCGTTGAGGTAAATGGCTTCGGAAACGCCATGGTCGGCGGCGCCGGTGAGCGGATACCGGGCCTGTATGAGGCGCTTTAATACCTGCGCCAGGTCTTTGCGGGTGGGATAGAGAATAGCCGTATGGTATAGTCCGCAGGCGCGTTGAGGCGCCGGTGGCGCATTTTTGCTTTGCCAGGTATTCAGTCCGATATGATGGTGATAACCTCCTGCGGAAAGAAATACCGCCTGCGGTCCGTACCGCTGCGTAATTTTAAAACCCAGCAGATCGTGGTAAAAAGCCAGGGCTTTGTCAATATCGGATACTTTCAGGTGTATGTGACCGATGCGGGTATCAGACGGAACGGTGTAATGGGACATGAAGCAATATTTTGGTATGAATAAAGAACAAACAAGGTAAAATAAAAAAAGCCTGCAAAGGATGGGGTAATAATTATCCCAACCGTTACAGGCCTATAAGGAGTTTGTGCGAATTACTTCTTCTCTGAGGTCAGCCCGGCGATCATATATTCCTTGTTCAGCCGCGAAATATTCGCAACGGAAATTTCTTTCGGACAAACCGCTTCACATTGTTCGGTGAACGTACAGGAACCGAAACCTTCCTTATCCATCTGGGCCACCATGTTCAGCACGCGGGTTTTGCGCTCCGGCTCACCCTGCGGCAACAAGGCCAGGTGCGATACTTTGGCCGACAGGAACAACATGGCTGAACTGTTCTTACAGGCTGCTACGCAGGCGCCACAGCCGATACAAGCTGCGGCAGCGAATGCTGCATCGGCTTTTTCCTTTTCCACCGGGATGGCATTGGCGTCGACGGCATTGCCCGTATTCACCGAAATATAGCCGCCTGCCTGTATGATGCGGTCAAACGCGCTGCGGTCCACCACCAGGTCTTTAATGACCGGGAAGGCGTTGGCGCGCCAGGGTTCCACCACAATGGTGTCGCCGTCTTTGAAAGCACGCATATGCAGCTGGCAAACGGTGTTGGCTTTCCAGGGACCATGCGGACGACCATTTACGTACATGGAACAACTGCCACAAATGCCTTCACGGCAATCGTGATCAAAAGCCACCGGGTCTTTTCCTTCTCTGATCAGGCGCTCGTTCAACACGTCGAACATTTCGAGGAAAGACATTTCAGAAGAAATATCCTTCATCTCATAGGTTTCAAAATGTCCCTTGTCAGCGGCGTTTTTCTGGCGCCATACTTTCAGGGTCAGGTTCATTGTATAGTGCTCCATCAAGCGATATTGTTGAGTTCTTGTATTGTTGTATTGATCCGCTGAAATGATCTCAGCATCTTATTTATAACTTCTTTGCGTTGGCCTGGCCACTTCAAAGTTCAAATCTTCCTTGTGCAGTTCCCAATTGCTTTCGCCTTTAAACTCCCAGGCAGCCACATAGCTGTAATTATCATCATCGCGTTTGGCTTCGCCTTCTTCCGTTTGTGATTCTTCACGGAAGTGACCGCCGCAGCTTTCGTTGCGATGCAGGGCGTCAATGCACATCAGTTCGCCCAGTTCTATGAAGTCGGCCACACGACCCGCCTTGTCCAGTTCGGGGTTGAATTCATTCACATTGCCGGCCACACGCAGATCGCTCCAGAATTCTTTTTTCAGTTGTTGTATTTCAGTAATGGCCTGCTTCAATCCTTCGGCATTGCGCGCCATACCACATTTGTCCCACATGATCTTTCCGAGACGCTTATGGAAACTTTCCGGCGTCTGGTTGCCTTTGACAGACATCAGTTTTTCAATGCGCTCGCGCACATTCTTCTCAGCTTCCACAAAGGCCGGGTGATCGGTAGAGATGGGCGCGGTGCGGATTTCATCGGCCAGGTAATTACCAATGGTATAAGGAATCACGAAGTAACCGTCTGCCAGGCCCTGCATCAGCGCAGATGCACCGAGGCGGTTGGCGCCGTGATCGGAGAAGTTGGCCTCTCCCAGCGCATACAACCCGGGAACGGTGGTCATCAGTTCGTAGTCTACCCACAGACCGCCCATGGTATAGTGCACGGCAGGATAGATACGCATCGGCACTTCATACGGATTTTCTCCCGTGATCTTTTCGTACATATCAAACAGGTTACCGTATTTCTCTTTCACCACCTCCATACCGTGTTTGCGTATCTGTTCGTCGGTAGGATTGTCAATACCGAGTTTACCGCATTCAATTTTTCCGTAACGTACAATGGCTGCGGCGTAGTCGAGGTATACGGCCTGGCGGGACGAGCCTACACCGTAACCGGCATCGCAGCGTTCCTTGGCGGCGCGGCTGGCCACGTCGCGGGGAACGAGGTTACCAAAGGCCGGATATCTTCTTTCGAGGTAATAATCTCTTTCGTCTTCCGGAATTTCATTTGGCTTGCGTGTGTCGCCTTTTTTCTTCGGCACCCAGATGCGGCCATCGTTACGCAGTGATTCCGACATGAGGGTGAGTTTCGACTGATGGTCGCCCGAAACCGGAATACAGGTAGGATGTATCTGTGTAAAGCAGGGATTACCAAAGTAAGCGCCTTTGCGATGGGCTTTCCAGATAGCGGTAACGTTGCTTCCCATGGCATTGGTGGAAAGATAGAATACGTTGCCATATCCACCCGATGCCAACAGTACTGCATGACCGAAATGGCGTTCCAGTTCACCGGTGATCAGGTTGCGGCAGATCACACCACGACATTTGCCATCTATGATCACCAGGTCGAGCATTTCATGGCGGGCATACATTTTTACATTGCCCAGCGCTACCTGTCGTTCCAGCGCCTGGTAAGCGCCGATCAGCAACTGTTGTCCGGTTTGTCCGGCAGCATAGAAGGTACGCTGCACCTGTGTACCACCAAATGAGCGGTTGCTGAGCAATCCGCCATATTCGCGGGCAAAAGGTACGCCCTGCGCCACGCACTGGTCAATGATATTTACACTCACTTCGGCGAGGCGGTGTACATTGGCTTCGCGGGCGCGATAGTCGCCGCCCTTGATGGTGTCGTAAAACAACCTGAACACGCTGTCGCCGTCGTTCTGATAATTCTTCGCTGCGTTGATACCACCCTGGGCTGCAATGGAGTGCGCCCTGCGTGGCGAGTCCTGGAAACAAAATGCTTTCACTCTATATCCCAGTTCACCGAGTGAGGCCGCTGCCGAAGCGCCGGCCAGACCGGTCCCGATGATGATTACTTCCAGCTTACGCTTATTGGCCGGGTTAACCAGTTTACAATGACCTTTATAATAGGTCCACTTCTGATCTAATGGTCCGGCGGGAATTTTGGAATCAAGCATATTTCGAATTTCGTGTGTTGAATTTCGTTTTTCGGTTTTGCGTTTTGGGGTTATTAATCCACCCAGCCAAAGTACATACTTACGGGCATGGCAGCAAACAGCAGCGGAACGAGTATGGAAAACCAGAGGCCGAAACCGCGGGCCATGCTTACGTATTTACTGTTATGAACGCCCAGTGTTCTGAAAGCACTTTGAAATCCGTGCAACAGGTGCCAGGCAAGCGAGAAGCAACCGGCCAGGTACAACAGCACAATCCATCCGTTCTGGAATACTTCAATCATGCGGGCGTAAAGGTTATGGTAAGTAACAACGCTGGCGCCATAGCTTACGGGTTCAAGGTCATGCGTGATACGGCTGGGCACCCAGAAATGCGATACGTGCATGATGAGGAACAGCAGGATCAGTGTACCGAGCAGTCCCATGGATTTCCGGTACCAGCGGCTGCCTTTGGCGCCGATGGGCACCTGGTAGCCAATTTTGCGGGTAGCCCTGTTCTTTGCTTCCAGCACATATCCCTGGATAATGTGTATGAAGAAACCAATGAAGAGGCCTACTTCTATTATGCGGATAACATAATAATTGCCCATAAAATGGGCAGCTATGTTGAAAATTTCTCCGTTGTCGTTATCATCAAGCAGGTCTGCAAAAATACAGGCGTTAATCCCAACGTGCACTACCAGGAAGGTGATGAGGAATAACCCTGATAATGCCATTACAATTTTTTTTCCTACGGAGGATGTGAAGAACTCAGACCATTTCATTGTTGAATAGTATTTGTCTTTTCCAAAAACCCGGAAAGGAAAACTGCCACCAGCCATCCGAAGATTGAAAAACGAAACGGTTTTCAAATGCCGGAATCCGGAAGCTTCCAATTGCCGGGCCTAACAAAAACAGGAAGAGCTTAAAAAATTTTGACGCAAAAATAACGCAGGAGGGCCAATAATCATATGCTTGTAAAAATTTTTGTGTGTTGGGTTGCAGGTTATGCAGTAATTACAGGGTAATTACAAAATTCCTATCTTAGCCCCTTAAACCTACTCCACCATCATTCCGGGCCTGATGCAGCAATTATATTTTATTCATTGGTGCGCAGCAACGAAATTTGCGGCCCTTGTAATGGTAAATAATAATGCATGAAACACGAAGAGGACTTTGAAGCAAATCTGGCCGGCGAAGAAGGTCAGAGTGAAGAAACGAAAAGCAGTTGGTTCAAGCGGATCAAGAAAGGCATTCTGACCAGCACGGCAG
>Ga0164243_10014271_pt1 | contig 11081 bp, 7 predicted proteins | sample OricompcompostOP_FD_108781 | JGI IMG/M metagenome (GOLD analysis project Ga0164243, IMG submission 108781) | Organic Plus compost microbial communities from Emeryville, California, USA - Original compost - Organic plus compost (OP) | ecosystem: Engineered > Solid waste > Mixed feedstock >... | reverse complement strand
CCGGGAATAGCCGGGGGCAATACGGGCATAAGGGAAGCCTGTTGCAGGCCCGCATATTTTCGCTGTACACCCGCTACAATTTCCTGTGCCGTGCGGCTGCGTTCTCCCCATGGATGCAGTTGGACAAAGAAGGTACCCCCATTGGGTTTAAACGAACGGTTCAGCAGGTTAATCCCCGCAATGCGCATAACGTTTTTGATTTCAGGATTTTCTCTCCGCAACGAGTCCGATAACGCATCCAGTAAGTTGGCGGTACGCTCAGAAGAAGCTCCTTCGGGGAGCGTAACGCCCACCATGAACACGCCGGCATCTTCCGTAGGAATAAACCCGGTGGGTTTGCTGGTAAACAACCCAACCGTACCCACGTAGATGCAGACCAACAGGATGATGGCAAGAGGAGCACGTTTGATGACGACCCTGACCGCACTGGAATACCGTTTCGTAACGCGCTCAAACCAGGTGTTGAACTTATAGAATAACCGGTTGATACCGGTTGATTTCTCATTGAATTGCGACGGCTTAAGCAACAGCGAGCATAAGGCGGGGGTGAGGGATAGGGCGACAAACGCAGAAAGCAACACCGATACAGCGATCGTAATGGCAAACTGTTGGTAAAGTTGCCCCACCATGCCCGGGATAAAGCCCACGGGCACAAACACCGCCGCTAGGATCAATGCAATGGCGATAACAGGTGCGGTAATCTCTTTCATCGCCCGTCGCGTCGCTTCCGGTGCCGACAATTTATCGTGGTCAATATAATGTTGCACCGCCTCCACCACCACAATCGCATCATCCACCACAATCCCGATGGCGAGTACGAAGGCCAGCATCGTCAGGTTATTGATCGAAAAGCCGAACAGATTGAAGAAAATAAAGGTACCAATAATTGAAACGGGAATCGCCAATACAGGAATCAAGGTAGCCCGCCAGCTTTGGAGGAAGATAAATACCACCAAAGTTACCAATATCAGCGCCTCAACCAACGTGTGTAGCACGTTGGTGATGGACTCCTGGATCACCGATACGGTTTCGTAGTTAACTACATAGTCCATGTCGCTCGGGAAGTCTGCTTTCAACTGTTCCAGTGCGGCGTAGATGCCCTCAGCGGTTTCCACGGCGTTTCCACCAGGCATCTGATTAACCATCATACCCGAAGCCGTCAGTCCGTTCAGCTTATTGGTAATGGAATAGGCAAACTCGCCCAGCTCCACGCGTGCCACGTCTTTGAGGTATACAATGGAACCGTCGGCATTGGTTTTGACAATGATCTGCTCAAACTGTTCCTCCTCGTCCAGATCACCATCTAGAATGACCGGATATTCAAAAACCTGAGTATTTACCTGCGGTCTCGCTCCCACACTGCCTCCTGGCATCCGGATGTTTTGCTCCTGAATTGCCGCGTTAACATCTGCCGGAGTGAGCCCTAAGTTAGAAAGTTTCGTTGCATCCAGCCATACACGCATGCTGAAGGGCTGGCCGAACGCCATCACGTCGCCCACTCCCTTTACACGCATCAGTGCGTCACGTACATACAGGTTGGTGTAGTTTGCCAAAAATTTCTGGTCCCGGGTGCCATTTGGTGAGATCAGGGAAATCATCATCAACACGTCCGTATTGGCTTTCCGTGTAATCACTCCCAGTCGTCGCACACTTTCCGGTAAGGCGGGTTCGGCAATACCTACACGGTTCTGTACGTCCAACGTGGCAATATCAATATCCGTACCTACATCAAACGTCACGGTGATCGCAGCACGTCCATCGGATGTACTGTTTGACTGCATGTACGTCATCCCGGGCGTGCCATTGATCTGGCTTTCGATGAGTGTGGTTACGGTCTGTTCCACGGTCTGCGCGTCTGCCCCGGTATACGTCGCCTGCACCTGTACGGTGGGGGGCGAAATATTGGGATACTGGCTGATGGGCAATGTCGAGATCGAAATGATACCTATCAACGTAATCAAGATGGAGATGACGATGGAGGTAACGGGTCTTCTTATGAATACTTCTGAAATCATGTTGTTTCTGTCCTAAATGCTTGATGGTCTTTGTTCCACCTTATTTCTTTTCAGCGGGTTGGGTTACTTGTACCTTGGCCCCTGGCCGCAGGTTGATGATGCCATCGGTTACCACCTGTTCACCGCTCGATAACCCCTCATTGATCACAACGCGATCCACTACTTTCAGTCCCAACCGTACGCCCCGTTGCTCTACCGTGCTGCTATCGGTTACTACATACACCGAGGTTTGGCCAAGCTGCTCGGTAACGGCACGATAAGGGATGACCAATTGTTTCGTTTCCGATTGGTTGCGCACCTGCACGGTAGTGGCCATGCCCGCACGCAGCAGTTCATCCGGATTGGGGAAACTCGCCCGCACGGTGATGGTACCGGTATTGCGATCCACGGCACGGTCAATGGCGACGATCTTGCCCGGATGCGAATAAACTTGTCCACCGGGCAGTTTGATCGAGATCACCGAATCGCGTACCACGGCGTCCGATTGCCGCAAAGCGTTGAAGCGGGGAATCTCTCGCTCGTTTACCGGAAAGTCTACGGCAATGGGATTAACCGATGAAAGGGTGTTAAGCAATGTGGACCCCGCAGAAACCAATGCACCCATGCGCACCTGTGAAATACCGATGGTGCCGCTGAACGGGGCGACGATGACCGACCGGTCGAGATTGGTCTGTGCCGTGGTCAATGCGGCCCGCGCGGAGGCAGCCTGTGCCTGTGCATTGTTGAAGTCGGTTTCCGCATAATCAAGCGTCTGTTTGGCAATCGCATCTTGTTCGGCCAGTTTCTGATAGCGTTCCACATCCCGCTGGAGGCGTGCAAGATTGGCCTCGGCAATGGCAAGACTGGATTTTGCCTGCTCCACAGCCGCGGCATAACGGGTACGGTCTATTTCGTAGAGCTTCTGACCTTTGGACACCGATGCACCATCGGTAATAAAGATACCCGTAATGTATCCGCTTACTTCAGCCCGTAGTTCGGTTTCGTTCAGCGCCACCACATTGCCGGGATAGTTGTCTGTACCCACTACCAGTTCTTCGGTAACCGGGGCCGTTGATACGGGAATGGCTTGTTGCCCGGGGGCCTGTTTCTGCGTTTGATTGCTGCATGCGGCAACCAATCCGGCTCCGGCCAGGAGGATCGCTGCGAAGCTATGTTTGTTCATGCTGGTCATTTTTACGGTATTCTGAGTTGTTTCAAGTTCTTTCATATGTTGGTTAATTATCAATGTCTACGGTTCCCAGTGCACGCTGTACATCCAGCTTGCCAGCCAGGACGGCAAAGAGCGAATTGAGGTAACTGATTTGTGTGGTACGCAGATCGGTCTCCGCGGTCATCAGATCGAGGTACGTTTTTATACCTTCGTCGTATTGCAATTTGATGGTATTGTAGACATCTTCGGAAAGGGCTACGTTTTCACGGGCAACCCGCCAGTCGTTAAGATTGGCCTGATACGTGGCCAGCGCCATTTCATATTGTGTGTTGATCTGGTTTTTCAGATTCACGACATCCCAGTCAAGGCGTGTTTCCTGCAGTTTGGATTTCCGGATTTCATGGATGCGCTTCCCACCCTGGAAAATAGGTATGTTCAGCGTGAGTCCGAATACCGAACGGGGAAAATTAGCATCAAACATTTCCGGAAACCGGTTGCCCCGGAAATCCCACGCATAATTATAAAATGCAGATAAACTGGGTAGAAACGTCCATTTATTATATTGCGTATTGAGGTGCTGGAGTTGCTTCACCGTTTGCAGTTGCCTGAATTCAACCCGCTCGTTATAGTCGACCGTCAGCGTAGTATCCAACAGGATTTCACTTTCCATGGCCGCATTATCGAAAGAAAGGTTCATCGGCTGGTCCGCCGAAAGCCCGATCAGTTCTTTCAGAAATGCATATTTGTAAGTGAGCAATTCGCTGACGCGTTTTTGCTCAGCAAGGGTATTGCTCAATGTAATCTGCGCACGTTTGAAATCAGTCTTGTCTACAATGCCCGTTTCGTACCGCGCCTTCGCATCGTTGAGCTGACGCTGGATGCGTTCGATGTTTTCTTTGATAATATTGAGCTGTTCCTCGCTGGTAAGGATATCGTAGTATGCCTTGCTGACTTCGACTACCGTGTTGATCCGGCTGCTTTCCGTATTGAGTGCGTTTTGCTGGCGGATAAAACGGGCTGCTTTGGAGGCTTGCATAAGCCCCGGGTTGAGAATCTGCTGATCGGCCTGGAGTACCGCGGCACTCACATGCTTCTGGCCCAGTTGGATCACATTGCCCCCAATCACGCTGGTCGGGATCTTCACATTCCAGTTGTATGTACCCGTTGCGTTTATTTGGGGAAACCAGCCCGAGAGGGCGGAAGCGATTTCTTCTTCACCGACTTCCTCATCAATGAGGGCTTGGTGCACAGACGGACGGTTTTCCAGGGCGTAATTTATGACATCTTGCAGATTGGCATTTTCTGGTAATGACGGTTGGCTTTCCTGCCCGAAAGCAAGTGAAAGGACGAGGGAAAAAGCAATCGAGAGGGCTAATTTATTTCGTGATTTTCTATACATATTGTTTCAGTCTGAAAAGATTCTTTTTTGATACCATTCCAAATGATCGTTACCATTTCGTTCATAGACGATTTATTGAACGAGTAATGTCCGTTAGTGTGCCGTTTGGCCGTAGCAGTTACCGTACCGATAAAAGCAGCACTGAGAATGTTAATATCCATGGACCTGATATGGCCCTCATCTATACCCAGTTGAAGGAAATTGGACATCTCGTTCTGCATTTGCACGCCGCAGTTCCGTTCATGGACCACCTCCGCGTAAGGCGACGAAAAAAATTGTTCCATGAAACTCAGTACTTCGGGGTGCTTGATGTAAAAATTCACCAAGTTTATCCAGATGGCAACGAAACGTTGCGGATAGGGTAGAAGCTGCTCGGCCGGTTTAAACATCGCATTGCCGATGCGGTGTTTGCAATGCTTAAACAATTCGATGATCAGCTCATCCCTTGAAGAAAAATAGTGATAGATAGTCCCCGTTGCCACGCCGGCGTCCTGGGCAATCTGACTCATCGGGCTTCCGTGGAAACCTTGTTTCATGACAAGTCGCAGTGTGCTTTCGAAAATGGCACATTTTTTTTCTGCAGTATGTTCCAATTGAACGTTCATTCGGTCGGCAAAGGAACGCATTATTCGCGAAAAATCGATGGCTATCTGCTTTGTTAACGGAATTTTGACAATCGGGGTCAAACGGTCAAATACCCATTTCGCATAAGTCAGTGAAATTGTGTACTTTTGCATCATCATTGGTACAAATTAATTTGCTTACGTTGACATTTGCCGATTTTAATTTTGATAGCAACCTTTTTGAAGGGTTGAATAGCATGGGGTTCAAAACACCCACTCCCATACAAGCTGAAACGATTCCGATTATTCAAGAACAACACGATCTGATCGCGTGTGCGCAGACCGGTACCGGTAAGACGGCCTCTTACCTGCTTCCGGTGATGGATGCCATATGCCGCACCGATCCGCGTCCGCCCATCAGCGCGCTGATATTGGCTCCCACACGCGAACTGGCCATGCAGATTGATCAGCAGGTCGAAGGGCTCGCGTATTTCACGGGTATCACTTCCATTGCCATTTACGGCGGGGGCGACGGGATCGGCTATGAACAGCAACGCCGGGCCCTTCGGGAAGGGGTGGATATTGTCATTGCAACGCCGGGCAGGCTCATCGCGCACATCAGTTCAGGTATAGTCAGATTGGACGAAATTAAATTCCTCGTGCTTGATGAAGCCGACCGCATGCTGGACATGGGATTCAAGGATGACATCAACCGGATTGTACGTCAACTGCCTGCGGAACGGCAGACCATGCTCTTTTCGGCAACCATGCCCCCCAAGATACGCACGTTTGCCAAAACGCTGCTGAAACAACCGAAGCAGGTAAATATCGCTATTTCCAAGCCCGCCGAAGGTATCCTCCAGCAGCAATACCGGGTGGCAGACGGGCAGAAAACCCCCTTGCTGAAACAAATTCTGCAAAGCGGGGAGTACCGCAGTGTCATCGTCTTTTCCTCCACCAAGGAAAAGGTGAAAAACCTGAGCCGGGAATTGACCCGGCTGGGACTGACCGTACAGCCCTTCCATTCCGACCTGGCCCAGGAAGAGCGTGAACAAATCCTTCTCCGTTTCAAGAACAAGCAGCTGCCCATATTGATCGGAACCGACGTGCTGTCAAGAGGCATCGACGTGGAAGGTATCGATCTCGTGGTTAACTACGATGTACCACCCGATCCGGAAGATTATATACACCGTGTGGGCCGTACCGCCCGTGCCGAGCGTACCGGTACCGCAATTACCTTTGTCAGTCCCCGCGATCAACGCCGCTTCCTTGCCATCGAACGGCTGATGGATAGAAAAGTAGACGAGGCCGCTTTGCCGGAAGGGATTGAAAGCGATGCGGGCACTTCTTCCGAAGAACGGCCGAAACGCGGTAATCGTCACCCGAGGAAAAACCGTAAGTCGGGCGGCAGGAAACCTGCCGGCACGGCTCAGCTCCGAAAGGAAGGTGCGTCGGCGGATACAGCGTCTGCGGAGGCAACGGCCGATAAATTGCCTAAGAAGAAGAAAAAACGACGTTTCAAACCGCGACGCCTGAATCAGCCGCAGGGTTCTGAGAACTTACCTGGTTCCGGGAACCTGAATGCGGGCGATCAGGCTTCTTAGTTTATTGCGGCAGTTGCAGCATCCGCCATTCCGCCGCCTGGAACAATCCGCCTGCTTTTACGGATGTAACCGAAACACGGTAATATCGATACGCCTCGTGGTTGTCAAACGTGTACGTTTTGGTCATGAAGCGTTCCTCGAAATTCTCATCCGTCCGTTCATCCAGCAAGGTCCACGTGTGTTCGTCCATCGAGCCTTCCAGCTTCCAATTCTTCGGATCGCGATCGGGAACATCGTTGGCGGAAGTGAGCGTGTATGCACCTAGGATCAATGGCTCGTAAAAATCCAGTTGGAACCAAAGATCGCCAACGTAATTAAATTGCAGGAATTTCGTCTGGATGTCGTTGTCGGTCAGCTTCAGTGAACCTTCACCGGCAAATTTGCCGCCATCGTTATCGCGCGACACGCTCAGCACGCCCCGTTCGGTTACATCGCGTACTACGCCCAGATCGGTAAGCAACCGTGAGATTTCCGCAATCGAGCCATTTGGCGTTTTTACGCGCAGTGTGTAATCCTCAAATTGTCCCGGCGCCACCGAAATGTTCACCGTTTCGTCGTTGTTCAGGAATTCACCGCCCACACCCACACCTTTATACCAAAAGATACTGTCGACCGCTAGGTTGGCGGCAACAGACAGATCGAGGCTGCCTCCCGGTTTGGGGGTAGCCAAGACTTCAATTAAACTGTCGGGAACAATGTTGACCACTGTTTCCGTCTCTGCCCAAAAGCCCTGGCTGTTTTCCGTCCGGAGTTTGATGCGGAACTCGCCGGTGCGTAGAAAGGTATGCGTGGGCGAATCGTCCAGCGAAACGCTGTCATCACCGAATTCCCACCGCACCAGTGAATAGTTATCTCCTTCGTTGGTGAACGAATAGGTGAAAGGATCGTCTTCGGAAACCTGCACCATGGAGAAACCAGCGCTCGGTTTGGGCTCTTCCGGCTCAGGTGCCGGAACGGATTCTTCCTTACAGGATAGCAGCGTCAGCTGAAAAAGTAGCGCGATACCTAGTGTCCTTGTGATCGTTATCATTGCCATTTGGATGGTTGTCATCGTACAAACTATATGTTATCTTTCTAATCGGTTACCTCATACATTGCCCGGGTATTAAGGTACACGGATTACCCGCCATTCCGCCAGCTGCCAGAGGTTGCTTCCGTTGTTGGTGCCAAATTCGAGGCGGTAGTGCGTATAGGATTCTTCCGTGTTGAATTCGTAGCGTTTCGTTTGGAAGCGTTCGGTAAATATCTCGCCGGTTCGGCTGTCTAATACCGTCCACGTCTCTCCGTCGTTGGATCCCAACAATTCCCAATCTTTCGGATCCCGGTCAGGCGCGTCATTGGCCGAGGTGAGCGTGTAGGCGCCCAATTTGGTTGGTGCAGCGTACTTCAGCTGTACCCACAGATCGGCCCGGAAGTCGCCCACTAGGAACTTCGTCTGGGTGTCATTATCCACCAGTTTAAGCGATCCTTCGCCTCCTTCGGCTCCATCGCCATTATCGCGGCTGACGCTATAGGTGCCTTCATTGGTTACGTCCACCTCTAACACATGCTCGGGATAAATGAGAACGATGACTGATTTCTTTTCTTCATCCAGTACATGGGTAGAGGGGTTGGTCAGTGTCACCGGTACGGCAAGGAGTTTATCCATATGCTGTTCGATAACCGACCACTGCACGAACACATCCAACGGAGCCGAGCTGATGTTAGAGCCGATCCGGCGGAGGGTATCCATGGTTAGCTGGCCCGGCTCTAACGGAATGGTGTTTTCCGGCAGAACGCCGGCCGCGATCAATGTTGCTAGGGTATCGGGGTTGAGCTTGGCACCCACGGTAAAGGCCCGCCCCGGAACACCTGCCAGGGAAATACCCAACGGCACATTGAGGCCGCCGGACTGGACTTGGTAATTTTGTCGGTTGCGCACTTCCAATATACTTCCACCACCGTTGGTGATGGATAGATACCGGATTTCATCCGGCTGCAAAATATCCGTTGTATGGAGCGTCACGATGCCGCCCGTGCCGCCGCTGGCCAGTGTATTGCCTTTTCCGGGATTTGCCAATCGGTAGGCAAACGCCACCTGCTTGCCGTAGTTGCGTTCCAGAAAACTCACGTTGATAGCGATTTCAAAAACGGCGCTGTCTGCACCGAAGGGTACTGAGACGGCAGTGGGCACCACGAGGTGTTCATTGGGGATCGGCAGTACGTCTTCCAGTTTTCCCTCGGCGATCAGCTGGTCTACCGTATCCTGGTTAAGCTGGATTTCCACCTGGAACGCTTTGCCCGCCGGTTGTGATAGTTGGATAGCCAACGGTACAATCATCCGTTCGCCTTCCTTACGCGGTTCGCCTGCGGTCTCTCGTGGGGATACCGCACTGGGATCCGTCGACTTGATGTCGAACGATTCCAGCTCGTGGTCGGTGCAGGTCTGGAACAGCAGCATGGCCAATGCCAACGTGCTTAATGTGTGTATGCGTTTTAATGCGTTCATATCGTAATGGATAGCAAATTTTGTTAACAGTCTCATCGCCACCTCGGTCAACGGTCCAGCCATACCCGGCCGTCCAGTTGCCAGCTTTCCAATCGGGGTATTTTGAGCCAGCTGATAATCTGTGCCGGTATGTCTACGTTCCGGGGTACCAACGCTCCCAGGTCGGCCGAACTTGGCGCGCAGACAAAGTCCGATTGGTATTGACGGGTGATGTCAGCACCGCCCAGTGTCATGTGGCTGCCCAGGGGCCCCATATCATCAATGGTGTTGCCCTCCGAGCCGACCACGGGCCACAGACCGGCGAGGAAATCGTAATAGGGGTGGTCTTCCGGCACGCCGATCTCACAGGAATACTGCGAAATGACATCATCGGGCAATGCCACTTTCCAAAACCGTACATCGCTGATGTAGCAATCGGCCTGGCCGTTATCCGCCTGTCCGCCGAGCATCAGCGGAAAGTTATTCGTAATGCTGCCGTAGTTGGTGATGTTCACTTCGTTATTAAACTGGCCGTTGGTGTACGTGCGGACAAAACGCTCGTTGTCCCGTACCACACCCACCACGGCAATGCTGTTCCACGTCGCATTGGCCAGGGTACCTCCACGGGTCTGGCCTACGTTATTGCCGAGTCCGCGTGCATTAAACATCCAGAAATCCTCCTCCAAAAAGATGGTCCAGCCCACAAAATCCCAGGTCCACCGTTCCCGCTTGTTTAACAGGGCTGGGTAGTTGTATCGGTAATTGTTGTTTGGTCCCGGGTTTTTCTTTACCTTCAGCTCAATCGTAAATGCTTCATTGTCCAGGTTGTAAATGTCGTTGTCGCCGGCGGTGACCTCCCCCCGCAGCTGTTGCCGGAAACGTACAAAATCGCCCTGGAACCGGATACCTAAGAAAGGTTTGGAAATCACACGTGTCTGGTACCGCAGCGAGTGAAAGATCGTAAAGGTATTGACTTCGGGGTTGCTGAAAATCGTGTTGTCATTCTCTTCGTCGGGTATCGGATATTCTCCTCCTTTGCTGGAGGTGATGACCACCAGCCAGTTTTCCTGGCTGTAATTCGGACGGCTCTTTACGGCATCAAGTACCTTTCCTACATAGCCGTCAAAAGCGACGAGCGCATCGCGGTATTGCGGCACGGACAGGTCATACCCATACTGGCTGCCTGCTTGGTCAATCCCCGTGAAATGCAGCGTAACCATGGTGATGGTATCTACTTCCAATGCACTGATGGCAGCATCTTTCACCGCTGCGTCGCCGTCGAGCAATTCGCGCTCTTTAGCACCCGCCGTGAGCTGCTCGAAAAACAGCGGAGATGGCGTATACACCCGTACATCGCTTTCGGGATTTGCGGCCTGTATACGCTCAAACAGTAGCGGAAAATCTTCCAGGTCGGCGTTTGCAAAATTATCACCTTGAATGCCGTGCTTGGCTTTCTGTACGCCGGTCAGCATATCGGCCCAGTTGGTCCCGTTTTGTGACCCCGTTTCTTCGTCAGACAGGGACTCCCACGAATAAATGGAATTGGGTAGCAACGAATTGATAACCGGCAGGTCAGCCTGTTGCACAGACTTTCCCCGGGCACCGTCGGCAATGATATAAAGTACGCGGGGCGTACCGAAGGCAACGTCAATGCTGTCCGTATATTCGGTTTCGGGTATCTTGCGGGCAAACTCTTCGCGGCATGCCCACAGACCCGCTAGCGCTAGCACTGTCGGCAGCAGCAACCGGAGGGTTTTCGAGATGTATGGATTTGCAGTCATAATGCGATGTTGATTTCTTATGTAACTAATCGGTTAATCGATAATCATCCGGAGAAAATTGTTTACTGGCTCGCCGTCAAACAGCTCAATGTCGCCATAAAT